>RCNC010000047.1_pt1 | contig 69100 bp, 61 predicted proteins | sample 2041301 | NCBI WGS metagenome assembly RCNC01 (sample SAMN09708231, study PRJNA481090) | Marine sediment metagenome, whole genome shotgun sequencing project. | biome: marine sediment; feature: ocean; material: sediment; isolation source: Sewage treatment plant 13A marine sediment (STP13A) ...
AAACGTTCCGATTGAGGACCGTTTTTCTGCTACAAACCCTTATGCCGCGATCCTATTTTCGGAACATTATTATGACAAGCGGTATAAAATCGTTTTTACGATTTTATTTCCTGAAGAATTTCAATGTGCCTGTATTCTTCGGCAATAATCTGATCGAGGCTTTCGAGAACATCCTGATCTTTGATAAAGGTTCGAAGCAATTCATAGAACAGGATGCCGTCCTTTTCGAATTCGATAAAAATATCGATGAGGTTCTTAAGGCCTTTCACGCCGGGGAAATCGATGTCCTGTAGTGTAAAACTCTGTTCACCGATGAGATCACCTAACATACCACTGTTCATATCGTCGATGACGTTGCGATTGGTATGCGTACGAAGATCGGATAGTAGGTTCATGAACCATTCGGAGTGACGGGCCTCTTCATCCGCCATCCAGGTCAATTTTTTTGCCAGATCCGGGTTTGCCAACTCTTGGGTGGCCCGGCGATAGACGGCTTCACCGTTCTGTTCAATCTTCAGCGCAATGTCCAGTATTTCCTCGGATGTAAACATGAATTTCTATCCCTATACCCAACCGGCAAAGATTGAAACATAAACAATATGGAGCGATCTCCCTGGACAACCTAACACCTAAAACTTAAAACGGTCGGTTCCCCCTCGAATCCTGGACCCCTGGAATCCTTGAACCGAAACAGTGAGTGCATTCCCCGTAGCTTGCTGCGGGGTTAGCGAGCGAATCTAAATTAGTCAGAATTCCTTACGGTCGATGCGAAGCACTGCCGCACGGCAGAACATTCCTCGTAGCTTGCTGCGAGGTTCTTCAATCCTTCATTTAGATCAACTCTTTTAGAGATGATCAAAGTAATATAATAAGTACGTGAATCTGAGCGAAATGGCAAAAGAAACTTTACGATGGAAAAATGGACGATCGGATCAGATTGATGCATAAGAACATGGGACCCCAATAGATATTGCAGTCAAAGGATTTGCATCAATTTAATTGTTATGATATTTTTTTCATTTAGATCATCTCCAAAAAAAAGGATATCAGGATGGATAAAACCATAATAACAGCAGCGATTACCGGCGGGATTCACACACCTAGCATGTCTCCTTATCTCCCAATCACACCCGAGCAGATTGTAGACGAATCGATCCGTGCCCGGGAAGCCGGTGCCGCCATCGTTCATATTCACGTCCGCGACCCGGAAACCGGCCGACCGTCATCCGATACCAAATTGTTTGGAGAAATTGTCTCACAAATCAAAAGCCGATCCGATCTCGTTGTTTGTATTACTACCGGTGGTGGTCTGGGGCAGACAGCTGAGGAGCGGGTGGCCGCGGTCAAGGCATACAGCCCGGAGCTTGCCTCACTCAATGCGGGATCTCTCAATTTTGCTCTTTTCCATGCTCTGGATGCCTACAAGGAGTTCAAACATGATTGGGAATACGGATTTCTAAACATGACGGAAGACTTTATTTTCCCAAATACGTTCAAGACATTAAGGGAATTCAGTCGACACTTCAGTAAAGAAGGCACAAAACCCGAATTTGAAGTCTACGATGTCGGGATGATAAACAACCTGGCATTTCTTATCGACAGAGGTCAGGTTAAAAAACCTGTTTATCTTCAATTTGTCATGGGGATTCTGGGTGGCATTCAGGCGACGATGAACAATCTCCAATTTCTGTATAATTCCGCCAGGGATGCTATCGGAGAGTTTCAGTGGTCAGTGTGCGCTGCCGGAAAACACCAATTCAAAATGTGTACCGGTGCCCTGCTCATGGGAGGCAATGCAAGAGTGGGACTGGAGGACAATCTTTTCCTGGAGAAAGGGGTGAAGGCCAAAAGTAATGCCGAGCAGGTGGAAAAGATCGTTCGAATCGCCAGGGAATTGGGTGTCAAACCGGCAACACCTGACGAAGCACGACGAATTCTAAATCTCAAAGGACTGGATAAGGTCAGATTTTAAACGAACATAAACCTGCAAAGAGCTGGTTTAATTAAACCCAGGCCTGTTTTTGATACCACAATATGACACAATATGATCTTGACATACCTGCATCGCCTTTCTATACTTTGTCATTCTAAACGCAGTTCATTTCTACGATATACTTACAGTTTGGCACATCTGACCTGGTCTATAGTTCCGAAAAAATTGTTCCAGCATGACGCCACCAAGAAAATGCACAAAATTCTTGCCGGTCAACCGGTGGGTGTAAAAGGGGGCAGATTATGGAAGGTGTTAGAGCCAACGATCACTGTTTACTACTCAAGGTGGCTGTGGTTGCCAGAGATTACCGGGCACTCTCTGTGATGCGCATGCTGAGCGATGTCAAACCAGGCAGGTTGAGGATCCAACTGCTTGCCATTGCGACAGTCAGGAAATCCATTGCCTGTTCCAAATTTGCCGGAGAAATGGATGTGGCGGTATACGACGATCCCATGGATCTGCTGACAGTGGAACACCTGGATTTGATTCTCGAGATGACCGGAGACTCACAGACACTTGTCGACCTGGCCAAAAACAAACCGCCCTCTGTCGGTGTGTTGGACCGCCAGGCATCCATGCTTATTTTCGATATTGCCGGTTTGTATCAACAAGCGTCTGAGCGTGATTTTGAAATCAGCCTGGCCTCTTCTTTTGCTTCGGCGTTGTTAGAAGCTTCACCGGACGGAGTCATGGTGGTTGACAGGGATTTCCGGATTGTCAATTGCAATGAATCGCCGATCATTACCGGTGGTAGAGAGCGGGAATATATCATTGGGAGACCTTGTTTTGAAGTGATTCACAATGCCAGAGACGTTTGCAGCGCCCACGAACTCAAGTGCCCAATGGAGGAGGTGTTCAAAACCGGGCGACCCGCTCGAACTGTTTATGAGACCAAACCGGGCAGCCCGGACACCCGGGTCCATCAGTCCACCGCCTACCCGTTGACAAACCCCCTGGGCGAGATTGTCCAGGTCGTGGTCTCCATCCGGGATATTACCCAGGAATTGACCGATCGGGTCGAGCAACGCACCCAGGTCATAAAAAATGACCTGGAAAGATTTGTACGTGAAGACCGTCTGGCCTCTCTTGGTCGACTCGTGGCTTCCGTATGCCACGAGATCAACAACCCCCTTTCCAGTATCCTGACATTCAACAAGCTCATTTTAAGGTGTATTCAGGAAGATGATCTTCCAGAGGGAGGTATGCAGGATTTTAGCCGCTATCTGGACATCTGTGTCCGGGAGGCCTTGCGTTGTGGTCAGATCGTCAAAAACCTGCTTACCTTTGCCAGACAAAAAAATATCGAGCTCATTCAGATCGATCTCAAAGAAATGATCGACACCATCCTGGTTCTCACGGATCATCAGCTGGAAATGAACAGCATTGCGTGTAAATTGAATCTGCCGGAAGTGTCATTCAGCGCCAAGGGCGATTATACCCAAATTCAGCAGTGCCTGATGAATCTCATTTTCAATGCCATGGAGTCAATGGCGAATGGTGGAACACTGACATTGTCTGGTGGACAAGACATGCAAACGAAAACCGTTTGGATAACCGTAGCCGACACCGGCTATGGGATCGATCCTGAAGATCTCCCTCATATTTTTGAGCCCTTCTATACCACTAAAAAAGAAGGTAAGGGCGTAGGGCTCGGGTTGTCCATGGTATATGGAATCATCCGTGAACATGAAGGAACTGTCGAAGTCGAAAGCGAACCGGACAAAGGATCCCTGTTCAAACTAATCCTGCCGGCCGGGGTTGAACCAGAATAGAGAGGGCAACCACCGTGGTATTTCGTCTGGCGTTTGCAGGGAGCATTTTAACCGGTTCAGAAAACAGAAGGAGAAGACACATGACCCAATCGATGCAGATACTGGTGGTGGATGATGAAGAGGCGATTCGTGAGGCTTTGAGTGCCTGGCTTGCCAAAGATGGCTATCAGGTCAGAATGGCCGATTCGGGCCAGACGGCATTGACATTAATTGAAGAATGTCTGTTTGATCTGTATCTTGTGGACATTAAAATGCCGGGTATGGGGGGGATTGAACTTCTGGGGAGGATCAAGGAAATTCAACCGGATGCCAGCGTCATTATGATCACCGCGCACGGATCTATCCAGACTGCGGTGGAAGCCATGAAACGGGGTGCCTGTGATTATATCTGTAAACCCTTTGATCCGGACGAACTCTCTCTGATGACTGAAAGGGTATCGGCTAACCAGGCCTTGATGAATGAAAATCTGGCTTTGCGCGAACAGTTAATAGAACAGCAGGAAACCTCTTTTGAAGGTATCGTGGTGGAATCCGAGGCATTGCGGGAGGTGTTTGACAATTTGATTGAGGTGGCACCTTCATCGGCACCGGTTCTTATTACCGGTGAAACAGGTGTGGGTAAGGAGATGGTGGCACGGGCCATTCATGTGCAGAGCGGTCAGGCGTATGGACCCTTTATTGCCATCAACTGTGGTGCTCAATCTGAAACGCTTCTGGAAAGCGAGCTCTTCGGTCATGAACGCGGCGCTTTTACCGGGGCGGTCAAAGCCCGTCGTGGAAGACTTGAAATGGCACATAATGGAACACTTTTTCTTGATGAAATTGGGGAAATCTCAGCCAAAATGCAGGTCAGCCTGCTGCGTGTCCTGGAAGAGAAACAATTTCATCGGCTTGGCGGGAGCCAGGAAGTCGAGTCAAGTTTCCGACTGATTTGCGCGACGCACCGCGATCTCCCTCAGCTGATTAAAGAGGGTCAGTTTCGTGAGGATTTCTACTATCGGATCAATGTTATTTCCATTAATATCCCCCCCTTGCGCGAGCGCCTGGCAGACGTTCCGGTGCTTGCTGATCACTTTCTTGATCATTTTGTCCAGGAAACGGGCAAGCGTCTGGAAGGGTGGACCCAACGCGCCATTGGAATGCTCATGTCTTACCACTGGCCCGGAAATGCCCGTGAGTTGCGCAACGTGGTCGAAAGAGCAGTGGTTCTGGCCCGGGGTCGAATGATCGGGGCCGATGAACTTTCTTTTCTGCAACCCGGCACCGATGAGTGCCATTTTGGGACCATGACCCTCAAAGAAGTGGAAATCAGCCATCTCAGTGCCGCTCTTGAATCTACCAACTGGAATATATCACGGGCTGCAGAGCAGTTGGCCATCGATCGGGGTACATTGGCCAGGAAAATCAAACGTTATCAACTAACCAGGGATTAGGTTAAATAACTGTCCCTAAACCGGGTGAATGATTTGGCCAGTGATCAACCGACATCCAAACCCAGTGCCCTGATCGACCTGATCCCCATTGGCAACATCGATCCGTTGGCGGTTTCCATTGTGGCGGCCAACCTGCAGGCCATCCTGGGCTTGAATAGCGATGTAGTATATTCCAGACCGGACCCTGAATACGCACTGTTGCCGCAAAGGCAGCAGTTTGATGCCTTGAAAATTATTAAAGAGCTTTCCAGAGAATCCCGCGGGGCTGTGTTCAAACTTGGGGTAACGGAACTCGACATTTGCACACCCATCCTCACGTTTGTCTTTGGTGAATCGCAGTTAGGAGGGAAAGTTGCGTTGATTTCCTTGAATCGTCTTCAGGGGGGAAGTCCTGAATTGGCTTTTGAACGGGCGGCAAAAATTGGTGTCCATGAAGTCGGGCATATACTGGGATTGGAGCACTGCTGGGAGGTCAGGTGTCTTATGCATTTCAGCCGCAACCTCGAGCAGCTCGATACTTTGCCGCTGCAATTTTGTTCGGCATGTGAATTCGAAACGGCGCGTCGCATCAGGAATATGGAAGGCGCATAGAATGAATTCTTAAAGATGAACGTCCAACATCGACGTTCATTCTTTTTGGGTATTGGGATTTTAAATTGATACGAAGACGAGGGAACAGCTTAGCCCCCCCCGTTTGGGGGGCTAAAGCAAAGCCTAATCTATCAGGTCTAACTGAGGAATGTTTTCACCAGCCGATCCCAGCCGATCTCGGGTACTGCCCCATAAATGTCATCCACCGCCTCACCACCTGTGGCCGCCATGCGGTAGCCGCCTTCCTCACCCAGCATTGTGGTTAGACGTGTTGCCTCGTCATCGGTCCACGCCAGGCTCTCAACACCGAACAGAAGATTCTTGAGACTTTTGCGGAGGTTTTTAGGCTGAATGACCATCAGCCACCCTTCAGCATAGGGGGAGGTGTTTGCACGTTCCGAATTGCCGGCAATCTGCGGATTTACAGCCACCACCGTACCATCCAGAGGGCTCATGGTTTCTGCTTCATTCTTTCCCCTTTTCATTGTAGCTTGAGGTCTGTTTTGTTCCAGGGAGGCGCCGAGCCGCGGAAGTTCGATTCTATCCTGGGGGCCGAGTAGTTTCAGTGCGAAATCATCAATACCCACCCGCACGCGGCCACCGTATTCTACACGAGCCCAGGTATGCCCGTAATGATAGTAGTGATCCCTTGCAACAGAGAAACCGGATGCGTGATCACAAACCGGCGGTGTAAGAGTCGGCATCATGGCCCCGTCTTCTATCATCTGATCGTAGGGGCAGTTTACACAGTTGTAATTGTGAGCGCACATTTTGTAGTCCACCCGGCCGCTCAACATGTGTCGACATTTACCCTGACTTTCTAGCAATCCCATTCGAGGCGTGCGAAAAGCAGCCCGTGAATGTCCGGCCTCATTTTCCCTGGCCTGGAAATCCGTCTGAACTTTCTGGTCGAAGGCACAGCCAAGACAATCAAAAGCATTGATGCACATCATGGACTTTACCACACCTGCCTTGGCCCAGACACACTGATTGTTTGACAGACCGAAAACATTGGGGCGTCCTGCTTTTTTTCTTTTTTTCTCAACCATGACTTCCTCCTTTTGTTAATGGTATATACTATCTGAACGTGTGTTGTGTGTTTGCCTTTCTTAAATAGCATAAACCAGGCCAAACCATCTTCTCCAGCAGAAATAGATCGTAACTATCTTGAATTATAATAGATAAAAATTAATATCAGAATTGTCCGAGAATATCTTGCCTATAGGAGGATGGGGCAAAATGCATCAGTAAAAAGGGATCGTTTAAAAAAGAAGTTAATTATCAGTCGGTTATTGTGGTGCGGGAAAATGACACAGCCTGCGGTATATTGCATCAGCGGCATTGTGCCGCACCGCTATATATGTTCCATGGCTGCTATATATCAACGACGTCTCGAAGCTTTTTTATTTACAGTAGTGGCAGGCGTTATATTATTGTATTGCAGATGGATGCCATCTTTTTCAATGGTAATCAGCCTTTTCTTGTAGAGGTTGCCGATGGTTTTCTTGAATGACTTTTTACTGATACCAAAAAGGTCGACGATGATTTTGGGGCTGCTTTTATCGGTAACCGGGATAAACCCATTTTGCTCTTGTAATTTGGCTATAATTTTTTTGGACAGGGTATCGATGGTTTTGTAGCCGGATTTTTGCAGGCAAAGATCTAACTTATTGTCTTCACGTACTTTTTTTATAAATCCATCAAGTTCCTGACCAATCTTGAGTGGCTGGAAAACTTCGTTTTGGTACAGAATGCCTTTGTGGGTACCGTTGACAATGGCTACATACCCCATCTCGGTTCGAGTGGATATGAGCAGCGCTACCTTTTGGCCCGTATGATACCCCGTCTGATTATCCCTGGGACTGTCTTTTTTTTGTTTAATCCGTACCATTTATTGTCTTTCCGGAAATTGTCGCTTACTGGTCTTCTGTTGATGGGGCTGGGTCATTTTCAGCTTCAGTGGTTTCAATGGCTTTATTTTCAAGTTTACGTTGTCTTTTTTCCTCTTTCTTCTTTTTCTTGGCCAATTCTTTTTGACGTTTTTGGAACTGGAAATAAGATTTTGCCATGTTGTTTTCTCCCTATGTCTTCGTAATGATTAAAAAAGGCATCCCCCATTCTACAGGAGATGCCTTTCATTACCTTAAAAGCAGGTTAGACAACGGTCACATTTGCTGCAGCCGGGCCTTTATTCCCTTGCTCAATGTCAAACGTTACACGTGCACCCTCATCGAGGGATTTAAATCCGGTTGCATTGATTGCGCTATGATGCACAAATACATCCGGACCGTCTTCCTGCTCGATGAATCCAAAACCCTTACGGTCATTAAACCACTTAACAATTCCTTCTGTCATAATATCATCCTCCTTTCAAAATATTTCAACGTTGCAAACTGAAGGATGATAGCGTTTAACAAACGGGTAATTCCTACAGAAAGAAACATTTCTGCCAATGTTCAGGCAGAATTTAATTGATAAATCATATTAAGCACCTTTGTGTGTAATAGCAAGCCAATTAGTACAAATTGCCGCATCAGGATAACAATAGGGAAAATCTTAAAAAAATAAATAGCTTGCATTCACAAGAATAAGTGTTAGTATACCCTAATTCAACATGGCTCCGCCTTTATTTTGCGGGGCGGTTTTTTTCTGAAGGAACAAATCAATTTTTCGTGTTTCATCCTCCAGTTTAAAATTTTGAGCATTTCATAGAAAGGAGGATGTCATCATGGCCAACGGAACAGTTAAATGGTTTAACGACCAAAAAGGATTCGGCTTTATTGAACAAGAAGACGGACCCGATGTTTTTGTCCACCACTCAGCGATCAATGCAAGCGGTTTTAAGAGTCTCAGTGAAGGCGATCGGGTAACGTTTGACATTGAGCAAGGGAATAAAGGCCCGGCTGCAGCAAATGTCACTGTAGCCTAGCTTTTACTATCTGTAGAAAAAGGGGCATGCTTTCAGAGGTGCCCCTTATCGTTTCAGAGTGATTTCCGGGGAAGAAAACCACACGTCCGCTCTCGCCTTTTGTACGACGCTTCGGACACCTCACTCTTTACCTATTACCTATCCTGCGTGTAAATCACAGCTTGCCTTTTGATGATGGGTGCTGCTTGTTTTCCCAGCGAAAAATGAACGAAACGATGAAACGATGAAAGGCGGAAGGTATTTTGCATGAATATCTATATTGGGAATTTATCTTTTAGCACCACGGAAGAGACGTTGCAGTCCTTGTTTGCAGAGTATGGTGTTGTCGAAAATGTCAAAGTGATCAAGGACAGGTTTTCCGGCAGATCAAAGGGATTCGGTTTCCTTGAGATGCCCAGCAACTCAGAAGCGGATCAGGCAATCAAGGCCTTGAACGGAAATCGCGTTGACGGCAATAATATAAAAATAAAGCCTGCAGATTCAGGCAAGAAAAAAAAGAACAAACGCCCTTTTCGAAGAAGGGATTATTAAAACAGAAGTAATTCTATTTGTATAAGGAACTTAATCATTTGGATTTTAAAAAATTTTTATTTCACCCCAAGATTGCGGCGGGTATTGAAGCCGCAGGTTATTGTATACCAACCCCCATTCAAACCCAAGCCATCCCCAAGGTCATGCAAGGCCGTGATTTAATGGGCCTGGCCCAGACCGGCACCGGAAAAACAGCCGTTTTTGTGTTACCGATTTTACACCGATTGCTGCATGGGCAGCGTGGGCGTGTGCGTGCCCTGATCGTTGCCCCCACCCGTGAATTGGCCGAGCAGATTCACCAGTTCATTGAAATTCTAGGGTCTAAAACCGGCTTGCGAAGTGTTACGGTATATGGCGGTGTTGGCATTCAGCGGCAGATTCAGTCGCTGAAACGTGCTGATATTGTCGTCGCATGCCCGGGACGACTTCTCGATCATGTTGGACGGAAGACGGTGGATCTTTCACAAGTGGAAATGCTGGTGCTCGATGAAGCCGACCATATGTTTGACATGGGGTTTTTGCCGGATATTCGCCGGATTTTAGGCCATCTGCCAAAATCGAATCGTCAGACCTTGTTGTTTTCGGCCACCATGCCCAGTCAAATACGTTGCCTGGCGGATGACGTCTTAAAGAACCAGGTCAGGGTGCAGGTTGGACATGATGCGCCTGCAGAAACGGTCAGTCACGCTTTTTATCCTGTGGCCAAACATTTGAAGACGGCGCTTCTGTTCAAGCTGCTTGGCAACACGAACACCGAAGCTGTTCTGGTTTTTACGCGTACCAAACATCGCGCTAAACAATTGGGAGGAAAACTGGCCAAGGCTGGTTTTCGTTCAACCTCTTTGCAGGGGAATCTTTCCCAGTCCCGGCGTCAGGATGCCATGAACGGCTTCAAGTCGGGCAAATATCAGGTGCTGGTGGCAACTGACATCGCGGCCCGCGGTATCGACGTCTCCAATGTTTCCCATGTTATCAACTACGATATGCCCTCTACACCCGATACGTATATCCACCGTATCGGGAGAACCGGCAGAGCCGAAAACAACGGTGAAGCCTATACCCTGATAACCGATGAAGACAAGCAGATGGTAAAGGCTATCCACAGGGTAATGGGAATGCCGGTGGAGCAACGCACCCTGGCGGATTTCAATTATAGTGCCCCCATGACAAATGCCAACGGTCAACCCAAACCCGGTGGAGGAAGGCCCTTTCCAGGCAGCCGACGAAGGCCTCAGGGCGGCAATGGCCGCAGCAGGCAAAATAGCCGGGCCGCTAAAGGGGCTTTTGCATGGCTTTCGCCCCAGAAGGCAAGGAGAATCGGCGGACGTGCCGGGTCGTCCGCCTGACCCGGCAGTCTCTTCAAGTTTCCCGGTTATACCGCGTGTCATAATAATGTTCCGAAAACAGGATCGCGGCATAAGGGTTTGTAGCAGAAAAACGGTCCTCAATCGGAACGTTTTTCTGACAACCCACCGGGATTTTCAATGGGGCAACCTGCCTGACATTTTTGCATGACATCTCAGAGAATAAATCCCAATGGTTACCGTAACATTTCGGAACTATAGATAAAAAGAAGGGGGCCGCCCATCAACCTTAGTGCCCTGCCTTTGTTGGTTTATATGTCTGTAAAATTGTCGATATTGCAAATATAATTGAAGTCGTTTATAAGTTTTCCCGAGGGACAGCAGAGAGGCTGGTCATTAATTTGTGGTGAAGAAAAGGAAGGGAAAATGACTGAACAGGATTTGTTGTACAGGGTCGAGAACCGGATTGCCTATTTAACCATCAATCGAGAAGCCCAGCGAAACGCGATCAGCGCCGATGTTGTCGCTCTCTTGTTTGAATATCTGGATGCGGTCGAAAAAGATCCGGCTGTCAGGGCCGTTTGCATAACGGGTGCCGGTGAAAAAGCTTTCTGCGCAGGAGCCGACCTGGGTGGGAGCATGAGCGGCGACGGCCAGGATGGTTTTCAGCAATACGCCGATCTGCTAAAACGCATCACTGCGTTCCCAAAGCCTACTGTGGCACGGATCAACGGTTACTGCCTGGCCGGCGGAACCGGATTCATGCTGGCCTGTGATATTGTTATCGCGGCTGACAATGCCCGCTTTGGGACACCGGAGGTCAATGTGGGTCTGTTTCCCATGATGATCGGCGCCTTGATTTTCAGAAATGTCCTTAAAAAGAAAGCCATGGAAATGATTCTCCTTGGAGAAAAACTGGCGGCTGAACAGGCCCTGGAAATGGGAATGATTACCCGGGCGGTTCCGGCAGACAAGCTGGATGCGGAAGTCGACAAGGTTCTTCAACTTCTGTCCCAAAAGAGTCCCATCGGAATGAAGATCGGCAAGGAAGCTTTTTATAACATGGCAGACATGCCTTTTGAAGCAGCTGTCGATTATCTTTCCGAACAGCTGAAAGCGGTTGTAGCCACCGAAGATGCCAGAGAAGGGATAACAGCGTTTATTGAAAAGCGAGCGCCTAACTTTATCGGCAAATAGTCATCTGTCGTCAATGCCACACAACTTCTTGGCCGCTGTCGTTTTTTCCATCATATCGACAAGCCGTGTAATCATGATTCTTTGTGCCTGGGGGGAACCTGCGCCATGCATGGACTCGGTCAGGTAACCGACGGCGGCTGTTCCCAGGGTCAAATTTTCGATCAGTCGTAAAATACGCATCCGGTTCAACACCGGGACGTCACAATTGGCTGTAAAATATTTTCCTACCCATTTGCCGGTTTCCGGTGCTGTTAAATCCATTTCAGAGGGCATGGTTACCATCAACCCACCTGCTATATCCTGGGCAATGCGCGATATTTCGTAGGGGAATCGTGTGACATTCTGCTTGTGGATATTGGCCAGCAGGGTGTCGACGGAATAGGTGCCACTGGGTTCTTGGCTGCCTTCAGATGCGCAGGCGATACAGCCGCAATAGAGGGTTTCGTTGAGATGGTTCATTTCGATGATTTTGTCTTTGATGTGAGATGCTTTGGCAACGTTGTTGTATTCGGCAGCGGTTTGAGAAGCACCGATGAGGACATCCCCTACCCCAACCTTGCAGGCATAGCTCTGTCTGTGGTAGGCGGCGAATTTTTCAACCAGCTGCCCGGCAAATTTGTAGTCCTTATACATGAATACCCGCTCCCAGGGGACAAATACATTGTCGAAAACAACCAGAGCTTCGTGTCCACCAAACAGAATATTACCACGATCCAGCATGCCTTGCTCCAGCTTGCGGGTGTCGCAGGACTGACGTCCCATGATGTACAGAATGCCTTGGGCATCGGCCGGAAGTGCAAAGGAGACTGCATAGTCCCGATCTTCTTTGTGCATGGACATGGTGGGCATGACGATGATTTCATGGGAATTGACAGCCCCCGTCTGGTGGGCCTTGGCTCCTCTGACGACGATACCGTCCTTTCTTTCCTCGACAACGTGCAGGTAAAGGTCCGGATCTGCTTGCAGATGCGGAGGCAGGCTGCGGTCGCCTTTGGGGTCTGTCATGGCGCCGTCGCAGGTGAGGTCATTTTCCTGAACATATTCCAGGTATGTTAAGAAACGCGGGTGGTACTCGCTTCCGTATTTTTGGTCCATATTGTATGTAACGATGGAAAGGGCGTTCAGGGTATCCATTCCCACACAGCGCTGGAAGCAGCACCCGGTTTCCCGACCCAGCAGCCTGCCCATTTTACTTTTTTTCACCAGGTCATCGACACTCTGGTGGATGTGGGTGAATCGGTTGATGGTCTTTCCGGTAAGATGAGACGTGGCAGTCATGATATCCGCATGCTCGGGCCGGTGGGCCATCTCGTATGTTTTGGCAACGGCCTGCATGGATGGCCGGATGATGGTGTCATCCACCACATTGTCCACTCGCTTGCCAAACATATACACCACCAGGTTCAAGCTTCTGAGGCTTTCTTCGTATTGTTCGGCGGTCATCATGGCCATGGCAAGTCTCCTTTTTTCAAATATAGGAAATAGCAACCGGGTCGTACATACGTAAATCTCTTTATCTTGTACCCGATGCTCAGCACAAAGTACAACCCAGGAAGTTTATCGAAATACACGTCTTACATCAAAAGATAAATGGTCGTATAACGGACAATAGTTGCGACCACCTGATTTGTTACAAAAACGAGCTGTCGTTTCAATCAACTTTCGATTTTGGTATCGACCATATCAGTATTGCGGCAATCCCATCAAACACCAAAAATACAGTATATGCCAGACGGTAGGAGCCTGTATGGTCAAAGCTCTGTCCGGCAATGAGATAACCCGCTATCTGCAGAATCAGGAACAGGGATGCGAATCGAACGACAAAAGGAAATGCCGCTCTGCCAAAAATGTCGGCAATAATGATGGGGTAGGTGGACATGATGCCGCCCATGGTAAATCCAAAAGCCACCACAAACAGGAACAGGGCGGGTAATGATCCATGGAAGAATGCAAAAAAGAGTCCAACCCCGTTCAGTACAGCAATCAGGGAGACCACATGCCGGGTGTCGAAATAATCGCATAAGACACCCCATATATATTTTCCCAGGGCACCGGCGAAAGCCGTTGCTGCCATGAGCCACATGGCGGTCATGTCGCTGAATCCTATATCGGCAAAGCGGGGTTTGAGCTGTGACATGACACCAACGGCGCAAGCTGTTAAAAGTGCATAGGCTGCTCCCAGTTTCCAGAAGGTTTCATTCCGGATAAGGCGTTTTATGGGCCATTGCAGTTTGGGTTTTCCTGGAGAGATAAAGGAAGCACCCGGGCTGGGCGATATTGTGTGCCCGCTTGTTTTCGGAGCATGGATCTGTTCTCCAGTGTCGGTTTTTAGATCAACGCCGTCCGGACACAGTCCCTGGTCTTCGGGCCAGTCCTTTACAACCAGCCAGGCAATGGGCCCCACCAGGACTACCAGAAGTGATATGAAAAGCGAAGCATCGGACATCCCCAAACGGAGAATCAGGGCCATGGCTATCAGCGGCAAAACAGCTCCAGAAAATGATACACCTGCCGTGGCCAAGCCCATGGCACGGCCTCTTTTGGCGATAAACCAGTTGTTTACCGCGGTACTAGCGACGATGCCGCCATAGGCGGCATTGCTCACAAACAGCATAATAAAATAGAAATAAAACTGTCCCAGTGTTTCCGATCGGATGAGCATGAAAAAGGAAAGACCGGAAACGATGGAACCCATCAGCATGAGGAGGCGGACACCCACACGGTTGACGATGCTGCCGAAGACCATCTGGGCCAGAAGACCGCAAACCACACCATATCCAGGTGCCAGACTGATGTTGGTGCGGGTCCATCCATGGGCGTCAATCAGGGGTTCCATGAATGCATTCATGAGGTAGAAACCGGTACCTACCGACATGAAATTGGCCATAAAGGCAATCATTACGATATACCAGCCATAAAATATCCTGGGCTTGGTTTTATTTTTGTTTATATGGATCATTCATTTTTCCTGGTGATAATGAGCGTTGAGCAATACGCTATGCCATAACTTTAAGTCAACCATAAATCAGGCTTGTTGTTTTGACAGGATGGGCAGGTTGTCACTATTGATGATGAAACAAGACCTCTATTCATGTTTTTTGATCCATGGCTTTCTTTTTTCCATGAATCGTTGTATTTCTCAAGCGGACGAAAGGGAATACGATAAGCCATGAAACCGTTATCCGAGATCACCACCAGATTCACCGAATCCGTCATCCGGGAAATGACGCGTATCAGCAATGCCAGGGGTGGGGTCAACCTGGCCCAGGGCTTCCCGGATTTCGATCCACCGGCTGAAATCCGTCAGGCAGCCATTGAGGCCATCCACCAGGGGTGGAACCAGTATTCCGTCACATTCGGCGAGGCTGATCTGAGAGAAGCCATCACGACCAAAGCCTTTCAGTATAACCGGATTGACTGTGATCCTCACACCGAGGTGACCGTAACCTGCGGTGCCACCGAGGCCATGATCGCTACGCTCAAAGCCCTGGTGAATCCGGGGGATGAGATCATCATTTTTGAACCTTTCTATGAGAATTACGGACCGGACGCCATCCTCTCGGGCGCTATACCGCGCTATGTGACACTGAGGTACCCTGACTGGTCCTATGATTCAACAGAACTGGCTGCCGCATTCAACGGGAACACCAAAGCCATTATTATCAACACTCCCAACAACCCCACGGGGAAAGTCTTTTCCCGCAAGGAATTAGAGGAGATCGGTCGTCTCTGTATTCAATGGGATGCTCTGGCCATCACAGACGAGATTTACGAACACATTCTGTACAACCAGGAGACACATATCTCCATGGCATCTTTGGAGGGCATGGCCCAAAGAACCGTGACCATCAACTCCCTGTCCAAGACCTATTCCGTTACGGGATGGCGCGTGGGGTGGGCGATTGCCAACGCTGATATCACCAGTCGTATTCGCAAGGTGCATGACTTTCTGACCGTGGGGGCGCCCACACCGTTCCAAAAAGCGGGTGTCTGTGCACTCAATATGCCCGGGGAATACTACACTGCACTGCAGAAGCGATACGAAAATGCACGGAACCGGGTCTGCACGGTATTGAAAGCCGTCGGATTCAATATCGAAGCGCCCAAAGGGGCTTATTACATCATGGCCCAAACAGCTGCTTTGATGGATCGACACAATGAAGCGGGTGCCGACAGTTTCAGCTTGAAACTGCTGGACATCACAGGAATTGCGACCGTTCCGGGAACCGCCTTTTATCACTCCCCGGCAATGGGCAAGGACCAGGTCAGGTTCTGTTTTGCAAAAAATGACAGTACCATCCAAGATGTCTGCCGGCGGCTCGAACAACTCATTCCACCTTCGCTAAAAAAATAATCAATACAAAGGGCTTGAGCAAGAGATTGTCACATAGACTGGATAGGAGGGGATAAGTAAATATTGCGTCAAATGCATGAAGTGTTGAACACCTCATGCAGCTTTTGGAGTTCGGTTTCCGCATCCTCAACGAGTTCGGCAATAATGTCCCTGATGGGCATAACCTTGTCCGCCAGGCCTACCGATTGTCCGGCCATCAACGACCCTGAACGAACCTTTCCTTCTATGGCCGCCTCCCGGAGCGCACCGGCCCAGAAGTTTTCAACTTCAAACTGTGCCTGCTGCGGGTCGATGGTGCCGCTGTTCAGTTTTTTCATGACCTCGAGTTGAAGTTTACCGAACTGTGTGGTCCCCTTGTTTTTCAGTGCTCTTACGGGGATGACGGGCAGGCGGCTGTCTAACTGTGGGGTTGCCACGGCATCTTTGGCTTTGGCTTTTCTGAATGTTTCTTTGAAATCCGGGTGAGCCTTACACTCATCAGACATGACAAACCGGGTTCCCATCTGAATGCCGGCGGCCCCCATCATGAGCAGGTGGGCCATCATACGGCCTGTTGCAATACCCCCGGCGACAAAAATGGGTACGGACTCGATTGTAAAGAGAACTTCCTGCAGCAGTACGGAGAGGCTGACAGGACCGATGTGGCCCCCTGCTTCGGATCCCTCCAGCATCAACGCGTCCGTTCCCATCTTTATGAGCCGCATGGCCAGGGGCGCCGTGGGGGCAAAACAGATGATCTTGGCACCGGCGTTCTGGGCTTTCCGGATTTCCGACTCTCTTGGAATTGAGCCTGCAAACATGATGATATCGCATTTCATGTCGCAAACCATCTCCAGCTGATCCTTGTAAATCGGTGAAACAGTTATAAGGTTGATACCAAACGGTTTGTCTGAATACTCCCGGACAGCGATGATCTCTTTTTCAAGAATGTCCACGGGCGTATTGCCACCGGCTAAAAATCCAAAACCCCCGACATTCCCGATATCTCCCACGAGCTTGTAATCACTGATCCAGGTCATGGCACCGCACATGATGGGATATTGACATTCCAGAAAAGTTTGCCCCCGGCTTAAAAAATTGTCTATCAACATCTATTTAGCTCATAATCTGAATGTCATCGTTGCAGGATATTTCGCCACCCGTTATCACTCGGGCAAAAATGCCCCTTTTCGGCATAATACAGTCACCTGCCTGGTAGTAGATGGCACACTTGTTGTGGCACTCTTTGCCGATCTGGGTGATTTCAAGGAGTACCGTATCCCCTATCCGGAGACGGCTTCCGATGGGCAAACCGGGCAAATCAATACCACTGGTAGCGATGTTTTCAGCAAAATCACCAAAACCAACATCGATTCCTTTCGCCTGCATGCCATGAATATCTTCCATAGCCAGAAGGCTTACCTGGCGGTGCCAGGGGCCGGCATGCGCATCTCCCTGGATGCCGTGACCTTCCTTCAATCGAACGGTTGAAACCGGTGTTTTGCGGGTTCCTTTTTTCTTGCTGATGGCGATGGATTCGATTTTCATGTCGGGATTGGTTTTCAATCAGGTTTTAACCGCATCAAGGATAGGTGCAAGAACTTTGCAGGACCGGCAAAGAAGCATTTTTTGAGCCCAGTTTTCCTGAACCTCATTGGCACAAAGGGTGCCACAGGTGAACCAACACATGTCACCTGACTGAAACTCCCAGGAAGGGCAGGCTTTGCGAGTTTCCGGCGGGCATTTTTTGATAGTCCAGCAGTTTTTTTGATGGTCCAGCAGGCCTCTTTTTTTCGATACCAGATAAAACAGTTGTCTTTCGACATGAGGAGGTATTGTTCTCCAGCCCTGCTCGTAACTGTGAATGGCCTTGAGTGACGTTCCCAGCAGCTGGGCAAGTTCTTTTTGCGTTTTTTTCAGCTTTTTCCGAAACAAAGAGAATTCAGCACTATCCATAGAGTTGTCACCATTGTTTGAGATAGATATTATTTAGCGTTCGATAAACCGGTCTTCATAGCGACACTGTCGCACGATATACAATCGAGAACCAGAGTCATAATTATGTAACAAAGTGGTAGCCTGTGTCAAGGGTCTTGTCCCAATTGAGAGAAAGGGTTCTATTGAAATCGGTTTTTACCGCAGAAAACCATTACAGCATCACTTTTGTCGAGGCATGCCAGTGTCATGTTCAGTCGTGACGCAAGCTCTACGGCGAGCGCTGTTGGGCGGGAGAGCGCGACAATCATCTCGACCCCCGCCCTGGCCGCTTTTTGAACGAGTTCGTAGCTAATGCGTGAGGACATTACAGCCAGACCGGCGTCGTGCAGTCGTGTCTCCATAAAAACGCTGCCGATGGCTTTGTCGAGTGCGTTGTGTCTCCCCACATCCTCTGCAAAGGATATGGGATTCAAGCAGGTATCGAGGATCATGGCCGCATGGGCCCCCCGGGTTGTCTTGTATAGCGACTGCTGATCCACAAGTTTTGCAAAGCACAAGCCAACGTCTGCTATGGACATCTTCAGGCGGTTGGTTACCGGCTTTACAATTTGATATATGTCCTTTATCAACTCCTTGCCGCAGATACCACAGCTGGTCTGACTGACGAACCCCCGTCTTTCCAGAAGACCTTTTACGACTCTTTTGCGATCCGGCTGGAGTGTGGCGGTCACCACGTTGACGCCTTCTTCGGTGCAGTATCCGAGAGTGGCAAAATTATTTTTATGATTAACCAGCCCCTCGGACAGAAAAAAACCCGCCGCATGGTTGATCTCATGCCCGGGTGTGCGCATGACAACCGCATACGGATTACCATCAATGCGCATGGACAGGGGCTCTTCAAGGATTAACTCCTGGTCTTTTTCTTTGAAAGCATTGTTTTCAAATGCCATCGCTTTGTGGGAGGTAAATTCAAGCATGCTGGGGCCTTTTTGTCATTGTTAAAAACCTGATCCCTTGGGTCAGGCCAGAGTTATTCGGCTATGCCGGAATGAGTCCGAGAAAGGATTCTGGCTTCTGTCTCCTGAATTCTCTAACGCTTATACTTAATGATAATGCACCTTATACGGGGTAACCCAGTGCCGGGTCCTTTAAACCCCCGTATTTACTTCTCTTTGTCGGGCACAGGGTCGACATAGAAAACATAACCAACCGATCTGATACTGATAAAGTAAGACGGATTCTTGGGATTGTCTTCAAAATATTTTCTGAATCGAACAATAAAATTATCCACAGTTCGCGTGGTGGTCCCTTTGGTATACCCCCATCCGATCTGAAGTAGTTTGTTACGTGAGAGCGGTTTCCCCGGGTTGGTAAGAAATAATTTTAAAAGCCTGGCTTCCTGCTCTGTCAAACGAACCTTTCCTGCTTTGCCGGTCGCTGTCATGGTTTTAAAATCGACCTGATTGTCACCGAAGGTAAAAAAATTTGTTTCCTTTTCAGAAAACCCGTTTGCGAATACCTCACTTGAATTACTCCAGGAAGCTCTTTTAAGGAGCCGATCCACACGCAGCAGAAACTCCTCCAGACTGAAAGGTTTGGTGAGGTAGTCGTCAACGCCATAAGCGAGACCTTTGACCTTGTAATCGGTCTCTGCTTTGGCCGATAGGATTAAAATCGGAATCTTTTCATCTTCAAGGCGGATATTGCGCAGAATGGAGAGACCGTCAATTCCGGGAAGCATGATATCAAGGACGATCAGGTCAGGTCGCCACTCTCGCCACATTTGAAGACCGGCTACACCGTTCATGGCAATACCGACTTCGTAACCCTGTAATGACAGGTTCAGATTGAGGCCCTCGGCAATATGGTGGTCATCTTCTATAACGAGGACACGTTTTTTTACATTCGGTTCCATGCTGGTCAGTTCCTCAAGGGAAGTACTAAGTTAAAAATGGTGCCTTTGCTGGACCCGGCACTTTCCGCTGTCATTTTCCACTTATGGGTTTTCGCTATTTGATCCACCAGGTAGAGCCCAAGGCCACTACCCTTTGCCGACATATCATCTGCGCGTCCTACTTGATAGAACTTTTTGAAAATTTTCTTTGTTTCTGACTTGTCGATGCCGATACCATTATCTTTGAATCGGATTATGAGTTTCTTCTGCTGTTTTTCAAATGTAATGTCGATCCGCGGAATGGCCGAATTGTTGTACTTAATGGCATTCGTAAAAAGATTCATTAATAGCATTTCAAACATCGGGAGAATAAAACGATAGAAATAGGGCTCCTTTTCGGGGAAGTGAATCTGAACAGCACAATTCCTGAATAGATGTGCGTTGTTCTGATAGAACTTCTCGATGGTCTCCGGCAGACTCTGGAAGACATATTCACCTGTGTAGTTTTTGCTTTCGATCTGGGCCAGATTCAGGATGCGGTTGATATCTTCGGAAAGACGCCCTACATCACTGAGCATGTATTGTATGTACTTTAGCTGATTTTCCCGGGAGAGCTCGTGTTTCAGAAATGTCTCAAGGTAGAGTTTCAGGGATGTAACCGGTGTTTTCAGTTCGTGGGTAAAGTTGTTGATGAAGTTGTGTTGCAGCCGGTACAGTCGCAGGTTTTTCAGATTATAGACGAAGATGATGAAAATTCCCATGATAATGACACCGACAAGTACCGTGAGAACCATGATAACGAACCATGTCTGGGAGGTGAGAAATTGTCCCGTATCGAGGTTGAAGCGCTCGACAATCAACTTGAGGCCACTGCTGATTTCAATATACCAGTAAATATAGAGGAAAAGAGATGTTACAAGTGCCAGAATCGAGAAGACCAGTATGAAAACAGGGTGGATCAGCCATTTCGTACGGTTCATGTTCAATACCCCAGGAAATTGTTTAAGGATTTCGTATCATACCCAATTGTAAAACTTTTGTAAAATCGAAAGCTGCTCTGTACTTTTCAAAGACGCTTTTTTAAAAATATGCTTACGTTTTTTGGTTCAAGGACATTTTTTAGATGGCTTCTGTAGAAAGACGATCATGAAACTTAGAGGCGTCAGGATGAAGCGTGAAGATTTAGTATACGGGCTTCTTCGATCTGTCAAGACACTGAGTCGTTGCTTTTACCGATTTGATATTTCCTGGATAGGTGAATCACTGGGTCAGTCCTGGGATAATATCCGCCTGGTGGCATTTCTGAATCATACAAGTCTTTTTGAACCTGTTTTTGTCGGATGGTTCCCAAACAAATTTCTGAAACGGATAGCATCAAATGGTTTGATGCCGGTGGCAGACAAGGCACTTCAGCGCCCTGTGATGGGAAACTTTTTCAACCGGGTTGCCGGAAATGTTGTTCCCATCTCGAGAACGAAAGACCGAACCTGGTTGAATCTGCTGAATCATGTCCATTCGGATTCGATGGTCATCATTATGCCGGAAGGTCGTATGATGCGTCGGGACGGTCTCGACAAGAATGGTAAGCCCATGACGGTTCGAGGTGGTATCGCAGATCTCATTCAAAAAATCCCCAGTGGCAGAATCCTGATGGCCTACAGTGGCGGTCTTCATCATATCCAGGCTCCGGGACAGCTGATACCCTGTTTGTTTAAAACAGTTCAGATGCGCCTCGAAAGCATCGATATTCAGCAATACCGGGAAAGACTCCTTTTGCGTGGCGGCTACAAGGATTTCAAGACCGCAGTTATAAAGGATTTTGAGTTCCGAAGAGATCGTTTCTGCCCTTCTTAAAACCGCTCTTATACCCTTTCTTACATTCCTGATTGACCTGGGCGAGTGTGTGTATTAATTTCTGAGTATACGAACACTGGTCTGCGTCAGGTAATAATATTTGGGTTTTCTCCCTATTTATACCGCTTGCCATAATAATGTTCCGAAAATAGGATCGCGGTATAAGGGTTTGTAACAGAAAAACGGTCCTCAATCGGAACGTTTTTCTGACAACCCCTATAGTTGGGAGAAAGGGTTCAGTGGATCAACTCTTTTAGAGATGATCCAAACATTTGATAACGTGGTTATCGTGAACCTCAAGTTGGGTTGTTTGACGGGCTTCTGTTGGGATAACTTGCGCTTTAAAGATAACCGCATTTGGTAATATTATGATTCAAGTAGAAAACCTGCAAAAAGGATTTGCCGGGCAAAAACTCTTTGATGGTGCCAATTTCAAAATAGGTAATAGAGAGCGGGTCGGTCTGGTGGGTAGAAACGGCCATGGGAAAACAACCCTCTTTCGGATGATTATGGGGGAAGAAACCTGCGATGAAGGTGCCATAACAAGACCCAAAAATTATCAGATTGGTTTTGTTCGGCAATTGTTGGCTTTCACGGAGAGTACGGTTCTGGAAGAGGGAATGAAAGGACTGCCTGCCGACAGAAAACATCACCATTGGGAAGTGGAAAAGATTCTGGCGGGCTTGGGCTATTCTCAAAGAGATATGCAGCGTCACCCTGGAGAATTTTCCGGTGGATTTCAGGTGCGCCTCAATCTGGCCAAGGCCATTGTTTCAGAGCCCGATCTCCTGTTGCTCGATGAACCGACAAACTATCTGGATATCACCTCCATACGCTGGATTGAGAAATATCTCGTTAAATGGCCCCATGAAATCATGCTCATAACCCATGACCGGGGATTTATGGACAAAGTGGTGACCCATGTTCTGGGAATTCATCGGAAAAAAATTCGAAAAATACCCGGTAATACGGAGAAGTACTATACCCAGATAGCACAGGATGAAGAGGTATATGAGAAAACACGTCAAAACGATGAGCGTCGTAAAAAGGAGATCAATCAATTCATATCGCGTTTCAGAGCAAAGGCACGGCTCGCAAACATGGTGCAGTCGAGAATAAAAACCATCGGAAAAATGGAGAAAAAGGATAAGCTCGATCGGCTGAAAAACCTGGAGTTTTCGTTTCGCAATAAACCTTTCCGGGGTAAACATGTACTGAATGTTGAACGCCAGTCTTTCTCATACGATTCAAAAAATTCTTTGATAAAGGATCTGAGTTTTTCCGTGAATGCAGGTGACCGGATCTGCATTGTCGGAAAGAACGGCAAGGGGAAAACAACCCTGTTGAAAATCCTTGCAGGGGTTCTGAAGCCCGATTCAGGAAGCATTTTCTATAATCCGAATATCGATATCGGACTTTTTGAGCAAACCAATGTACAATCTCTCATTGCAACACGAACGGTTGAAGAAGAAATCGCTTACGCGCATGAAGAGGTCGATCGACAGAGGAGTCGAGATATTTGCGGCGCCATGATGTTTGAAGGCGATGCCGCACTCAAAAAAATTGGCGTCCTGTCCGGCGGAGAAAAGAGCCGGGTTCTTCTAGGGAAACTTCTGGCTGTTCCTGTGAATCTGCTACTCCTGGATGAACCCACCAACCATTTGGATATGGACTCGTGTGATGCGCTTCTCGCGGCGCTGGACGGATTTGAGGGTACGGTGATCATTGTAACACACAACGAGATGTTCCTGCATGCCCTGGCGGATAGACTTGTTGTATTCCAAAACGAGCAGATAAATATCTTTGAAGGAAGTTATCAGCAATTTCTCGATAAAGAGGGGTGGAGCGATGAGGTCGATGAGAAAGGGGATATATCAGGAACATCGGAAGAGATGTCAGCCTATGCCAAATTATCGAAGAAAGATATTCGCCGAAAGCGATCTGAGATTGTTGTGGAGAAAAGTCGAAGAATAAAGCCACTGGAGAAGCGAATCAAGAAGGCAGAGGAAGACATCGACATTCAGGAAAAAAAAATTGATGTTCTTAATGAGGCAATGATAGATGCCTCACAATCGAGTGACGGTAGAAAAATAGCTGAGATATCTCAGCAGATTCATAAAGGCCAGGGTAATATTGAGAGTCTTTTTGCCGAGATGGAACAACTCTATCATGACAAAGAACAGGCTGAATCCTATTATAATAACAAACTGCAAGAGATAGAGCCCTCAAGGGAGAATTTGCAATGAATGGATTGATAATTAGATGGCTGACGCTGACGGCAGCGATAATCGTTGCATCATATATGATCGACGGCATCAGGGTTACAGGTGGTGTTTTCTCGGCCATTTTTGCTGCAGCGGCTCTGGGAATATTTAATGCATTCTTTCGTCCCATTGCCCTGATATTGACCCTGCCGGTTAATATATTAAGTTTGGGGTTATTTACTTTCATCATCAATGCCGTCATGCTCAAGCTATCTTCCGCTATCATACCTGGTTTTGATGTTCACGGCTTTTGGGCAGCGGTGTGGGGCGCGTTTCTGATCAGCATTATCAGCTGGTTGCTCAACTCCTTTATTGGGGGGCGGGGAAATGTGGAATACATCGATTTAAGGCATAAAGGTGGAAATAGATGGGAATGAGGCGAAGCATGGTGGCCTGTTTAAATTTGAACCGCAACAGCGAGCGCATTCCCCGTAGCTTGCTGCAGGGATAGGAATTTTAACCTTTCGCATCGGAGTGACACCGTCGCGTTCTATAAAATTGTGCTACGATTTTATTATGAGGACGTAAAATCTGTGACCATCACCGGCAGTGATGTTTACTTTTTGCTTGCATCGAACCGCCTAATAGGTTAACTACAATAGAAATGTTCTCAGCTAAAAACCCATGCAGCAAAGTCATAAACAGGACGAGTAGTCGCATTATATTCAGTTGATCCGAAACCGAATACTCGGATAGAACTTCTCCCCCCGTACAGTTACACAGATAATTAATCGCTTGGTGGTTGGACCTTAACATTAGCCAATCTTCAAACGTTGTTGTCGATAGTGCCGAAAAATTCCCGAATTCTCCAACTTAATCAAGGCGAAACCGGCTTTGCCAAAAAGTTATGCTTCTATCACCCTTAACATGGAGGTAAACAGGTATGAAGAAACTCACTGAGGATTTAAAATTTGTTAAAAAAGAGATCACTGCATTATCCAATAAGATTGAGCAATTGTCCAAAAAAGCAGTCAAACTTATTAAAGCAGCGGCTGATAAAAAAGTAAACGCCAAGGCAGTGCCTAAGAAGAAAGCGGTTAAAAAAGCAAAAGCAACCCCCGTAGCGGCAGGGGCCAAGAAAAAAGTCGTAAAAAAAGCAAAGACGGCTCCAGCAAAGAAAACAGTTAAAAAGAAAGTCGCAAAAAAGGTTGCAGCACCCAAAAAAGCGTCGGCCAAAAAAACAGCTAAAAAAGCCACCAAAAAGCCTGTTAAGAAACAAGCAGCGTCGGCTACGCCTACCAATAAGGTTCTCACCCTCATGAAGCGTTATAAAAAGGGAATCGCCATTTCCAAGCTAAAGGAAAGGTCGGGTCTCAACGATAAGCAGATCAGCAACATTCTTCACAGGGCGAGTAAAGAAGGGAAGATAAAGAGAGTCACCAGGGGCGTTTACCAGTTGACGTAAGCCCTATATTTTATGAAACTAGTGCTATCTCTTTTAGCTCTTGTCTATTTTTTGTGGCCCTATGATTTTTTTCCCGACGTTATTCTCGGGTGGGGATGGATAGACGATCTTGTCATTATCTATTTTCTGTGGCGGTTTTTCTACAGAGGTAAAGGATGGTTTTATCGTCAACCACAAGGTGGCGGGCAATCCAGTGAACATACCAGCAGGAAAAGATCACCGGCTACCAACGGTGACGGGCCAAATGACCCCTATGATGTACTCCAAATCCCCAGAGGGGCATCACAGGAAGAAATAAAGACAGCATACAAGCACCTTGCCGGAAAGTACCATCCGGACAAGGTGATTCATCTGGGAGAAGAGTTTCAGTCCTTGGCAGAAGTGCGTTTCAAGGAAATTCAAACAGCATATCAAAAGCTGTCTGTCAAGGGCAAGCAAGAATAGCTGTTAGATATTTTATGGCCGGCCACTACTTTACTTCCTGTCAGCATGGCTCCTAATTTCTTTTAAGCTCAAAGCTCTTGAGAATACCAGTACCTCGTCGATAATTCCTTGGAATGGATAACGGACCGTCGATGTCCATGGCGGGTGTCTCCGGCATGTCAATACGATCCCCGGGGGTTCTGAACTGCCGTGCATTACCAAACATTCCCGCCACGGCAGTTGTTTTCATTAGAATATGGTACCATGACCATGCGTCTTCTTTTTTCGAAAGAATATAGATCATGATACCCATCAATTCTCATAGACGATCGTGATCTCCCCGGTTCAAGTAGTTCCTGCCTATCCGGGCCAGATTGATCTGAGCCATCAATTTATCCGCCTAGGCAGAAAACCGCGGACTAAACCAGCCCCTGGTCCAGCATCGAATCTACAACCTTGACAAATCCGGCAATGTTGGCACCGTTCACATAATTTCCAGGCGTGCCGTATTGTTCTGCTGTTTCCTGGCAGGTTTTATGAATATTCATCATGATCGTTTTCAGGCGGTTGTCCACCTCCTCGCGGCTCCAGGAAATCCGCATGCTGTTTTGGGTCATTTCGAGACCAGACACGGAAACGCCACCGGCATTGGCTGCTTTTCCCGGGCCGTAAAGAAGATTGTTCGCAAGAAATATTTCAATTCCCTCGGGAACCGTCGGCATGTTGGCGCCTTCGCTGACAAGATAGACACCGTTGTTAACCAGGTTCTGGGCATCTTTTGCATTGATTTCATTCTGGGTTGCACTGGGAAATGCACAGGATGCTTTATGATCCCAGAGGGGGTTAAAATCCAGGGATGGATCGACGGGGAAGTACTTTGCTGATGAAAACTTTTCAGCATACTCTTTAACGCGTCCCCGTCTTACATTTTTCAATAGGGTCAAAAAGGCAAGTTTCTCCCGGTCGATTCCTTCTTCATCATAGATATAGCCGGAGGAATCAGAGCAGGTGATAACCGTGCCCTCCAGATCGATGATTTTCTCGATGGTATACTGAGCGACGTTCCCGGAGCCGGAAACCAGGCAGATCCTGCCTTCCAGGGTCTCCTGCCTTGTTGCCAGCATTTCAGAGGCAAAGTAGACCGATCCATAACCGGTGGCTTCCGGCCGAATAAGACTTCCCCCCCAGTTGAGTCCCTTTCCGGTCAATACACCTGTAAATTCATTGCTGAGCTTTTTATACATGCCGAACAAATATCCTATTTCCCTTGCCCCCACCCCAATGTCTCCCGCTGGTACATCGGTATTGGGACCGATGTGACGAAAAAGTTCACTCATAAAGCTCTGGCAAAATCGCATGATCTCATTGTCTGACTTTCCTTTGGGGTCAAAATCCGAACCGCCTTTACCTCCGCCCATGGGAAGTGTGGTCAGAGCATTTTTGAACACCTGCTCGAAGGCCAGAAATTTCAAAATGCCGAGATTGACCGAAGGATGGAACCGCAACCCACCTTTGTAAGGCCCGATGGCACTGTTCATTTCAATTCGAAATCCTCTGTTTACATGAATACCTCCACGATCGTCCATCCAGGGAACACGAAAAATAATGACCCTTTCAGGTTCAACAAGTCTCTCCAGTATTCGGGTTTCTCGGTACTCGGGGTTTCGATCGAGGACGGGTTTGATTGATTCCATAACTTCGCTAACAGCCTGGTGAAATTCATTTTCATTTGGGTCCCTGGATTTTACAACCTCGATAATGTCAGACATGGTGCCTCCTATAATTTTATTCTTAGTGTTGCGTTCATTCGAATTTATAACAAATATCCAGTGAAATAAAAAATTGTTCTGTTGAAATATGTATAAAATCAGCTGGTAGCTCTTAGCCATTAGTATTTAGCCAGGCTAACAGGCTAAGAGCTATCAGCTATCTCATCATCACACATCGCGAGGATCGTCCATCAACCTTGATTGTAATAGGTTTATCCAAGGCTACGTAACGCACATATGTGGATTCTTTTTGTGCCGACTGTTCGGCCAGCCAATCCCCCTTGAAAAAATCATCCTTCTTTTCCGAAACAGAAATGTAGTTGATGCCCATGGTGGTGATATTATGAAAAAAATGAGACCCCTGTGAAGGCTCTGAATTCAGATGCTCCGTTGTCGTTTCCATAATGACATCCACGTTGCAGATGTCCACCCAGTTTACAGGGATTCCCAGCCATCGGTCCGCTGAACCCCATCTTCCAGGGCCTATCAAAAGGTACTTTCGGTTTTTCCGGGAGAAATATTTGTTTATTTCGCCTATCTCACGAGCGATCTCGATGGTTTTAGCCGGGTCAAAAGTATCCGGTTTGACGTATACGATATCGGTGATTTCGCCTTTTTGAGCGTTACCCAGGGCATTGGACGAATAACAAAAAGCCTTTTTGATATCGTCATCACTGATGTTTACTACTTCCAGTTCCGCTCTGGCGGTCATTGGTCTGAGTTGCAGCAGTGCAAATGTTGGGGGCGTGTCCGGGTTTTGACTGAAATTGACGGAAAACTCGAGCTCCACAGGGCATCCCATGCCTTTTTGGCCGATGGTTAAAAAAGCATTGAGAATATCCGAGAGTGGGAAAGCATTGTATTTCAGAATCTGAGAAAAGGTGATGACACGATGTCCCCGCACATGGGAGGTGTCTCTGATCCGGTGCTCATCTGGAACGTAGGTGCTGGAAAGAAATGAAACCGGGTATTCATTTTCAGCATCAGATATCTCCCGTTTATCAAGATGAGACGTGTCATTGATACTGAGCATGGAACATGTCTTTTCCAGTTTCAGGGCATAAAAGTGGCGCTGGGAATTTTCAAGGATGTCTTCAACCGTAGATCTCTGTGGTAGAAGCTGAGGATACCTGGGCGAAAAGCGAAGTGTCTTTTCTCCTTCAACTACCATTTTCCCAAGCCCCAGGGCAATTGTTGCGATGCCTTCTTCCGGTTTCATGTGTGAAAACGGGTAATAATTGTACGATTGCGCAACCCCCGAGAGAGCGGGATAAAAATGTTCGTCATAGGTGTCTCCCACCATGCTCTGGATAATGACGGCCATTTTTTCTTCCTCGGTCCGGTGCCCTACCCGCCGTGAAAATGATTTGGGTCCTCTGAAGTAGGTGGAAGCATAAACGAGTTTGATGGCATTGATAACATGTTCCGTTCTCTTGACGAAGCTGGGGCAGTCGTTGGGGAGCATATAGGTACGGTAAAGGCCTGCGTAAGCACGGAATTGCGCATCCTCCAAAAGACTCGAAGAACGGACTGCCAGGGGGTAGTGAATGTCCTTAAGGTAAACCTCCAGATCCTCCCTGATCCATTTTGGAAATTTGGCTTGCAGAAATTTTTTGGCGATCTCTTCATCCGGCATGTCAATATCGGCAATCTTCAACAGATGGTTGTCATGGATAAAAGCCTCGAAACCATCCGTTGTTATGACAAGTGACTTGGGAATGATGATATCGACATCGCTAAAGGTTTGAATCATCTCCGAATGATGACGAAGCAGATCCGATGCAAAGGCCAGCCCCCTGGCTTTACCACCCACGGAGCCGTTGCCGATTTTAAAGAATTCCGTATCAGGATCAAAGTCATGCGCATCAAAGTTGACGATGACACCTTTTTGCCTGCGACGTCGCCGGACATGGATGTTGGAAACCAGGAACTTGCGCATTTCGTAGGGGTCGTATGAAAAATCTTCTGCGCTGGCAGGGCGGAGTTTTGATGCCAGTATGGTCTCCGTTCGCGCAAACAGCCATCTGGAAAAATCGTTCCGATTTGCGTGGAACATCAAGGACTCGATGGGGATTTTATTCATTTCATTTTCCAAGGTCCTCAGATTGTTTGCCCGGGAGATCTCCCTGCCATCCGGCATCCTGAAAATAAAATCGCCAAACCCGAGATGTTCCATGAAGAAAGCATGAACATCCGCATGCAGGGTCCGGGAATTCTTGTCCACAAAATAAGAAGGGATCGATGCGGCTTTGTCTTGGTTTGAGGGTTCAGAGCTCATGAGCAGCAAGGGGATATCCCATCGATCGGCCTTGATTTTTGTCAGAAGCTCAATCCCGGAGTCAGCGTATAATTTTCCTTTCTTGGGAAAGCGTACGTCGGAAATAACACCCAATATATATGGCTTATATTTGTCATAGATACTGAGTGCATTTTCATAGCTGTCCGCAATGAGGATTTTGGGTCTGGCACGCATGGTCAGTAGACGGTGCTCCTCATTGAGGCCTTCTTCCATGACAGCCTGTGTCTGGCTAACCAGCTCCCGGTAAAAGATGGGGAGCAAGGAAGAAAGATATTGAGGAGAGTCTTCTACGAACAGAAGTACCCGGATGCCTGCTGAGGAGGTGTCATAATCCACATTCAAACGATCTTCAGCACTTTTTATCAGGGCAACGAGAATATCAGTATTACCAGACCAGACAAAAGTACGATCGATTCCGGCAGGTTTTGTGTGGCCAGGATATAAGTCAAGCGAGGCGACAGCACTGTGGGCAAAAAGAATGACCGGTAGGTCCGGATCCTTTTGTTTTACTCTTTCACCCAATGAGATACAATCCATGTCCGCAGTACTGGGCATGGTGATAATCATATCGAATTTCTTGTTGTCGAGCGCTTTCAGCGCTTCTTCTACAGAGGAAACCCAGGCAAGTCTGGGAGGATTGCTCAGGTTCAGGCCACGGTATTCATGGATGAGCCTTTCGGATAAGCGGACATCCTCTTCCATGATCCAGGCATCATAGGGGGTCGAAACGAGGAGCACCTCCCGGATTTTCTTGGCCATCAGCTCATGGAAAATCTTGAACCGTGGATCGTAATCCCTCAATAGATTATCTATGGCAAGGCTCATGCCACAACACCTGACCGTGTTTTTTTATGAAACATTTTCATGTGGCCACATTTTCATAGGAGGTATTAGAATTCAGAGCTTGTGGATACAGCGATACCGGTCTTGTCGGCTTCCTTGTCTCCGATTTCAAGGGCCTGATCCAGTATGGCCAGGGCCTCGTCTACCTGTTCTTCGGTTATAATGAGGGGCGGCGCAATAGTCAGCGTATCGTACCAGGGGACCACATATAGACCATTTTGCATGGCATTTCCGGAAATTTTGGCCGTCATGAGTGCCTTGCCACTCAGTTTATCGGCTTTGACGTCAAAGGCCTCTTTTGTCTCCCTGTTTTTGACAATTTCAAGTCCCCAGAAATGACCTAGCCCACGGACATCACCCACACAGGCATGCTTTTCGGCAAGATCGTAAAGTCTTTCTTTCAGATATGCGGCCACTTTTTGGAGTAAACCGGAATCAAGCAGCTTGCGGTATTCTTCCACGGCCGGTTTGACCGCAGACAATGAGAGGGGGTGATAGGCGTAGGTGTGACCATGGCAGAAGAATTCATCTTCGAAGAAGTCGGCCACCTTTTTTGTGGTAACGGTCATACCCAGCGGCGTGTAGGCGGAGGTACACCCCTTTGCAGTGGTCATAATATCGGGCAGCACATCCCAGTTCTGCATGGCAAACGGTGTCCCGGTTCGGTACCAGCCTGTCATGACTTCATCCGCAACGAGAAGCACATTGTTTTCATCACAGATTTTACGCAGCATGGGGAAGTATTCGGGAGGCGGAACGAGTCGGCCGTTGGTGCCCACAACCGGTTCCACGATAACGGCCGCCACATTGCCTTCTTCCTTGATCATATAGTCGAGGTAGCGGGCGCACTGGACCTTGCAATCCGGATAGGTCTGACCGAAGGGGCATCGATAGCAATAGCAGTCCGGTGCAAAGCATACGCCGTCTACGGTATAGCGCACTTTTTCCATGGGCCATCTACGTGGATCACCCGTAAAAGCCAACCCGGCTGATGTTGCGCCATGATACGAGTGATAGCGTGAAATGACTTTGTATGCCGGTGCTTTGGACTGCCGGATCATGGCCAGAGCACCATCATTGGCTTCTGTGCCGCTGGTGGAGAAGAAAAATTTATCCAGGCCCTTTGGCATGATGGTCTGTAATGTCTCTACAGCCTCTAAGGCCACTTCCGTTGTAAAGACGGGGGCAATATAGGGTAGTTTTTCAGCCTGTTTCTGGATAGCCTTGATAATGGCCTTATTCTTATGACCTAGGTTCGAACACATGAGCTGTGAAGAGAAGTCCAGGTAGCGTTTGTCGTTGCTGTCATAAAAATAGACGCCTTCGGCATCTTTGATCAGCAGGGGAGATTGCCAGTTTTTTTGCCAGTTCCAGGTCCCGAAGGTGTGCTCCGCCATTTGCTTTACTCTGTTTTCAATCTCACTCATTGGCCTGACTCCTTTGATAAGGTTGACAATCCCGGCACGTGATCTCTTGGGATTCATGAGCTCCCGTGCCGGAATCTAAGCATAGATAATTCAGGTGAGTCTGGAAATTACTTTTTGTCTTCCGGGATTTCAATCATTCCATCCCAGGTATCGACTTTGCACTCTTCGGCGTCCTCGTCAAACCAATGGGCGGTTACTGATTTCTGCTCTGTAAAGAAGCGGATACCGTCCATTCCCATGATATGCAGGTCTCCGAAAAAAGAGTTCTTGTGACCGGTGAAACCGAAAATTCCCACCGGTACCGGGATACCCACATTGATCCCGACCATGCCGCCGTGGGTACGTTTTGAAAATTCACGTGCAAAATACCCGTTTTGGGTGTAGATGGCGGAACCGTTGGCGAGCTCACTGGAATTCATCAAGGCAAGCCCTTCCTCAAAATTGTCCACCCGTTTGATACAGGTAACCGGTCCGAAAATTTCGTTCCAGCCGATGGACATTTCAGGCGTAACCTTGTCAAAAAGTGTGGGGCCGAGGTAGAAACCATTTTCAAAGCCAGGTACCTTTACATCGCGGCCGTCGAGAACAAGCTCCGCACCTTCTTCGATGCCTTTTTCGATCCAGCCCTTTACAAACTGGCGATGCCCTTCGTTGACCACGGGCCCAAGTTCTGACGTTCTGTCATATGCCGGTCCGATTTTAAGCTGGGAAAGGCGTTTGGCCAGTTTTTCTACAAATTCATCTGCGATCTCATTTTCGACCACAAGAACCGGCAGTGCCATACACCGTTCACCCGCACACCCGCAGGTGGCGTTGGCGATTCCGGCAACGGTCTTATCCAAATTACAATCTTTAAGTACCAGGGCATGGTTCTTTGCTTCACACAGCGCCTGGACCCGTTTGTCGTGGGCAGCCGCTGTGGCATAGATGTGCCGGCCAACAGAGGTTGAGCCAACAAAGGTGACGCCTTTTATATCGGGGTGTTTCAGGAGAATTTCTGCCTGTTCCCGGCCACAGGTGACCAGATTAATGACGCCATTAGGCAATCCTGCTTCTTTCCACAAATCAAGTATTTTCATGGCGCTGCGCGGGACAAAACTGGCGGGTTTGATGACGAGGGTGTTACCCGTGGCTACTGCAAGCGGTGCCATCCAGCCGTGTGGAATCATTGCCGGGAAATTCCAGGGTGAGATTCCGGCAAATACACCCAGAGGTTCCTTGTACTGTACCGTGTCGTAGCCGCCGGTAATATCCATAACAGACTCGCCCTTCATGAGATGAGAAATTCCGCTGGCAAACTCGATGACCTCATTCATTTTAGCAATGCAGCCTACGCCTTCGCCCCAGCATTTCCCGTTTTCCTCACAGACCAGGTGGACAAGTTCGTCAAAATGTTTGTCAACCAGGGCTTTCATCCTGAACAGGACCTGAGCTCGCTTGGTAACGGCGGTGTTGGCCCATCCAGGGAAGGCCTTGCTGGCAGCCAGGATAGCAGAATCTACTTCTTCCTGGGTACATTGGGGTGCCAGGGCTGTTACTTCACCGGTGGAAGGGTTGAAGCACTCCATATATTTTTCGGCTTTGGACTCCAGCCACTGGCCGTCTACATAGTACTTTAATTTTTGGGGTGTGTCAGACATGTTTCCTCCTTGGTTGGTTTTTTTTAAATTTGCGCAAGCATTCAACTGCCGGTTTTGAGGCAGGCCTGCCATAAATCGATATTTGATTTCAGTTTCATTAGATGCCGTTCTACCTCATCGACATGGCGGTACATTTCGTCATGAGCTTTTTTGGGGTTTTTTTCAAAAATTGCCTGATAAATATTTTCATGTGCATGTAGAACCGATTTGGAAAATTCAAGGTCTGGTTTAAGGACTTTCTTGAAATCTTCGAGCAAATTTTCTACAAAATCCAGGATGAGTATTAATATGGGATTCCGGGTATTTTCGGCAATCATGCGATGGAAGTGTATTTCGTTTTGGGTGAGGTTATCAAGAATTTTATCTTTGAGGTTTATTCGGGCCGTGTCATTTAGTTCACGAAGTTTCTGAAGGTCCTCCTTGGCAATATGTTCGGCCGCTTTCATGGCGGCATGGGGTTCAAGCAGCTTTCTCAGCTCTGACAGATCCTTAATCGTTAAATCTTTAAAATAGAGAAAATTGGCCAGGCTCTGTTTGGTGACTTCGATGTCCACTTCCACAATATGGGCGCCACCGCCAATTCCCTTCCTGACATCGATCAGCCCCATGTGTTCAAGTGCTCTCAAGGACTCTCTGAGGGTCTGTTTGCTGACCCCGAACTGTTCCATGAGTTCTTTTTCAGGGGGCAGTACATCACCAGGTCTCAGTTTGCCCGCCAGAATGGCGGTTCTGATCTGATCAATGATTTTCTGTGTTATTGTGCTGGGGCGTGCTGTTTTAAACATATGCCTTCAATGGATTCCTTATGAAGAAAGCCGGTTTGTCCGGTCAATTTTTGCTGAATATGCTATGGATATTCCTTTGTCAACAGGATTCTAAAAATATATTTAAAAGTAAAATATACTAAATATTATAATATTTAGTAAAAATACATAACTATTTGATATTTATGTTAAAATGAAAATCACCATTTACTTGATTTGAAAAGGATGGCCTTCAGATTTGATAAAAAGGGTTCACAGGCTCAGGTATCCCCGTGGGAAGGCTTCCGCTCAGCAGTGGCGCATTGTCCGGTATTTCATAAAAACCCCAATGTTGCATAAACAACTACAGCTTCACCCTCGACGCCTTGGCTCTGAAGCCCTCCGGCTTTTGCAACGTTGGGGTAAACAGGGCCAATCTCCTGCATCATATCACGGTTTATGGTGCTGGAAGGGTCTTCTGTCCTTACAAAGAGTCTGTTTTTTCGGTAATGCTTTCGACCTTATGGAGCAAATTATTTTTTATGGCCTGTATCCACTGGGGCGGGTAGGGGACTTTAAAAGCAGCGGCGTCTTTGTTGCCACGCTCATTCATAAAGTCGATTTTTACCACGGACTGGTGCAGGTTTACGCCTTTTAAACTGTTGTCAGGGTACACGTGAGCAATGTTTGAACCAGGGATACTCAACTCCAATCTGGCGCTGCGACTGCGGTAAAATACCTGGTCCGGCAAGAGCAGGAGGAACCCGCTGCTGCTTCTGGGTTTACCCGGTTCGCTGGCTCTACCAAAATAGTTGACCCCAAAACTCATGGCCAGAACTTTCTGCCCCCTAAAACGTTTCTCGATCCATTTGTGGTCCCGCCATCGAATAAAGGCGATGTAGGCGATGATACCGAAAAATATTATAGCGATGAAAACCCATTGCTGGTTGGCGTAAATTCCTGTCATTTTGTTTGCTCTCGGCTCCTGGATATTTTGCGCTTAGCCGGCTTATGGCTTATTGTTTACAGCTTATTTAAACTCAGCCAGATATATCCCAAGTTTCTTTTTGGCCAGGTTGTGTTTGTAACCACTGGAACTTCCCATGGCCGCAAGAATCGAATCGGCAATTTCTTCATCTGTCCGGCCCTCGTTTCTGAGTTGTTTGACCCGATCCCCATTCAACTCCACCAGGTTGCGGAAACCCTGGCTGTCACGATCAAAAAAAACCACAAATCCGAGGACGAATACAACAAGGGAAGAGACCACGGCAACATAGACGTCTATGGATGGGTCAGGGAAAACAGACCTGAGCAGGCTGTTCGTATTACCTGCATTCAGAAGTGCATACATCGCCAATAGTCCAACACCGATCAGCAGGGTATAGATGATGATTCTGAGAGACTTGGGCACGGTTTAACTCCATTCATGGATAACGATCATAAGGGTCCAAGGGGTCTATGATTCGAGGGTGCTGACGGCTAATAGCCGATGGTAGCATCCCAGCCCCCAAACATTATAGCTTCACAGCATACCAGGGTCCACGGATTCGAGTGAGATATCGGACTTATGTAATTTAGTTTCCCATCTTCATTACATTCCGGCTGCATTAATGGTCAAGTGGAATCCTGAATGTTCTTGATCTTGATATCAGGAAATAAAGAGGGCAGGTCTATGAAACCTGCCCTCTGATTGGTTTTGTTTATCTAATGAATGAATCAATTAGATAAAATCGTGAAACGAGTTAATTTTTATATGGGTCTCATTTCACCTTCCTCCATGGCAGCCCATTTACTTTCTGCTTCTTCCCAGGCTTCATCAGAGGCTTCGCGTTCCCAGACTTCCAGACCTCTTTCAGCTCGGGTGGCGCCGGGCAGGAAGTTGTCAAGGATAATGCCGAGTATGGCGGTGACGGCCATCCCAGTAGTCAGGATCGCTTGGAGGATGTTGCCGAGAACACCAATGATTTGTCCGCTGCTGCTCCAATCGATGGGTACTGCGGCGGCCGATAGCATGGGGTTAAAATGATAAGGCACACTCAGGCCGGCGAAGAAACTGATACCGATGATAAACAGGTTTCGGGAGTTGTTCAGGTTGACGATCTGCAGGTTGGAAAGACCCACGGATGCGATCATGCCGAACAGACCCACGAACATAGCCCCCACCACAGGCTGTGGGAGTGTTGCCAGAACGGCACCAAATTTGCCGATTATCGGGATGACCAGCATCACGGCAGCTCCGCAGCGTACAACCCTTCGACTGGCTACTTTGGTCAGACCGATGGAGCCGATATTTTCAGAGTAGGTGGTGGTGCCGTTGGCTGTCTGCAGGATACCGGCAATAAAACAGCCCAGCCCTTCGGCACCGAGGCCCTTAGAGATCATCTTGCCCGTGGGTACGGGGGCTTCTGAAATACGGGCGCAGGCATAGTAGTCACCGATGGATTCGATCATGGATGCCAGGTATCCGGCCAGCATACCAAAGGCGCCGGCCCACAGCACCGAACTGCCGAAATCCGGCAAGCCCCACTTAAATGGCATCATAGGTTTGAAACTGACCCATGATGCGGATGCGATAAGGTCGAGTTTGCCGGACAGATTGGCGGCATCGCCGGCAGGTATAGCCCCCGTGAGGGTTCCCAGTAGGGCCAAAATCCATCCGGTAGCGATGGCCAGCAGGACCGGAAACAGCATGAAGGCCCTTGATTTGTGGGAGAAGACCTGGGAGTAGAGAATCAAGGCGGTCAGGGTAATCAAGGAAATGATCCAATTGCCTGCCATCCACGGTGCACCGATATTAAAAAGCGCAAGTCCAATCATGGCAATGGTGGGGCCGATGACAATGGGGCTGATAATTTTTCGGACATGACCCATGATACCAGTGTATCCCAGAACGATTTCCACCACGGATGCGACCATGATAGCTCCGGAAACCATCTGGATCTTGACTTGCCAGAGAGGAATGCCGGCAGCTGAAAATTTTTCTGCAGTCACCATACCGAGAATTGCGAATGTGGGCCCTAAAAAAGAGAATGTTCCACCCTGGACAACAGGCAGTTTGTTCCCGAGAGGGGACTGCTGAATCAGCGTGCACAATCCTGAAGTAAAAAAGATGGTTGAGATCAACAAGGCCATTTGCTCGAGAGGGAGCCCCATGGCGCCACCGACGATGAACGGGATCAGCACGGTCGCCCCGAACATGGTCAAATATTGTTGAATACCCAGTAGTACGGCAAGACCCCACTTGGGCTTGCTTCCGATGGGGTACACAATCCAATGTTTGTGTTCACTCGTTTCTTCACTCATGTTTCTTGCCCCTCCTTCCTGTTTGCCCATACATGTGGGCCGGGTTAATATTTAAGGATTTTCTCCCAATTAGTTGTGAGAAAGGGTTCCAGGAACCCTATTCTATTACGGTAATTGCTGGCAAATTTCCGTGTACATTTCAGGTCTTCTATCCCGAAAAAATTGCCAGCTGTCCCTGACTTCACGGATCAGATCAAGATCAAGGTCTGCGATAACCACTTCATCCTTGTCTTCACTCCCTTTAACCAGCATTTCACCACGCGGGTCCACAAAATAACTGGAACCGTAAAAACGTCCAAACTCCCAGGGCTTTTCAACACCGATCCGGTTGTTAGCGCCGATAAAAACACCATTGGCAACCGCCTGGGCAGGCTGCTCCAGCTCCCAGAGATACTGGGATTTTCCGGCAGTGGTTGCAGAAGGATTAAAAAGGATTTCGGCACCGTTGAGGGCCAGTACCCTGGCACACTCGGGAAAGTGTCTGTCATAGCAGATAAAGATACCGATCTTTGCGTAGGCGGTCTGAAAGACCGGAAAACCGAGATTGCCCGGTTTGAAATAAAATTTTTCCCAGAAACCGGGCCACGTGTGGGGGATCTGAATTTTTCTGAACTTGCCCAGATATTTCCCATCCGCATCGACCACGGCAGCCGTGTTGTAGTAAACACCATCCATGGCTTCCTCGTAAACCGGTATGACCATCACCATATTATACTTTTTGGCATACTCGGCCAGAAGGTCGGTGGTGGGGCCGGGTACAGTTTCGGCTGTGGCATACCACTTGGTATCCTGCTCGCAACAGAAATAGGGTCCATAGAATATTTCCTGTAAACAAAGTATGTTGACACCTTTTGTGCCGGCCTCCTCGATGAGGGGAATGTGCTTTTCGATCATGGCCTGCTTGATTTCGGAAGGTGTTCCGTCGTGTTTTGGGTTTGAAGCTTGGATATGGGCGCACTTAATAAGTCTTGACATGTCGATCCCCTTTCCTGGTATCTAAATTGTAGCTATTTTCGGTTCAACATGTATCTTATGTAGGGAATCGGCGTCAAGTGTTTTTGACGTGATTTGTATTGTAAAAACGTGTCATATTTTCTATATGTTTGTCTTGCCGGGCTTTTCCACATGCCCGGAGTCTGTTTACAAAAGGAGGCCATTGAGTGAATTGTGCAGATCATTTCAAACAGATGAGCAAGGGATTTGATTTTGGACAGGCTCTGGCAGAGGTTGACCGCTGTCTTCTTTGTCATGATGCACCCTGTTCCAAGGCATGTCCCGCGGAAACAAACCCGGCTGAATTCATTCGAAAGTTCCGGTTTCGAAATATCACAGGGGCTATCCGGACGATTAAAAAGAACAACATTCTCGGTGGTGCCTGCGGCGTGTTGTGCCCCACGGCCGAGTTGTGTGAAAAAGAGTGCAGTGCAACGGGTATCGGTCAACCCATCGCCATTGGCAAAATCCAGCGATTTCTTGTCGAGCATGCCCGGGAACTGGATTTCAAGGTGTTCGAGAAAGCAGATCCGCGGTCTGAAAAAATTGCTGTGGTGGGATCGGGGCCTGCGGGGTTGAGCTGTGCTGCGGAACTGGCCAAGGACGGTTATCATGTCACGGTTTTTGAAGCACGCAAAGAGCCCGGCGGTGTCCTGCGTTATGGTGTTGTTTCGTTCCGTTTTGACATGGATTTTCTGAAAGCCGAGATGGCGGATATCAAAAGCCTGGGGGTCGAATTTAAGTGCTCCTCTCCCATTGATAGTCAAAAGGGCGCGGAGGAGCTTCTCAAGAATGGTTATCAGGCTGTGTTTCTGGCACCTGGATTGTGGGATGCCGTGAGCCTGAATGCTGCGGGGACAACCATTAAGGGGCTTTACAGTTCAGTGGTTTATCTGGAGGGACTGCGTGACGGGCGGTTGGAATCGCTTGCAGGAGAGATTGAAAACAAGACGGTTGCCGTCATCGGTGGTGGTTCCGTAGCCATGGACTGTGTGGAATCGGCTAGCAGGCTGGGGGCAAAAGATGTTTATCTTGTCTACCGACGCTCTTACACCCAGATGCCGGCTGAAGAGGATGAAAGAATCGAGGCACTGCAGAAGGGTATCCACTTTCTGCTGCTGAACCAGCCCATCGATTTTGTTGTCGATGAAAATAAGCGTATAAAGGGCCTCAAGCTTGTTCGTACGGTTTTAGGCGGCGTGGATGCATCCGGCCGACGGTCGCCTGTCAATATCGAAAACTCCGAATGGATGCTGGATGCCGACGTGGTTATAGAAGCTATCGGCAACAAGGCGGAGGACCGGTCGTCGGAGTGGTACCCGAATGTCAAACTCAACCGGAAAAATCTTATCCAGACGGATCCGGATACCGGCAAAACATCGGTGGCGGGTATTTTTGCAGGGGGTGACATCGTGAGAGGACCCGCACTTGTCGTAAATGCCGTACAGGACGGGAAGATCGCAGCCCGGTCTATCAAGGAATATCTGGCCTATGTTTAGTTTCTCAAGCAATGGTGGTTGTGATTTTAATTCAAAATATCATCACGAAAACACGAAAGATTGACGATTTCGTAAAAAACTCAACTTCGGCGTTGTGCTGCATTTTACAATCATTCAACGTACAGTAAGTACGCCTCATGATAGCAAAATTTGCACGCCTTGAATTTGACCTTTTTACAAAACCGTCTAAATTGGACTTTTTACGAGGTCATCAAGATTGAAAGGTCGAAATTTTTCTATGATCTTTTTCGTGTTTTTATATTTTCGTGATTTCGTGATAAAAAATAAGCCTTTTATCGGGCAAGCCAGGATTATTGCTTCGCTCAAATTGGGTGTATAGGGGTTGTCAGAAAAACGTTCCGAGTAGGACCGTTTTTCTGCTACAAACCCTTATGCCGCCATCTTATTTTCGGAACATTATATTGACAAGCGGTATAAAACAGGAGGAAATATTGTGTCCAATCAACCCATGGATCTATCCATCGAATTTTGCGGGAGGACGTTTTTAAACCCTTTCCTGCTCTCTTCGTCACCGGTGTCCAACAGTGCCGAGATGGTTGCACAATCTTTTGAGGCCGGTTGGTCCGGCGTGGTATTCAAAACGCTGAACTCGGATCGGTTGAAAATCACCCACCCATCCCCAAGGATGAACGCTTTTCACTACGGTGCCAAACAGGTTGTAGGGGTTCAGAACGTGGAACAGATTTCAGATCGGCCCTTGAAAGACAACCTGACCGATTTTCTCTATCTGAAAAAGCATTATCCAGCACACATATTAATATCGAGTATCATGGGGTTTTCTAACGAAGAATGGGCCTATCTGGCCAAAGTGTCCGAGGACAACGGCGCAGACATGCTGGAACTCAATTTTTCATGCCCCCATATGTGCATCGAGGGGACGGGGCATCATGTGGGCAAAGCCTTTGACCTGATTGAAAAATTCACCACGACGGTCAAGAACATCGTTTCCATCCCGGTGATCGCCAAGATGACCCCCAACATTACGGATATGACGGAACCGGCTATTTATGCGAAAAACGGTGGTGCCGATGCCATCTCTGCCATCAACACGGTAAGTGGTATATCAGAGGTCGGTATGGAAGACCTGGTTCCCAAACCCAACATATTCGGCATAGGGGCTGTCAGCGGCACGTCCGGTCCGGCCATAAAACCCATCGGGCTGCATTTCATTGCCGACATGGCCAAGTGCGAAGGGCTTGCGCTGCCACTTTCCGGGATCGGTGGCATCGAGACCTGGATCGATGCCCTGGAATACATCCTGCTGGGTGCGTCCACGATACAGGTAACCACCGGCATCATGCACTATGGCTATCGAATTGTTGAAGACATGATCGAAGGGTTGTCGGATTTTATGGCCCAACGCGGCATAACAAAGGTTGGCGATCTGGTGGGAAAAGCGCTGCCAAACCTGAAAACAACCGATCATTTCGATCTGGACCGCCAGGGTATTACCCACTACGATCTTGATAAATGCGTGGGCTGCGGTCAGTGCTACATCGTATGTACCGATGCCGCCGGTCAGGCCATCGAGTGGGATTCAAAAGAGCGCAGACCAAAACTGGTGGAAGACAAGTGTTTGAGCTGTATGCTCTGCAGCTTTGTTTGCCCCGTGCCCGGGTTGATCTCGTTTAAGGAGATGCCCGCGGCATGGAGCCGTGATGAGACCCGGGTAATGGATAAAAACCTGGAGAGTGAGATTAAGCTTGAAGCATTTACCAAGGAGGGACCCAATGAGTGTACATATTAAAAACGGTACGATTGTAACCTCGACCGGGCGGTATGTTGCGGACGTATATGCGGAAGGAGATAAGATCAAATCCATTGGAAAGGATCTTGATGTTGTCGCAGACGAAATCATCGATGCAAAAGGGAAATATGTGCTTCCCGGGGCCATCGATCCCCATACGCATATCTCCATGCCGTTTATGGGAACGAGCGCGCAGGACGATTACGAAACCGGCACCATATCAGCCGCATGTGGTGGTGTCACCACGGTGGTCGATTTTGACCTGCAGCAAAAAGGTGAATCCCTGCTAGAGGCTCTGGAGAGGAAAAAATCATGGGCCGAAGGAAAAGCGGCGGTGGACTTCTCCTTGCATCCAGCTGTCATGGACCCGAGACCGGAGGTTATCGAGGAGGTTAAAAAGGCAATCCTGGATTACGGCACACCCAGCTTTAAGATATTCATGGTATATGATTTCAGGGTAGATGATGCCACCATGATAAAACTCCTGGAGGAGACGAAGAAATATGGCGGACTGGTACAAGTCCACGCGGAAAATGTCTACATCATTCAGCACATGAACGAAATGCTCGAAAAGGAAGGAAAGCTGGCACCCTACTACCATGCCGTCAGTCGGCCGAATATTGCCGAAGAAGAGGCCATTTCCAGGGCCATCAAAATGGTGGAACTGACCGGTTCACGGATCTATATTGTTCATCTTTCTTCCAAAGAAGGGCTTTTCAAGGTGAAAGAAGCCAGAGATCACGGCATCGATGTGTTTGCAGAGACCTGTCCCCAGTATTTACTTCTGAATGAAGATCGCTACAAGGAAGCGGATTTTAACGGCGCCAAGTACGTCATGTCACCGCCGTTGAGAACAGAAGAAAGCAGCGAGGCTTTGTGGGGGGGCTTGAAGGGTGGCGATCTCCAGGTGGTGGCAACAGATCATTGCCCCTTTGATTTTAACGGTAAAAAGGATATGTTTGGAAAGGACGACTACAAAAAAATTCCCAACGGTGCCCCAGGTATCGAGACACTTCTGATGCTGATGCATACGGAAGGTGTCGTAAAGGGTCGCATCAGTCTCGAAAGGATGGTGGATGTCCTTTCCACGGGAACTGCTCGGATGTTTGGGTTAAAGGACAAGGGTGAAATTATCGTGGGCAAGGATGCCGATATCGTTGTTTTTGATCCGGATCAGAAATTTACAATTACCCAGGACAAACTGCATATGAATGTCGATTACACGCCTTATGAGGGCATGGAAATGACCGGTATGCCGTATGCTGTCTATTCCAGAGGCAAGCGGGTTGCAGAATGGAATGGCGATCAGCTTGCCTTTGTCGGTAAAATCGGCAGAGGTAGATTTCTAAAACGGGAACCGTTTGAAGGATTTTAATTGGTTCAAGTGAAACACCATGGAAGGTTGCTATGACAGATGAAATCAGCATCGAGTTTCAAGACAATACGGATCCCCGCATAAAAGAACTGAGCGAACTTCTGGATGCGGTACATCAGTTGAGCGACACGCGATGTTCAGATGAACTGTATGGGATTTTTGCCGACATCCTCAGCAGAAAACTGGGTGCCGATGCCATCGCTGTTTTCAATTTCAATCAGGAGATCAGCAGTTTTAACCTCGTTTACAACCAGGGGTTCAATGTCTGGAAAAATGCACTCAAGAGTGGTGATGGCTTTTTATCCCGGTTGCGCCAAAACGGCTTTCAACCCATGGAAGCCATGGACGATATTCCTGAAGTCAAATCGTTTTTCAGAGAGAAAAAACCAAAAAGCCTGAAATCGGTGACATGGGCCCTGCTGAACATGAAAGAGAATGTCATTGGTCTGGTGGCGTTGAACAGGTCTTTTAAGGAAATTTCTAAAAATGAATTTTGTATCGACTTTTTAACAAGGATTTGCCTGCACGCAGCCGTCTCCATCAATACCTGTCTTCTGCACGAACGGCATAAAAAGGAAAAAGAGGATCTGGACAAGACGCTTAACAACCTCTCTCTCCTTTATAATATCGGGCGGGCCATGACCTATATCAGTGATCTCAAGAGCCTTTTGAAATACATTCTGAACCAGGCTGTCGAGGTGACAGTCGCCGAGAAAGGCTCTATCATGCTTCACGACCCGGATACAAACCAATTGAGCGTTCGCGTTCTGGCGGGTCTGCAAGACAAAGACTACCAGCAGAAAGTCAACAACAATGAAATCAAGTGTAAAACGTTCGAGCCGGGAGAAGGTGTTGCCGGGACCGTTTTCCAAACAGGAGAGCCGGCGTTCATCAATAAAACCGTTGAAGACAAAAGGTTTGTAGAGGGTAGTGCGTCTTTTGCAGACTCCATTGCCTGCATCCCGATGAAAGTATACGAGGATATTATTGGTGTTATCAATGTCACCAACAAGAAGAACGGCAACGGTTTTACGAATGAGGATATAGAGATGCTGGGTGCGGTGGCAGACCAGGCAGCGATCTCCATCAGTAAGGCACAACTGTGGGAAATGGCCATTAATGATTCATTGACCGGTCTGCATGTGAGGCGCTATTTCATGGCAAAGCTTCAAGATGAAATTAACCGTACCCAACGGTATAAAAAAAGTTTGTCCGTGGTCATGGGAGACCTGGATCAGTTTAAAACCGTCAATGACACATACGGGCATACTGCCGGGGACAAGGTGCTGAAAGCTGTTGGCGCTTTCTTACAGAAAAGTGTTCGAGACGTGGACAGCGTCGGTCGATATGGCGGCGAAGAATTTATCATGTTTCTGCCGGAAACCGTCAAGGAGGCCGCTTTTGTCCTGGCTGACCGCCTTTGCAAGGGCGTCTCCGAAATCAAAGTCGGCAGCCTGCCACCGGTGACCATCAGTCTGGGTATCGCAACGTTTCCCGATGATGGTAAGAATATCGATGACCTGTTGCAACGGGCTGATGCGGCTTTGTATGCGGCCAAGGAAAACGGGCGAGACCAGGTGGTGGTCTATACCGAAGAAATTCCTGTTCCGGAAAGCAGTGCACAATTGACGGCATTGGGGGACGTCCTTGACTGAGCGGACTTCTGCAAGTTCCAGATGATTTTTGACTTGCAACAGTGAGCTCATTCCCCGTGACATACCGCAGGGTTTTTCAATCTTCAAATAAGGAAATATTTATGTTCACCCATGCGCTTGTGAGAAAACCCGGCCCTAATTTCAGCAAGGGCTTGACAACCTCACTTCTTGGGATACCCAGTTTCCCATTGGTTGAGGAGCAGCACAACGCTTATATTGAGACACTCGGGAAGCTGGGTCTCGAGGTGATGACCCTGGATACGCAGCCTGATTATCCGGATGCCTGTTTTGTGGAAGATACGGCCGTGGTGACACCGGAGGTGGCCGTGATTACCATCCCTGGAGCCATATCCCGACAGGGAGAGCAAACGAGTATCGAACCGGTTTTGTCACGATTTCGAAAAATCGAGAACATCCAGGCGCCCGGTACTGTGGATGGTGGCGACGTCCTGATGGCGGGGAACCGTTTCTTTATCGGTATTTCCGACCGTACCAATGTCGAAGGTGCACGGCAGTTAGGCACCATACTCGGATCGCATGGTTATGCCTGGGATACCATTCCCGTGGGGGAGGGCTTGCATTTAAAATCGAGTATTAATTATGTAGGCAAGAACACACTGATCCTGACGGCGCCATTCCAACATCTGAATCTTTTCGAGCCTTATAATAAGATCGTTCTGGACGATACAGAGACATATGCTGCCAACACGCTGTGGATCAACGATTCCCTGATCATGCCCAAGGGCTTTCCAACCACCAAGAAACAATTGTCTGTCCTGAATCAACCCATCGTCGAACTGGATGTGAGTGAAGTGGCCAAGATGGATGGGGGCTTGACCTGTCTTTCCTTGCGCTTCTAACCGGTCTATGTAGCGACATGGATGATGAGGTATGGATAAGCTTTGGAGAGCTGGATTCTTCAACTAAGGGAGAATTTAGGTGGCATCCTTGATACGGTAATGTATCGCTATGGGTGAATCCAAACCACTATCTTCGCCTAAACAAAGAGCACCCGTTCCTTCAAGGTAAGTTTTTGTCTGAGTTATACTATATGATTTACCGTCCTGCGGATATACAAAGGTACCGTTTGTACTGTGATCGCTCAGTACAAATTTATCGTTCTTTAACTCAATGGAGGCATGGAACCGGGATGCCGATTTATCACCGATTACAAGATCGTTCTGAGACTGCCGACCTAACTTGAGACGGGGGGTATGGGTGGAAATTTCATAGGTCTGATTTTGGGATGTCAGTTCGAGACATGTGTCCTGATCATTTATTAACTGGTTTAACTTGTTCTTGTCGATCGCAACAGTCGTTTCAATATCTTCCCAAATGTATTCATATAGGTTCAGTGGTGAACTATTCCCTTTTACCCTTATTGTTGCCGTATACTGGGCCGATGGCTTCAGCTCGGATTCCAAGCCATTGAATACCTGTTCGGTAATCAAGATCTCCCGGGACTTGGCTGTTTTGTTAACTATAGCCACCGTGTTGACAGTATCACCAAATAATTTATTTTCCTCTTTTTGTACTGGGCCAGAATGGATACCAATATGCAGATTGATGGGCATTCTACTATCGGTATCATTCACAATATAATTCTCGATAGCTTCATTCATCCCTTTGGCCGCCAGAACAGCTGAGGTGGCGTCCCAAAATACGCAATTGACCTTATCTCCAAAGATATTTATCACATCCCCCATTTGTTCCTGTGCTATTTCTTGGATTAGAGAGAGACATTTTTTAATCAAATTAGTTGCAGTGGTATCACCCATGCGGTCATACAGATGTGTGCTTTCCGATATATTCGCAAACAGAATGACGATATTTTCGTTATCTTTATCCATTAAACTGGGCCTTTATTAAATTGTTTTTCACGGTATTGCGTCTACTTGCGTGCTTCGGCTCCGGCTTTCTTTATTGTCGCGAGGTACATCTTGATGATGGGGGAAGCCTCGGGCGGATGCCATTTTGTGTTTTTGGGGTCTTCGTGCCAGGTGTATGGCAGATGTACCACTTCACCCGGATTTTTTGCAGTACCCAGCACCGACAATGCTTCCAGAAGCACCTGCCGTTGTCCTTCAGTATCATTTACTTCACCCACGACTCGTCCATAAGGGTATTCGATGGCCGCAATGCGCGGTATTCCTATTTCTCTGTTAAAATCGGGTGTCATGGTGAGCAGAATGGTGGAGATCCCATTCTCTTCGAGAAACCGTGCAACCAGTCCCACGGACCGGCAGCACAGCGGTCAGGCCGGGGTAAGGAGAACGGCTTCCACTCCCTCGGATTTCATGTCTGCCACAACCTTTGGCATGGTCTCTTCCATCAGAGCGGTTGGATCTGTTTGATATCCGTAATAGGAATAGGACGTAGGGGCTATTGCACCGATAACACCATCGGTTTCGAATTCCCGAAATCGCCCCAAAGGTAGGGTTACGTTCATGTCCTTTTTGATATAATCCGTATTAACATGCAGGTGATTGACATGGATGTCTGATTCCCTTGCCGATTTCGGTATCTTCCTGTAGGAGGGATCTCCCCATGTGGGTTCCTGCTTTTCCCGCTGCATGTCAAAGTCCGGGTCTGTTTTAATGTTGATGCCGGCGGATGTCATCAAAGAGAAAACGGTTTCCGAGACGGGTTTTTTCAGGGGTGTCCAGGGGATTTTCCCACCAAATTCTTTGTCAGGTATGGTTTGACCGATCCATGCGCTGAGTGATGGCGGCATAAAATAGAATCCATTTACCCTTTTAGCTGATACGGACATTTGTTACCTCCACAATAAAATCGCTTCACGATTTTATCAGACGCGACTATGTCGCTAATTATTAAATATGATTGATATCCGAATGGGTTGATTTACGGGGATTTTACATGGATACTTCTGAATATGTCAAGGTGCCATTCTTTCCACACTATGAGGCGGGGTGATCGCAGCGGGTATCCCGAGGCAAGTGAAGACGCTTTCCCCCAATGTTGTTTATGCAACATTGGGGTTTCGTCAGGTTTTATGAGATAGCTTCTAATACCAGTTCACATCTTCTGGTGTATAGGATAGTCGGATCGTTTGACCGGGGTAGAACGAAAATCTACGTTTATCTTCCGGTGACAACTTGGCGGTAATAGCTTGGTTGGCAGCCTGGACAATGAGGATAATTTCTTGAGTGTGTCTTTCCAGAACCAGCCTTGTGATGATGCCTTCGATGGAACAGGTATTTCCCTCTGTGGTCAACAATATGTTTTCCGGGTTGATGATGGCTATGGCATTTTCCGAGGGGGGGCATGGCACTTCAAGAGATTGACCATCCTGGAGATTCTTAACCCATTTGCCGCTTGTTGTTTCAGACCAGGGGCCAAAAATAAAGTTCTGGCGGCCGACGCCAAAAAAACGTCCCCTGAACAAATGAACGACATGTTCACAGATATCATATAGCCATTCCCAGTCATGGCTCGCGATTACCAGTGTCGTACCCCACTTGTTTTTTGCCATAAGAGCAGTGTCCTTGATTATCTGAGCACTGGCGGCGTCGATGCTGGCTGTGGGTTCGTCCAGCAGCAGAACTTCCGGTTTTAGAACAAGCCGTGCGGCCAGGGCTACACGCTGTGCTTCACCACCGGACAATTCATACCATTTCCGATGCAAAAAGTCATTTCCGGACAGGCCCACCAGGGACAAGGCGTCATGTACGCGGCTTGAGAGATCATGGGTGTCCCTACGCAGTTCGAGCCCGTATGATATGTTTTTGAAGACCGAACGTTTCATAAGGTACGGCTCCTGGGTCAGGAGCGTGACCTGAAATCTGACGTGATCCGCAAAGGGTTCGGCGGATTCACCTTTGAAGAGGATCTTGCCTTTCCGGGGCTGTTCGATGAAAGCCAGCATTTTAAGCAAAGTGCTTTTGCCGCTGCCGTTGGGGCCGATGATACCGGTGATGGTGCCCGACCGAATGGAAAAACTGTCGATATCCAGGGCCGGGTGGCCATTATAATGGTGCTGGAGATTATCTATTTGATAAAGATTTATCATAGCTATATTAGGCTGATAGGGGTCTATGCTGTAGGCTGTTAGGAGCTAACCGCTTATGGCTTATAGCTTTCCCTCCAAACCTTAAACCCTCCAACCCTCCATTCCTTCAACCCTATCGTTTATTCACCAGCGCCACCGACAAGTTCACCGCAAAGGCGATCATCAAGAGGACCAACCCGAGGGCGATGCCCATGCCAAAGAGTCCCTTGTTGGTTTCCAGGGCGATGGCCGTAGTGATGGTCCGGGTGTGCCATTTGATGTTGCCACCCACCATCATGGAGATGCCGACTTCCGTCATGACCCTGCCAAAGGCGGTTAAGGCTGCCGCAGTAATGCTGAAACGAACCTCCCAGAGGCTGCTGAACAGAAGCTGTCTCCGGTTGGCACCCAGTGAAATGAGGGTTGTTCTCAGATGACGATCCATGCCTTCGACGGCTGCTGCCGTCAAGGCAATGACAATGGGAAGCGCCAGTATGGTCTGACCGATGGCGATACCCGGTAGTGTAAATAACAGGCCCATATGCCCCAGGGGGCCGCGGTTGGACAGGAACGCGTAGACAACAAGCCCGATGAAAACTGTCGGCAGTGCCAGGGCAGTGTCCACCAGAAGTCGCAAGGGGCGTTTGCCTTTAAATTCAAGGTGGCCGAGCATAAATCCCAGGGGAATGCCCGCCAGCAGACTGACCGCCATGGAATAGCCTGTCACGCGAACTGTCACGAAAATGGCGGAATAGGTTTGCTCATCCCCGCTGAACAGAAGCTGAAACGCCTGAATAAATCCTGTGAAGATGTAATCCATATAAATTCGTTCCACGAATTTATAAAACGCGACCTTGTCGCTTTTATTGTTATTGAGTTCGTTGTGTTTATTGAGTTGCTATCCGCCCTTAGCTCTATGTTGGTCTACAGCTTATAGCTGAAAGCTTCCCCTTCACTCTTTCAGTCCTTGGATTCCTTGTTTGCTGGGAAGCGAGGATGCCTGGAAGCTGGAATGCTGCTGTCAGCTGATCGCTTTCAGCCACCCTCCACCCCTCCACCCCTCCAACCCTCCAACCCTCCGACTCTCCAACCCTCTATTTCGCATTCGGTGTAAACAACTGCTGCCCCAGCAACCTGAAGTCTTTGATCATCTTCTGGGCTTCTGGGCCGGCCATCCAGTCGCTGAAGGCCATGGCGAGATCAAACTTTGCATTGGGACAGTTGCCGGTGTTGATGGCAATGGCGCTGTACTGGTTGAGAAGAATGGCATCGCCTTCCACAATGACTTTCAGTACAGGATTGCCACCGCTGTTGTGACTGTACTTGATATAAGTTCCCCTGTCCGTCATGGTGTAGCCGTTTCGCTGTTCGGCGATTTGAATGGTTGCCAGCATCCCCTGTCCGGCCTGCATGTACCAAGGCTCTTTATCCGGCACAGTCATGCCCGCGTTTTTCCAGAGAAGGATTTCCTTTTTGTTGGTGCCGGAATTATCCCCTCTGCTGACAAACAACGCTTTTGACTTCTGGATACCCATCATGGCTTTGCTGATGGGGAGACCTTTGATTCCGGCAGGGTCGGACGCGGGCCCGATGATAACAAAATCGTTATACATGAGTTCCCGACGATTGACGCCGAAACCGGCATCGACAAATTTCTTTTCAGCGCCGGGTGCGTGGACCAGCAGGACATCTACATCGCAGTTCTGGCCCATCTTCAGCGCCTTGCCTGTTCCGATCGCGGTCCAGCGCAAATCGATGCCAGTGGCTTTTGTAAAAGCCGGCGCCAGGTAATCGAGCAGCCCGGTATTATCTGTACTCGTGGTGGTCGCCATCATCAATACTTTCTCCGCTCCCAGTGAAACACCACTGAATATTCCCATCATCAAAAAAACCATCAGTCCTGCAGTAAATACCTTTCTCATTTAAATCTCCTTTCCGTTTCAACACAATTAATTTTAGTTATAAAAGAAGCGACAAGGTCGCATACAATAAATTTGTGAAACAAATTTATTGTGAAAACCTCATTTTTCCCCGCTCGCTGATATCGTAACCATCAAGATCCTGAGCGATTTTGAGAAACGCGTCTTCGTGCAGGAGTGCCTGGAAATACTGAACCCCCTGCTCAAAAAAGCGATCTCGGGATATCAACAGATCATATCGTTCCCATCGCAGGGGTATGAAGTCGAGGCCTAAAAGAGACGCGACCGGACGAATGCCCGGGCCGGCATCGGCCCGTCCTGACAATATCTCCAGACCGACGTCCATATGCCGGTTTGCAATATTGTGGTAACCATCGATCTTGTCACCCGTGAGGCCTGCACTTTTCAGTTCCTTGTCAAAAAGGAGGCGGGTGCCTGTTCCGAGATCCCGGTTGATGATCTGAACCCCTTTTTTCCCGAGATCGGGTATGCTGTTTATGTGTTTGGGATTATTTTTCTTTAGAAGAATTCCCTGCTCGCGTTTGCAAAAATTGACCACAGCCGGCATTTTATGAAGTTCTTTGGAAGCAAAGGAAAAATTATATTCATTTTCATTGTCCTGAAGCAGGTGGCTCGAGGCGATGTGACACATATCCCTTTTCAGCGCCCTTAACCCGCCCATGCTGCCCAGGTTCCCGAAAACAGCCAGGTGATCTGGATAGCGTGTGTTGAACAGGGATATGGTTTTATCCAGAAGCAAATCATTGCTGCCGGCGATGATGAGCAGGTCTTGATACGGCGGCAGTCGATTTTCCGTTTCCGGATAATTTTGGGTGTTGGTTTCGATCCACTGTTCCACGAGGTGCCTCGGAAACAGCCATTTGCCTGTCACTTTAGTGGCCGGCAGCCCTTTTTCCGACACGAGGGTATATACCATCTTCTCGTTGATGTTGAGAAAAACGGAGACTTGTTTGGTGGTCATGAGGTCTTTCATGAATAGCAATCCTTTCTATTTTATGCAGGGTAGCGTAACAATGGGTTGTTTGTAACGCTCTGGTGAGCATTTATATTTATAGTTATTTATCGTCAATGATTTTATTTTTTGATATAAATCAATTCTTGTTAATAACCCATATTAACGAAAAATAACACCTATGGTATTTTTGCAGGGCAGCATGCCATGAATGCTGGAAAAGCCCATCCCGAACGTTTCATGAAACTTGACATAGAGCTTTTTTTGGTTATGATAGTCTCATTTTGAACCGCAACAGCGAGCGTTACCCCGTAGCTTGCTGCGGGGTTAGCGGGCGAATCTAAATTAGCCAGAAGTCCCTACGGTCGATGCGAAGCACTGCCGTACGGCAGAACATTCCTCGTAACTTGCTGCGAGGTCCTTCAATCAAAATATCATGTGGAAGTATGTCGGCTGAATATCTGATTCTTATCATTGGTTTTGTGTTTGGTTTTTATATGGCCTGGAATATCGGTGCCAATGATGTTGCCAATTCCATGGCATCGGCTGTTGGCGCCAAAGCGATTACCATCCGCCAGGCTGTATTTATTGCAGGTATTTTGAATATTGTGGGCGCGACCTTCATCGGTTCGCATGTCACTAACACCATTCGTAAAGGCATCGTTTCCACCGAGGTGATGTCAGACCCCCATATTGCATTGGCTGGTGCGCTCGCGGCGTTACTGGCGGCCGCTTTATGGGTTAGTTTTGCCACCTGGCGTTCTCTGCCGGTTTCAACAACCCATTCCATCGTCGGAGCCATGATAGGCTTTGGTATCATGGCCGGGGGAATTTCTGTAATCAATTGGGGGAAACTGGGAGCGGTTGTCCTGAGTTGGGTTATCTCGCCCGTCTTCAGCCTCGTTATCGCGTTTGTCATGTTCAAAGTGATTGTCAGGGTTATTCTTTCAAGAGATGCCATATTCGAACGGTCCATACGCTACTCGCCCTATTTTATAGGGATTACCGTTTTTGTGGTGGTTCTTTCGTTTCTCTTTAAAACCCCCCTCGGCAAAAAATTTTCCATATCAATGCCCATGGCCCTGATCCTATCGTTTCTTTTGGCTGCTGTTTTGGGGTATATTGGAAAGGTATTGTTGTGGAGATATCTTGTGGAAACAGAGAGTAACGGCAACGGCGCCGAAGAGGTTTTTCGAAGGATTCAAATCGGTACGTCCTGTTATGTGGCATTGGCGCAGGGTGCAAATGATGTGGCAAATGCCATTGGACCTCTGGCTGTGATTTACTTTCTGGTCAAAACGGGTACCATCGGTGACAAGGTTCCGGTGCCAATATTCCTGCTGATGTTTGGCGGTATCGGTATTGCCTTAGGTATTGGTATGGCCGGAAAGCGGGTGATGACAACCATTGGAACCAAAATTACCACCCTGACCAATACCCGTGGGTTTTCCGTTGATTTTGCAGCAGCAACAACGGTTCTGTTGGCTTCGAAGATGGGATTACCTGTGTCTACAACCCATGCGGCCGTGGGCGGGGTTTTGGGCGTTGGTCTTGCGCGGGGGCTCGAAGCTGTTAATTTCAGGATTATATTCCAGATCATGATCTACTGGGTCCTGACGGTTCCGGCATCAGCCATAACCAGCATGATTGTTTTTAAAATTATCCGGATATTTTATTAAAGGAGAGGGCCATGAGAATACCTTTCTTGTCAATGTTCATGACATCGCCGTTTGACGGAATGCAGGAACATGCAGAAGTTGTTAAGGACTGCGCATGGGCATTTCAGGAAGCAGTGGAGTGCCATATATCCTATAAATGTTCCCGTTTCGACTCCCTCCGTGGAGATATTATCGAGATGGAGAGAGAGGCCGATTCCATCAAACGGAGAATTCGGGGACACATTCCAAAAGGCACGATCATGCCCATCGATAAATTTCAACTGTTTCGATATTTAAGAGAGCAGGATAGCGTGCTTGATTCGGTGGAGCATGCCCTGGACTGGCTTTCTCTCAGGCCTGATGAGAAGTATCCAAAGGAGATACAGAAGGATATTTTCCATCTGGTGGAAATGGTGGTGGACCCCATCGATGAGCTGGGCAATATGATCGTGGAGGCCAGGAAATATTTCCATAATTATAAAGAAAAACAACGTATTATCGTCAAAGATATCATCCGGACGCTACGTCTCCAGGAACGGGAGGCCGATCGTGTGGAACACACGATAAAGGCGAAAATATTCAGCATGGATGTCGACCAGATCACTGTTTATCATGTCGTCAAGCTGGCTGAGATTATCGGTTCCATTGCAGATCATGCTGAAAATGCCGGTGACATGATGCGGGCGATGGTGGCGAAGTAGAAAAGAACAGGATTGGAGGGTCGGAGGTTTGGAGGGGAAAAAAAATCTGTTTTAGGTGTTAGGTTTTAGGTATTAAGTTCAACTGTTAGCCCTTGACTGATCCCGGCATCATATCTTCCAAACATCCTGCTTTCCCAGAACAATAAAAAGATCTTTATCACGAAATCACGAAAGTACGAAACCACGAAAAAGACTACGAAAATTTTCGTGTTTTTCAGATTTCGTGTTTTCGTGATTGGTTTTATTTTTTTGCCACAAAATACACTAATTTTACAGTTAAGGGAATAAATTTTTACCAGGATTCAGTATATCAGGCCGGCATTCCTGAGAAAATCTTTCATATCTTCCCAGAATTGACGCCAATCCGGCGGGCAATCGTTATGACCGCATTCATAAGAAAGGAATCGGGCGTTCGGGGAGGCCTGGTAAAGGGCATTTCCGTGGGCATAGGGAATGACTTCATCATATTTTCCATGCAGGACTAATAGCGGTCCCTGAAATGTTCGTACAGCAGCAAGGTTGTCAAACGGATCCCGTACAAGAAAAGGGGGGGCGAGATATATAGAGGCAAACGAACGGACACTAGTGAAGGTGGACATCAATATGACTGCTGCTGCCTGACGATATTTTAGCAATGAACAGATGGCACCTCCCCCTATAGAACGCCCATACAGTATTATCTTTGATGCATCCACATCTTCTCTGCCTGCCATCAGGTCATAAGCAGTTACAAATGTTTCTGTGATGCTTGCCTGGGATGGTTTTCCTTCGGATCGACCATAACCCGGAAACTCCACCAACAAAACCCCCATACCCCAAAGCGTAAACTGGAGTAGTTCTTGGATGCAGAAATCGATACGTTCGGCATTCCCGTGGGCAAATATGACCAGTGGAGCAGGTTGATTGTTAGACGATCTTGCCGGTGGTAAATACCATGCTTCTACTTTTCCAAAACGCGTTTGAATCCAAATAGTTTCCAGGGGAGGTGCTTTCTCATGATCTTCCACAACCAGAGGTGGCATCAGGTAGCGGGGAAACAGCATGTGTCTTTGGCCCAGAAAAAGAAGCAGGCAATATCCAGTATAAATTATGAGAGACCAGAGTACCACCTTCAGCATGATATGCATTACTCCTGAGTCGAATGTTGTGTAGAAAAAATAAAAATTTGGGCCAAAAGGTATTTTCGAGATGGCTTCTAATGATTTTGACAATGAACTTCGATGCCGCTATTATACATGACCGTAACGAACCTGCAAATAGATACGCCAATGAAAAAACAATATGCCAAGAAAAGTCTGCTGCTTGTTCTGATTATAATTGCTGGTATTCTGGCGTTGACCGGGTATGCAGACCACCTGGTGGAGGCTGTCGGTATGGGAAGAATTTCCGATGCCAACCATGCCTATCTGGAGGATGCCTTTGATCGGAGTCTGGCAGGCTTTCTGGTGCTGTCGGGTATAAAGAGCGGGCTGGCCATCATCGAAGGTTCTGAGGTCGGCATCGGTTTCAACCTGGAAATCGGTGATATCGTACAGGCGGTATACGATTATGTGGATGTGGCCTGGAGAACAGCGCTGGCCGGCGGTACAATTCTGCTGATGACCCGCATGTGTCTGGAGGCAGTCACGTTAATCGATCATTGGTGTCTGGCGGCAATGCTATTCGGGGTCGGGGTATTTCTGCTTTTTCGCTGGTTCTTGGGTGGCTATGGGCGGACAATTCAAATCTTTCGGGAGGCGGTTCTTTTTCTGGTTGTTTTGACTTTGATATTATATGTGATCCTTCCCATCTCCATTACCGGGGCCTCATTTTTATCAAAAAAAATTACGCAACCCATGATCGAAGAGACTCAGGCGGGCTTTGAAGAGATTCACAAAGAGTTTTCTCCGGGTTCTCTGAACAAGGGCTTTTTCCCGGAAGATGTCAAGGAAGGGTCGCTTTTCCCAGGTTTTGATTTCAAGGCAAAATACGAGAGCACCAAAGAACGCATTCAATACATCGGTGCATACTTCAAAGACAAAACCCGCCACATGGCGATACTGACCTTTAAACTTGTTGCCGGGTACGTCTTTGACTGTATTATTTTCCCCTTAACCTTTTTCGTGGTGCTATATCTTTTTACCAAGAGTCTGGTTACTTTTTTTCGTCGAGCCATAATATAGAAAAAGTAATCACAGACGGGCTCAATGTGAAGACATTGATTTAGGTTTTGAGGTTCAGGATAGCCACGAGCTAAGAGCTATCAGCTAAAAGCCGCAACCGCAAGGTTGCCACGGAGCGAAATTATGAAAACCATTGGTCTGCTGGGCGGCATGAGCTGGGAGTCTTCCCTGGAATATTACCGAACCATCAATCGACTGGTAAGGGAACGGCTGGGCGGGCTGCATTCCGCTAAATGTCTGTTGTCTTCAGTGGATTTTCAGGAGATCGAAACCCTTCAGCAACAGGGTCTATGGGATGAAGCCGGAAAACTTCTGGGAGAGGCTGCGAGAAATCTCCAAAAGGGCGGGGCGGATTTTCTTCTGATATGTACGAATACCATGCACAAGGTTGCGCCGGATGTCCAACTACAGATCGATATCCCTCTGCTTCACATCGCCGACCCTACCGCCAAGAGCGTTCTGTCACGGGGTATCAGGAAAATTGGGTTGCTGGGGACACGGTTTACCATGCAGGAGGACTTCTATAAGGGAAAACTGGCGCAGGGCCACGGACTGGAAGTTGTGACCCCCAATGATGCAGACATGGATATGGTACACCAGGTCATCTTTGAAGAGTTGTGTTTGGGTCAGATCAAGACGTCTTCAAAGGAAAAGTATATGGCGGTTATCAAACGTTTGGAAAACGCCGGTGCAGAAGGAGTGATTCTGGGGTGTACCGAGATCGGTCTGCTCGTGAAAGATAAAGACAGCCCCATACCCTTGTTTGACACCACTGTTATCCATGCCGAAGCGGCGGTGGAATACGCTTTGGCATCCTAAACTGCCATAGAAATTCATCTGCTTTGGTGTGGATAGACATCACTGGTTCGGTGGAAATCCATCCGAGATGGTATCTGATGATTTTTTTTGAAGATGAACGTCCAACATCCAACATCGAACGTCGAACATCGAATGAAAAAATTGAAGAATTTCGAACCCCCGATGAAACGGGATATTGGAACCGCACCGACGTCTGTTTCTCCAAATATCAAATTCAACATTCGATGTTGGGCGTTCGACGTTCATTCCTTTACTCAATCCCCAGTTCTTCCATCTTGTCAGGTGTCGGTCCCCCCGTGGCCGGATCCCATCCCACCACTTTGAAAAATTCTTCCCGGAGGTTTTGGATATCGATTGTGACGCCTTTCAAAGGGCCGCTGGCAAGGGGTGTTTCCCCCACGGCCCGACCGCTCAATGCGTGGTCTCCGGGCTTGATGTTTTCCCGGGCGTTGAATGCTTTGCGCAGGCTCAAAATGCGCTCTCCGGACTTGAAGTACGCATCTGCAGAAAGGTCCCACCCGGTGACGGCATTGAAGTATTCTACCAGTGGCAGCCGGCTGGTCATGGCGCCAAACAGGCACATGCCGGCGCAGTTTAGCAACTGCATATAAAAAGAGCCTGCCGCATAAAGACGGACATTCCTGGCCATTTTGCCCTTTGTTTTCTTGATCATGAGATTGGCAGCCGGAAAGCTGTGCTCGATACCGAACAACCCGGCATAGAGGTAGCAGGAGATGGTGTGACGTCCCGGGGTGGGTTCACACTCATAGGCGATAGCATATCCGGGGTCGAGCCTGGAATCATGCATGGGGAGTTCCTGCCCGCCGGCGTGCATGGCGAATTTTGCGGAATCCTTTCCTATTTTTTCGGCGGCTATCTTTACCCCGTCTGCAAGGGTGTTGCCGATGCCGTTTCGGTCGATGATTTTTTCAAGAAGTTGGACAAGGGCATCCGGCTTGCCCCATTCAAGGATCAACCCATCGGTGTCTGTTGTATCGATCAGACCATTTTCAAAGCATTCGATGGCAAAGGCCATGACGCCTCCGGCGGAAATGGTATCGATGCCGGCACGATTGCACATCTCGTTCATTTCGATGATGGTGTCCAGGTCATCATTCAGTAGCAGACCGCCAAAAGCACCCAGGGTCTCATACTCGGGCTTATGACCATGGGTACCTTTAAAACGACCCTTTTCAATGTCGATGATACCCCCGCAGCCAAGGGGGCAGGATTGGCAGGCATATTTTCGTTTCTGGTATCTGGTAACATTTTTATCCGAATTTTTGGCGGCACTTTCATAGGAATAATCGGTGATGCCCACACCGCTCCAGTTTTTTATGGGCATGTCCCCGGTCATGGCGGAATAAACCGTCAGACCCGGTGTCCCGTATTGTCTGTATAGCTCTCGCAAGGTTGAGGGTTGCGATGGAACTGAAATGCCTGTACGGGCAATGATTTTGCTTGCTGTATGCATGTAACGAACCGTCAGCCTGTCAGATAGTTTAGACTTTTTATAGTCCTCCAGAAATTTGCGGTTGATAGATTTGAGAGCATCGGGTCGTGCTACGGGTATTTTAGCCTGTCCGTGAAATGCCACGGCTTTCAGGTTTTTCGAACCCATAACGGCACCAAGACCTGATCTTGCCGCAATTCTTCCGCGGTCTGTTGCGATACCGGATATCCGTGAAAGATATTCACCGCCTTGGCCGATGGAAGCGATCTGTGTCCACTTGTCCTCGATCATATCCTTGATGAGTCGTTCTGTTTCGATGATGTCCTTTCCCCAGATGTTCGCAGCATCATGGAAAGTAATTCCCTGCTCCGTGATATCCACCCAGGTAGGCGCTGCTGCTTTCCCGGTAAAAAAGATCGCATCATATCCTGTTCGCTTCAATTCCCTGGATAAAAAGCCACCGGCATTGGCATCCCCCCATCCACCGGTCAATGGCGATTTACCCACGACCATGAAACGACCGGAAAAAAAAGCCCGGGTTCCGGTTAAAAGACCGGAACAGAACCCGAGGTAGCTTTCCGGTGAAAAAGGGTCGAGACCCGGCTTCTGCCTTTCCATGATGACGGCGGCACCCAATCCATACCCGGACAGATATTTGCGATAGAAGGCATCACCCGGTTCAACGGTTTCCACTGCTTGAGATCCAAGATCGATAATACAATATTTGCCCATATACCCACCGGCCATATTATTTTCCTTTCTAAAATAGGCTATTAGGGGTTTAGACTGTAGGCTGTTGGGTACCCATCGTTGATAGTATTGAGTGACCCTTCATCCTTCAACCCTTGTATCACCCTCGAACCCTTTGTTTATAACACTATATTTAAACCGCAGAATATCGAACAAGAAATATCGAATGTCCAAGTGCATCCTTCATCATTCTGCGGTTCCTTGTTCATTATTCGATATTCTCTTTCTCAAGCCTTTCAAAGACTGAGATGCTTGGATACGATGAGGTCGGGGAGCTGTCGAATACACTTGGCTCTTGGCAACTATTGAACCCCCAGACCCTCAAATTTCCCTGCCTTCAATAATAGTTTGCCGGCCTTGCGTCAAGAAGAGGTTTCTTTTTTCGATCCGCGTGACAAGGAAGCCCGGCGAACAACATCCTTTCCAAACTTCTTGTCGATGTGGTCGAGGGTTTTATCGACCTGTTCCCAATTTCGGCTCTTGGCCGGTGTTTTGTCAAAGATACCCATCTGAACAGGTTCGGCTTCGCTGATAAAACCCGAAGCCCCTACGCCTACCAGCCGGACTTTCCGGGTCAGGCTGTATTGATCCAGAAGCCCGGTTGCTTCCTTATAAAGGGTTTTTGTAGACTGTGTTGGTGTCTGGATCGTAATACGGCGTGTGATCTGTTTAAAATCTTCATGTTTCAGCTTCAGCGTTACCACCTTGGCTTTGACACCCATTTTTCTAAGCTCCTTGCTTACCTGTTCCGATTGTTGAAGGAGTGTCTGTTTAAGATAACGTGTGTCCAGGGTATTTTTTGAAAGGGTAATCTCTGAACTGACGGACTTATGCTCTGATTCAGGAGATACCGGTGTTGTGTCTATCCCGTTGGATAGCTCAACCAGTCGATGTCCGAATTTGCCCAGTCGTTTTGTGAGCATATCTTTTGGATACTGTTTGATGTCGCCGAGAAAGCGAACGCCGAGCCGGTTGAGCTGCTCTGTGCTTTTTTTGCCCACGCCGGGAACTTTCCGGATTGCAAGGGAATCAATAAAATCGTCTACCTGATCTGAGCGAATCATGGTAAGCCCGTCAGGCTTGTCCAGGTCAGAAGCAATCTTGGCTAAAAACCGCACCGGTGCAACCCCCACCGAACAGGTCAAAAAGGTCTCTTTTAAAACCCTTTTCTTTATGGTGAGAGCTATCTCCCGGGGGGAGCCCAGGATTTGAGTGCATCCGGAGATATCGATATAAGCTTCGTCGATGGACACCATCTCAACCAACGGGGAAAATCCTTTCAGTATGGTCATGATGTGCCGAGAAACGGCCTTGTAGCGGGACATTCTGGGCGGTACAAAGACACCGTCGGGGCATTTCTGTTTTGCCTGGAAAATGGGCATGGCGGAGTGGACACCGAATTTTCGAGCTTCGTAGCTGGCAGCCGACACCACACCCCGGTTTGTGGTGCCACCCACCATGACGCACTGGCCTTTCAGGTCTGGATTGTCCAGTTGCTCCACCGATGCATAGAAAGCGTCCATGTCGACATGAATGATCATGCAAAAACACCTGTCCTACAAATTTGAATTTATTGTTGCAAATTATTACAAAAATGTTACTAAGGATCTCCTTAACAATGTCGTTATCAGGGATGTAAGATGAAAAAAATTGAAGAAGTGACCCTTCTATACGAAATCAGTGTCGCGCTGAATGCCCACCTGGATCTTAAAAAATCCTTATACCGGGTTCTGGATATTTTGTCCAATTCTATGAACATGGTTCGTGGGACCGTCACCATACTGGACCCTTTAAAAAACGAAATTAATATTGAGGTGGCCCACGGTCTTTCAAAACGAGATGTCGAAAGCGTCAGATATAAGATCGGAGAAGGTATCACCGGGCGGGTTTTCCAGACCGGCAAGGCGTTGACGATACCGAAAATAAGCAAGGAGCCCCTGTTTCTCAACCGGACAACATCCCGCAGGAAGAAAATAGATCAGGAAATGTCGTTTATCTGTACCCCTATTATAAAGGGGAATCAGGTCATTGGGGCTTTCAGTGTAGACAAACCTTTTGATGAAGCCTACGATCTGAAAGAGGGTGGAAAATTATTATCCGTTGTCGCCACCATGCTGGCGAGGCATGTGATCAACCTGGAGAGAGTTCGGCTGGAAAAAGACCGTCTTCGCGAGGAAAACAAACGTCTGCGGGGTGAACTCGAAAAGAAATACCGCGTTACCGACATGATCGGCAACAGCAACAAGATGCGGGATGTTTTTCAAATGATAACGCAGGTTTCCAGGAGCAATGCCACGGTTTTGATCAGGGGAGAAAGTGGCACCGGCAAGGAACTGGTAGCCAATTCGATTCATTACAATAGTCTGAGGGTTAAAAGCCCTTTTATCAAAGTTAATTGTGCGGCCCTGCCTGCCAACCTCATCGAAAGTGAGTTGTTTGGTCACGAAAAAGGTGCCTTTACCGGTGCCATCAAGCAAAAGCTAGGCAAATTTGAACAGGCACACAAGGGCACCATCTTCCTGGATGAAATCGGCGCCATCGATCTCGATGTTCAGGTCCGGCTCCTGAGGGTTCTCCAAGAAAGAGAGTTTGAACGCGTGGGTGGTCATCGAACCATTAAGTGCGATGTGCGGGTTATCGCCGCCACGAACAAGAATCTGGAAGAGTCGGTTGAGGACAGCAGCTTCAGAGGGGATTTGTATTACCGCCTGAATGTATTCCCGATCTATATGCCGCCCTTGCGGGAACGCAAGACCGATGTACTGCTCCTGGCAGATTATTTCCTGGAAAAATATGTGCGGGAGAACAACAAAGAGATCAAGCGGCTTTCAACACCGGCCATCGACATGATGGTGGAATACCACTGGCCGGGTAACGTCAGAGAGTTGGAAAATTGTATTGAACGGGCTGTTCTGCTATGTGACGGGGGCGTGATTCACGGCTATCATCTGCCCCCGACCCTGCAAACCGGCAAAGAAACCGATACCCTGCCGGCATTGTCCCTGGAAGATGCCGTCAATAAGCTCGAGCGGGAGATGATTATCGATGCTTTGAAAAACATGCGGGGCAATATAACCCTGGCTGCCGAACTGCTTCAGACAACGGTACGAAAATTTGCCTACAAGGCCAAGCAATGTGGGGTGGATTACAGAGATTATAGGTAGTGCCCATCCACAAATGGTCTTTTCACGCCCTGCCGGCGTTGGACGATATGGATGCATTTCAGCTGATTATCAAAACAATAAGAAGGTACCGATTCCGGCTGAAATAAGAAAAAGTATTCGCGACCTTGAAGAGAGGAATAAACAATGAAAACGTTTGCCGATAAAGCCTATGACTTGTTAAGGAAGGTGCCTAAAGGGCGTGTGACAACCTATAAAGAAATTGCCCATGCTCTGGATACCAAGGCATATCAGGGCGTCGGGCAGGTCATGCGAAATAATCCATATGCGCCTGAGGTGCCCTGACATCGGGTTGTTGCCACATCCGGTCGGATTGGGGGATTTCAAGGAAAGACATCTGGAGCCGAGATACAGAAAAAAATAAACATGCTCAAGGACGAAGGGATCGAGTTCAACAGGGGGAAAATAAAGAATTTTGAAGACGTTCTTTTTCGATTCTCCTGATACCTGCCTGTCTCTTTCAGTCAGACCCGTCTTTACATCTTAGGTCGGTTTTTTGGCGTGTCACCACCATTCTGACTAAATCTCCAAACACGTTTTGATGCTGACTTCCTGGACGGGTTTGTTATCAGACCGCCACAAGTCTAAAGGCTTGGATTATGGCACATATTGGCTTTCTTGGTACCGGGAATATGGGTACAACTCGACGGCTGTATTACAAAAGGATGAACAGATATGATGAATTCATTGAAACGGTTTTTTACAAAAGCGCTGGGAGATGATCCACGGGGACCGGGGTCGGGTCAGAACAGGGAGCACGATATTAAGGTCGCCACATGTGCGCTTCTGGTAGAAATTGCACGTATCGATGAGACGTTTACCCAAGACGAACTGGAAACCGTTCTCTCGATACTCAAAGATAAATATGATCTTTCAAAGGAGCACGCCGATGCACTGGTTGCAGAAGCCGAGGCCGAGTTGAACAAAAGCCTTGACCTGTGGCAGTTTGCAAAACTGATCAACGAAAATTATACCAACGAGGAGAAAATTGAGATTGTCGAGACTCTCTGGCGCATTGTTTATGTGGATGGCAAGATGGACCAGTATGAGCACTATCTGATGAACAAGCTAAAAAATCTGTTGCGTCTATCTCATAAACAGCTCATCGATGCCAAACTGAAAGTGTTGCACGGAGAATAACAAATCGTGTTAGGTTTTAGATGTTATGTTTTAGGTCAGCTCCAGGCCATGAACAGCAATAAGTTATGCCCGCAGGGCTAATATCGTCCGCAGGACAAATGACATCCGCAGGATAAATGACACACGAAGTGTAAATGTCGCCTGAAAGGCTAATTACTTTCGAAATATAATCGTTACACGATTTTATTTCGAAACTGTATCCCAAGCTTGAAACGCGCGGCGTTGGTGGGGGATGGTGATGGAGCCGCCCACCAGCAGACCGATGGACAGGGCCTCTTCAAATTCCGCGTCGGTGACGCCTTCTTCATGGCAGCGGATAACGTGGTACTTGATGCAGTCGTCGCAGCGCAGCACAAAAGATGCCACGAGGCCCAGTAGTTCCTTTGTCTTAACCGGCAGGGCGCCATCGCGGTAAGCCTGGGAGTCCAGGCTGTAAAAGCGCTTGGTGCCCAGACCCGCGTATTTCATGACAAGGTCGTTCAGTGTGTTCCGATTTTTTTGAAAATTTTGGATGATGTCTTCAGGCATGTCGTCTCCTACGGTTGATACTATGCGTGACCTTTTTTTGAGATGGTTTTTAGAAGCCATCTCAAAAAAAGGGTTTTGGTTCAAGTTCAAGGCGGGCCCGAACTTCAACCCGCAGGCGCCCAAAGGAAGTGCCCTTGGGGTGCATACTGGAGTATTCCGAGGATTTGAAGCAAGGGACCAACACAGAAATTGGGCCAAAAAACTTTTTTGAGATAGCTTCTAGTATATGAAGCTACCTTCATGCTATCCTGTTCCCGATATGACATTATTTGGAGAGGATATCAATCTTCTAATTGGATACAAATTTAAACACACAATCATTCATAGGTCAGAGAAATGAAATCTCTTAAAGCGTCAAGATCAGGAAAATTTCCACCCAGCCAGGGCTTATATAATCCGTTAAACGAACATGACGCCTGCGGGGTCGGGTTTGTTGCAAACATCAATGGCGTAAAGAGTCATGAAATTGTGCGAAACGGAATTAAAATTCTTGAAAACCTGCTTCATCGGGGCGCCGTAGGAGGTGATTTAACAACAGGGGACGGCGCGGGCATCCTTGTTCAAATCCCTCATGTTTTTTTTAAAAATACATGTCAGTCGCTGCATATCAAATTGCCGGACGAAGGAGAATACGGTGTGGGAATGCTCTTTATGCCCAGGGATGAAGAACCTTTCCAAAAATTGACTCAGATAGTGGAAGAGACGGTTTCAGCAGAAGGTCTTGAGTTCGTTGGTTGGCGCGAAGTTACCGTGGATATCGATGCGATTCATGGCCAGGCCAGAGAACAGCGGCCAACAGTCATGCAGTGTTTTATCAAGGGTAAGGGTGTTGCCGGCCTAATTCTTGAGCGTAAGCTTTATATCCTCAGAAGGGTTATTGAGAAAAAAACTGAAGATATCGATATCGAAAAAGGGTGCTTTTATATCGCCAGCCTTTCCTGCAGAACGATCATTTACAAGGGGCTTTTTACCGCCCCCCAGCTATCAGGATTTTACAGGGATCTATCAGACAGCGATTTTGACAGCGCGGTCGCTGTTGTACACCAACGGTACAGTACCAACACCTTTCCCTCTTGGGAACTGGCGCAGCCGTTTCGATATTTGGCCCATAACGGTGAAATAAATACCTTGCGTGGCAATCTCAACCACATCCGTTCACGGGAATCTACGCTGCAGTCGGACTTGTTGGGAAGAGATATTCAAAAAACCATTCCCATTATTAACGAAAACGGCAGTGATTCTTCATGTCTGGATAATATTCTGGAACATTTGGTCAGTGCCGGGCGTTCACTACCCCACGCCATGCTGATGCTCGTGCCGGAAGCCTGGGGAGACAAATACCCCATGGGGCCGGACCTTCGCGGTTTTTTTGAGTACCATGCCGGGATAATGGAACCCTGGGACGGACCGGCGGCCATTGCGTTTTCAGACGGAATTCGGACAGGTGCGCTACTGGATAGAAACGGACTGCGCCCGGCCCGTTATACGGTTACTAAAAGCGGTTTGATTGTTTTTGCGTCAGAAACCGGCGTATTGGAAATTCCCGAGGATGAAATTGTTGACAAAGGCGCCCTCCGACCCGGTGAAATCATCCTGATCGACTTTAATGAGAAACGGCTTATGAAAAATGGCGAAGTCAAAACCCTCTGCGCCAGAAAACAACCTTACAGACGATGGGTGGATGAAAACAGGGTTTCCCTCAGGGGGTTTTATTCTGATGTATCGGTTATCAAACCCGATATGGAAAACCTTTTCTTCACCCAAAGACTTTTCGGGTATTCACGGGAAGATCTTCAAATGATACTCGATCCCATGGCGACAACCGGACAGGAGCCTGTGGGGTCAATGGGATGCGATGCGCCCTTAGCCGTTCTTTCGGAAAAGAATCAGCTGCTGTACAATTATTTCAAGCAGCTTTTTGCCCAGGTCACCAACCCGCCAATCGATCCTGTTCGAGAAGAGCTGGTCATGTCCCTGATGACCTTTATCGGTAATCCAGGAAATATCTTGTCGGAAATACCGCAAAACAGCCGTTTGATTAAACTACAGCACCCCGTGCTCGCCAATGAAGACCTGAACCGTATCCGGGAACTCAATATTAAGGGGTTTCGAAGTGTCAGCATCCCCATGGGTTTTTCTGTCAAGGGAGATGGGCTGGCCCTTGAAAATGCGATTTCCATCATGTGCGATAAGGCTGAAAAAGCGATTGCCGACGGCAGCACATTGATTATTCTTTCCGACCGGAATTTGTCCGAAAACCAGGTGCCGATACCGGCGCTTTTAGCCGTCTCCGCTGTAAACAGGAGATTGGTTCTGGCGGGTGTTCGTACCAGTGCGGGTATTCTTGTAGAAACGGGTGAGGCCAGGGAAGTCATGCATATCGCGCTTCTTCTGGGGTATGGAGCCACGGCTGTGAATCCGTATTTTGCCTTTGAAACCATTGCCGCAATGGTAATAAGGAAGCAGCTTTCTAAGAATCTCGGTATTGCGGAAGCAATCGAAAAATATATAAAGGCGCTCTGTAAAGGACTGCTTAAAACCATGTCCAAAATGGGGATATCCACTTTGAGAAGTTATCGCAGCGCCCAGGTGTTTCAAATCATCGGTTTGAATAGAAATGTCGTTTCGACATATTTTACGGGGACAGCTTCCGATGTTGAAGGTATCGGTCTGGATGAAATTGCGGCTGAAGCCAACCAGAGGTATCATCATGCAAAGAACCCGTCACCGATGTCTCATGCGGTTCTTGCAAGTGGCGGACACTATCGGCAACGTTCAGACGGCGAACGCCATTTGTGGACACCGGCCTCTGTGAGTAATTTACAGCAGGCAGCCAGGACAAATAATTATGGTCTTTTCAAACAGTACACGAAGTTGATCAACGATCAGTTACAAAAACAGTCCACGCTTCGGGGTCTGTTTTCCTTTAAAAAAACGACCCCTGTACCGCTTGACGAGGTGGAACCCGGAGAAAATATTTTACAACGATTTGTCACCGGGGCCATGTCTTTTGGTTCCATCAGCAAAGAGGCACACGAAACCATCGCTATTGCCATGAACCGTATTAAAGGGAAGAGTAATAGCGGCGAAGGGGGTGAAGACCCCATACGATACCAGCCGTTGGAAAATGGGGACAGCCGTTCAAGTGCCATCAAACAAGTGGCCAGCGGGCGGTTTGGGGTGACCGCAGAATATCTTGTAAATGCCAAAGAGCTGCAGATAAAAATTGCCCAGGGCGCCAAGCCAGGAGAAGGGGGGCAGCTTCCCGGGCACAAAGTCAATAAAGAGATTGCCAGGGTCCGACATTCAACCCCCGGTGTTACGTTGATTTCACCGCCACCTCACCACGATATCTATTCCATCGAGGATTTGGCTCAGCTCATATTTGATTTGAAGAATATTAATCCCGATGCCCGTGTATCCGTAAAACTTGTGTCTGAAACAGGGGTGGGCACCGTGGCTGCCGGCGTGGCAAAAGCGCATGCGGACGTGGTGTTGATCAGCGGGTATGATGGTGGCACCGGCGCATCTCCCCTGTCTTCCATCCGGCATGCAGGTGCACCCTGGGAACTTGGGCTGGCCGAGACCCAACAAACATTGTTGCTGAACAAACTTCGCAGCAGAATAAGAATTCAGGTCGATGGACAGATAAAAACCGGTCGTGACGTGGTTATCGGCGCGTTGCTGGGTGCGGAAGAGTTTGGTTTTGCCACATCCATCCTGGTGACCATGGGATGTGTTTTAATGCGAAAATGTCACAAAAACACCTGCCCGGTAGGTATTGCGACACAGAATGCCCAGCTACGTAAACTGTTTAAAGGAAAACCCGAGCATGTGGTTCATTTCCTGACAATGATCGCAAGGGATGTCAGAGAAATTATGGCCACCCTTGGGTTTATAAAAATGGACGACATGATCGGACGGTCCGATCTGCTGGAAATGAATACGGCCATCGATTTCTGGAAATCAAAAGGATTAGATTTCTCAAAAATTTTATTCAACCCGGAACCGGGGGCTGAGATTGTTCGCCGTCAAGTAGAAAAGCAGCCTTGTGATACAGAGAATATTCTTGATCGTCGGCTGCTGAAGCTGTCGGAAGCGGCCATAAAATCAAAAATACCGGTTGAGATTGAGCTGCCGATAAAGAATGTAGACCGGACAGTGGGTGCTATGCTTTCCGGAGAGATCGCCAAGAACTACGGCAATGCCGGCTTGCCGGACAATACCATCACCTGCCGGTTTAAAGGGGCGGCCGGTCAAAGTTTTGGCGCTTTTGCCGCTAAGGGGCTGACACTGTATTTAGAGGGTGAATCCAATGATTACCTCGGCAAAGGTATTTCAGGGGCCAGAATCATTGTTACACCTTATGGCGGCACTGATTTCAATCCCTCTGAAAACATCATTGCAGGGAATGTTATCCTTTACGGTGCAACAAGTGGTGAGGTCTATTTACAGGGAAAAGTTGGAGAACGGTTTGCCATCAGGAACAGTGGTGCGTATGCGGTCGTAGAGGGCGTTGGCGATCATGGCTGCGAATATATGACAGGGGGAAGGGTGGTTGTTCTGGGCAGCACGGGAATAAATTTTGGTGCCGGCATGAGTGGCGGTCTTGCTTATGTCTATGACCC
>RCNC010000317.1_pt1 | contig 69079 bp, 65 predicted proteins | sample 2041301 | NCBI WGS metagenome assembly RCNC01 (sample SAMN09708231, study PRJNA481090) | Marine sediment metagenome, whole genome shotgun sequencing project. | biome: marine sediment; feature: ocean; material: sediment; isolation source: Sewage treatment plant 13A marine sediment (STP13A) ...
GGAAAAATATTTAGCCGATACCAGAGATCGTCGCGGAAACGGCCCTTGCGGACTTCCTCTTCCAGGTTGCGATTTGTAGCGGCAATAATACGTGTATCGACTTTGATGGTATTGGAGCTTCCCAACCGTTCAAACTCGCCATCCTGAATCACTCTGAGCAGCTTTGGTTGTAATTCCAGGGGCAATTCTCCGATTTCATCCAGGAAAAGGGTCGCGCCGTTTGCGACCTCAAATCGCCCAAGGTGCCTGGAATGTGAACCGGTGAAAGAGCCTTTCTCATGGCCGAACAGCTCACTTTCAATAAGGTTTGATGGCAGTGTGGCGCAATTTACTTTTACCAGGGCGCGCTTTTTCCGCAAGCTCAAGCCGTGAATGGCCCGGGCAACCAGCTCTTTGCCGGTTCCTGTCTCACCAAGAACCAATACGATGGTATTGCTGTTGGAAATTTGCTCTATTTTATAGAGTACGTATTTGAGCCCGTCACTTTTACCGATCATGTCCTCATGGTTGTATTCAAGTTTAATTTCTTCTTGAAGATATGCTTTTTCCGCTTCCAGTTGATCTTTTAATTCTTGTATTTCAGAAAGGGCGGTTTCAGCTATTTGTTTTCCTTTTTCCGCTTTTTCCCTTGCTGCTCTGAGTTCGATTGTTCGCTTATCAACTATTTCCTCAAGATGTCTTTTATAATATTCACGCTCAGTCACATCCTCGATAGCCAGTAGAATGAGCTGGGTTTGGTTCACCTCGCTGAAGATTTTTCCGGCATTTAGAAGCATGATCTTCCGGCCTATGGTCTCAAATTTATGTTCCACCTCAAAGTCATAAAATGCGGAATTTTGAGGAAGGATCTCTTCAAGCAATTCTCTGAGCTTCGGGATATTCCACTGCCGGTTGCCAAGATCGTATATTAGTATCCCCTCTGTCTCATCGGGTTTTACGTTGAACACCTGGTAAAAGGAACGATTGGCTTTGACAACCTTCAAATCAGAATCTAACACCACCAAGGGTTCACGAATCGAACCCAGAATATTGTCAAAAACTTCAATAAAGGTTTGAAAGCCTTGTTTACCAAACGCTGATGTATTCATTTTTGGTTGCATTTTTCAAGACAATGGATCGCTGTTCATTCTGAAAATCTGCACTGTAATTTGATCGTTTTGAATTCCGGATTAACAATAAGGAGATGTTGGACGACCGTATCATGTTTCCTGATTGGTTTATAGGATCATACAAGGTGTGTTTGGAACGATCAATAAGGAATTTTATTTATTGTTAATTGTTTTGTTGCCCTTGCTACCGAAGTCACCGCACCAATCAGCCAGCTTCGTCTTGTTCCAGTTGTATACTGCGAGACCTCCTCCTGTCCCCCTTGGTGCATACCTTCTGCACTCTCCTTCTTCTTTCTCGCCAGAGTCTAATTTTTCCCAATACCTGCAATCCTGACATTTTTCCTCTTTCATCTTTCTGCTCCTAAACTTGTTGTTAAAGGCCAAGTGTTGCAAACTCATACGCCAAGAGCATTCTCACGAGTTTCTTCTTCAGTTTTGCAGTCAATGCATTGAGTTGTAACGGGTCTGGCCTCAAGACGTTTAAAAGAAATTTCTTCCTCGCATTTATCACAAATTCCGAATGTGCCGTTTTCAATTCGTAAAAGAGTTTTACTTATCTTTACTGCAAGCAGCCTCTCTCGATCCCTAATGATAAGCATAAAACGCCGTTCTGTTTCAATTGTAGCTCGATCTGCAGGATCTGGGATATTCTCTCTTGGAGTGGTCATGCCAGAAACAGTATCACCTGCATTGATTAATAGTTCTTTTAGCTGATTGGCCAGGTTTATTCTAAAATGTTCAATATCTTTCTGTTCCATAATCAATTCTTTTAAACTTAACAGACATCTTGTTATTGCGGACGTTGCTGGTTTTAGGGTTTGATGAGATCAGGTCGTGAAGGTAGAGATGCTAACAATTTGTGCGAATCTCAAAATACTAACGAACCCAAGGGCAACACCATACGCGTCTAATTCCCGAATCACCATAGACAGGTTAGTTCATTTATCCTTTTACCCGCGTCACCGTACCGTTCTCCAGCAACCCCAGGAACTGGCCAAGCAATCGCTGCTCATGATCATCAACCATACCGTCCTTATCAGCAACTTTCATTATTTCCTCATACTCGCGGTTGGTGATGACGTGGTCCTTGATCGCTTTTTCAATCACATCTCTTAATTCTAATCCGGATTTAGTGAGTTTCATGATTTTTCCTTTTCATTGTGAAAGATACCCCGTTAAGTTTTTCATGGCCGTTAAAATATCGACAATCGCCTCGTGCATCCCTTCACCGTAAGAGCCCCTCTCCGGTGTTCCTTCCTTAACCATCTTTTCCCCAACCTCGGACCTGAGATCTTTCAAACGTTGTGCGTGCTTTTCAAACTGGAGTCGATGCACTTCTTCCATATCTTTGATGGCATCGGAATTAATCTTTTGGATGAGCTCATCAGCCTCCGCCAGCAACTGGTCAACATCCATGTTTTCGATCGTTGTTTGCATGCTGCCTCCATTCTATTTTCTTGTTGAAATTGTTCACCTGCCTGCTTTCATTTGAGTTTCAGATGATTTTTCTTTTTTGGGTAATTCAAAATCGTTTGAATTGTGATCGGCCAAACTGAAATCGCCCATGGCGGGTAACCGATTCATAGATACTCAAACTTCATGCCATAAGAGCCACGCCTCGGTTTATTTCATTCAACATATCGATTTTAATAGAATTAACAGTAAATAAAGACCGGCTATTGGTGAAGAATTGGGTGCGCCGACATGGTCATATGCGACCATCTTTATGGCATTCTTGACGATGTCTGTTTGGCATTCCGTGTGGGGGAAAGAATGGGTGCGATGGCTTGAAAAAGGCATTCCCCCAAGGTAAGAAGGAATGCCTTTTTTTACTAAGGGCAAATATCTAATTTACACTGACATTTGCAGCCGCAGGGCCTTTTTGACCCTGCTCAATTTCAAAGGAAACTCGATCGCCTTCATTCAGGGATTTGAATCCGTCTGCATTGATTGCCGAATGGTGAACATCTTCCTGCTCAATGAATCCAAATCCTTTTTGGTCGTTAAACCACTTAACAGTTCCATTAACCATAATAACATCCTCCTTTCAAAATATTTTCAAAATCTTAAACTGGAGGATGCAACATACGAAAATAAATTGTTCCTGCAGAAAAAAATCGCCCCACCATTTGAAGATGGGTCCTTGTTGAATATATCTAATAATAGCACCTTATGGTGGGAAAGCAAGTTAATTAGATGTTATTTTTAAATGGATCCCCACGGGTAAACCCGTGGTCCCATTAAAATACCCGTCTTCGCCTTGGGGTGACATCACGCCGTAGCAATTAACTTATTTTTTTGCATTCATCCACGGGCATGCCCGTGGTTTTGTGCGAAGGCGGATAAATTTAAACCGCACATTAAACGTATAAATACGATCTATTAGGAGGACAAACAATGATCTATACATGTTCTTGGAATTGTAATAGTATTTTCAGGTTGTATTCGCCTCAACCATGCCTTTCAAGGCTTCAGGAAGAAACGGCAGGCAACTGAAGATTTTCTTTTCCAACTCTTTTGACTTGCCCCACAACCCCAGGATTCTCTCGCGGTTTTCCACGCCATCCCCATATCTTTCAAGGATGTACGATAGACGATCTGCCAAGAGAACGATCTGGTCGTGCAGCACGCGCTTATCTGCATAATTGACGATCTCAGCTTCCACCGGGCTGCCGGAAGCAACATAGGTATCCAGCTTGACATGCTGCGCGATGACACGCCCTACTTCGGCGAATCCTTTTTCCCGCAGAAACTTCCCGCCGGTCTCAGCATGATTTTCGTTGGTACGGAAGCTTCTCGTTTTGGTAATATCATGCAGCAGTGCGGATGCCCTTATCAATTCAAGATTCAGGTCAATTCCCTTCCGGTTCAGTTTGTCTGCCAGACAAACCGCCACACGGCAGACCTGCTCGGAGTGATCCACAATATGATCCATCATGCCCATCTCCTGGATGAGCCCATAGCATTCTTTTTGTGTCGGAATTTTCATAATATCTCGTATCCGTGTGGTTTTCTCATACTGGGCTAAAAACTTTTGCAGTTTTTCGTCGTTGGTTTTTTCCTCGAACACTTGAACCCTCGGATCCTTGTATGCTGGGAAGCTAGGATGCTTGGAAGCTGGGATGCTACTATCTGCTATTAACCGTCAGCAACCCTCGAATCCTGGACTCCTTGAACCCTGAATTTGGATCACCATATTTTGGAAATGATCAAAATTTCAGAGTCAGAATCACCTTGGCTTTTAAGGCACAGCATTTCCAAGTCATGATCCAAATTCATACCTCAATGCCCCGTGTACCGTAAAGTCCGGAGCCGTTCGTGTCAGGTCCTCGCTGAAAGCGAACTCAAAAGTCATATCAGGGGAGATCGATACGGCAAAGCCTAGCGTAAGTTCCAGGCTGTCCTGATCCATCTGCTCAATTCCGGTATGGTGGAATGGAGATGTAACAAAATTTAACTGGCCCATCAATGACCATGTGTCGCTGACATTGTATTCAATACCGGCCAAAAAAGTCATTATATTGTTTACATGGATATCGGCGCCTTGTGTCTTCGGATCAGATAGCAATACGACCCCCGGGTTCAGATACAGGGTAAGAGGTGACATCCGATACTGGTTCAGAAAAACCAGACCCTGGTCGAATCGGCCACTCCCAAAACCGTGATTCTCGTCGCCCGTTGGTATCTTGAGGCCATAAGATATGCTGCTGGTAAGTCCCTGATGGTTCCCGACCCTGGTCAGTCGCACCTTGACAGACAGCACACTCTCTCCCAGGTGCAGGCCGCCCGACCGGGAGTCAAACCAGGCCTCGTCATCAACTGAAATATGGTAGCCGAATTCATCAACGGGACCATTCTCCCTGCCGTAATTGGGAAATCCGAAAAAATCATGATAGGTTTCCAAGGGCCTGTCCAGAAATCCCCCATTCTGGGTGATCCATGGCAGAGACAGGGAAATATTCACGCGATTTGTGATGCCGTAGGCAAGAAATAAGTCAACCACCGTCATTTCCATATCCATCAACGCAGACCATTTTTTGCTCGTTTCATCGATATAGATACTTGTGTAATCTATGGACAGGGATGTCAGAAAGCGCCCTTTTTCAATCAACCTCGGTGAATCGGGTTCAGGCGTCAGAAACATAAGGTACAGCGGGTAACGTTGCTGTACTCGCAGTGGCCCCATTTCTGCGCAATGAACCGCATGGGGCCATTGGATGAGAATCCACAGCCAGACAAGTATGCAGACAACCTGTGAGACTTTTTTTGACATGATTTCCTAAAGAGGCTATAACCCAAATAAAATCTGAACTGAGCTATCTTTCCCGAAGAATGGAATTTATAACACTATTTTTAGAAAACTGATACCCGGGTTCAAGGACTTATACAAAAGCGTTTAGGGAGACAACATGAAAAAAGAAAAAAAGGCCATCCTGGGCTGGGCCCTTTACGACTGGGGAAACTCGGCTTTTGCAACGACCGTCATGGCCGGTTTTTTCCCTATATTTTTCAAGCAGTACTGGAGTCACGGTGTCGATGTCAATATGAGCACCGCGCAGCTGGGTCTGGGGAATGCCCTGGCCAGCCTTCTGGTAGCCCTCATGGCACCGATTCTGGGTGCCATCGCCGACAAGGGGGGCGCGAGAAAAAAGCTCTTGATCTTTTTTGCCTATCTGGGTGTTCTCATGACGGCATCCCTCTTTGTGGTGCAAAAAGGAGAATGGGCCTGGGCCATTTTCGTATATGCCATGGGCCTGATCGGTTTTGCCGGGGCCAATATCTTCTATGATTCCCTACTGCCGGGAATCTCCAACAAGAAAAACATCGATTTTGTGTCGGCTTTCGGGTTCTCCATGGGATACCTTGGTGGCGGTGTCCTGTTTCTGGTGAATGTCCTGATGACCCTCATGCCTGATAAATTCGGTCTCCCGGATGCCGGCATGGCGGTAAGGGTTTCCTTTCTTTCGGTGGCTGCCTGGTGGGGCTTTTTTACTGTTTTTATCATCCTGTGGGTGCCGGAAGAACATCCTTTAGAAAATTCCCTAAAGGCTGTGGATGTCATTGCCGACGGTTTCCGGCAGTTTCTCGGAACACTAAAAAACATCGGCCACTTGAAAACGGTTCTGACTTTTCTGCTGGCCTACTGGTTTTATATCGATGGTGTGGACACGATAATCAAAATGGCTGTCGACTATGGAATGTCCATCGGGTTTCAGCCAAATGATCTGATCAAGGCGCTTCTCATCACCCAGTTTGTCGGATTTCCCGCTGCGCTTCTGTTTGGCAGACTCGGCCAGAAGTGGGGCGTTCGAAAGTCCATATATCTGGCCATCGGTATTTACATATGCATCACCATCTGGGGAACCATGATGACTCAAAAACACGAGTTTTACATCCTGGCCATTGTCATCGGCCTGGTTCAGGGTGGCATCCAGGCCCTCAGTCGATCCTATTATTCCAGGCTTATCCCCAAAAATAAGGCCGCAGAATTTTACGGATTCTACAACATGCTCGGCAAATTTGCCGCCATTCTCGGCCCCATGCTCATGGGTGTCGTCGGTCTTCTCGTCAGACGAATCCTGATGCCGCCCGCGCCCACGCCTGAACAAATTGTCAATGTAGGACAGATCGCCTCACGCTGGGGCATTGGTTCCATCCTGCTGCTCTTTATTACCGGGGCTGTTCTTTTCTACTTTGTGGACGAGGAAAAAGGCAGGACGGAAATCGCCGTCCTGTCCGAGGAATAATGCATGATCAATGCCCTGTTATACATGGCTGCCACATTGATATGGGGCTCCACCTGGTTGGCGATTAAACTGCAATTGACCCAGGTGCCGCCAATTCTTTCGGTAGGATACCGTTTCTGCCTGGCAGCCCTGATTCTTTTCGTGTTCTGTCTGATCAGACGCAAAAAGCTGACATTCTCCCGGACAGATCACCTCTTCATGGCTCTCCAGGGCGTTACGGTGTTCGGTCTGGGTTACTGTATGAGTTATCTGTCCACCGTATACCTCACCAGTGGCCTGGTGGCGGTAGTGTTCTCAACCATCATGATATGGAATATCCTGAACCTGAAGATCTTCATGTCCCAGCCAATCGATTTACAGGCTTTTTCAGGCGGCATGATTGGCCTGACCGGGATTTGCGTACTGTTCTGGCGGGACCTGGTTGTATTCAATGCCACCAGCGGACTGATCGGGCTGATCCTGGCCCTTGCGGGGGCATATCTGGCATCCATCGGAAATATCGTGGGTTCCAGAAATGCGAAAGCAGGTATCCCCGTGACCCAGGCCAACACCTATGGTATGGCCTATGGGGGGGTGCTGACCCTCTGCATCCACTTTGGATTCGGCGGCGAACTGCTCATGGACTGGTCCCCCGGCTATCTGGGGCCCATGCTCTATCTGACCCTGTTCGGCTCAATTATGGCCTTTGGTTGTTATATGCTGCTCATTGGTCGCATCGGTGCCGACTACGCAGCCTATGTCATGCTACTGATACCGGTCTTGGCCCTGCTCCTGTCGACCATTTTCGAAGGATACCACTGGCGCATGAACAATGTTTCCGGCATCATCCTGGTATTGATGGGCAATCTGGTTATTCTGACCAGGCCTCGCACACTTTTACGAATTTTTCGGCGTTTATTTCCAGTTTTCTCCTGAAAAGGAATTCTGTCTAATTCAGATTCGCCCGCTATTATGGTTCAATATGATTGCACTGACAGACATTCATAAATCCTATAAAACCGGTACCAGTCAGCTCCACGTACTCAAGGGTATCAACCTTACCATTGCCAGGGGCGAAATGGTTGCGGTTATGGGATCATCAGGCTCGGGAAAATCGACCCTGTTAAATATCCTGGGGCTGTTGGATTCGTACGACGCCGGACGCTATCATTTCGATGGCAGGCTCCTGGAAAACATGAATGAAACCCGCGCCGCCCGGTTTCGCAACCGGAACATCGGTTTTGTGTTCCAGTCCTTTCATCTGATACCATTCAAAACAGCTATCGAGAATGTGGCATTGCCACTCTACTACCGCAACGTGAACCGAAAGAAGCGCAATCAAATTGCCCTGGGATTTTTAGACAAATTCGGCATTGCAGACTGGGCGAATCACCTGCCGGCCGAACTGTCCGGCGGGCAGAAGCAGCGAACAGCCATTGCCCGCGCCATGATCGCCAAGCCCTCGATTCTGCTTGCGGATGAGCCAACAGGCGCATTGGACAGCCGTACATCCCAGGATGTGATGGAAGTCTTCAAACAAGTCAATGCCCAGGGCACAACCATTGTGGTCATCACCCATGAAAAGGATATCGCTGCTGCGACGGATCGCATTGTACACATCAAGGATGGAACGATTGACAACGCCGTCTGAGTCAACCCTATAAGGGATTAATATTATGCACATTCAGCGTATGGTAAATTCTAAATCCGAATATCGAAATACGAAACAAATCCAAATATCAAATGCTAAAATGATTCAAACATAGTGCTTCGGATTTAAATAGCTACCGCCATCGGCATAGCCAAATATCTCAGGCCTGACCCACAGGACCAGGTTTTTAATAATGGAATAAATGAGGAGACACACCATGTTCTCCCCGGGCTCGTTTCAAGACAAACTACAGGAAATTTTTCATAACCTTAGGAAAAACAAGCTGCGGACGATTCTGACCGGATTTTCCGTTTCATGGGGAATTTTCATGCTCATTATCCTTCTGGGATCGGGGTACGGGTTGGAGAATGGTGTCCGCAAGTCATTTTCCGAAGATGCCATCAACAGCCTGTGGGTCAGAAGTGGACAGACATCCATGCCTTACAAAGGACTGAATCAAGGCAGACCCATACGGTTTACTAACGGTGATTACGACGACCTGAAACAGTCCATCAAGGGACGGGATCAGATAGCTGCACGGTACTACCTGGGACGTAACACGACGGTTCGGTACAAATCCCTTGCAGGAAAATTTCCGGTTGTAGGAATCCATCCCGAGTATGCCGCCCTGGAAATGCTCAAAGTCGGGACCGGCCGACTGTTGAATACAGCAGACCAGGCAACGCAACGCAAGGTCGCTATTCTGGGACCCAAAACAAAGAAAGAACTGTCCCCATCCGGTTCTATCGTGGGACAATATGTACTGATTAAAAACATTGCCTTTCAAGTCGTAGGCGTTTTCACGGATGAGGGCGATGAATGGGGTCTGGATCGTGTCTATATCCCCATCAGCACCACGCAGCAACTGTTCGGTCGGAAAAACCGCATTCATAATTTTGCGATGACCATGGACGCTAATGCGTCGCTGTCTCCGCAAGCTGTTGAAAAAAGCATCAGAAAACGACTGGCGCAGCGTCACCGCTTCAATATGGAGGACCGCCGTGCGGTGTTCATGCACAATACACTGGTGTCTTACCAGAAATATATGCGTCTTTTTGCCAACATACGATTGTTTATATGGATCATCGGCATCGGGTCCATCGTGGCCGGTATTGTCGGTGTCAGCAATATCATGCTCATCACAGTCAAGGAGCGCACCCGGGAAATCGGTATCCGCAAAGCCATCGGTGCATCACCCGGATCCATCATCGATCTGATCGTGACAGAAGCGGTTATCATCACCTTTTTCTTTGGCTATCTCGGTCTGGTGGCCGGCATTGCTGCATTGGAGATCATGGCGCACACGATTCAGGGTGTAAGCTACTTCCAGAATCCCGAGGTGAACCTGACAACGGCCTTTGGTGCTGTATTTTTACTGGTCCTGTCCGGTACCCTGGCAGGGCTCTTTCCTGCCCGGCGGGCGGCAGGTATCCGGCCCGTGGAGGCGCTGCATGATGAGTAAAAATAAATTTGGATCATTCGGTATTGTTTAGGATTTTGAATTTCGTGTTTCGGATTTAAGTTACTACCGACTTCGGCATAGCCTAGCTTCTCTGACCTGGCCAAAGGACCAGGTTTTAAATGACGGAATAAAAAATGATTCACTTTGAATTGGACATATGGCAGGAGATCCTGCACACAGTTCGGCAAAACCGTCTCCGGTCGCTGTTGACGGCCTTTGGTGTTTTCTGGGGCCTCTTTATGCTTGTTATCATGGTCGGTGCCGGTGACGGCCTTCAAAAAGGCGCTTATTCCGAATTCAGCGGCTACGCCACCAACAGTGCATTCATCTGGCCGCGGCTTACCACCAAGCCCTACCAGGGGTTCCCCATGGGCCGGCGCTTTCGCTTTACAAACGAAGACACCGAGATCATCCGCAATATGGTCCCGGGTATATCCGCTCTTGCCCCCCGGGCCCGAAAACGTGGAAGAGACAGCGGCAGCAATGTTACCCACAAAGATCGGACCGCAACCCTGACCATCTATGGGGATCACCCGGAAGTGCAGAACATCCGTCTGCTTCAGGTTACTTCCGGTCGTTTTCTGAATCGGCTGGATCTGGCAGAACGACGAAAAGTAACGGTCATAGGGGAAGAAACGGTCAAACTTCTTTTTGAAAAAGGTGCATCCCCCATTGGAACAACCATCAGCATCAACAACATCAATTTTCAGGTCATCGGTGTTTATCGGTTACCAAACAAGAATGACGAGGACTATGAAGAGGAAGCCAAAGCTGTTTTCCTGCCCTTGTCAACCTTTCAGCAGGTGTTCAACTGGGGCGAGAAACTCGGGTGGTTTTCCATCACATCCCAGCCCCATGTCAAAGTCACTGATGTGCGGGATGAGGTCATCCGGGTCCTGGCCGGCAGACATGCCATCGCACCCGGGGATGAACGGGCGTTTGGCTCCTGGAATATGGAAGACGAATTCCGGAAAATTGCCGATCTTTTTGTGGGTATCAGGTTTATCGTTTGGTTTGTGGGTATCTTTACGCTTATTGCAGGCATTATCGGTGTTTCCAATATTATGTTGATAGCCGTCAAGGAGCGCACCCGGGAAATCGGTATCAAACGCACCGTGGGCGCAACTCCCTTCTCAGTCATCACCCAGGTGTTGATGGAAGCGCTGCTGCTTACTTCCATTCCGGGGTATTTGTCCCTGGTTTGCGGTGTTGCCGTTTTGGAGGGTGTTGGCCGCTTGATCCATATGCTTAAAATAGATGCCCAGATGTTCCAGGATCCCAGCATCGATTTTACCGCGGCCCTGCTTGCCCTTGCCGTCCTGACCATAGCCGGTACACTGGCGGGCTTGATACCCGCATACCGCGCGGTGCAAGTTAAGCCCGTGGAGGCACTACGATATGAACAATAAAATTGTGGGAACGATTAGATATGATGCGACGTTGTCACTCAGGAGCAAAAGGGTTGCCCGCCGATAGTTTTTCGGGATAAAATACTTTTTCCTGAAGTGTGCTGCAGGAGGTTCAAATTAAGAACCTCGCAGCAAGCTACGAGGGCTCTTCGACCGTAAGGATTTCTGTCTAATTTAGATTCGCTCGCATTCCCCGCAGCAAGCTACGGGGAATGCGCTTGCTATTGCGGTTCAACCGTAGGAAAGATAAGCTAATGAGAAAAATTTTTCGCTTGTTTGCAATCATCCTGTTTGTCCTGATTTTTTTGGGAACCCTGGCTTTTCTATATGTCAAGTCCAAGCCCAAAACAGAGCCCGTAAAGACGGTCTTACCTGTAAAGATGGATATCGTGAAAAAAACCGTGGTTACGGGAAGCATCGTAGCCCGGCGGGAGGTTGAGGTTAAAGCCCAACTTTCGGGAATTATCGATGAAGTCATGGTGGAAGCCGGCGATTCCGTAAAAAAAGGCCAGGTATTGGCAAGACTTTTCTTGATACCCAACCTGATTCGCGTCAATAACGCAGAGACCCGGGTAAAAAAGGCTCGCATTGCATTGGAAGACACGAACAAAACATTTGAGCGTGTCAAACGGCGATATGAAACTTCCATAAAAGGAGGTAGTCTGTTAACGCAGAAACAATCACCGAACCTGATCAAGCTGCATCTGGCTGAGAAGGATGTTAATCAGGCAGAACTGAATCTTCAGGATGCCCGGAACACCTATGACCGGGAAAAAGAGCTCATGGATAAAAAAATTATCCCGGAATCCTCGTTTCAGGATACACTTCTGCAGCTCTCTAAAGCCCGTGAAGAGCATGACAAAGCAGAGAAGTTTTACACGATGGTACGTACCGAAACCCTGGATGCAACGGAAGAAGAATATCAGAAAGCCGAAATAGAACGCAAACAGGCCATGGAAGAATTAGCCGCCGCTCAAAGCAATCTTCAGTTGATCCGGGAAGGTGTTACACCAAGCACAAAAGATAAAAGCAACACCTTGATCCGCGCCACCATCGATGGTTCGGTCCTTGAAGTGCCGGTCAAGGAAGGCACCCTTGTGGTGGAAACCAGCACCCAGTCGTCGGGCACCACGATAGCCGTTGTTGCGGACATGACGGATATGATTTTCGAGGGAAATGTAGATGAAACCGAAGTCGGCAAACTCCGTCAGGACATGCCCCTGATTCTCACCATCGGTGCCATTGAAAACCGGTCCTTTAAAGCCAGGATCGAACAAATCGCTCCCAAGGGAAAGGAAGTCAACGGCACCATCCAATTTGGATTGCGTGCCAACGTTGTTCTAAAAGCCGATACCTTTATCCGGTCCGGATACTCCGCCACCGCTGATATCGTGTTGGAGAAACGTGTAAATGTCCTGGCAATTGACGAGGGTAATTTAATTTTCAATGAAAACAGTGTGTTTGTGGCGGTGCAGACAGGCCCCCAGCAATTTGAAAAGCGCAAAATCAAAACCGGTCTGTCCGATGGAATAAATATTGAAGTGCTATCCGGCCTTGCCTCCGGAGAGCGTATCAAGGTTCAGGGTGGCGGCAAATACTGACCTACGGGGCTTATCATGCGTTTTACCAAATTAATAATCGGAAGATCCATCATGCTGCTGTTATGCGTCAGCATTCTGGCTGGATGTCAATCCATCGGGAATGTTTTGGGTTCAAAAAAGATTCTGACCAAACACCTTCTCTTCATTCCCAGACAGGGCTCTCTGCACGTCACGTGGGAAGCAAGACATCTCACCATCGCGTTCAAAGGCAGGGTCAGCCAGAATATTCTGACAATGAATGGCCGCATCGACATCAACAGTGGCGGAAACCAACCATTCACCCTGTTGGATCGATTGATTGTGGACATCTATCTTACTGACTCAGCCGGGAATGTTCTGGGCAAGCACACGTTCTATTCTACGGAAGAATTACCGGTGCATGCCACGACTCCACGCACATTCAGGCACCGTTTCGACCTGCCGAAAGGAACATCGCACATTGCCTTCGGGTATGATGGTACAGCTCGGGAAGACGGATCCAAGGCGCTTCTCAAAAAAAGGAATGCCATCGAACACAGGTTCCAGCATTCGCCTTTTAGATAATACAAAAACAGCCAAGTCAAGCTATAAGCCATAAGCCGTAAGCTGCTTAATGCTTATAGCTTAAGGCTTGTAGCTGACGCTTGGCTTTCCAGTCGCTTACGATCCATGCCTGAAGTTATCAGCAACCCATCCAATAGAACACGTCTCATCCCTGGATAGCATGATTGAGAATATCCTGCATTTCACAAGCATGGTTGGAAAATATCCAGTCCACACCCCGGTTTATCTCCCTGAACAAGCTGTTTTTTGAACGTATATAAGCCGTACCGACCTGTTGGTCCTGTTCGTGATGGTTCTGAATACGCGTACCCGTGATAAAAAGATAGTGCCCGGCAATACCCCCGTAGCTTTCTTGCAGCGACAGGTGGCTCATTTCTCGAAAATTAAGCTGGGCCACAGGGAGACAGGTGGCAGGTGCTACAAAATCGGCGTATTCAAACAATTGCGGGTTCAATGCCAGGAAATGGTAATCTTCTTCAGGAACCAAACCGGAGAACGCCTTGGATAAAATCCGGCGTTGGTAGGCAGGATCGGGGTAAATTTCGGCCTTGATCTCAACCATCAGGTGCATGTTTTTTCCATAACGTGTCAAGACTTCCAACAGGGTTGGGATCTGAGGAAACTCTTTTCTCAACGGGTCGAACAGAGTCTGCCCGATCGTCAGAGAATCGCCGAATAAACGCTGCAGGTCTGCATCGTGAAACACAACAGGTACAAGGTCCTTTGTCCAGCGAATGTCACATTCGATACCCCACACGCCGTGATCACGCGCCTTGTCAAACGCTGCCAGCGTATTTTCAAATACCGTAACGTTATCGTGTTCACCCCGATGAGAGACGATCCTGCATCTGTGCAGAGCTGCTTCCCCGGGTTTCGGTTGCGGCAACACGGCGCACAAGCCGTCTGCGGCAAAATGAAATAACACCTCGATCAAATCGAGTAAGGTCGTACCTTGCTTTTGCATAATATTTGAGGAGCCTTTATTGAAGAATCTCGCAGCAAGCCAGGGGGAATGCACTCGCTGTTTCGGTTCAATCAGGTTCTACTCCCAGGTAACGGGGAGAAAGGTTTGCTATTATCTGGGTGACAATATCAATGGTTTCAACTTATTGAACACAAACATGCTGATTTGGCTGACTTCATAGTCCACCTGCCCATGTACGAGATCGCTCACATCAAGATACAATCGATTGACGTGTGGGAAGGTGTCCACATCTAAAATATGCATGGAGAGATAGACATTCTTCCCCAGAACGATAACGTTGAAATCAGAATCATGACATACATCCTGTATCACTTTCTCGGCATTTCCCGGGTAAATAACCAATGGGCGCTGATTGATGAATCTAATATTTAAATGTGTTTCAATAAATTCCTCTACCCGCGCATTGCGGCTTTTCTGCTCGTCCGAGTCTCCTGCTGCTGCATCACCAAACATCTGGGCCATAATGAGTTTCTGAAGAAATAGGATCATGGTCTTCTGAAATGTTCTGATGGCTTCGGCATAGAATTCCTCAGGCATAAAACCACTCGGATAAATGTCTGTATCGATTGATTGATAGGCAAATGATTCGACAACAGAGGGCAAGACAGCAATCTGCACAGATTTTTTCTCGGGTCTTTTCCGGCCCTGATCGAACGCGGAACCCCGGTAGCGAGCTGACTGAATCTTTTCCCGGACATAGGGATCCATGGAAACGGCGCCGATCCTGTAAAGCATATCCACGATAAAAGGGTGTTCCAGGTAGGCCATGAAAGATGGTTCCGACTGGATGACATCTTTCAAGAGTTTCATTTCAGATAAATGCAGGTTGGTACCACCCAGATCGATCGCGTCGGCCTTTATGTCAGAATCCAGGAGCTGTGTCTTTTTATTCATCAGTCCTGCCATGCTCACTTTCTCACCGCGATCCATCTTTTGCAGCAGCATTACCCGGATAGAAAGAAGCTCCTTACTGGGAAAAATAGATTTCTGTCTGTACGAACCCTTGAACAAATTCAATTTTTCATCGTAATGATAAAGCACCTTGGAGAGACCCAGGATGTTATTGTCCAGCACCATTACAAGACGTGGATCCCTTTCAGGGCCCTGCATCATGTCCGAGATAGCCTCATAGTCCAGGGGCAGATTCAATCCTCTATCACCCCATTCTTCTCTAAGTTTCGGGTTCCCGGTCTTGCCGAGGGTTATCGGCACCATATAGGCAAGCACCTCCCCGGCATATAGTTCTGCCGGCGTCTGCGCGTATAGTCCTTTTGTAATCACTGTCGATTGTAACCGGCTGCCGGTCTCGCCAAGATCATGGGTCCGGGTGCACCCGTAAAACATACACAGCAATCCACAAAAGCAGCAGCACAAAACATATTTTGACAATCGGGGAAGATTCATGAAACGAATATTGTAAAAATATTGTCATAATGTCAACCGGGCTTGAATTTTTTCTCCTTATTCGATTATACGTATGGCATGAAAATATTTATAAAAACCCTGAGGGGCCTTACGTCATTGGCTGGCTATTTCTGTAATACCATTTTCTGGTGTACACTGCTTTTTGCCCTGACAATATTGAAATTTCTGATTCCGGTGCCAAGCTTTCGAATGTGGTGCAACAAAACCCTGAACACCCTTGCCACCGGCTGGGTAGGCATCAATAGTATTAATCAGCGTCTGTTTTCAAAAACGTCTCTGGTGGTACAAGGTCTTCAGGAGCTCAGCCTGAATAAAAAATATCTCGTTTTGGCCAATCACCAGTCATGGGTGGACATCCTGGTGTTACAACGGATTTTCCATCGAAAAATACCGTTTCTCAAATTTTTCCTGAAAAAAGAACTCATATGGTTTCCTGTTCTTGGCCAGGCCTGGTGGGCCCTGGACTTCCCTTTCATGAAGCGGTATTCAAAACAGTTCTTGAAAAAAAAGCCCCACTTAAAGGGCAAGGACCTGGAAATCACTCGAAAGGCATGTGAAAAATTCAAAACATCGCCGATTTCCATCATGAATTTTGTCGAGGGGACAAGATTTACCGTTGAAAAGCACAAGAGACAGCAATCACCCTATCGAAACCTGCTGAAATCAAAAGCCGGCGGCGTCGGTTATGTGCTGACATCCATGGGCGACCAACTGAATGCCATCCTGGACGTTACCATTGTCTATCCGGAAGGTATTAAGAATTTCTGGTCTTTTCTCTGTGGTGATATCCGCGAAGTCAAGGTCAGGGTCAGGTCCATGCCCGTAACGGCAGATCTTCTGGGTGATTATACGACAGACAGATCATTTCGGGCCCGATTTCATACATGGCTCAACAATCTGTGGAAAGAAAAGGATCAATCCATCCAGGATATGCTGATATAGGCTTAACCAACCCACAATATCGGCGAAGCATGTGTTCACCGGAAATCCACCCTGTTTGCTTTGTCATTTCGTTACACACAGATTCTGCGCGCACGAGAGGAAGACCTGGAACTTTTACGGGCTGCTATTCACTGATTCAATTTTCTTTCCGGCAGGAACGCGCTTAACACGATACTCCAGTTTTAGGGCGTCGCTTTTTGTCATTTTGGCACTGACACCAACCAATGAAACCGGTCTTCGGGATCTTGTATATTTGGCGCCGTTACCTGAATTATGCGCTGCCAGCCGGCTTTCCAGGTTATTTGTTATGCCGCAATACAGAGAACTGTCAGAACACCGGACCAGATATACGACCCACTCGTGTCTATTCATTTTTCACAGTCGAACAGGGATTATCCAGCAGACGCGATATTCCCCTTCTTTTTGTTTATAGTAATGAAAACCAGTGTAAGAATTAAACATCGAAACAGGATGGTCACCCCTGCTGATTGCAGACTGATCACGCATGGGCCTGCGAGTGGCAAACCAACACCCAGGGCACGTCACTTGTTGCCCTCCCTGACATAAATATGAAGAATAAGCGAGTGTAAGAACGGAACGGATCGATTGATTTAAAAAGGATACATAGATTAGGAAGCTTTGTCAAATTTCGCAAATATCTGCATGATCGTTGGCACATTGAGTATAAAAGGGCCCAAACAGGCACCCTTTTATTATCCAAACATAACGATTTAGTCCACCTGATTGCCTTGAGCGTCGCTGCCGGGAGCATCGCCGGTGTCACCTTGGTCAACGCTGCCTTGTCCAACGTCACCTTGATTTTTACCACCACCGGCGTAAACGGGTGCTATTGCCACACTTGTAATAAAAGCTAAAGAAATCAGGATTAAAAATACTTTTTTCATGGTCTTTCCTTTCTCTGTTCTAATGTTTTGAGTAAACGACCTGTTTATGGGTCTGCTTCCAACCTGTCGACAGTCATCTTTCAGACCTTTATTGCCTCTACAACGTGCGAAGTCATAAAAGGTTACAAAAATAATCGCCGTCGATGAAATTTGGACGCAGCCCATCGTGCTGTCTGGCAAAATTTAATTAATTTTTTATTAGGATTTAAGAGAGTTGGCAGGAATGTCGAAGACCAATAGCTTATACACGCCTCATGGCATATTCTATTGTCAAATTCTGTATAGTGAATATTGGCCACTACCACTAAGACCAGGGAAGATTTTTTCAGCCCCAGCAAACCGCCAGCATGGTAATATCATCGGCCTGGGGTGCATTTTGGATAAATTGAAAAAGGTTTGACTTAACGTTTTCTATACTCTCTGCTGCCGTCGGCAATTTACATCGCACAACAGATTCTTCAAATCGCCTGCGTGTATATAGTTCATCCCGGGGTGATCTGGCTTCCGTTACACCATCGGTGTATCCGAACAGAATATCTCCGGATTCGAGTTGGACTTTTTTTATGTGATAGCGCGATCCTGGCATCATGCCGACCGCCGGCCCTGTCGGTCCCAATCTATTCTTTATTCCATCTGAACTCAGAATGATCAGGGGCTCATGACCGCCGTTGACGTAGGAAAGTGAGCCAGTCAAGGGATCGATGATGCCGAAAAACAATGTGGCAAACATACCCTCATCGCCATGTTCATGGGCAATATACTCATTGGTAAGGGATACCGCATCAAGAGCGTTTGCTTGGTCTTCATCGCTTATATCTGCCGGGTCTTTTAACGTCCCTGGTGTCTCTTCGAAATGGCTTTCAAAAGAATATTGTAACCGGGTGTAACCTGAAAAAACCCTGATCAGGCTTCTGAGCAGGGCCATGAACAATGCTGAACCAACACCTTTACCGCTGACGTCGGCAATGACCAGCCCCACACGGTGGTCGGGGAGAATGAACACATCATAAAAGTCACCGGACAATTGTAATGCAGGATGAAAATAGGTGGCAATTTCACAGTTGGGTGCCTCCGGTATTTGATGGGGGAGAAAGTCTTTTTGGATTTTGCGGCCTTTCTCCAGTTCCAGATCAAGTGCCGTTGAATATCTTTCAATGGATCGCTTGGCTTTTCCCAAGGAACGATATGACGCATCGAGCTTCATGTACAGCTGAGCATTTTCAATGGCCAGTGCCATCTGATCAGCGGTTATTTGCATCATATCAATCGATCCCTGGTCAAAATGTGCGGGTTCCGGGTGCATAAGCGTTAAAATACCAAATAGCCATTTGTGTCTGAGAATCGGTACGGCTATGGCAGAACGGACAATATAGGGTTCATCTGGAAGGGACAGCCAGCGGTTATCAATCCTTGAATCCTTGATAAGCCCAATTTCAAGATGCTCTCTGACCCAACCAGCTAAACCCCGGTCCAAGACACTCCCAATCAGGCTTAAGCGCTGTTTCGAGGGCACCTCTCCACGCGTGAGAATGCTATCGGTAACAACACCCACTTCATTGAGTAAAAACAAACTGCCTTTTTTCGCCCCGGACAGATCGCAAGCAACGTCCAGGGTTTTCTGCATGGTGGTCTTCAACATTTCCTGTTGTGAAGAGGAACGCGCCACTTCGATCAGGTTCTCAAACAACTTGTTCTGAGCCTGAGATGCTTTTTGCGCCCGTCTGAGCATATTAAGCTCATTTTGTGGAGATCTTATTTCCATATGACCCGTCTACTTGTTAGAAAACAGGAGGGTAGAAAATGCAGTTCGACGCTTTCTTGAGTGTAACTGGGTTTTTATACGACAATTCGTTCAATGGGGTCAAATCATTTTTAGCAATCGATATTTCCCATGAAGCCCGTTAATTTTCAACAGTATGGCTTGGAAAATATTGTCATTTGAAAAACTTTAGGATATGAACGCTTGATACGCATTCTTGCTTATATGCAGAAGCTATCAGGAGATTGCCATGCCAGTTATCGGAATAATCGGCGGATCGGGTCTGGATGATCCAGACATAATAAAAGATGCCACATCGGTGAATATGGACACGCCTTACGGCAAGCCGTCCTCTGCACTTACAAAGGGTCGGATCGAGGGCACCGATGCGATCATTCTCTCACGACATGGAAAAAAACACCAGTACAGCCCAACCCAGGTAAACAACCGGGCCAATATCCATGCCTTGAAAGAGATGGGTGCAACACATATTATTGCTACGACTGCATGTGGCAGTCTTCGTGAGAAAATAGAGAGGGGGCACTTTGTCATCGTCGATCAGTTTATCGATTTTACCCGGTTCAGGAAAAACACTTTTTATGATTCCTTTGAAAAAGGAGCAAGCCATGCACCCATGGCTGAACCGTTTGACGCAAATCTGAGAACCACTTTATATCATACCTCCGTCGAACTCGGTTATCCGACGCATAATGGCGGAACCGTCGTTACCATCGAAGGGCCAAGATTCTCCACCAAGGCCGAATCCCACATGTTCAGGGCCTGGGGGGCCGATATCATCAATATGTCCATCGCTCCGGAAGCCATGCTGGCCAATGAAGCTGCCATACCTTACGCGGCTATCGCCATGTCTACCGATTATGATTGCTGGAAAAAGGATGAGGCACCGGTCTCGTGGGAAGAGATTCTTGCTGTATTTAATCAGAATGCGGATAGCGTTAAGAAGCTGGTCCTAAATGCTATTCCGAAAATCAAACAGGAGCGATAAATGGACTTAAAAGATTCCATCAGATCCATTCCCGACTGGCCCATTGACGGCGTGATTTTCAGAGATCTTACCACGCTCATGCAGGATCCCGAAGCTTATCGAAATACCTGCGATGTCTTTTATAACCGATACAAGAAATTGAATATCGACAAAGTCGTTGGTATTGACGCCAGGGGTTTTGTCTTCGGGGCCGTCCTGGCATACCAGTTGAATGTAGGCTTTGTCCCTGTTAGGAAAAAGGGAAAGCTGCCCCACAAAACTGTTTCCGAACAGTACACCCTTGAATATGGCAAAAATACAGTTGAAATGCATGAAGATGCCATTACTGAAGGTGAAAAAATTGTCATCGTCGATGATCTTATCGCCACAGGCGGAACCATTGAAGCTGCGGTAAAACTGGTAAAAAAGTTAGGTGGTGATATCCTGGAATGTGCTTTTATCGTTGAACTGCCGGAGCTTAAGGGGCGAGAAAAAATAAAAGATCAAAAGATATTTACCATCTGCGAGTTTGAAGGTGAATAAAATCGTCCATGCGTTCTCGTACAAAATCTTTACTGTTAAGAATATGGGATTTAGATATAATTTCAAAGGATTTGATTCATTTGAAATCTTAAATCTTGAAACTCTTTGGGATTGCCGATCCTACCGCATCTACGGCAACCCCGCCAATCGCTCAACTTAGTTCTGTTTCTTCATCTTTTCAAATTCAAAATTCGATGTTGGACGTTCGATGTTCGATGTTCATTCGTTCTCCAGCATTAAAACAATTTAGCGCTCAAAATTCTGTGTTCTGACTTCTTCCTCCTGAATTCTCTGGTTAATCTTTTTGGTAATAAAAACCCTTATTCAATTTTGCTGAAAGCGGCAATCTTCCGACTCAAGGTTTCCACCTTATTCAGGATGTCATCCTGGTCCAATGATGTCAGCACCCTGTTGCGTACCAGCATCTTGCCCGCCACCATAACATCTCTTACATCCGATCCTCTTGCCGAATAGACAATCTGGGATACGGGGTTGTACATAGGCACCAGATGGGGCTGGTGGGTATCGAGGATAATCAGGTCGGCTTGTTTGCCTTTTTCCAATGATCCGATCCTGCGGTCCAGACCAATGGCTGCAGCGGCCTCGATGGTGGCCATCTTCAGTATCGAAGTGCTATCCATGACAGTGGGATCCAGGGTATGCACTTTGTGGAGTTTTGCAGCCGTGTCCATTTCCTGAAACATGTCCAGGTCATTATTGCTCGCGCATCCATCTGTCCCTATACCAACTGAAATTCCCGCAGACAGAAATTTCTGAACCGGGGCAATTCCGGAAGCCAGTTTCATATTGCTTTCGGGGTTGTGTGACACTGCCGCACCGCTGTTGGCAATGATTGCAATATCCGTATCATCTACCCAGACTGAATGAACCAGCAACGTCTGCTCATCCAGGACGCCAATATGGTCGAGGTATTGAATAGGTGACATATCGCCGCTGTCTTCAATCAGAGCCTGTTCTCGAGCTGTTTCGGCTGCATGAATCTGAAAAAGGACTCCTTGGGACCTGGCCGCAGCCTTGGCCGCTTTGATCGTTTCCCGGGAGCAGGTATAGGGTGAATGACAAAAGATGGATGGCTGGATCATCGGTGATAAACCACTCCACTTCCGGGCGAAAGCCACCGCTGAGTTGATATTGTCACCGACATCCGGCACACCAGGTGCCGGGTAATCGATGACCCCCTGCCCCAGGATCCCTCGTATGCCTGCCTGGTTCACGATTTCCGCAACACCTTCTTCGAAAAAATATCCGTCGCAGACAGTGGTCGTTCCGGAAAGCAACATTTCCGCACACGCAAGTGCCGTACCCAGACGGACATTTTCCGGATTGATCCATGCCCCCTCAGCCGGGAAAATATAATCATTCAACCACACATCCAGCGGCAAATCGTCGGCCAGACCACGAAAAAGCGTCATGGGCATATGGGTGTGGGTGTTGACCAGCCCGGGCATGACGATACCGCCTGAGGCATCGATGGTCTCTATCCCGGTCGGGACATCGACCCCGTCCGGGATGTCAGCGACTTTCTCAATCTTGCCGTTCCTTATTCCCACCATACCCTTGGAATAAATATCAAAGGTTGGATTAACCGTCACAATGGTGGCATTGTAAATGATGGTGTCAAATGTCGTAGACAATGAGTGGCTTCCTTATTAGGCTGTTAGCGGTTTAGACTGTAGACTGTTAGGTACCTTTTGCCCTGTGGGTGACATTTAGCCTTAAGCGTTTCGCACCTAATAGTCTACAGCCTAAAAACCTACAGTCTATGGTCTATCCCCTCGGACCCTTGGTTTGATCCCCCTCCAACTCCCAGACCCTTCCGTTCACAGCTTTTCCACCACAGAGCGAATAATTTGATCGACCTGGGGAGCGGCGGCTTTTGCAATGTTGATGATCTTCTCCACATTGGCGGGTTCCGGGTGTTCAGGGTCATTGACATTGGTGATAATCGACAGTCCCAACACTCTAATGCTTGCGTGTACTGCGGCAATGACCTCTTGTGTCGTCGAAAAACCCACGGCCTCCGCCCCAATGGCTTTTAAAAAACGGACCTCCGCAGGCGTTTCAAGTGATGGCCCCAAAAGACCGGCATACACCCCTTTTTTAAGCGGTATCGTGGAATCTTTCCCGGCTTCTTCTGCTAGTGCCATCAGCTGTTTGTCATAGGCTTCAGTCATATCAGGAAACCGTTCACCCCAGTCATCATGGTTCGGCCCCACAAGGGGATTGGTACCACTCAGATTGATATGATCTTTGATAATCATGATGTTGCCGGGTCGAAATGCTGGATTGAGTCCCCCTGCGGCATTTGTGACAAACAGCGTCTCGACACCCAATGCCTGCATCAGCCGTACGGGAAACGTGACGTCCAGAGACGAATAGCCCTCATAAAGATGAAAACGCCCTTGCATGACAATAACCGGTCGATTGGCCATTTTGCCTGCCAGAAATTGGCCGTCATGACTCTGTACAGTCGGAATCGGAAAGTGTGGAATGTCTTCATAAGGCAGGGACACAGACACGGCCAGGGACTGCCCACAATCCCCCAGGCCTGTCCCGGTCAGTAAACCGGCAATTGGCTTTTCCGGAATCTTCTCTTCGATATATGCGGCTGTTTCCACAACCTTATCGTGATAGTCCAGCATACAAACCCCTTTCATCCAGAACTGAACGATTTTTATCTCGATCTACACCAATCTCTTGCGGATCAAGGGTTCGCAAAAAACCTCGACAGATCCACTGGTATGCCTGTACGTTTTTTTCGAACCTTCCTCCATCAGAATCCCGGCATATCTCTTCGGAAAAAATCGCTCGGTTCAGGTTCAAACATCTTTACTGGTTGTTATCATAAAAAGTTCCTCTACTTGTCAACGAAAAGATCCTGTTTTCAACCCATGATGGCATTGACAATCCATCATAATTATGAAATGGTAAACCTCAATTTGGCCCACTTATTGGTTGATAAATCGGAAGGGTATACATTTCAGAACCACCCAATCGAACAGGTTGATTATCAAATGAAAATAGCTGAAATTAAAGATGCCCTGAAAGCAACCGTGCTTGAGGGTACCGACCAGATGGAAAACACAATCACGGGTGGCGGCAGCGCAGATCTTATGGATGATGTGCTGGCAGCCGCTACCGAAGGGTGCGCCCTGCTTACCGGAGTCGTCACCGAGCAGGTCATTCGCACCGCAAAAGTCGCCAGGGTGGGGGTCATCGTGTTCGTTCGGGGTAAACAGCCGGAAAAGCGTGTGATCGATCTGGCTGCATCCTACAAAATACCGTTGCTGCTCACCCGGTATTCACTTTTTGTAGCGAGCGGAAAGCTTTACATGGAAGGTCTGCGCGGTCTTGACGGTTCTTGGTAAGTATTGAAGGGGTCAAGAATTCGAGGAAAGTTCTATAAATAAAAACAATCACGAAAACACGAAAGATAGAAAACATGAAAGATTTTTTGGTTTTTTCGTACTTTCGTGTTTTCGTGATAAAAGATCTTTTTTTGACTTGGCTGGATTGAGTTTTAAGTGTTAGATGGATTAGGTATAAGAGTTGAGTAGCGCTTTGTTTTGAATGACCCTTATAGCAATCATACCAGTTTTGAACAGGAGTGATCAATGATTGAATCCGTATTCATGATGGGAGGTCTTGGACTGCTCGTGGGTGTGGGCTTGGCCATGGCATCCAAAATATTTTATGTCTATGTGGATCCCCAGATTGTAGCTGTCGATGAAGCCCTCCCAGGGGCCAATTGTGGGGGGTGCGGCCTTCCCGGCTGCAGTGCAAATGCAGAGGCTATCGTTGCCGGAAAAGCATCTCCCAATTCCTGTGTGGCGGCTGGCCCGGACGTAGCCGAAATCATTGCCGCCATATTGGGTGTCGCTATTGAAGCCAAAGAACCTGATATTGCCAAACCGGGATGTACCTACGGTCTACAGACTGCCGATATAAAGTATTTTTATGACGGCCTGGGAGATTGCAGGGCCGCTGCCCTCATCAACGGAGGAATGAAAGTTTGCCGGATAGGATGCCTGGGGCTTGGGACATGTGCGAAAGTTTGCCCCTTTGATGCCATCACCATGGGAACCGATGGTCTTCCCGTGGTGGACGATATCAAATGCACCGGGTGCGGTACATGCGAAAGGGTCTGTCCAAAACATATTATCACCCTTTCCTCTGTCACACGCCGCATCATCCGCGAATATACCACCGAGGATTGTACAACACCTTGCCAGAGGGCTTGCCCTGCCGGCATCGACATCTGTGAATACATAAAACAGATTCAATTGAAAAACTACGCTCGTTCCGTTCAGATTATCAAGGAAAGAAATCCATTTCCCACTGTCATTGGCCGAATCTGCCCGCGACCCTGTGAAGACGTCTGCAGGCGACAACTCCTTGATGAGCCGGTTGCTATCAATTTTCTTAAACGATTCGTGGCCGACTACGAAAAAGAAAAAGGAGAAAGGATCCTGCCTTTCAAGGCACCGGATACGGGTCGAAAATTAGCTGTTATTGGCGGTGGTGTACAAGGACTTTCAAGTGCTTTCTTTTCCGCACGACTTGGCCATGCGCCGACTGTGTTCGAAGCCACACAAAAACTGGGCGGTCTCCTGAGAAGCGCCATAGCGGCTAATCGACTGTCCCATGAGGTTTTAGACTGGGATATCGAGGGCGTCATCGAAATGGGTGTGACCGTCCAAACAGGCCAGTGCCTGGGTAAAGACATGTCCATTCATTCTCTACTCAACGATGGATTTGATGCTGTTTTCCTCTCTCTGGGTGGCTGGGACAGTCGCCTATCCCGGGGAGTCAATGCGGGGACCGAAAAACCGATTCCGGGGTTGCATCTACTCATGGATGTTTCAAAAGCCCTGAAACAGAAAACACCCCCGGACATCACCTGCGGAAAACACACCGTTCTGGCCGGTGGTGGAGAACTGGCTATTCAAACAGCCATCCTGTGCAAGGAGAACGGTGCTGACAAGACCACCGTAATTTTCAGGGAACCAACCGAAGACAGCGGGCTGTCCGCAGAAACGCTCGGCAATGCCACCGAAAAAGGCATCCATCTCATTTTCAATGCTGGGGTCAACAGGATATTTGGAGAAAAAGACCAACTCAATGAAATCGAATATTTTGATCGAACGTCAGGAACCTTGCACACTCTCCCGGCAGATACACTTGTGTTAGCCTCCGGCCGATATCCCGAGTTCATTTTCGCCAGACCGGCAAATGAAGAACCGGACACACAGGAAACGCCCTCTCAGGAGGAAGAAACTGTCAACAATGCACAATGGGAAGGGTTCTATGCCCTAAAGCACCCCCATTACAACAGCGAGATAGGCCTGCTGGCTGAAGGGGACATCCTCAGCGACTTCAGCGGCGCCATCAAGGCGATCGGTGCTGGCAGAAGAGCGGCAGTCTCTATCCATAATGTCATCTATGGTATTCCTCTGTCTCATCCGGACAATGTGCTCTCCTTGACGACCATGGTTCAAAACGTCAACGAAATAGAACATGTGGAGAGGGTTTCGCGTACCATCATGCCCATAGCAGCCGCACCGGAACGTTTACTGGGTGCAGAGATCGAAAAAGGTTTCACTGAAAAGAAAGCCCAAAAAGAAGCGGCAAGATGTCTGCAATGCGGCCTGATCTGCTATGAAAAGACAGGTACTGATAACGATTGAATAGGCAGGAGAGGACAACATTGGCCACCGAAGAAGGTATCGTCATCCACACCCATGACAAACTTGCACGGGTCAAAACAAGCAAAACAGCTTCTTGTAAAGCCTGTACCGCCAGAGACTCCTGCCATGGCACAGAAGCGGGAAAAATCATGGAAGTAGATGCAATCAATGGTGCGGGCGCCCGGGAAGGGGACCGGATTTTACTCCATTTTGAGACGGCCTCCCTGATGAAAGCCTGCTTTCTGCTCTATCTGCTCCCAGTAGGATTCATGTTGATGGGGGCAATTCTCGGTCATTGGCTGGCATTGAAAACCGGTATGAATGTCTCTCTAATATCTGCCCTCTCAGGTTTTCTGTCGCTGTTCCTGGCTTTTGTGATGATCCGCTCAAAAGCGAATACATTAGGAAATAATGATGCCTACAAACCCAAAATTGTCAAGATTTTAAATCATGCGCCCATTAGTTAGTTTCGCAGCACATAAATAGGAAATACTCACATGGAAGAAAAGGTTTATATCACGGACACGAATATGGCCACGTTTATCTGCCCGCAATGTAAAAAAACCCTGACGGTGAATGTCAGCAAATATGCGCAGATAGAACAAACCGTCAAGGTAAAATCAAAATGTTCCTGTGGGAATAATTGGATCTCTGTCCTGGAAAAGCGAAAAAAATATCGAAAAGGCGCCAACCTCAAAGGTATATACAAGTACATCGTTGACGGGAAAGAAATCGACAGAGGGAAAATGACGGTCATCGATATATCTGCCGGCGGCGTAAAGCTGAAGCTGGATGTCGGTCGAGATTTAAAGGCTGACCATCTCCTGGAATTGGAATTCAACCTGGACGACAGCAAGCAGACAGCCATAAAAAAAACCGTCGTAATTCGAAATGCCGATAGCCCCTACTTTGGAGCTGCATTCAGAGACGCTGACCTCTATGATCCTGTCATGGGTTTTTATCTCATGAGTTGAGGAGCCATCGACCACGTTTATCATCACGCCTTCCCTATACAAATCCGCTTGCAATTGCTTCCCATTGACGATACATGCAGTTTCCATAATAAAATCGTAGTACGATTTTTTAATTCATCCCGCGCTACAAGCAATGGGGTATTGAAGAACCTCGCAGCAGGCTGCGAGGAATGTTCTGCCGTGCGACAGTGCTTCGCATCGACCGTAAGGAATTCTGTCTAATTTAGATTCGCTCGCTATTGCGGTTCAAATTTAAATCACGGTTAACCATTTGAAAAAAATGTCGCATAAAACGATTCATACCCAGTTGCTTACAAGGGGAATACGCAAAGGCCTGAGCGGATTCTGGTGGATGCTCAAGATTATCATCCCCATCTCCCTTTTAACAACGCTGCTCGATTACAGCGGATTGATTGGTAGAATGGATTTCCTGTTAGAACCCTTGATGGGCTTCATGCATCTACCGGGCATAGCTGCCTTCCCACTGATTGCCGGATTGCTGACCGGACCCTATGGCGGCATTGCAGCAATGACGGCCCTCCCCCTGACTGCCGGTCAGATGACGTTGATCGCTATTTTTCTGCTGATTTCACACAATCTTATTCAGGAAGGCATCATCCAGGCCAAGTCTGGCATCAACCCGATACTGACTACTGTTTTCCGCCTGATGACATCCATCTGTACTGTCCTGGTGGTCATGCACTTCCTGGAAACAGGACCGCTGGTGCAGTCAACGGGAACAATACTGCCACCATCACAAAAGTCATTGTCAGAGGCATTAACGGCATGGCTGATATCGACAGCCCAAATCAGTCTTAAAATGCTCCTGGTTATCACATTTCTGATGATCCTTATAGAGGAAATGAAACACTTCAACCTGGTCGTCAAACTGGTGAGCCTGTTCAATCCAGCCTTAAAATTACTTGGACTTCAAAAAAATGTCGGCATTCTCTGGATGACCGGGGCTGTATTTGGTATTGTCTACGGTGGAGCCGTCATCATCGAAGAAGCAAAGGAACATCATATTCAAAAATCTGAATTGATGAAGTTGCATTTGTCCATGGGTGTTAACCATTCTCTGATAGAAGACCCCATTCTTTTTCTATCCCTGGGGCTAAACCCTTTCTGGCTATGGGTGCCCAGAATCATCGCTGCTATTTTGTTTGTTCATCTCTTTAATCTCATCTATAAGACCGCTGTAATCCTGAAAATGGTTACACACAAACCCATGGATGGTTGAATGAAAAGGCGAAATCTTTTTACAAGGAGTATGTATCGTGGGAAACGTGGACTACAACCAATGGCTTGGTGAAAAGCAGGCCGAGGAATGTGTAAAAAATCTGAACAAGCACGGGTTTAAAACCCAATTCTTTTTAAATTGCACAGATGCACGGGCCTATATTTTAAAAGCCATCTCCGGGTATAAATCTTTTGGGTTCGGAGGCTCTGATACAACACGAAAACTGGATATCATCGATACGCTCAAGCAACAGAAAAAGGTCGTCTATGATCATTGGGAAAACGACCTTTCACCAGAGACATCTTTGAAGGTCCGCCGCAATCAATCCTCCTGCGACTGCTTTTTCTGTAGTGCCAACGCTATCTCGATAAGCGGCGAAATCATCAATGTGGACGGTATCGGCAATCGCACCAATGCCATGTCCTTTGGCCCCGGCAAGGTCATGGTCATTGCCGGTATCAACAAACTGACAATGGATATACAGACAGCGCTTCAACGCGTGAGAAATATCGCTGGTCCCATGAGGGCAAAAAGTCTCGGCATGAAGACTCCCTGTGCAGAAACCGGTATCTGCACAGACTGCAATTCTCCCCAGCGGATCTGCCGTATTACAACAATTCTACATCGAAAACCAATGCTCACGGATATTACCGTGATTATCATCAACGAAACACTTGGCTTCTGAAAGGACACATGAAATGAAATGTAACTCGGTTATTTTTTTAACGATCACTCTGATGACACTTTTGCCCGCATTCATCACGAGCGAGGCCCTCTCTCAGACTGAAAATACTCCTGCCACCACGGTCGTCATTGTCAACGATACCCCCATCACTGAAGCAGATGTTAATTTGGAGGTCAAACGGATATTATTCCAGGCCAAGGCCATGCAACAACCTATCGATGAATCAATGATGGGCTCAATGAGAGATAAAGTTATCGACTCACTCATCAACCGTGAACTCCTTTATCAAAAAAGCAAGACAATGGGGATCACCACGGATACAGCAGAAATTGACAATAGTATCGATCAGATAAAGCAGAGACTTGAAGCGGGTCAAAGCTTTGAAAGCCTTTTGGCGGAGATGGGGATCACCACAGAAACCATGAGAACCCAAGTGGGCCAGGCCAATGCTATCCAGAAGCTGATGGAGATGGTGGTCTACCCCCGCGCAATGGTATCGGAAAAGGAAAGTCGGATATTTTTTGAAAACAACCCACAGTACTTCAAAAAGCCTGAAGAAATAAAAGCCAGCCACATCCTGATTCAAGTTGCCCCGGATGCCGGCAATGAAGAAAAACTGGCAGCCAGAAAAAAGATTGAAGACATTCAGAAAAAATTAGAGGCTGGAGGTGACTTTGCCGACCTGGCCAGACAATATTCCGAGGGCCCAAGCAAGGTAAGCGGTGGCGACCTGGGTTATTTTGACCGTAAGAAAATGGTCAAACCCTTCGCAGACGCTGCGTTTGCGCTGAAACCGGGCGAGGTAAGTGATATCGTGGAGACACGCTTCGGTTTCCACCTGATCAAAGTCTATGATAAAAAAGCCAAATCAGTCTACGTGTTTGAGAATATCAAAGACAGGCTGACTGAAATGCTGCGGCAACAAAAGATCCAGGATGAGACGGTACTTTATATAGAAGAACTGAGAAAAACAGCCGATGTGAAGCGAATAACGCAATAGAATCGGAAAAACGTTTTTGTCATCCTTATTTTTTCTTGACGTTTTCAGAAAGATGGGCTTAAACTACTCATCCAAAGGGCCCCCGGCTGGTTCTCAGATCGATTTCGCTCTGAAGAGTATCTCCTTTGCCAGAGTGACGACCTGGATCACGGGATAATGTTAATACTCTTAAAAGGAGGTTGGAGGTTTGGCACAAGGAATTGTTAAATGGTTCAATGATAGAAAGGGGTATGGCTTCATCAGTCAAGAAGACGGCAACGATGTCTTTGTTCACTTTTCTTCCATAGTAGCAAGTGGATACAAGACTCTCTCCGAAGGTGACAAGGTCGATTTTGAAATTGAAGAGAGTGATCGGGGGCCTGAAGCCAAGAACGTCAATAAAGTATAAATTGCCAGCAAGGAACCACCTGGAAGCAAAGTATCGTTGGACATTTTTCGATCCGCCCCAGGGCTGAGCACGCTACTTCTGCTCTATGATATAGGGGTTGTCAGAAAAACGTTCCGATTGAGGACCGTTTTTCTGCTACAAACCCTTATGCCGCGATCCTATTTTCGGAATATTATTAACAAGCGCTATAAAAGCACCCGTTGCAATGCTGACAGGGTGCTTTTATTTTTGGGGAATGCGCTCGTTGTCCGGTTCACAGACTGAAACATAAACAATATGGAGCGATCTCCCTGAACAACCTGATGGTTGCCGGGATTGATTTCGGTAATCACATCCTGTATCATTGGATACTTCTGGGCGAAATTTATTATTTGACAGATTAACCGGCAGCAAAACTTCAGGAAATCACTATGGGACAATATAATCTGAGCCGCATATTCAATCCAAGCCGCATCGCTGTTGTGGGGGCCAGTGAGAAAACCGGCTCCATCGGCAACGCCATCATGACCAACCTCATCCAGGGAAATTACAACGGCAAACTTCAGCCGGTCAATCCCAAATACAAGACCCTGCATGGTCTGAACGTCTTCAACTCTGTTTCCGATTTGGAGGCGGGTATTGATCTCGCGGTAATCTCCACACCTATACAAACGGTTCCTGATATTGTTAAGGAGTGCGTAGATAAAAAAGTCGCAGGTGCCGTGGTCATTTCCGCCGGGGGTAAAGAAATTGGCAAAAAGGGCCGGCATATTGAGCAAAAAATATCAAGAATAGCCTCTGAGGGTGGTCTCAGAATTTTTGGTCCGAATTGCTTGGGCATCATTCGACCCGATAAACAGTTGAATGCCAGTTTCGCATCTGAAATGCCCAATACCGGAAATTTAGCATTTGTTTCACAGAGCGGTGCTATTTGCACGGCAGTCTTGGATTTAGCCTTTCGTGAGAACTTTGGTTTCAGTCATTTTGTCAGTACGGGTTCCATGCTGGATATCGATTTCGGAGACATGATCGATTATTTAGGTAACGATTATAAAACCAAAAGTATCCTGCTCTATATCGAAAACCTGACAAATTTTCGCAAATTCATGAGTGCAGCCCGTTCTGTATCACGCGTCAAGCCCATCATCGTGCTGAAATCCGGTAGAAGTGCCGCCGGGGCCAAAGCCGCAGCCTCTCACACCGGGGCCATGGCAGGAGAAGATGCTGTCTACGACGCAGCTTTCAAACGGGCGGGCATCGTCCGGGTTGACACGATAGAGGAGTTATTTGACTGTGCCGAACTGACGGCCAAACAACCGCGACCTTCCGGGTCCAGACTGGCGATTATAACCAATGGCGGGGGCCCTGGTGTCATGGCGACAGATATGCTTGCCAAATTTGACAGAGAACCCGCCTCACTCGACACCGAAACCCTAAAAAAGTTGGATGCGTTTTTGCCTCCCTTCTGGAGCCGTAGCAATCCCATTGACATTCTCGGAGATGCTTCACCAGAAAGATTTCACCAGGTATTAGAAGTTTGTTTTAATGCAAAAGAAATCGACGCGGTACTGGTCATAATGGCACCACAGGCCCTGACTGACCCGACATCGGTTGCAGAGGTATTTGCTGCAACCATAAAAGAACACAGACATCCGGTTTTTACATGCTGGATGGGGGGGAAAAGTATTGTCAGGGCCATGGAAATTTTGAATGAAGCCGGTATTCCCACCTATGAAACACCGGAGCGGGCCGTCAGAGCATTCTTATACATGTATGCGTATTCCCGAAATCTTGAAACATTACGTGAAATCCCACCCAGGCTTTCCAAGCATTTAGATATCGACCGGAAGCGAGCACGCAACTCGATTTCAAACGCGCCGGAAAAGGATTTTATGTCGGAGTCGGATTCTAAAGAAATACTAGCGGCCTATGGCCTTCCCGTTATTAAAACCGAGATTGCTGAAACCGAAGAAGATGCCGTTGAAATAGGAAAGGAATTGGGGTTTCCCCTGGCCATGAAGCTTCATTCGCCGGATATTACCCATAAATCAGATGCCGGCGGTGTTTTTCTTGACCTTCGGTCCCAGGACGATGTCAGGCATGCCTATCAAAGCATTATTCAATCAGCCGGGAAGTATGATCCTGGTGCTCGGATCACGGGTGTAACCATGCAACCCTTCGTTCATAAGCCGGACTACGAAATATTAATGGGAGCCAAACGAGATCCGAATTTCGGGCCCGTCATACTTTTTGGTATGGGAGGCATTTTTACGGAAATTCTCAAAGATCGGGCCCTTGGCTTTCCGCCAATGAACCGGCTGCTGGCCCATCGACTGATGAAGGAAACCAAGGCATATTCACTGCTGATGGGATACCGCAACCGCCCACCGGCAGATTTTGAGCAACTTGAGGAAATGATCATTCGGCTGTCTCAGCTCCTGATCGACTTTCCTGACATATCCGAATTGGACATGAATCCAGTTTTGATTAAAGACGGGAATGCGGTGGTCGTGGATGCCCGCATACTTGTCAACCCCATCGGCATACCATCGCCCCGACATCTTGTGATCAGCCCATACCCTGAGGAATATGAATCACGTGAGACAATCAAGGAGAACATCGATATTTTCGTTCGCCCTGTCAAGCCGGAAGATGCGCCGCTTTTTATTGATTTGTTTAACGCACTTTCTCCAACAAGCATCTATTACCGATTTTTTGCGCCAGTAAAGGTACTAAAACCCGAGATGCTGGCCCGTTTTACCCAGATCGACTATGACCGAGAAATCGCGCTGGTTGCCATTCAGGAAACCCAGCATCATGAAAAGCTGTTAGCCGTTGCTAGAATCATCGGAGACCCTGACGGGAAGCACGGGGAATTCGCTGTGGTCGTAGGTGATCCCTGGCATGGTAAGGGCATAGGTGCAATTTTATTGCAAAAATGCCTCGATATCGCCAAATCAAGAGGGTTTGAGATCATCGAGGGCTGTGTTTTGCGGGAAAATAAGAATATGCTGGCCCTGGGAAAAAAGTTAGGCTTTAAAGTCGAAAAACATTCCGATGGTGGCGAATGTGAGTTGACCTGCCGCCTGATTCCATAATTCCCGTTTTTTATTGAACGTCGGCCGTCGCCTGCGTTCATTGGGCGTGAACAACATACATTCCACTCTTTTAGGAAAATCGCTGGCAGAAAGTCAAATACGAATTCAGACAGGCTGCAGTGTGGTCGCAATAAATCGTGACGGTACCATGATCAACAATCCCGACCCAACGATTCGCTTCCAAGAAAGGGATGAACTGATCATGATCGGTACCGACGATGCAGAAAAACAGCTGATCAAAAAATACACCGAGGCCATCATGCTTAAAACGATATAGTATATGAATGACGGATCAAGTACCAATAATTTTAACCAATACCCGCTTACGTCTCCGGCCATCGAACTCGCCATAAAATATCTGTTCCCATGTTCCAAAATCAAGACGACCATCGGTAATGGCCACCACCACCTCTCTGCCCATGACCTGTCGTTTCATATGAGCATCGGCATTGTCTTCGCCCACATTGTGACGGTACTGCGAAACAGGCGCGTGCGGTGCCAGCTTCTCCAGCCATACGTCATAATCTGCATGTAAGCCGGTCTCATCGTCATTAATAAATACAGAGGCTGTAATGTGCATGGCATTCACAAGAACCAACCCCTCCTTGATGCCGCTGTCATCGATGCCCTGCTGCACGTCAGGTGTAATATTGATAAAGGCCCTCCGCGTCGGAACTTCGAACCACAGTTCCTTTCGATAATTTTTCATTTAATCCTCCTGTAAATCGGACATATAAGGGGCTGATAGTAGCAACTATGTTGGAGCAACCGTGGTCGCTAGGCTATGTTTTTTTCCATATAGACTCGGGATTCATCTCGACCAGTCTCAGACCATCCAAGATGAGAATACAAAGATACGTTCTCAGTTAGATCGTTATTATGAGATGTATATGCTGTATATCACGATATACCAAAATAAATAAACCCCATCATTGTATAAACAACATGGTAAATAATAGATAATGATACGTTATTATACTAAATATCGTTGCGATAGCGTTGTTTCTTGGACATTTCCCCTGGTGAATTCTAAGGATAATATCGATTTTGCCATGTTGTTTACCCTTCGGAAAACCTGGGGTAAAGTGAACAAGATGTTTTAGCAGATGGTTGGGTTTGATTGCTTAAGATTTATCGGCTACGAGGAATGCGCTCGCTATTTCGGTTCAATTAAAGCGTGCCTTGCGCCCAAGGCAAATATCAAATATAAACAAATTCATTTTCAGAATACACAGATTATGGTTACGACTTTGAAAGATATCCACAAACAATTGAAACGATTGAACGCAATGCTGCCGGAAACCATGCCGGCAGATCGTGCGCAAGCCATGCGCCGCATGAGAAAAGTACGACAGTTGACTAAGAAAGATGCCCCTGTTCAGGATCTTGTAGAAACGCTTGATACCATCGAAAGGCAAATCAACAAATCCATTCACGCAAAAAACCGCCGGCGTGACCGCCGGCCATCTACGGGAGAAATACCATCCCTGCCCATATGGGGCAAAAAAAAGGCCATCATCCAGGCCATTAAAGATAACCCGGTCGTCATTATTTCTGGAGAAACCGGATCCGGCAAAACAACCCAGATTCCAAAGTTCTGTATAGAAGCCGGCAGGGGCATTGATGGCTTAATCGGTTGTACACAACCGAGACGAATTGCCGCTATCACCGTGTCAAACCGCATTGCGGAAGAAATAGGCGAAAGCATCGGACAATCGGTCGGCTATAAGATTCGCTTCAAGGATAAGACAAGCACCGGCACGTATATCAAGGTCATGACAGACGGTATTCTACTGGCTGAAACCCAGGGCGACCCTTATCTGAATATGTACGACACCCTCATCGTCGACGAAGCCCATGAAAGAAGCCTCAATATCGACTTTGTACTGGGTATCCTGAAAACCCTTCTCCATAAAAGAAAAGATCTGAAGCTCATCATTACATCGGCAACTATCGATACCTTGAAATTTTCAAAGGCTTTTGACGGTGCCCCGGTCATAGAGGTTTCAGGCAGAACATACCCTGTAGAGACACGGTATCTGTCACCAAATTCAATAAAGGAAGGTAACGGAGACCCAAGCCATATCGATCTTGCTGTAGAAGTGGTTGAGGGCTTGATACGTGAAAGCTCCCGTGGCGACATCCTGGTTTTTTTGCCAACCGAACAGGATATCCGTGAGACCTGTGATATGCTTGTTGGTCGCAAACTGAAGCATGTTCGGATAATGCCTCTGTTTGCCAGATTGTCCGCGACCGAACAGCAAGGCGTATTCAAACGCTCCAAAGGCAGAAAAATCATCGTTGCCACCAACATTGCCGAGACATCCATTACCATTCCCGGCATCCGGTATGTTGTCGATACCGGACTTGCAAGAATATCTCAGTATACACCCCGGTCACGTATCACTGCTCTCCCGGTCGTGCCCATATCGCAAAGCAGCGCAAACCAAAGAAAAGGTCGCTGTGGTCGTATAGAAAACGGACTCTGTATCCGGCTATTCTCCGAAGAAGATTTTCGTCTTCGTCCGCTCTATACCAAGCCGGAAATTCTTCGATCGAACCTGGCCGAAGTTATCCTCAGAATGCTCTTTCTCAGAATCGGGAATGTAGATCAATTCCCATTTATCGATCCTCCCCACGAGAAAAGCATCCAGGATGGGTTCAAACTCCTGCTGGAACTCAACGCAATCAAGCGCCGTAAAAGACAGGCACGAATCTCACCCCGGCAGCATGTCTCGCCTGCTATTTCCAAAGAAACCTCTGGTACCTCACTGCCTGAATATGAACTGACTCCCATTGGTCGCATCATGGCCAAAATGCCTATCGATCCCAGACTTTCCCGCATCATCATCGAGGCTGACACACGAAATTGTCTTCGTGAAGTTTCCATTATTTCCTCAGCTTTAAGCATCCAGGATCCCAGAGAACGACCCCTTGAAAAGGAAGCCGAAGCTGATGAAGCCCATAAGATATTCAAAAACCCACAATCTGATTTTTTGACACTCCTCAATATCTGGCATGCTTGCTGGAAACTCACTCAGAACAACCGGCCGTTACAGGCATTGAAAAAGTTCTGCAAAACCAGCTTTGTTTCCTTCAAGCGCATGCGTGAATGGCAGGATATCAATAATCAGATCTTCACCATCCTCAAGGAAAACCGATATCGACTAAACAAAGACATGGGTCCTGTCTCATCACCATCAGGAGAACCGTTCTGTCAGCGCTATATCGATATTCACAAATCGATCCTGAGTGGTTTTCTAACGAATATTGCCCGTAAAAAGGAAAAGTATTACTTCAAGGCAGCCAGGGACAGGGAGGTCATGGTATTCCCCGGGTCAGGACTCTTCAATAATTCCGGCCCATGGATTGTCGCGGCCGAGATGATTGAAACATCAAGGCTTTTTGCCAGATCCTGTGCCAATATTGATAGCACCTGGCTGGAGGAACTGGGTGCAGACCAATGTCGACATACCTATCTAAATGCCCGCTGGTCCCGCAAGAAAGGGGCTGTCATTGCGGATGAACAGGTATCTCTTTATGGGCTGATTATCGTACCAAAACGAACCGTTCCCTATGGCCGGGTGAACCCGGAAGAAGCCGGTGATCTCTTTATACGCCAAGCCTTGATCCCCGGTGATGTTGTCCCCCACTTTCCATTTTTGATCCACAACCTGAAAATTGAGCATACTGTCCAGGATATGGAGAGCCGGATTCGCCGGAGGGATATCCGGGTGGATGATGAAGACCTCTTCTGTTTTTATCAAAAACACCTTGACCGGGTATATGATGTCCCAACACTTAAAAAAATCATCCGTAAAAATGGAGGCGACCACTTCTTGATGTTCAAACAGGAAGACTTGATGCGTTATGAACCGGATCCTGAGGAACTGGCCAACTTTCCGGAATCCATTAAATTCGGTGAACAGTCCTTTCCGCTCAAATACCAGTTTGAAACAGGAAAAGAACATGATGGTGTGACCGTAAACGTTCCTGTTCCGCTGACAGATGCCATCACATCTGAGCATACTGACTGGTTGATCCCTGGGCTCTTCAAAGAAAAAGTTGAAGCGCTTATCAAAGGATTACCCAAACAGTATCGAAAACAACTGGTCCCTATTTCTGCCACCCTTCAAGCCATCATCGATGAAATGCCTCGATCCAACACCCCCCTGGCTTCAGCCCTCAGCAGCTTTCTATACAAGCGTGTGGGCGTCGATATCCCTGCCTCGGCCTGGCCTGTAAAAGCACTTTCAGACCATCTGAAAATGAGATTTGCCATCACCGATTCCCGGGACAAGGTCATGCTGGCCGGACGGGATCTCTCCCACCTGAAGAAATCGCTCTCAAATAAGCCTGATCCTGAGGAACTGTTTTCGGCAAAAATTAAATGGGAGAAAGAGGGTATTCTGAAGTGGGATTTTGGCGATCTTCCAGAATCTATCACCTTGGAAGGTAAGCACCAGGCCAAATGGATCCTCTATCCGGGTCTCGAGGTACGTGACAAAAACCTCTGCCTGAGTCTGTTTACGGACAAGACAAAAGCCCTGAAGTCACACAAAGAGGGTGTTGTGTATCTGTTTACAAAATCCCTGTCCAAGGAACTCAAGTTTCTAAAGATAAACCTGCGCATGCTACCAGTATTCAATAAGCCGGCCACCTATTTTGGCGGCTGCAAATCGATTGAGCAACAGATTTATCAGCATGTTATCGATTCCCATTTTCAGAAAAACATACGTAAACAGACGCAGTTTGATTCATGGGTAAATAAGCTGAAAAAAGAAGATATCCACCTCAACGGCCGGGATCTTCTCGAGAAGACAAGCCAGATTCTGAATGCCGTGCATGCTGCCCGGACAGCACTTTATCAGCTCGAAACAGCCAATCTCAAAAACAGCAAGCTCAGTCAGTTTATTTCTGGATTGAGAAGTGATTTGTCACGTCTCGTTCCCCGTCACTTTGTCAGACTCTATGACAATGAGCGTCTGACGCATATCGTCCGATACATAAAGGGTATGCAGATACGTGTAGAAAGAGCCGTCGTCAATTTTGAAAAAGATCGCATGAAAGAGAGAACAGTATCCGGCTTTGCATCCAGGCTGAATACGCTCGTAATGGATCTGTCCCCAGATGCAAGCCAAGAAAAAAGGGAAGCCATGGAAGCACTTTTCTGGCTCCTGGAAGAGTTCAAGATTTCCCTGTTTGCCCAGGAACTGAAAACAGCTATCCGTGTTTCCGAAAAGAAATTAAACACGGCGATCAGGGAAATTGAACGGATGGTTTGAGAAGTGCAGGGTCCGAGGGGATAGACCATAGACTGTAGGTTTTTAGGCTGTAGACTATTAGGTGCGAAACGCTTAAGGCTAAATGTCGCCCACAGGGCAAAAGGCACCTGACAGCCTACAGTCTAAACCGCTAAAAGGCTAAAGCAGGTCCGGGGTTTGCAGGGGCCAAATGCTTGTTTTCTGTTTGATTGGGGTAAAACGGCACCGTTTGAACTTGAGTCGGGGGAATATAGCATTATGTTTATAGGCAGAACACGACGTTTCAAACATTATAGATCAGGAGGTGCTCCTATGAAACAATATATTGTCTTCATCACGGTCCTACTGGCCATCATCAGTTTCTGTGCCGTTGATTTACTCGCCACAAATGTCATCCATAAGGGAGAAGAAGTATATATCCAGGATAGACTGGGTGTGCAATGGAATGTAACCCAGGCCAGATCCATTGGATTCAAACCTGAAAATTTTCAATATGGTATTGGTAAAAATGCGTTTTCAATCCTTGATGATACCCATTTAAAAGATTCGATTCCATCGTATCGCAATCCAAGGGTCATAGGAATCGAGGAAAAAGGTGAGGCACAGGCCTATGCCGTACCAAAAATGAGACGCCATGAGGTGGCCAATACCCGCCTGGGGGGAAAACCAGTGAGTGTCGGCTATTGACCCCTGGTTGATTTAGCGGCTGTGTACAGCCGCACGATAGACCAGAGGGAATTGACCCTGGCACCCTCTGGATGGACTTATAAAAATACGTTCGTTCTTTATGACAAGGAAACCGAGACACTCTGGTATCCGTATTCCAAAGGTCTAAGGGGTATACAAGGTGTCTATTTTAACCAGTGGCTGCCAAAAATCGCATCCAAAGACACTCAATGGGAAAAATGGCAAAAGCAACACCCGGATTCCAGGATTCTGTTCTAACCTGGGCATTTCACAACCCTTTGCTATCATGATTTTATGTCGCCTGAAATTGCCGGGCTACCCAGCCGGCGTATTCGACGGCAAATTGGCTGGAAGTCTTGACACTTCCTGATTCTGTTCTATTTTATTTGCATTCCAGAGCAAAGATGGACCGATGAAAATATCGATATGCCCAAAGATGCATTCTGTAAGAATGACAATCCCTGGATTTATCATGTGCATCTTTTAAAAGCTTTAAATTTGAATTCAATGGACCGGTTTGAGCCGGTCTCACAACAATTGAAAGGAGATATGTAATGGAAGGAACACTCCAGAATATTTATGCTCTTGTAATGCTATACGGTGTTAAAGTCATTGCCGCCATCGCCATATTTATTATCGGTCGATGGGTTGCAAAAGGATTTCGATCGCTTACCAAGAAGTTAATGGATAAAAAGAATGTCGACCCCACCATTACCGGATTTGTGGGAAACCTGACCTATCTGGCCCTGCTCGTATTCGTGATCATTGCCGCACTGGGCCAACTGGGAATCCAGACAACATCCTTTATCGCCATCCTGGGTGCTGCAGGTCTTGCCATTGGTCTGGCATTACAGGGTAGCCTCTCCAATTTTGCCGCGGGGTTCCTGATGATCATCTTCAAACCGTTCAAAGTGGGAGACTATGTAGAGATAGCCGGAGTTGACGGAACCGTCGAGACGATCCAGATTTTTACCACCACCCTGAAAACACCTGACAACAAGACCGTAATCATCCCCAACTCCAGCGTCACCGGTGGCAACATCGTGAACTGGACCGTAAAAGGAACACGCCGTGTCGACATGGTCTTTGGAATCGGTTACGAGGATGATATCAACAAAGCCAAACAGATCATGGCCGATCTCCTTGGCAAAGATGACAGAATTCTGAAAGATCCGCCCATGCAGATCGCCGTATCCGAACTGGCCGACAGCAGTGTCAATTTTGTTGTACGCCCCTGGGTAAGCATTGAAAACTATTGGGGTGTCTATTTCGATGCCATGGAAAATATCAAGAAAGCCTTTGACGAGGCGGGCGTTTCCATCCCCTACCCCCAGCAGGATGTGCATATGTATGACCACAAAGAATAAATTCGTTTTACGAATTTATAATTCGTGATCTTGTCGCTTTCTTATCTGGATCATCTCTTTTGGAGATGATCCTTTTTTTTTATTGCCACCGTGTGGTGGTCGATGTTACTATTTTTGATCACCTCCAAAAGAGATGATCTAAATGAAGACTTCTAGGATTCCAGGGGTCCAGGATTCGAGTGAGATACTTAAAGCAATGATCAGAGTTCTGGAAAACAAACACTTGGATCCTTGAATCCTGGGCCCATTGAACTTTTCTCCCAACTATTTGGGAGAAAAACATTGCTTTGACAAGCACTTTAGACGAACACTTAAAGGTGCCCCTATGCAACCGACAAATCACCCCATTACCCGAAGAGAATCCATCAAGAAAATACTGAAATTCTCCGGCGGCATCGCTCTGGCGAGCGTCCCTGCCCTGCCCTTTAATCCACCCCGGTCTGCCCTGGCAGGTAGCAGGCAGGAATCGTTCATCGTCGATGCCACCGGCCGGACACCCGGTTATGCCATCAGAGATTTGACGCGTAAAACCTTTGAAGCAGCCGGTGGCATACAGCAATTTATATCCAAAGGCGACGTCGTTGTCATCAAACCCAATATTTCATGGGCACGAGCCCCCCAGCTGGCGGCCACCACCCACCCGGAGGTATTAAAATCCGTTATCGAGCTGTGTCAGGAGGCCGGTGCCAAAAAGGTTCGAATAGCCGATCACACCATTCATGGCGCAAGACGGTGTTTCGCTGTCACTGGAGCGGGAACCGTTGCCAAGGAAACCGGTGCAGATCTTGTGTTTCCAAGGTCCTCCCTCATGCGGGAAATGAAGCTGAATGGACACCGCCTGGATGTGTGGCCGGTTTTCACTCCCATCGTGGAGGCAGACAAACTCATCAACCTGCCGGTTGCAAAAGTCCACGGCTTAAGCGACCTGACCCTGGGGATGAAGAACTGGATCGGCGCTGTTGGTGGTAGACGATACGCGCTTCACCAGGACATCCACCAGACCATTGTCGATCTGGCCCAGTTTTTCAAACCAACCATCACCCTCATCGATGCCACGCGTGTAATGACCAAAAATGGACCGTCAGGCGGTAGCATGGCCGATGTGACCGTCATGAACCGGCTTATCCTGAGCAACGATCCTGTAGCGGCAGATGCAAGGGCAGCCGGGCTTTTCGGTTATACACCGGATGATATCGGGTTCATCCGCCTGGGCAGGAAATGGCAGCTTGGCACCTATGACGTTGACATTCCTCTGCAGCGCGAGGTTTTTGTTTGAAACCAATACACCTGATCTGGATACGTCGAGGGAGCCAGGCGTTTTTCTTGTGCCTCTTTTTGTTTCTGCTGGTGGAGAGCCGCCTACCCCAGGACATCGTTGTCGATTACTCCCAGTCCATGGAAGAAACCCGTGATATACGTATTGAACAACCGATCACTTTTTTCTTCCAGATCGATCCCCTCGTATGGCTGACATCGCTCATTTCGGGTCACCTGTGGATCAAAGGGTTTGGCTGGGCCATGGCTGTCCTGTTAGTAACGCTTTTATTGGGCCGGGTTTTCTGCGGATTCATCTGCCCGTTCGGAACCATCCACCACATAATCAGTTATCTAAAACCGTCTCTCAAGGGAGAACAGCTTTTTCAGGCCAACCGCAAGACAACATCTCAAAAAATAAAATATGCTGTATTGGTGACCGTGCTTTTTTCATCCCTGTTCGGTCTCAATATCGCTGGCTGGATGGATCCTGTTTCCTTTCTTTTTCGATCCCTGGCACTGGCTGTTGTACCGGGTCTTGGAAATGGGCTGGCCGAATTTTTTGGTCTATTGGCCGGCAGCGACATCAAAATTCTAAATATGATGAGTTACGGTGAGGTGTTGGTCTGGCCGGTTTTTGGATTTGACTTCAAATCCTTCCAAACCGGTTGGATCATCGGCATGCTTTTTCTTGTCACTCTCTTTCTCAACCGGTTAAAACCGCGCTTCTGGTGCCGGACACTTTGCCCCCTGGGTGCCTTGCTTGGGTTATTTTCCGGGTTCAGCCGTCTCCGATTGGATAAAGATTTTAACACGTGTACGCAATGCCGGAAATGTGTCATGACTTGTCAGGGAGCCGCAGAACCGATTCCTGGTGTTGACTGGCAACCCGCTGAGTGCCTGACCTGTTTCAACTGTTTTGATACATGCCCTGAAAACGCCCTGAAATTCACTTTCCATCGACCCGGAAAAGAGCGTAAGCTGCCGGATATGGGCAGACGGGCGCTGCTGGGAGGGTTGGCCGCCGGCGTATCGCTGCCGTTTTTTGGAAGTCTTGACGGAAATATCCATTCGGTATCCCACGCCAATCTCATCAGACCGCCCGGTTCTGTCACGGAAAATGAATTTCTAAAACTTTGCCAGCGTTGCGGCCTCTGTATGAAAGCCTGCCCCACCAACGCAATCAACCCCAGCTTTACCGAAGCCGGTATGGCCGGTTTCTGGACCCCGACCCTGTTGATGACCCACGGATACTGCGAACACACCTGTACCCTGTGTGGATCTGTCTGTCCGACCCAGGCAATTCAGGAGATCTCCAGCAGGCAAAAGATCGAAACACCCATTCGCATCGGGTCGGCCCATTTTGATCGGGGAAAATGCCTCCCCTGGTCTGGTAACGGTCCCTGTATCGTTTGTGAAGAGCACTGCCCCACATCGCCCAAGGCAATTTATCTTCTTGAAGACTGGGTTGAGGCTCCCAATGGAAAACGCTTGAAAGTCAAACTGCCCCAGGTGGACTTAACACGATGCACCGGTTGTGGTATCTGTGAGAACAAATGCCCTGTCAGGGGCAAACCGGCCATACGGGTCATTTCCGCCGGAGAATCACGGTCAACTAGAAATCAGATAATACTTTGAATAAATTCGCCTTGCGAATTTATATGACGCGACGATGTCGCTTAAAAGCATAAAGGAGATAGAACAACTTGACACTTTTAATCGTAGATAATGAAAAATGTAAAAAGGATGGTATCTGTGCGGCCGATTGCCCCATGGCGATCATCAAACTTGAAAATGATGAGGGCCCTAAAATCGTTCCGGGTGGTGACGAGTTCTGCCTGCGATGCGGGCACTGCGTGGCGATCTGCCCCCATGGTGCCTTGAGCCACCGGGAAGTCCCGCTGGAAAACTGTGTACCGCTGCAAAAGGAGCGTTCCATTAACACGGATCAAGCGATTCAATTTCTTCGTTCCCGCCGATCGATCCGAGTTTTCAAGGACAAACCCATCGAGAAAGCCACACTGAAACAACTCATCGAAATAGGCCGCTATGCCCCCACGGCCAGCAATTCCCAGCTGGTGGAATGGACCGTTTTTACAGACAAGGAACAAATCCATGAAATCGCCGGTCTGGTCATCGCCTGGGTAAAGGAAATTTTGGAGAAAGATCCACAACCCGCATACGCACCTTATATGCCCATCATTGCCAAAGCCTGGGACCTGGGCGTTGACAGGGTGTTGCGTAGTGCACCCGGATTGATCCTTGCCGCAGCGCCCAGGGAAGCCAGCAATGGACTGGTGGACGTGACACTGGCACTTTCCTACCTGGAACTTGCAGCGCCTTCTTTCGGTCTGGGCACCTGCTGGGCAGGCTTGTTGTACGGCGCCATGCGGTCCCATGCGCCCATCAGGGAAATATTAGGCCTTGCAGACAATGTTCCCTTTTATTACCCCATGATGATCGGGCGCCCCAAAATCAGATATCATCGCTTGCCGGAAAGAAAAGCACCCAGGATTGTATGGAAATAAATTCGCTTTGCGAATTTATAGGACGCGACTTCGTCGCGCTTTGAAAGACATGGATTAAGGGTCATGGACATCCATATACAATGAACGGGTGGATGCATCCATAGCTGTAAAATGCGCGGCAGCTTCTTGTGCGGAGACAGCCGTGAGGGAACCGTCTTGTTCCTGTATCACGACACCACTTTTCCTGAGCATGTCATAGCGTTCCTGGCGAACGGCCTTGTCAGGATGACATATCAGCTGGCAATTTCCGCATGTCAGCCACAACTTTGTCCCAGGCATCAGGCTATGGTGGTATCCGCCGGCTATTTCAGGCCTCTGGCCATATGTTTTGACGCCCTGGATGATAGCGGGAAGAAAATCTTCATCTTTTTCGGGAACCATATCCAACACGCCCCCAGGGGAATCCTGCCGATACACATCGTTGGGCGCCTGGGGTAAAGAAGGATAGCCTTTCTGATCCAACCATTTGGACAACTGCAGTGACAACCCGCCTGCCAGGCCATTGGTATCAATGTTGTCCTTTTCATGGGAACGCCGGTCTTTTTTCGTCAGGAATGGGGCAATCAATTCCTGATTGAGAGGAAATGCAAAACTAATGGCTGCTTTTGCATCAGATAAAACACCGGTCAGATCTACAGACGGCGGCCCCCCGGAAAGCGTCTCGGTTGTTGCAATTCCCACGGCACATGCGCCCTGGCATCGGGCAAAATCCATTACGAGTCGCGTCAATTCTTTCATTGGATGCACATCCTTTTAGACTATTTTCTTGCTTGTCTATAGTCTATCGTCTCTCCCCCCGGACCCTGATTTTTGATCAACATAGCAGATGATTGACATCAAAGACAATCATACATAGAATAAAATTGCTTCGCGATTTTATATAACGCGACGTTGTCGCTATTTGGGGTTTCGACGCGCGGCAAGGAATTGAAGAACCTCGCAGCAAGCTACGAGGAATGTTCTGCCGTACGGCAGTGCTTCGCATCAACCGTAAGGAATTCTGTCTAATTTAGATTCGCTCGCTAACCCTGCAGCATGCTACGGGGAATGCGCTCACTGTTTCGGTTCAATGGGAAAGCTTACAGCTGAACACTTATCGCAACAAGGGAGAATTGCCATGCTGGAAAATAAAAAAATTGCCATACTGATCGAAGACATGTTTAATGTATTCGAATTCTGGTACCCGTATTACCGATTGAAGGAAGAAGGTGCGGAGGTTATGGTGGTAGGTTCTGGAAGAACCGATGTCTTTACCGGCAAACCCTGCACCGAGTGCAAGGCGGATGTCCGTGCAGACGATGTTACAGCCGGAGATTTTGATGGTCTTGTCATCCCGGGTGGCTATGCACCCGACATGATGCGAAGATACCCGGCCATGGTGAACCTGGTAAAAGAGATGAACCAGGAAGACAAACTGGTAGCGGCCATCTGTCATGCCGGCTGGATGCTTGCCTCGGCAGATATTCTTCGCAATAAAAAAGTAACCTCTTTCTTTGCCATCAAAGACGACCTGATTCATGCCGGTGCCAATTGGGTGGACCAGGGTGTCGTCGTGGACGGCAATCTGATTACCAGCCGAACACCGGACGACCTACCTGTGTTTATGAAGGCGATTATTGCGTATCTGAAATAAAATCGTTGCACGATTTTATATGACGCGACAGAGTCGCTTTTAAGATCAACAGCATCGAAGAATTTCCTTAAGATAGTATGATGGCCCATTCTGATCTGAAAAATATGAGAAAAGACGCCATTAATATCTTCCAGGACGGGCTGGAAGCGGTGGATCCCGTGGCCGCTGTCAAACGATGCGTCAGCGTGGATAACACGCAGCTCATTGTCTGTGATCAAAAGTTTGAACTGTCACATGTGAACAACCTGTTTATTATCGGTGCCGGCAAGGCCTCAGCAGCGATGGCAGCAGCACTGGAAGAGATCCTGGCAGACCGGATCACGGATGGGCTGGTGGTGGTCAAGTATGGCCATACGGTAGATCTTTCCCACATATCGCTGGTGGAGGCCGGCCATCCCGTACCGGATAAAAATGGCCAGGAAGGCGCCGAAAGAATACGCAAACTCGCCGGGAAAGCAGGTAAAAATGACCTCGTTTTCTGCCTGATGTCCGGCGGCGGTTCAGCCCTGCTGCCTTCTCCCGGTCCGGGTCTGGGCCTGGCCGACAAACAGGAAACCATCCGGGTACTCATGTCCTGCGGCGCCGGTATCCATGAAATCAACACCATCCGCAAGCATCTGTCCCGTATCAAGGGCGGTCAACTGGCCCTGTCCGCTCATCCGGCCAGGGTGATTTCATTGATTTTATCCGATGTTGTAGGTGATAACCTGGATGTGATCGCTTCGGGGCCCACGGTTCCGGACCCCAGCACATTTCAGGACTGCATGGCTATCCTTTCCAAATATCGCATCGCTGATAAACTGCCCGAAACAATCAACAGGCATCTTGTCAAAGGCGCTGAAGGGGTGATCAAAGAAACACCCAAACCAGGCCACCCCGCCTTCACCAATACAGACCATTTTATTATCGGGAACAATTTTCAGGCCCTGGATTCCGCCAGGTTTTACGCTGAATCCCTGGGTTACAACACCGTGATGCTCACATCCCTGCTGACCGGTGAAACCAAAGATGCCGCCCTCTTCCATGCCGCCATTGTCAGGGAAACAGCCCAGTCCGGACATCCGGCCAATCCACCGGCATGCCTTTTGTCAGGGGGTGAAACCACGGTGACCCTGAAAGGAAACGGCAAAGGCGGCAGAAATCAGGAGTTTGTCCTGGCATCGGCCATTGCTCTTGAGAACTTTGGGCCGGTGGTGTGCCTGAGTGCAGGCACCGACGGAACGGACGGTCCAACAGATGCAGCCGGCGCCATAATGGACAGCACCACACTGGCACGAGCCAATACCAAAGGTCTGGATGCAGCGGCCTACCTGGCTGACAACGATTCATATCATTTCTTTCAAGAACTGGGGGACCTCTTTATTACGGGCCCCACGAGAACCAATGTCATGGATATGCATATTGCGTTGGTGGGGGGAATGAGAACGAAGGGATAGCTATAAGCCATAAGCGCTAAGCTCTTAGCAGCTTATGGCTTATAGCTTATCGCTCACCACCCCGATTTTTTTCTATACCGAATTTGAAAAATTCCTTGTTTTTGTTTGACGAAAGTAACCTCATTATTATTGAGTAAGGGGTGGTGGGTATGCGCGCAGTCGTTCAAAGAGTCAAAGAGAGTCATGTAACCGTTGCGGATAAAATCGTCGCCCGAATCGACCATGGTCTGCTGGTTCTGTTAGGGGTGGCAAAAGGCGACAGCCATAAGGATGCGGCGTATCTGGCCAACAAGATTGCTCATCTCAGAATTTTTGAAGATGCACAGGGTAAAATGAACCTCTCCCTTCTCGAGGCCAGTGGGAGTATGCTGGTGGTATCCCAGTTTACCTTATTGGGGGACTGCCGAAAAGGGAGACGCCCCTCCTTTATCAAGGCTGCCCGACCTGATGATGCAGATCACCTGTACAAATCCTTTACAAAACTTGTGAGAGACATGAATATCGATGTCAAAACCGGTCATTTCCAGACAGTGATGGCTGTATCGCTGATTAACGACGGGCCGGTGACGATAATCATCGAAAGCCCCGGTCCGGGCATTTCATGAACCCTGCGGGCTTCCCTGATCGGCTCTGCCGCTGTGTTATTCAGCCTTCGCAGTAGCACACTACGGCTTCAGGCTGAAATGCCTTGCGCCAGAGCCGATCAGGTTTGTGAAAGGCTCGGACGAGTCCGGGCATTTCATGAACCCTGGCGAAAATTATTTATCTGATCTTTTACGTGATTTCGTACTTTCGTGTTTTCGTGATAATTATTTATTTTCTTTTCCCTGAGAAACTTTGTGAGATCTTCAAGCAAACCTGATTAGTTTAGGACGAAAGCGAGCATGAACATTTTTCGACGAATAAGTAAGCATCTGCTGGGCGCCCTGTTGTGCCTTGCTCTGGTCGGGATCCGGCCCGCTCAGGCTTTCGATTTTACGGGCTTACAGAATCTGGTGGGTCCGCGGGACGCAGTGATCGTCTCAGGACCGGACAAGCGCATTCTCTTTTCTCACAATGCCGATGCCTTGATGATTCCCGCTTCGACACTGAAACTTCTGACGGCCCTCACAGCCTTTCACACCCTGGGTGAAGACTACCGCTTTCAGACCGAATTTTACATGGACTCGGCATCAAATCTCAAGATCAAGGGCTATGGTGATCCGCTTTTGATTTCAGAGGTAATTGCAGACATAGCAACACTGCTCCATGACCGGTTGAGGGCCAGCGGTCATTCATTGTCAAACATCATTGTCGACCCATCCTATTTCGACAGGGCTGTAGTGATACCCGGTGTCACCGACACCGCAGAACCCTATGATTCACCCAACGGGGCCTTGTGTGTAAACTTCAACACGGTTAATTTCAAGACAGTCAATGGCGATTACACAAGTGCCGAGTCCCAAACACCCCTGCTGCCCATGACCCTTGATCGTATAAAAAAAACAGGTCTGTCCAGGGGGCGTATCACCCTCAGTCATCAAAAGGATGAGTTGGTTCTCTATGCCGGAAACCTGTTCAAATATTTTCTGAAACAGGCCGGTTTCACTGTGACAGGCAAGGTGTTGCTTGGCAAGGTTGAATCAGCAGACAAGCGAATCCTTCTGTATAAATCCCCCTACCCGCTGAATCAGGTTATCGCCAAAATGATGACCTATTCCAACAATTTTATTGCCAACCAGATACTGCTTGAAGCTGGTATTGCTCAGGCCGGCCCCCCGGGTACCCTGCAAAAAGGTGTAACGGCAGCCAGGAAATATGCTGAAAATCAACTCAGCATGGATGGGTTGCAGATCACGGAAGGGTCAGGGATCTCCAGAAAAAATCGCATCACAGCAAAAAACCTTCACGAGATCCTCTTGAAATTCAAACCGTATTACAAGCTCCTCAAACAGGACGGTACTGATTTTTACAAGACCGGCACCCTCAAAGGTGTCAGTACACGGGTTGGGTTCATTGCTCAGGATAAAACCACTCACTATGCCTATGTGCTTCTCTGCAACACCCCCGGCAAATTGGCAACGCCTGTCAAGAATCGGTTGAAAGAAATAGTTTCCCGATAAAATCGTGCACAGTTTTTTTCCAGCACTTTCGTCATAGCCTGAGCGATGGCATCGACAACCATGTCCATCTCTTTTTCCTGAATAATGAATGATGGGCCAATCAGCAATGCATCCCCGTCCATCCCGGCCAGGCCAGTCGAGCTATATACCAAAACCCCGTTTTGAAATATGCTTTCCCATAGACGTTCGGCTATTTTATCGCGACGTGGAAATGGCTTCATCGTCTTTTTATCCTGTACAAATTCCACACCCCATAGAAATCCACGTCCCCGGATATCACCGACATTGGGATGATCGACAAGTCGATTGATGAGTTTATCTTGCAATATTTTCCCATATCGGGCAACACGATCAACGAGTTTCTCCCTCTCTACAATTCGAACCAGGGCTAAACCTGCGGCTGCTGCCGGGCCATGATAGGTAAAAGTGCCGCCATGATTGAACGACCCGGTTCCATGGCGAATTGCGCTAAAGTGTCTGTCCTGAACACCCACGGCCGACAAGGCGATGGCGCCGCCGCCAAGGCCCTTACCCATGGTCACGATATCCGGAATCACGTTGAAGTGCTCGGATGCGAACCAGCGTCCGGTTCGTCCCAGACCGCACATCACTTCATCCAGAATAAGCAGCACATCATAACGATCACAGATATCCCGGATAATTGAAAAATATTCCGGCGGTGGGGATGCCGCAGCCAATGTACCCCCACTTACGGTTTCGGCCAAAAAAGCGGAAACCGTTTCAGGCCCGAGATTTTGTATCATTTCTTCAAGTGACAGCGCACAACGACATTGACAGGCTGGATACTTCAGACCAAAAGAACATCTCAGACAGTAGGATGGCGGGATATGTTCCACAGAATTCAGAAGAGGCATATACGGTATCCGAAATTTGGTACGACCCATGGCTGATAATGAACCTAGCGTAAGACCGTGGTACGATTTCCACCGGGCGATGAGTTGTGTCCGATAGGGACGGCCGTATTCAAGATGGATTTGCCTGGCCATCTTGATGGCGGTTTCAGTTGCTTCGCTGCCGCCGGATAGAAAATAGAAGCGTTCAATACCGTCAGGTGCGTGCCTGGCGAGGGCTGTTGCCAGTTCTTCGACAGCCGAATTCGTGAACATGGTGGGATGCGTGTAGTCACACTTGATGATCTGATCATAAACAGCCTTTGCAATTTCCTCACGACCATGCCCGACATTTAAAACGATGGCACCGCCACTGGCATCCAGATAGCGGTGGCCGTCGGTATCAACGATCTGCATGCTGCTTGCCCTGTCAGCCATCGGTAACGGCTTGTGTAGTTTTCTTGGGAAAACATTGCCGGGAATATCATCCATGGTGTTTCCTTTCAGCCGGATTGCCCGGTGTTATAATTGGATTCCAGGTTAGCTACCCAGCGTTGCAAAATCCGGAGGGCTTCTATGCGGATGTGATGCCGCCGTCTGTAAATTCGGCCCCGATTTTACGTCTTTTGAACCTTGCATATTCTACTTTGGCTATGGTACAAACTGTCATGATAGAAACTTCTTTTTTTATCATTCTATTCAGTTGATCCACTTTTGTAAAGCCTAGTTTATTACCAGAAAAGTCCATAGTTTTTGTTGATGAAATCAACACCTGCGGCGATTGTCATAATCTCATAAAAATATGTGCCATTACGTAAACACATCTTGACTTAAACGAACGAATATCAGACAGGACATATTTGTGACAACCGCTATAGTGAGTTGCTCGTCTCTCAGGCAGCCTGAAATGTGAGGGAAAGATTGCAGTTCACAGAAAATGACGATTCCCATGAAACATGCCAATTCAAAACAGGGTATTGAAGAACCTCGCAGCATGCGAAGCACTGCCAAACGGCAGAACCTACGGGGAATGCGCTCACTGTTTCGGTTCAAAATGTGAGAGTCTTTTATACCCTGACCGCGTTCGTGCTGATCATTTCCTGCGCAAGCACCGAGCAGCCCAGAATGAGTTATGAGGAAGCACGCAACGTGGTGCTGATGTTTTGTTGCAGGGGGAGATTCAACTCCGTTCCAATCTCAAATGCCGCATCCACACCGATACAACGCAACCCTTATCCGAATTTTACGCAAAAGCGGTGTTCGTTGAAAGCTCAGTAGATCAACCCATCCGAAGCAAAGCCCACCTCAAATTCACTTCCCTCCCCCGGGACACCAAAAGTTTCATTAGAGAAACGCTCGGAAACATATAGGGGATGTCAGAAAAACGTTCCGATTGAGGACCGTTTTTCTGCTACAAACCCTTATGCCGCCAACCTATTTTCGGAACATTATTATGACAAGCGGTATAAAAGATTCAGTTTTAGACTCTTGACCATGGCAAATCATGCGTTAAATTATAGTCTTGAAATCGCGTGCCATTTTCTATTCAAACACAAGCTCAAAGGACCGGGTTTTTCAACTATCTTTAAATAATAATTCTAATATGTTAAAGGAGTGTACATTGGTATGGACATTAAGGAAATTACCCATCAGGTTGAAAAAGATAGTGTATCAATCAGGCAGATAGCCGCTGAAATCGAAAAAGTCATTGTCGGACAGACAGGTCTGATAAGCCGGATGCTCATCGGCTTGCTCTGCGAAGGCCATCTGTTGTTGGAAGGCCTGCCGGGACTTGCCAAAACCACCGCGGTCAAAGCAATGGCCCAAACCATTGATACCTCATTTAAACGAATCCAATTCACGCCGGATCTCCTTCCTGCAGATATTATCGGAACCCAGATTTACAGACCGGACAATGGTTCCTTCGAGGTAAATAAAGGGCCGATATTTAACAATATTATTTTAGCAGATGAGATCAACCGTGCTCCGGCCAAGGTACAGAGTGCATTGCTCGAAGCCATGCAGGAACACCAGGTCACCATTCGTGACACAACCTTTAAGCTCGATGACCCTTTCCTGGTGATGGCCACACAGAACCCTATCGAACAGGAAGGAACCTATCCGCTTCCCGAGGCCCAGATTGATCGTTTCATGATGAAAATCAAAGTAGATTACCCTTCGGCCGAGGAAGAAAAAGAGATTGTTAAACGTATCCGCTCCGGAGTCGACAACAACGCCACCAGTGTAGTGAGTGTCGCAGCCCTGAAAGCAGCCCGCAAAACCCTGCACGAAATTCACATGGAAGATCGCTTGGTGGATTATATTGTCCGGTTAACACAAGCCACCAGAAATCCAGACGAATTCGGCATGGATATCGGACCCATGGTCAGCTACGGGGCGTCGCCGCGGGCATCGATCTGGCTTGAAGCGGCTGCCAGGGCACAAGCGTTTCTGAACGGGCGAGGTTATGTAACCCCCCAGGATATCAAATCCATGGCCCCGGAAGTGTTCAGGCACCGCATCATTTTAAGCTACGAAGCAGAGGCGGAGGGACGCACCACAGATGATATAATACATGAACTGCTGGAGCGGATCGAGGTCCCATAGCATGCTTTCCAAGGAACTGCTGAAAAAAATTCAAGGCTTTCATTTCAAAACCCGGCACCTGGCCAACGACCTGTTTGCCGGGCAATATGAAAGCGCATTCAAGGGACAGGGTCTGGAATTCACCGAAGTTCGGGAATACCAGCCCGGTGACGATGTTCGCTTCATCGACTGGAATGTCTCAGCCCGATTCGGGCATCCCTTCATTAAAGTATTTCACGAAGAACGTGAACTTACTGTAATGTTTTTACTGGATTTATCCGGATCACAATCATTCGGCACAAAAAAGAAATTCAAGCGTGAATTACTGGCCGAAGCGGCAGGAATGCTGGCCTTTCTCGCCATTCGAACCAACGATAAAGTGGGCGCCATCCTATTCAGCTCCAAGGTAGAAAAATATATCCCGCCGAAGAAAGGCGCCGCGCATGTCTGGACCCTTATCAAAGAGATCTTTACCTATGAGCCTTCTGATCTGGGGACTGATATCAAAGGTGCCCTGGATTACCTGAATCGGGTGGTAAAACGCCATGCCATTGTTTTTCTCATATCCGATTGTATGGACATGGGCTTTGATCTCCCATTCGGCATCGCATCCCGCAAGCATGATCTGTCCGTGATCCGCATATCAGATCCTTCAGAGGAAATCCTGCCTGACGTAGGCCTGAGTTATTTTCGGGATCCTGAAACAAACCAAGTAGTTCTGCTAAATACCCGCAGCAGGACATTAAGGAAAAAATGGCGAATCCATCGGCAGACGCACCAGAAAAACCTCACAAATCTGCTCAGAAAAACCGGGGTGGATCTGGTAGACATTCAAACAGATGGCTCGGTTTCCGAACCCCTGGTCCGTTTGTTTGACATAAGGAGAAAGCGTCGGTGAGCCTGTTCCCGGTAAATCATAGATGCTATCGAAAATGGCCGTTTCTCCTTTGGACACTGGTTTGTCTTCTTATTTGGTCCGGCCCGGTATGGTCTGAGACTTCGGAAACAGATTCTTTGCCAACACTGTCTGCGTCTGTTGAGAAAAAGACTGCCAGGATCGGTGACATGTTATGGGTGACCTTGACGTATGAAGTACCTGAAAGCACCAAACTACCCGAGAACGGCGGTATCGGTGGTTTTGAAACATTGACCGTCATTGAACAGAAGACAGAACCCAATCAAATAGAATTCCGATTTCTTGTCGACCAGCTGGAATCGTTTGACCTGGGTCCCTTCAGTCTGACCTATCTGGATGATCAAAAAAACGAACATCAGGTGGCAACGGAACCCATTACCGTCACAGTCTTATCCAACCTCGGTGAAAAGCCCGGGGATGCAACCCTGAGGCCGATTCAAGACATCATTTCCACCCAGTCAGGATGGCTGCCGTATCTGATATGGATTTTTGTGGCCGCCATACTGATTGGCATGATTTCCGGTTTTATCTGGTGGCGCAAAAAACGTGGCACAACCGCCAATAAAGCTACGATGGCAGATCCCCCCCATGTAAAGGCCGACAAGGAAATCGATAAGCTGATCGCCAGTGGTTTGTTTGAGAATGGGAACGTGAAAGCATTTTATTTTATTTTTTCAGAAACCATCCGCCGCTACATGGAATCTATCCGCCGTTTCCCGGCAGCCGAAATGACCACCGAAGAGATCGCGAGATTTATCAAAACAGACCCCTCTGATCAATTAATTCTGCCCTTGCTCAGACAGGCAGACCTGGTCAAATTTGCCGATTCAATGCCGGCACCGGACCGTAAAGATCAAGATATCTTGACTGCCCGAACCTATATTCAACAAACCCGTCCAATGATAGACAATTCACAGGGAGACCCATCCATTAAGGAGGTGCGGCAGTGATGTTTCGTCTGGCTCACCCCGCATTGCTGGCCCTCCTGGTGTTAGTCCTTGCCTGGATTGCCTGGCGCCTGACCCGAAAACCCGTGGGGATTACCTATTCCATGGCCGGTGTCCTCGCGGGACTTTCCAAAGGCAGCCATCGACTGGTGGGCCAGATCCCTTTGATCTTGAAGGCAGGGTGCTTTGTCCTGCTGGTGCTGGCCGCCACCCGTCCCCAGCTGTACAATGTGTCGCGGGATATAAATTCCCCGGGGGTTGACATCATGCTCTGCCTGGACACGTCCGGCTCCATGCAGGCTCTGGATTTTACCATCGACAATGAACCGGTATCCCGTCTTACTGCCGTAAAAAAAGTGGTCACAGATTTCATTGAAAAAAGAGATATGGACAGGATCGGCCTGGTGGTTTTCGGCACGCAGGCCTTTACCCAGTCCCCGTTGACACTTGACAAGGGCCTGTTGATGGACCTGGTAAAAAGAATGGAAATCGGCATGGCAGGTGATCAAACCGCCATTGGAGATGCCATCGCCGTCGGTGGGAAACGGCTAAAAGATCTCGAGGCTGAATCAAAAATCCTGATTTTATTGACAGATGGCAGGCAAACCACGGAGGGGCTCAAGCCTGCAGATGCTGCCGATGCGGTACAATCATTGGGAATCAAGATATATACGATCGGGGTGGGAGGAATAGAACCGGCACCCTTTCCGGTTAAGACGCCTTTTGGTACAAAAATCGTTCGACAAAAGGTCGACCTGGATGAAAATACACTCATGAAAGTTGCCGATACTGGAAAAGGGCAATATTTCAGAGCCGCGGATACGGATCGCCTGCAGGAAATATATGCTATCATCGATGAACAGGAAAAAACTGAAATCAAGGTGAAAGAGTTCTTCCATTTCAAGGAACTCTATCCCTTTTTTCTGATCCCGGCGATACTTTTGCTGTTGGCCGAGATCATTATCCGCACCACGTTGCTAAGGACGATTCCATGACATTTCAAAATGAATGGATACTGCACTTTCTCTGGGCAATGCCTCTATTCGCTTTTGTGCTCATGGTGCGGCACCGCAGACGACAACGGGCCATGAGTCTGTTTGCCGAGCAAAGCCTGCTGAAAAGACTCACCCCCGAAGATCACAAAGGCAAGCGCTTTCTAAAAGCCCTGCTGATCCTTTTTGCCCTGGGCGTCCTGATCTTTGCATTGGCCGGTCCCCGCTGGGGGAGCCAATACCAGGAAGTGAGCCGCAAAGGCGTGGACATCATGATGCTGGTGGATGTTTCTCGAAGCATGATGGTGGAAGACGTAAAACCCAATCGTCTGGAACGTGCCACGAGGGAGATCATCGATTTTCTCAAAGTTGTTGAAGGCGATCGGGTGGGTCTGACGGTTTTTGCCGGTGCTGCCTTTGTTCAATGCCCTCTCACACTTGATTATGCGGCCCTGGAAATGTTTTTGAGTGCGCTGGAGCCAGGTATCATTCCGGTGCCAGGTACCGATCTCGGTACAGCCATCGAAACCGGGCTGTCTGCTTTTGACACCGGGACCGAAACAGACAAAGTCATGTTATTGATCACCGATGGCGAGGACAATGAAAACCGCGGTCTGGAAGCAGCCCGAAAAGCGGCAAACCAGGACATTAAGATTTTCGTATTCGGTATCGGCGATCCCTCCGGCGGCCCCATACCTGCCGGCAATGACCAGGGTGGTTTTAAAAAGGACAAAAGCGGCAACCTGGTGCTGTCCAGGCTCGATGAAAAAACCTTACAGGATGTCGCAAGGGAAACAGGCGGCGGATATGTACGCTCAATGGCCGGAGACCTGGACCTGGATGTCCTTTATTTTGACGGCATTAAACAAAAAACAAAAGCCCAAACCCTTAAAAGCGGTAAAATCAAAGTATATGAAGAGCATTTCAATCTATTTGTTCTGGCTGCTTTTTTGTTATTGCTCTTCGAAGAGCTGCTTGATGACAAGCGTCGCCCCCGCACCAAAAGAAAATATTCGTTCTTTACCGTGCTCCTGGTTTTCGGTCTCAGCCCCTGGCTTTGTTTAAGCCCGGTCGAAGCTTCTGAAACCCCGGATGAGCTTTACCGGCAGGGGCGGTATGAAGAAGCGGAACAAGCCTATTCCCAATACGATATGGATCACCCCAAGGATATCCGTTTTCGCTACAATCGCGGGTGTGCAGCCTTTCAGAACGGACAATACGAGGAAGCGGCCGCAGCATTTTCAAGTGTCATAAAAAGAACGGCGCTTGGGGACGTGCGATTCAAGGCCGCCTTTAACCTGGGAAATACTGCTTTCAAGCAAGGCGATTTTGCGTCTGCTGCCACGTATTACAAGCAGGCACTTGCTGATCAGCCTGCCAGCGAAGATGCGCGCTACAACCTTGAACTTTCTTTAAGGGCTCTGAAAAAAGAAAAAGAGAAGCAGGAAAAAGAATCATCGGATACACCCCCATCCGACACACAGTCTGAAGGAGATGACCAGGCAAAACAGGATGGAACCGAAAAGCAGGAACCAGGGAAACAGCCGTCTGACGAGGAATCCCGACCAGGCGACCAGGAAGAAGAAGATCTTCAGAAAGATGAGGACAACCAAAAAACAGAAGATCAAGCAGATGGAGATGATGGGGAAAATCAGACATCGGCCCAGAACAAACCACCTGAATCCACAGATGAAAACACACTGTCCGGCGATCTGAAACCACGCGAGACCTTGCCTGAGCTGGAATCAATCAACCCCTTGAATGGGGAGGGGCCGTCTGACATGGACAGGAAAAAAGCCGAGGCCCTGCTGGACAATGTTCAAGAAGATCCATCTGAAATAATGCGGTTTATGTTATCTAATGAGAATCGCAAAAATTCTTTTTCCGGAAGGGACTGGTAGAATGATAAAGGCAGTCACAGGTGTCCTGTGTATCCTTTTATTCCCGATATTCACTGTCTGGGCAGCGGATGACGTGACAATCACGCTTCGACTGGATCGGGTGGAGGCCAGCCTGGCAGACACCCTGCGCATGGAAATTCGCGTCTCCGGATCCCGAAAAAGTGATTCACCGCCTGTTCTCCATGGACTGGAGTCCTTTCTGGTAACCAATGGAGGAACCTCCAGCAGGATGGAGATCAGCAACGGCAAGGTCAATTCAGGCGTCGACTACACCTATTTTATCCAGCCCCAAAAAGTCGGTGAATTTAAGATCGGGCCCATCAGGGTAGATGTAGATGGCAAAACATTTGAGAGCAATGTCCAATCCCTGGTGATCAGGGCAGCATCACAGCCAGGCAGCCGGGATCACGCCCCGGTTTTTATCCAGGCAGCTGTCTCATCACAGGACATTTATGTGGATGAGCAGGTTCTCTACACCTTGAAGCTTTATTACCGGGTCAATGTCGGCAATCTCTCTTTGAGTCTGCCGGAAATGGAATATGTTACCTTTCAGCAACTCGGTCGACCCCAGGAATACCAGGCCACTTATGAAGGCCGGACCTACCAGGTATTGGAAATCCGTCACGCTGTTATGGTGTCAAAGAAAGGCGAAACGATCCTCAATCCGTCCCGACTGAAAATGACCGTGCGCCGGTCCGGCTCCCGCTCCGTGTTTGACAATTTTTTCGATGATTCTTTCTCCGGTTTCTCATCCAGCAGGCCGTTGACATTAACCACCGACCCCGTCAACCTGCAGGTGAATGCCCTTCCCGAGGCCGGCAGGCCTGCTGGCTTCACAGGGCTTGTGGGCATGTTTCAGATGGCATCGACCCTGGATCCCGCCACTTTGAAAGCAGGTGAATCCGCCACCCTGACCATCCAGGTACAAGGCAAAGGTACTGTGAATCGCATACCTGATCTGAATCTCCCTGATATGGATTTTGCCCGCACGTACAGCGATCAACCGGTACTGGAAACCCGACAAAGTCATCAGGGCTTGCTGGGAACAAAGACCATGAAATGGGCCCTGGTTCCTGAAAATGCAGGTGAATATAAAATCCCGGTATTGTCTTTGAGTTTTTTTAATCCTGAAACAAAAAAATATCATGTGCTGGTTACCCCCGTACACGCCTTGTCTGTTTTACCGGGGGAATCTGAAAAGAGCGTTGCATCCTTGAGCCCCTTGTCTGACCCCGACAATAATACTGCCCAGGGGGTGCATAAAAAAGAGATTCAGCAACTGGGGGAAGATATATTACCAATTCATACCGATACCATGGATCTCTCCGTTCCTTTTCGATCACTTTCCAGGGGTTGGCTCTTCCGGCTTGCGCTGGCGGGCCCCCTCTTTATGTATCTGTTGCTCCTGGCTGTCTTGAGGGCACAACGTCTGTCACCTGAACGTCTGGCCCAGTCAAGAGCTAAAAAAGCCTTTGGCACTCTAAGGAAACAATGCCGGAAAGATCAAACCAGCTACGAGGATCTCATCAATGTTTTCAAGGATTACCTGAATGACCGATTCGGCCTGTCCATAGGCACCCTGACGGCAGATGATGCTGAAAGGGTTTTGTGTGACCAGGGCGTGATTGCTGAAACATCAAAAGATATGTGTACACTGATCCAACGGTTTGAAACTGCGGTTTACGCAGGTAATAACTTCAAGGACACCGAGGCTACCGGTGACCTGTTGGCGCTTGTCAAAATAATAGAAAAGGAAATTTCATGATCAGTCAGGCCCGGCTCATCATTATCGGAATGCTGGTATCCGTATGCCTTTTTACCATGGCCCAGGCAGAGACCGGCACGTCTTCTGCTGAGCAGTTTTTTGAAGCAAACCAGGCCTACAAGAGCGACCGGTTCCAGCAGGCAATTGACGGCTACATCGGTCTAATTGAAAACGGGCATGAAAACGGACATGTTTACTACAATCTTGGCAATGCGTATTTTCGACTCGGGGATCTGGGAAAGGCCATACTCGCATTTGAAAGAGCGCGCCTCTTGATACCACGTGACGGGGATCTCTCGTTTAATCTATCCCATGCAAGGAATCAGGCGCAGGATGCCTCTATTGATCTGCAGACGTCTTCCTTGAATGGCTTTCTGGGTCTCGGTGGTTTCAACCGGCATGAGACCTTTTTTGTCTTTACCCTCTTAAACGTCCTTTTCTTCTCTCTTCTCTGTTTGAGACTCTATAAAAAAACCGAGTGGACATATTACCTGTCAATTTTCATGGCCATTGCAATCAGCGTCGGTGTATGCGCAGTCGTATTGAAATGGTACGCCTGGGCAAACGATAATCGTGCAGTGATTTTATCAGAGGAAGTCATGGTTCAGGCCGGTCCTGATTCCAGGGACACCCTTTTATTTAAACTTCACGCAGGGACGCTTGTGCGTGTTGAACGCACCGAGAACGACTGGACGCTCCTACAGTTGTCAAAAGATAAAAGAGGCTGGGCTAAATCAAAGCACCTGGAGAAGATCATAGAGTAGATACTCGGGTCCAGGGGACCCGGCGCGTCTTATACCGCTTGTCATAATAATGTTCCGAAAATAAGATCGCGGCATAAGGGTTTGTAACAGAAAAACGGTCCTCAATCGGAACGTTTTTCAACCCCTATATGCCATATAAGGGCTTACGGTTTTGCGTCCCATGTAATAATTCCTAAATATAAATATCGAATGCTCAAATACCCCAAACACGTGCCCTTTTCTTTTATCTCCGAAGTCTTGTTTTGTTTGATTTGTTTTTTAAAAATTACTATGATATCGTCAAAAAACCACGAGAAATATGCTCGCCGTGGCGGTTCAACACTTCAATATTCGATATTCCTTGTTCGACATTGGACATTCTCTTTATTCATCGTCACCGGATCGGTAGAACCTTTCCGGGTTCTCCACCTGGGGTGGAGGGTTTAGATTAGAATTATGTCATAATCCCAGGACATATGAAATCGAAAGGAGGTACTGCTATGGAAAAACGTATCATCGTCTTAATTGTCGCGCTATTGCTACCCTTATGGGCCATTTCTGCTCAGGCAACAGTGGAACTCACCTACTGGACCCATGAAGACCCCAATCGAACCGAAATTGAAAATCGTTACATCAGTGAATTTGAGAAAGCCAATCCCGGTGTCGTAATTAAACGCGTCACCAACCCATCCAAGAAGATGGCCGAGAAAATTCTCACGGCGTTTGCAGCAAACCAGGGGCCGGATATTTTCAATCTACAGATTGAAGATGAGTACGCTTATATTATAAACCAACGGCTCGCGCCTGTGGACCCCAAGGCGGCAGGGTATGACAGCATGGAGTCGATTTACAAGGGCTACATATCAAAAGTTCTCGATCCGGTGACCTATGAAGGTACTCTGTATGGGCTTCCACTGGAATTGACCAACTGGTGTGTTTACATCAATGATCGCATATTTAAATCCGCCGGACTCGACCCTGCGCGTGATTATCCAAAAACGTGGGAAGATATGGTTGCGGTATCGGAAAAGATCGCCATTCGACAAGGTGAAATCATCCAGCGGCGAGGATTCGATTTCCGGTATCCATACTACCTGGTATCCATGGTTCCCATGGTCGAGCAGTTCGGTGGTAAGCTTATCAGTGATGATGGCAAACAAGCCATTATCAATGACCAGGCATGGATTAACTTTCTGACATTTATGCAGGCATGGGGTCCTAATGGAAATAATCTGGGCTCGCCCACCTACAAAAACGCCAGAAAACTTTTTAACAAAGACAACAATGACATGGGAATGTGCCTGTCCGGTCTTTACCAGGCGGGACGCATTCGAGCGGACAACCCGGAGTTTTACAACAGCGGTGAATGGCGGGTCGTTCCCTACCCTATATTCAAAAATGCCGTCAATGACTCAGCCTGTGCCTATTACGGACACTACCTGGTGGTCAATGCACAGAAACCAAAGAAGAACCAGGCCATGGCATGGAAGTTTATCAGCTACATGTTGCGTCATTCTGAGGAGTATCTTTCAAAAGTGGGTCTTATCCAGCCTACGGTCACGCTAATGGAGTCTGCGACATTCAAGGACATGCCCTACTCGGATGTGTTCAAGAAAGATATGGAAAGAGGCCATGTAGTCTATTACGGTGAAAACAGCGCCAAGATACAGGAACACGTTCGCGGGGCGGTCGAGTCCGTCATGCTTTCCGGCGCTTCACCGGAAGATGCCTTGAAAAACTTGAGACGTAAAGCGCAGGAAACACTCGAGGAGTAGATACCCATATCCAAAGGACCGGCACTGATTCAACCCGATAAGAGTTACGGAGTAAAAACGCTTATTTTCCGCTCGGATGCACAATAAATGAAAAGAATCAGGGTTAAGGGAGGTATCGAAGGCCAAAAAAACCGATGGGGATGGGTATTTATTTTCCCATCCCTGGTTTTTTTTGCATTTTTCAGCTTCTATCCGATTTTGAACGCCCTGTACACAAGTCTGTTTAAGAAAAAATTGTTGTCGCTGAAGCCACCGAAGTTTATCGGGCTGGATAACTACATTTACCTGCTTCAATCTCCTGATTTCTGGAATTCAATCCGGGCTACGATGGTATTTACGCTTGGCACGTTCATCCCCATGGTCATATTCAGCCTCATTTTCGCCCAGTTTATTGTATCCCGAAAACGATTCCAGAAATTTTTCCAGATGGCTTATTATTCACCGGCCGTGCTGTCGTCCGTTGTGGTAGCCGCAATCTGGCTGCTCATATTCGATCCGCGGGGACTAAGCAATCAACTGGTTAACTTCATTATGGACACCCCCGGCGTCGACCACAGGTGGCTTGCCAACGCCAGTATGGTTCAGATTTCAACCATGCTGGTTTACTTCTGGAAATACGTGGGCTACTTCACCATTATCTTTATCGTCGGGCTCTCTTCTATCCCAAAAAGCATTTATGAAGCGGCTAGAATCGATGGCGTGAATTCCTGGACGGAATTCTGGTATATTACCTTGCCCTTGCTAAAACCCACAACCATTCTCGTGTCCATCATGGCCATGCTTCAGTGCCTGAAAACGTTCAGCACCCAGTATCTTTTCACCCAGGGGGGCGCACCGGTCGGGCCAATCAACGTGGTGACGCTTAACCTGTATAACACAGCGATTCGTGATCACCGCATCGGCCTGGCAAGTGCCATGAGCATCATTCTCTTCATCATTATGCTTTTTTTTACATGGCTTCAATTCAAAACCGCGCGATCGGACGAGACCACTTATTGAACTGCAATAACGCGTGTTATCGATACCACAGCGCCGGGGGTTTTGGTAGAGACATAAAGGACAGGTCGAGCATAAACATATGAAAAGAATTCATAAAAGAACGGTCCGGTCCACCGCTGTCAACACCTTTGTCTGGGTGTTTCTTATCATCACCGCGATCTACATTCTGGCGCCCCTTGTATTCATGTTCACGGCATCCGTCATGCCCGCCGGCGATATCATGAAAATGCCTTATCGTTGGATCCCCAAAGGAATTTACTGGCAGAACTACTGGCAGGGTATACGGGGAAACGACGGCAGTTTTATTTATCTTCGAAATATCCTGAACTCACTCATCGTGGCCACCACGGTGACCGTGACGACTGTTTTTCTCTCGGCCGTTACCGGCTATGGCCTGGCAAAATTTCATTTTAAGGGGCGGCACGTTGCGTTCATGATGATACTGGCCACGATGATGATTCCGTTCGAGGTGATCATGATCCCACTTTATTTAATCATTACCAAGATAGGAATCCAGAATTCGTATGCAGGGCTGATCGCTCCGTTCCTGGTAACCGCCTTCGGAATTTTTCTAATGCGCCAGTATTATATCACTTTTCCTGACGAAATACTCGATGCAGCGCGAATCGATGGCGCCAGTGAACCGGAAATATTCAGAAAAGTCATCCTGCCCAACAGCGTGCCCGCACTGGCAACTCTTGCGGTTCTCACGTTTAAAGGCCAGTGGGATAATCTTTTGTGGCCTCTGCTCGTGGCCCAGAGTGAAGAGATGAAAACAATTCCCCTGTACATTGTTCGCTTCACGGCTGAAAAACACACTGACGAGGGCGCCATGATGGCCGTTGCCGCAATTGCGAGCATCCCTATTTTAATTCTATTTTTCCGATTGTCCCGTTATTTTATCAGTGGGGCGGTCGTATTCTCAGCAAGGAAAGAATAATTCCCATGAGGCTTTACATTTTTGATATGGGAGGGGTGGTGGCGTATAATACGGATGTATTTCCATCGGTATTCGACCACCTGCAAATGACAGCCGAACGGTTTTACGGACTGGCCGGATCGAGTCTGGAAAAACTCATGGATGGTGCAATAACCGGCGACGAATTCTGGGAGCGGTTTTCCGCTAATTACGGCACCCCGGTTAAGGAGGATCTGTTTGCCAAATATTTTGACCCACATCTTGATCAGGGTGTTGTAGCCATCCTGCTACGGTTAAAAAAAGATGCCCGGGTCGTATGCGGAACAAACGTCTTTGATTCCCATTACGACTATATCGTACCACGTGGCTATTACGACCTGTTCCATGCCGTTTATGCTTCAAATAAAATGGGCGTGTCCAAGCCCCACTCAAAATTCTATCGGTACATCCTCAACGCCGAGGAGATGAGACCGGAATATGCGGTATTCATAGATGATGACGAGACCAACGTCCGTGCGGCCCAAAAACTGGGCATTCGATCAATTTTATTTAGGGATTCAAAAAAGTTAAGTTCTGAAATTGCCCTGTAGTCCTGTCATACGATGGTCTGAGAGGTTTCCATATCAAAGATATGGGTTTTTTCCATGTCGATCAACACATCGACCTTTTGATCAATCTTAAATTGATCCTGGGGTGTATCCATTTTAGCGACAAGGGAATGCTGTCCACAGGCCAGATACAGATGTGTTTCCGCTCCCAATGGTTCGATCACTTCCACACCGGCCGTTATTGAACATTTCAGTGCCTCACTCTTCCCAAATCGTCGGTCGTACATATCCTCCGGACGAATTCCGAAGATGATTTCTTTTCCTTCAAGATGCCGAATGTCTGGATGAAATTTCTGCGGAGCTTTCAACTTAAAGCTCCCGGCGTCAATAATAAAATTTTCATTTTCCCTGATCAACCGGCAATCGATAAAATTCATGGCCGGTGAACCTATAAAACCGGCTACAAATTTATTGACCGGGTGCCTGTATACCTCCAGTGGCATACCCGATTGCTGCAGAGTGCCGTTGTTCATAATAAATATTTGTTCAGCCATGGTCATCGCTTCCACCTGGTCGTGGGTAACATAAATGATGGTTGCTCCCAACCGTCGATGCAGCTTGCTGATCTCCGCCCGCATCGCTACCCGCAACATGGCATCCAGATTTGAAAGCGGCTCGTCAAATAGAAATACTTTGGGCTTTCTGACAATTGTCCGGCCGACAGCCACGCGCTGTCTCTGCCCTCCGGAAAGCTGACGTGGTTTTCTGTGGAGCAAATCTTCGATACCTAAAATATCGGCGGCCTCATGCACTCTGCGATCGATTTCATCTTTTTTCACATGTCGCAGATTCAAACTGAAAGCCATATTGTCGTAAATATCCATGTGAGGATACAATGCATAGTTCTGAAAAACCATGGCGATGTCCCTGTCCTTGGGCAGAACATCATTGACCAGGCTGTCGCCAATATAAATTTCCCCGGATGTCACCTCTTCCAGTCCGGCAACGGAACGCAGAACAGTGGTTTTTCCACACCCGGACGGCCCAACCAGGACGGCAAACGCCTTGTCCTGTATCTGAATGCTCAAATCCTTGACAGCAGTCACATCATCGAATTTCTTGTTGACATTTTTTAAGGTAACGCCGGCCATGGAAATACCCCTCTTTTCTCCAGAGCATGGGATTAACAATTTTGGATCTTCTCCCAATTAGTTGGGAGAAAGGGCTCGAGGGTAGCTGAGAGCGATAAGCTGACAGCAGCATCACAGCCTTCGAGCATCCTCGCTTCATAGCATACGAGCAAGCTTTAAAATCCTGTTACAATGATACCTAATATGGCTGTAATGATACCGATCCCCTGCAGCTTCGTAATTTGGTCTTTCAAAAATATAATGGCCATCATTATGGTAACTACCGACAAGGCAGATGCGATGGGTGTAATCAATATGGCATCGCCAATCGTTAATCCAAAATTAACGACTGCGACCGCACCGACCTCTATAATACCCATTAATACAAGCATTAATTTTGTCCTGGTGCCGGCATTCGTTAAGTAACGCTCTCTTTTAATGAAAAAGGAAAAGAGCAGCAGAAACAAAATAATTCCAATCTTCACAAATAACGTTGTCAGCAGCCAGCCGATACTTTCAGATACAACTTCGCTTATATTCCAAAAAACACCAAAGAAAAATGCCCCTAAAACTGTTTCTTTAACACCTGATGAAAGTCGAAGACTTCTGTTTTTGATGTCACTCCAATTCAAGGATGCTAAAGTAGCCCCGGAAATAATCAGTAAAACGCCCATAGACTGCAGTACAGAGAGCCTCTGGCCCATAAAGACAAAGGCAATGAGCATTGTAAACACCGCCCATAAATTCATGACCGCTGCAAGAATGGATATGTTACCAACCTCAAAACCTTTCATGAAAAACAAGTATCCAGCAGAATAAAAAAAGGCGGCAACCGGGAGCAAAATGATTATCAGAACAGGGATGTCAAGGGTGACCGTAAATACCAGAACAAGGGGAAGGAAAAAAACCAGACCTGCCAATTGTGACCAGAAGAACGTTTTAAAGGGACCTACCTTTTTGGAATAAACACCTGCAAAAAAGTCGTATATTCCATATCCGAACATGCCCCCTAATCCGGATAACAGACTTATGATAGCTAAACTCATGAGTATCGTGTGCCTTCTTTTTGATCTGAGATAAGATTTGGGGAAATGGATGTGAAGTCTTTAAGGACAGCTTTCAAGAGCATAAGCATGATAAACGCTTTATAATAATTTGCAATTAAACCAGATGGATCCATCTAAATCATAGTCCACACGCCTATTCGTTGGACAAGATTTCAATATCGTTCGTATCTTGAACGCCCGGCATGCTCCGCTTCTCTTTTTCACGATGAATGAGATATTCAATAAAACCCATGGCTTCTTCCAACAATTCCGGCCGAAGCTGCTCTAATTCTAAAAGCTTTTCTCGAATTATTATCCTCTCTACCATATCCATTCTTCCTTTCATACCCGGGGTTTATCGCAACAAAAAGACATTTTTGATTTTTCTATATATCCTTTTGGGTAGACCTTAAATTGTATACGATAATCTGATCGGCGGATCAATGATTTTTCTTGACCTCTTAAATCACACGGAGCTATAGGGGTTGTCAGAAAAACGTTCCGATTGAGGACCGTTTTTCTGCTACAAACCCTTATGCCGCCATCCTATTGTTCGGAACATTATTATGACAAGCGGTATAAACCTTTTGATACCCCTTTGAAAAAAGGTTGCGCACAAGTCAAAATTGGAATAAGACATTTTCACGATTTCAGTCGGCCGACGAAAGAAATGTGGTTCGATGGGGATTGTGAAGTACAACACCTCATTATCATTCCAAATTGCCCCCGTAGCTCAGTGGATAGAGCATTGGATTCCTAATCCATGTGCCGCAGGTCCGATTCCTGCCGGGGGCACCATCCAAACACTGGGTAACCCTTCTTTTATCCTGTGTGAGAATCTGTGTGAGACTTTTGGGATGTTTCATTTTCCAACACATCAATCGCATCTCTCTCAGCTTGTCCGATGGTATGCAGGTAGATCTCTGTTGTGGTCCGGTTCTCATGACCAAGCAACTTTTGGATCGATCCTATCGGAGTATTGCTATTGTCCAGAATCGACGCGCCTGAATGCCGCAAAGGATGAAACCGGAAATACCTCACACCAGCTTTCTTGCACAGGGTCTTCATTATCTTCTTCCTGTCCTGATATGGACCAGATATTTTTTTCCTGGTCTTGCTGCTTGTGTATGTGTGCCAGAAAACCCAAGGTTTGCCTTTGTCCCGGTTCTGATATCGTTCCCATAGGATTGCATGTAAACGATTGGTCATCGGAATCTTTCTTGGTTTGAGACTGCCACCTTTCTTTTTTCTTGTGTAGAGAATAATGTACCTGTCTCTAAAATTGACATCATCCCATAAAAGATGGTTTATTTCACTCATCCGCCCCAACGAATCCCTTATGGTGATCAGGTAATCCTGTGTGTCCTGATCCGCAGCCCCAATCACCTTATCAATATCCTCGGGTGGCGGCGTGTACTTGATTCTCTCATCCTCTGGCACGAAATCAATTCCATCAACTGGGTTGTTCTCAATCCGCTTCTTCTTGATACCATAGTTGAAAAGTGCGCGCAGGTATCCGTCGTAACCTTATATCGTTTCGATATTTTGGCTTTCAGGCCAAGTTCTCGCATTA
>RCNC010000019.1_pt1 | contig 68096 bp, 58 predicted proteins | sample 2041301 | NCBI WGS metagenome assembly RCNC01 (sample SAMN09708231, study PRJNA481090) | Marine sediment metagenome, whole genome shotgun sequencing project. | biome: marine sediment; feature: ocean; material: sediment; isolation source: Sewage treatment plant 13A marine sediment (STP13A) ...
ACAAAAGATGAAATCAGTAGGTTAAAAGCTCTGCAAAAAGAGGTCGAACAGCTGAAAGAGTTGCTGATTAAGAAAGATTTAGACAAACTGCCGTTGGCAGTAATTTAAAACAATACAACAATCAAATGAACAAAATAAAGAAAGTAACAATAATAATTATTGTTGTTGCAATTTGTCTTGTTGTGGGACATACAATTTATTTGTTTACTCTTACACCGAAAGAAAACTATCTGGAAGACAAGTATTTGCAAAACGAAGAGAATAAAAAAGCCCTGATAATAGTGGCTCACGATGATGATGCAGTTCTTTTCAGTGGAACCACCTCCCTCTTGGCTGCAAAAGGTTGGGATGTGAATTTTCTTTGCTTTTATACGCATCTTCATCGACCCGAAGATAATCCCATACGAAAATTGGAAATGAAACATGTAGCTGAAATTCAGGGATTAAATTGTCTGGACCTCATAGATTTTGCCATTGAAAGAAATAAAACCGAACAAGGTTGGATGCCCATATCCTATGATGAATTTTCAGAGCGTTATAAAATTGATACATTAAGATTGTACATATATGAATCAATTGCCAAATATGATCCCAGTATAATATTTATTCTTGACAATGTCATTGGATTTTATGGGAATCCTACTCATGTTGTGGTTGGGCAAGTTGTGGAGGAAATATGCAAATTAAATAAGGATTCGATAGATTTTCCTGTAAAAAAGATTTATCAAGTGGTTTATCCTCCTTCAATGGCTGAGAAAATTATGGGTGATAAAGGAGCATATCAATATGGTAAAGAAATATATCATTGTGATGGAATGCCAAAACCTGATGTTCAGATAGATATTTCATCATTTGCAATGACAAAAAAAAGAGTTCACTTAGCACATGCCTCTCAACATAGAAACTTGAAAAAGTTCATTCCTTATTATTATATATATCCTGGATGGATATATTTCAGAATCTTTAAATATGAATATTTCAACATCTTAAGCATTGATGAACTCGAGTAAGCCTGAAAAACAGAACTGATTAAATATGAGTACAATAAAACTACTGCCAACACCAAATATATGTCATTTGGCAGAAAGTGCTGAAATTGAAATGGTTACTTATAATATAATAAATAGTGGTTTGATAGATAAGTGTTTCAAATGCCAAACGCCACATATTCATGAACGTTAGGGCTAATCAGTATGAATTTATAACTAAAATAAATAAATCATGGATTTGATTCGAAATAGAATTATTTTACTGATTACACTTTTATTTCTGTTTGCCTGTAATCCACCTGGTGATCCCACTTCAATGCAACCATTCGATGGCTATCCATATATAACAAGTAAGGAAGAAATAAAAAAAACGCTTGAAGACAGAGGTATTGGTGCTATAAAATTCAAGAAAGGTGAAATAATTGCGGATATTGGTGCAGGTAATGGGTACATAGAAGCTATGCTGTCAATTTTCAACGACAGCTTATGCTTTTATATTCAAGATATAGATACATCAGTTTGTAATCAAATAACTATCAATGAAGTGGTGGATTTCTATCAGGAAGTCAACGGCAGACCATTTACAAATAAATTCATTGTTGTCAATGGTACTGACACTGAAACTAATTTACCTGATAGTACATTTGATAAAATTCTTATGATGCGAACATATCAGTACCTAAAGGAACCCCGGAAGTTCATTATGGATGTACGTGAAAACTTGAAAGATAATGGATTGTTTTATGTCATCAATCCTCAATATGATGAATATGAAAGTCTAAGTTCTCAGAGACAAAAATACGGATGGAACTTATCACCCCTTGAAAAAGAGATCTCTGACATTATTGATTGGGGTTTTGAACTTATTCAAATATCCAGGAATTATGAGGGATACGATCAACCTTATATAATGGTCTTTAAGAAGAGAACCTGACTATACCCTAACAATGTTCAAAATAATAGCCGAAACATCAGTAAACCTGCCTGCAGGCAGGCAGGTTCAAGGCTTGTAGCCCGCTTCAATGTTTGTGAAACCTGATAATAAATTACCACACAATCGGCTAATATTCTTATACTCACTGTTGTGGCTAATTGCCTTTGGCCCTCGCGCTATTATTAGAATTTGTTAAAGCTGATTCAAATGACTTTGTAATCTGAATTTCAGGAGCATTATTGTAAATATCCTGTAATTTAGAAATGTTATCAGCATCAATAGATTTCATTAATTCACTTATTCTATTTAGTGTTTCTATATGTTCTGAAGTTAATTGTTCGTCATTTTCAAAAATGTAATCCAATATTGGTGCATATTGATTAATAGGATACTCGGTTCCCAATATCGATGCCAAATCTGTACAAACTTTCCCTACTATCGAAACCAATCCGGTATATCTGCGGGGTATCCCATATAGATTGGGATCTATTTCTCCATTTTGCATTTTTAACCATAAATCGTTACTTAAGTCAAACTGCTCTCTGCTGAGATCAACCATATCCATGCTAGGATCCACAAGCATCCAACGCTTATCATTTTCATTCCAGACTTCACAGATTGTGTGACTCGTATGAAATCCAGGTATTATATATGTTGCGTGTCCGGAACGGACCCTGGCAGGAATTCCGCGATACTTTAATATCGATGCCAGTAAAATAGCATTATGTTGGCAACCCAGTACTAATCGGTCTTCAGGTAAGCGATCATTCACTAAACCTGAGGAGTCATAAGATTGAAGACCTTCTAAAATCGAGTTAACGCTTGGAAAATTGAATAATTCATTCCATCTCTCTTTGGGGATTTGTTCACGATATTTAGGCAATTCAGCATAGGGATGAATAAACTGGGACCTTATTAAACTGCAAAGTTCTGGTAATGAGTCAGGAAGGTTTTCATATAGATATTCATATTCTCCCGGATCGGTAAATGAACTATATTGACGATAGAAATCTAATAAGGAGGTGTCAACAGATTTAGGTATGCTTGTCTGGGCACTGCAAATTCCCATCACTATGGAAATCAATAAAATTGATAATGTGTTTTTCATGATTTATAGATTTAAGTAGTTAATAATATTAACCAAATAGGTAAAAAAAATACTAGTCAGGATTTATATATTTTTTAAGATCATTCACATAGGATTCAAATGCCTTAACTCCTTTATCGGTTATAGACAACAAGGTTTTCGGGTAGTTATTCTTAAAAGTTTTTTCAACTTTAATATATCCTGCTTCCTGCAGTTTCTTAATCTGTATACTGATATTACCTGCAGCAGCTTTCGTTTCTTCCTTGATATGCGTAAACTCAACTTTCTCTGAGCTCACCAGCATAGAAATAATTGCCAAACGCAATTGCGAGTGTATCAGGGGATCTAAATCTTTGTACATGATGCTATTCTTTAGCAAATTTTAAAAAATATCCTGGAATCAGATAACCACAAATTATAGCCAGGCCAACGATTAATGCTATGTTTTCATTTGATACAAATGTTGTAGCTATACTGAATATAAAAAACGCAATACCTCCAATAATAACAGGTTTAGACTTGATAAGTAACCCTGATGTTGTAGTTGCAATACCTGCGATTAACAACATTATTGGCGGTGGAGCTATCTCTAATTTAATACAAAGAATTACTGCAACAAAAAAGGAAGCCGCAGTTACAATCCAAAGTTTTTTGATATAACCATCTAAATGGCTGAATACTTTCTTATCCTTATTAGTTTTACGTTCCATGAAAAACAAGAATATAAATCCAATAATACCAAATAAAACCCAATTTGCAAGACTATAAAACCCCATTGATCCGTATGCTTCTTTGATATGTAAAACCTTTAAGATTATGAAATTAGAAAAACTGGCCAGAGTTAATACCCAACCCCAAAGGAGAAATGACTTTGCACCTTCCTTATAATTCATTTTGAAGTTAGAAATAGCTTTAGTAATTATATCAAAGCTCTCTTCCGGTGTTAAATTATTTTTATCCATATTTTGAGTTGTTAATGATTTTAAATTGTCACAAATATAAAGTAGTTAATTAAATTAACCAAATATATTTAGTTTTATTTAATATATATTTTTCGAACATTTAATTGTGTTATCTACAATTATTTGTAAAAGTGCCCAGTCGTTTCGAATAACTATGATCAAGATTTTAAGATAAGTATTGTAATAATATAGTAAGTTTAAAGCTTGTAGCCGCTTCAACTTTATTGTAAATCGAAAAATTTAAGTTACGCAGTAGGCTACTATTCTTATACTAAACAGTTATAAGACCATGAAAACCAAGATTCCCTTTTTGTTATTTGTACTATTTGTTACAGCCTGTACTGAAGCACCCTCACCACACACCGCATCAGCAGACCAGGATAATCTCTATCTGCAGAACCGTGTGCCCCTTCATCCCAAGAAATATATAGAATTGCCACTGGGCACCATACGGCCCGAAGGCTGGCTTTTGCACCAGCTGGAGTTGATGAGAGATGGAATGACCGGTCACCTCGATGAGTGGTATCCATCCGTGGTTGGTGAGCGAAACGGCTGGCTTGGTGGTGATGGCGATGGTTGGGAGCGTGGTGTATACTGGCTGGATGGACTGTTACCTCTGGCCTGGTTGCTGGATGATGAAACCTTGAAGGAGAAGACTATGCCCTGGATTGAATGGACCTTGAATAGTCAGACCGAAAGCGGTTATTTTGGACCTGTTCCCTTTGAAGAGGCACCCGAAGCGGAACCTGGTCTTCAAAAAACAATGCGGAAGGACTGGTGGCCTAAGATGGTGATGCTTAAGGTTCTGCAGCAATATTATGAAGTATCGGGCGATGAGCGTGTAATCAATCTGATGCTGAACTATTTCAAGTTCCAGTTAAAGGAGCTCCCTACAACTCCCCTCGACAACTGGACCTTCTGGGCCAACAGAAGGGGAGGGGATAACCTGATGGTGGTTCACTGGCTTTATAATCTGACCGGCGAGTCTTTCCTCCTGGAGCTTGGGGACCTGCTGCATAAGCAGACCTTCCCCTGGACCGAAGTCTTCCTGAATGAGGATTGTTATGATGGGGCTGAGCTGGACCACCTCTATCCTTACAATACCCAAAATCGCTATCCATTTGATGAAAAGCTTATATCTCGCCTCTGTACGAGGCAGCTGCAGAGTTTTCACTGCGTTAATTTGGCACAGGGTATCAAAGAGCCCATGATCCGTTACCAGCAGGACCCGGATCCACGCTATATAAAAGCGGTGGAGAAGGCCCTGGAAGATATCCAGCTTTATCATGGCCAGCCACAGGGGATGTACGGCGGAGATGAGCCTATGCATGGTAAGGATCCCACCCAGGGCATTGAGCTTTGCTCAGTGGTGGAGTTGATGTATTCACTGGAGAAGATGATTGCCATATCGGGCAAGTCGGCATGGATGGATCACCTGGAAAAAATTGCTTACAATGCTCTGCCCACTCAGGTTACGGATAATTTCAGCTCAAGACAATATTTCCAGCAGGGCAACCAGGTGATGCTGACGCGTCACCGTCATAACTTTTATGAAGAGGATCATCATGGGGGTACAGATCTCTGTTATGGTCTGTTAACCGGATATCCCTGCTGTACCTGCAACCTGCACCAGGGATGGCCAAAACTGGTTTCGCATTTATGGTATGCCACAGATGGGGGCGGACTGGCTGCGGTGGTATATGCTCCCTGTAACATCACTGCGAAAGTAAAGGGCGGAGTGGAAGTGACTATCCGGGAAGAAACAGCATATCCCTTCGAAGATATGATCCGCTTGCGAATCTCCTCAGAGAATCCGGTTGCCTTTCCCCTGCACCTGAGAATCCCACTTTGGTGCAATGAACCAGCTTTACAAATTAACGGTGAACAAGTCCGTTTCGAAGTGGAAGAAGGCATGCTCATCATTGATCGTACCTGGCAAGATGATGACCTGGTTGAGCTTCAGCTGCCCATGAAAGTTTCACTTAATCGTTGGGTGGAGAATTCAGTTTCTGTGGAACGTGGTCCACTGGTCTACTCCTTAAAGATCAGGGAGGAGTGGAGCGCCGTAGAAAGTGATGATCGATGGGGAAACTACAAAGAAGTACATCCCCTGGATCCCTGGAACATCGGACTATTGGAAGCGGCGGTCATGGACCCGGAAGCGGGCTTTGAGTTTATCTCAATTAGCAAAGGGGGAGAAGGAGGTATCGAAGATGAAGTAAGCAGCAAAGAAGGAAAACAAGACTGGCAGGAAGAGCGAATCTATCCCTGGACGCTTGAAAATGCTCCTGTGTTATTGCGCACCAAAGGGAGGATTATTCCTGACTGGAAGCTTAGCAGGGAGATGGCAGGACCTTTGCCCCACAGTCTGCCCCTGAAACATTTGCAAGGCGATCCCCTCCTGGAGGTCACCCTGATTCCTTATGGATGCACAACTCTAAGGATTACTGAGTTTCCCGTGGTTCGGTAGTGAGACACTTTACCCCCTGTTTCACATCAAACCGAACCTCAAGATCCACATTCTCATCCTGTAATTCGGTAAAGGCATAGTTTTGCCCCAAGTGGAACTTAAACAACCATCGGTCCTTTTGATAGGTCAACATAGGCCCATGGATAAATTACCTCGGAATTACCAGTTAATAATGGTGTTTTGGAATCCAGTTTATCGCCCCAAAGTCCAACACCCTGAGGATAATCTGCAGTTCCTTCAAGGTCTTCCATTATTCCACGCCTTGCACCGTACATCGCCGGAATATGAGTCAGATAAACCTGAATGGCTCTTTGATAATCCAATTCGCCATATACTTTTTCCATATCCGGCAGGAGCCGATGCCAGTGTAAAAGGTTTGTATTTATTATTGCTAAGGTACTTTATGAGGTGATCCCGGTAAACATGTTCAGCAGTAAGTGGGGGCCGATGGAATCTGGTTTGTAGCATAATTAAAGAGATCAAAACAAAGTTAATAACTAAAGCACCTTTTCCTCAAAATGCCTGTTTAATGAGAAATTTCCTGGTTAAAACTTATCCTGGAAATCCCTTGGCTTTTGGTTAATATTTCTTTGGTAATAATAAATTCCCTATCTTTGTTCGGTAAATTGCGAACAAAGATGAAAGAGGAGAATATTATTACCGCTGATCAGCAAAAAATTGCCCGAATTGCAAAGGCCATGGGACATCCGGTACGAATGTATGTGCTGGACCTGCTTTCGAAGCAGAGTTGTTGTTATAGTGGAGACCTGTCTGAGCTACTTCCTATTGCTAAATCTACTTTATCCCAGCACCTGAAGGAATTAAAAGATGCCGGTTTGATCCAGGGAGAAATTGAGGCGCCCAAAATTAAATATTGCCTGAACCGGGAAAATTGGGCATTGGCACAACAGTTATTTTCGAAATTATTGAAACCATAAAAAAATTTATTAAAACTGTTCGTAGTTCTGCGAATTACGAAGTAAAAAAAGATAACAATGAATATAAAAGTATTGGGTACAGGATGTGCCAGGTGTAAGGCACTTGATAAAGTTACCAGGAAAGCCGTAGAGGAATTAAATCTGAATGCCACAATAGAGAAAGTAGAAGATATTCAGAAAATAATGGAATACGCTGTCATGCGCACACCAGCGCTGGTTATTGATGAAAAGGTATTATTGAGCGGTCAGGTTCCTAAAGTATCAGAATTAAAAGAGTTACTAACTAATAAACTATAGTATCATGAAACTTTTTGCGTCAACTTTATTAATTTTCTTTATTTCATTTTCCTTTTGTCAGGCCCAAACAACAGAAGAATCAGAATCAACGGAGCTGAATAGTGAAAACATTGAAGTTTACTATTTTCATTTTACAAAGCGTTGCGTCACATGCAATGCTGTTGAAGATGAGACTAAGATGGTCCTTGAAACCTTTTATAGCGATGAGGTAAAAGAAGGTATTATTGAGTTTAAATCGCTGAATTTGGATGAGAGTGAGGGTAAGAACCTGGCAAAGTCATTGCGTGTTTCAGGGCAAACCCTTTTATTGGTGAAAGGGAAGAAGAAGGTTAATTTAACCAGCCAGGGTTTTATGAATGCACGAACCAACCCAGAAAAGTTTCAAAAAATTCTTCAGAATAATTTTGACAAACTCTTATAATGAATGGAGGAGTTTCTCAATAATTTGTATGCAAATACCTCAGCACCATTTGTATCTGCACTTATTTTAGGATTGCTTACCGCAATTAGCCCTTGCCCAATGGCTACAAATATTACTGCTATTGGATTCATTGGGAAAGATATTGGAAATAGGAATAGAGTTTTTTTCAATGGATTAGTCTATACTCTGGGCCGGACAGTCTCCTACACACTGCTCGCTTTTCTATTTTATTTTGGTGCAGATCAGTTTAAAATTTCTGGTGTTTTCCAGCAATACGGAGAGAAGATTATTGGACCACTTATGGTGATAATTGGAGTCTTTATGCTTGGTATTTTCAATCTAAATTTCCCGGCTTTCAATAAAGTCATGAAACGATACCAGGAAAGATCCAAATTCAATTATTGGGATGTGTTTTTATTAGGTGTGATCTTTGCTCTTGCATTCTGCCCATACAGTGGAGTTTTATATTTCGGAATGCTTATTCCATTAACTATCTCAACATCAGGCCTGCACTTACCAGTTGTATTTGCCATTGCCACTGGACTGCCTGTAATTATATTTGCATGGTTGATTGCCTACACTATATCAGGAGTAGGGATTGCCTATAATAGGATCAAAGTTTTTGAGTTTTGGTTCAGAAAGATTGTGGCAGTGCTTTTTATAGGCATTGGCATCTATTATATTGTTTCAGTTTGGTTTTAAAAGATTTTTGCAAAGGTTAGAGATATGCAGAGTGAGAAATTAAATATGAATAGGACGAAAAGTAAAATAATCCTATTATTCATCCTGGTCCCTTTCTGGATTATAGTTTATAAATATTTGAAAGAAATTTCAGATTTCCTTGTTTTCCGGGTATTCCAAATGACACCAGAAACACATTTTACGGAGGCCTTCCGTTTCTTTATTTATGAAGTACCAAAGGTGATGATGCTTTTAGTACTCATTATTTTTATTGTTGGATTTATTCGAACCTATTTCTCTCCGGAAAAAACACGGAAGGCCCTGGAAGGGAAATCATTATTTGCAGGAAATGTAATGGCCTCTCTTCTGGGAATTGTGACTCCCTTCTGTTCCTGTTCAGCCATCCCTCTTTTTTTAGGCTTTGTTGAGGCCGGTATCCCACTGGGTGTAACCTTTTCCTTTCTGATTGCTGCACCCATGATAAATGAAGTGGCTTTAGTATTATTGATAGGTTTGTTTGGGTGGAAAGTGGCCTTAATTTATGTTCTAACAGGTTTAACGATAGCCATTCTCTCTGGGTTTTTACTTGAGAAGTTAAAGCTTCAGAAGTATGTTGCCGATTGGGTGTACAAAACGCATGCTCAACAAAGTCAATTAAGTGAAGAAAGTATGACACTTGGCCAAAGAATTTCAGCAGCAGCCGAAGTCGTAAGAGAAATTGTGGGAAAGATCTGGATTTATATTCTTATAGGGATAGCAGTTGGAGCCGGGGCCCATGGATTTGTTCCTGATGAATATTTAGCGGGAGCGCTTGGAAATCAGAATTGGTACTCAATTCCCCTGGCTATTCTGATTGGTATTCCACTCTATTCTAATGCAGCCGGAATAATTCCTATTGTGAGTGTATTGATAGAAAAGGGGGTAACCCTGGGTACCGCATTGGCATTTATGATGTCAGTTATTGGATTGTCACTTCCTGAAATTATCATTCTCAAGAAAGTTTTAAAGTGGCAACTCATTGCCATTTTTATTGGGGTGGTTGCCATTGGAATCACCATTGTGGGCTACATATTCAATTATGTAGTATTTCTGTAAGAAATCCTTTTGTGAATCAGATATTCTTGGAAATAAATTTTATTAACCAAACCAGGTTGATCTAATTTCCAGGTTGATGAATATTCAATATATAAGCTGTTTCCATAAGTGCAAGGTGAGAGTAGCCCTGGGGAAAGTTTCCCAGTAAGCGTTTTGTCTTAAAATCAATGTCTTCACTAAACAGTCCCAGATAGTTTGAGTAAGTAAGGAGTTTATTGAAGAGATTGATGGCCTCTTCTTTTTCACCAATTTTAAACAGACTATTAATCATCCAGAAAGTACAAATAGTAAAAGATGAACTTGGAAGACCAAAATCATCTTCATTTTTATACCTGTACATCAATCCATCATGAAGTAGTTCTTCCCTGGTTCTTAATACTGTGCTGATGTATTTAGGATCATGAGCATCAATAAATCCATATGACTCTAATAAAAGGTTTGATGCATCCATATTAGTGCTTCCATAATATTGCGTAAATGCCTGTAATTCATCATTCCAGCCATTTCTCATAATATCCTCCTTTATAGTATCTCCCAAATCCAACCATGGCTGAATATATTTTGTCTTATTTAACAATTTGGCAATTTTAAGTCCTCTGTCAACTCCCACCCAGGTAAGTACCTTTGAAAACACAAAATGCTTTTCTTCACCCCTTATTTCCCAGATTCCTTTATCGGCATTATTCCATTTTTCTTCTATCCTTTTCATCACTGTTCGAACTATGGTCCATAATTCCTCACTCCGTTCATTGGTTATTGTGTAATGCTCAAAATCCTGTAAAATTACATCCATTAACACACCAACTACATCATGTTGTTTCTGGAAATAGGCTGCATTTCCAATTCGAACTGGGGTGGAATTTTTATACCCTTTTAAATGATCTAGTGTGTGTTCAGTGAGTTCTTTTTCTCCCCTGATACCATACATTATTTGGATTTTTGCATCCTTCTCAGGTATAACACTAATGAGAAAATCGAGAAAATTATGAGCTTCTTTGTTATATCCGATATATCGCAACACCCTAACAATCATTCCTGAATCTCTTATCCATGAAAACCTGTAATCCCAATTTCGCGTTTCGCCAATAGTCTCAGGTAAAGAGGTAGTCACAGCTGCAATAACAGCACCAGTTTTTTCGTATGTTAGCAATCTTAAAACAAGAGCACTTCTTACAATTTCATCCCGAAACTTACCAAACCCTAAACCTTTTTCAACCCAATTAAGCCAATATACTTCAGTTCGTTGCATGCTTAAATTGACTTCATCAAGGGTTGGTACCTTAAGCTTCTCGTTATAACTTAAAAAAAGGAATCCATCTTTTTCTAAAAGTATTTCTTCTGCATTGATAATACTTTTGTATGGAAATGATGAGTAGAGGTAAATGGATTCGTAAATATCTGACTTGGAATAAGTTTTTATATACTCATTATCAATTTCTGATTTTGTTTCTCCCAATGCATAATTAAGTTTCGGGTCATATTTGATCTTAAATTTCGGGGTACCTGAAACTAAATAGATAAAACGAATTAGTTCAGGAGGATTATACAGCCTGTTGTCTTCCGTTTTATAACAGGGCATAAAATCAATTAGCTCAAATATGTCATGGTCTTTTTCAAATCTTGTTTTAAGAATATTTGTATTTTGGTGATATTTCTGAGTAATCGTGTATTCTTTGTCAACCAGGATATTAAACTCTCCACCTTTTTGCTCGTCGAGAATTTTTGCAAATTCTGAAGAAGAATCGAAGTCTGGAAGACAAAACCAATCAATAGAACCTGTATTGGAGACTAAGGCTGCGCTCCTTGAATTTCCAATAACACCATAATTATAATTATCCATATACAATGAAATTTGAGATTTGAAAAACGAATATAAATTCAAATATACATTAGAAGATTTACTTTCTAAAAGAATTTGAATCTATATGGAATAAAATACTGAAATATAATTACATATTAATTCACAATTACCTCATCGCAGAAAATCCAACAGGGGAGGCCCGCGGCATTGTGCCAAACAGGAGCTGCTTGTAAGCTATTTGCATATATTTTTATATATCTGGCTTTAACTTTTGGAAAACCAAAGTTAAAATATTCAATATCATTGGTTTTACTCTGAGAAGTCAGGGGTTTCGGATTCTTGATTTCTCCAACTTTTTTAAATGATTTATTATCAGTGGAGATAAAAACGCTTAGCTTTTCAGGGAAAAACACAATATGGTTGGTCACCTGGAGAAAAGCGGTGGATAAACTGGTTATTTCCTGAACTTCTCCAAGGTCTATCACTGCTTCCATATCGTTCCCTTCAAATCCAAGCCAGTTCGAGTAAAAACTATTTCCACCCCAGGCTCCATCAGTTAATGCTTGAGGATCTTCATCCGCATATTTTTTGGGATTTGTGTTTAGGGTCACTTTCTTCCCGGCTGCAATATTGGGTTCACCTACTCTATCCAGGGTTTTGTTGTAGAAAGAAAAATATTCCTCCACAGTGAAGCCCATTTCATTCATCAGGGTAATATCAGCTTGATTACAGGTTTGAGAAAAGTTACTTAATCGCTTTTCCACCTCCATTTTTGATTCAACCAGATTGTATTTTGCTGAAATTCCTTTTCTGGAAGCTTCCAATATGGCATAATCAATACTTAAGCGAGCTGTTTCTACCCGTTCAAGCACTTCTGGTTTATCACGAACGGCATCTTCAGCATGATTGAAAAACTCATCATATTTTTCCAGCAGGGGAGGTCTAAGAAAGGAGGAGAAAGCCTGTGATGGGTCGCCATAAAGAAAAAGAAAATACTCATCATCATTTTGAATTTCCATATGAACAAGGTCGATGTAATTCTTGATGAAAGGACCAGCTTCCTCATAATAGCCATTTGTAAAATCAGTAATGATCTCATCTGTATCAAGGTCAGGATTCCAAAGCAGTTTAGCAGTCAGGTAGGAGCGGAGTTCAAATAACTCGCTGGGGTGATGACTGTGCTGCTCAAATACCCATTTGGCATTGTTGTCACGAAAAAATTGAATGTTAGGCTGCAAAGTATGAATGTTAGGAAAGGGAGCCAGGAAATTTGTGAACTGGGTAGTATAGTCCCAAATTCGAATATTGGGAGTTTTTTGCTTCCAGCCAATCATGTCATTGGCAAAGTCGGTGCAATTTTCGGCAATGGGGGCACTTCGATCACATTCAATGGAGCAGAGGGTAACCAATACATTGGGTGCTGGTCTTGTTTTTGAAGGTTTCCGAGTATATTGATAAGCGAGGGTAGAGATGGTTTTTTCGGGAAATTCAGCAGCCACCAGGTTGACAAATTGGATCATAGTTCCGCTTGGCGAACCCTCTTCTTCATCCACTTTGGAGCATTCTTCACATTCGCAATATTGTGTATTGTCATCCTGGCTAACTGAAATTACCTTGGCTTCAGGAAATCGCCCAAAATATACCTGTACTGAGTCAATTACAATTCTCAAAACATCCGGGTTGGTGAGACATAATTGTGTGGGTAGCCTGCGATCACCACGCAAAGCATAATATTCCGGATGTTGCTTATAGAAATGCTCTTCCGGCATAAAACGATGGAAAGTGTGCACCCTGGCTGTAGGTACATAATTTGGAAAGGCTTCATGACTCACCTTATGTTTGTTGGCAAATTCGGGGTGATTATAGAAAAGCCTGGAATGTACTGTCCGAGTTGTAATTTCAGGCGTATAGTTGTAGTTAATGGGTAAATCAAGGATAATGGAAGAAGTTTCAGGAACCATTTCTGCTGTAGGAGAATACCAGCGACATCCCAAATACTCTTCAAGAAATACATAAACAGCATTCAGCGTACTTTGCGAACTCCCACCTGTAATATAGAGGTCTTTATTGTTGTTACTGAGAATGACCTGGTGTTCGGTCATGTCCGAATCTTCCTGGTTGGGGACAGAAACACCAATATAGATTTTATTTTTTCCAGGAATTAGTTCGTCCAGCGAAATAATATTTATATCTGCACCTGAAATTTTATATATATATTTTTGAAGCTCCTCGGCTGCTTTGAATACCAGTTCCTGAGCATCTTCCGGTACAACAATCTCATATTCAGAGCTACTATTACTTACCAGGTTTAGCTTGTTCGAAGCACAAGAGGTGGTTAATACCAGAGCCAGGAGAATTAGTATTGGAAGGAATAAGGCTGTCTGGATTTTGTTGGAGAAGAAAGCAAAGGTTTTCATGAGATTATCATTTAATTTTACCTATGCAAAATACAGAAAATTCGCGAAAACTGGTTTGGTATCTGCCATATTTTCTACATCCTACTGCAGACCCCCTTACCCTGGGTCTTTAACCTACAATGAGCGGATGTACCATAATCTATATTGTTTCTTTGGCACTGTCTGATAGGCTTTGTTGTAAAATCTTGAAGCGCTTGACCACAAAGGTATCATGAAGTACGAACTAAGTTTTATTAAGGGAATTATACATATATCTAGATTTAAAATAGTTAAAGAAATTTTTGAATTTCTCATCTGAAATAAGTATCTTATGCGGAAATTCAATATATGTGTCAATTTAGTTATTGTGATTTTGCTTCAATTCACTGGCGATTGTAATTTTGAATTGATATGAAAACTAATTTAATTATCAGAGTCAACAATTAGTTTCTGAAACAATAATAGAGAGAATTTTGAAAATAGAATTAGAAATATGAAACAGCACTCTGATCTTTATCTTTCTGGATAGCAAGAACTATTAATAGCTATATTTTCTAAACCTAATTCACCCTATGCTTTTAAAAAATAGAGCAATTTCATTATTACTTCTGACAACAACTTTATCATTTTTTCAAAAAAATTACCTGGGTCAACTCGAAAAGAAGACTATACTCCTGTATGTAAAAGCAAACCAGCAAAGTGTGTGAAATGTGAATTAATAAGGCTTAATTAAGTAATAGAATTTTATAATTAAACTTGATTACAAAGAAATGATTAAACCAGCCAAAATTGTTTTCCTGATTTTAATTTGTTCATTCTTTGAGATTAATGCTCTGTCACAATATTATGTCAAAGTTAAAACAGACTCTATTGGATTTGAGATTGATTCTGTTATTCTGGCTGTTGACAGTCTGCCTGGCCTTATTAATTGGGAAATAAGCAAGGATTCGTTGACGTGGGAGCCTCTCAATATTACGAATGATACTCTCTCCATCCGTATTGACGATGAAGCTTATTACCGAGCTGAATATTTAGAAGGCACATGTTTCCCTGTAAGTTCTGACATTATTTTTGCAGGCTTCAAATCAATACATGTTACGGGAAACAATGTGATTATTGAGCCCACTGGCGGTGTTTATTTTTTACCTTCTGGTATAAAACTTATAGTACCTCCAGGAGCCGTTGAAGAAAATGTTACAGTTTCTTTTGACCTTCTGGATAGTATCAATGCCGACCTGAAAATACCTTTTGACGGTGATATAGGTAAAGTGTTCTGTACAGGGATTTATTGCGAACCCTCTGATATTCAGTTTCTGAAACCTATTAGAGTCAGAGTGCCTTCACTTAATTACCAACATACAGATATCCCATTCGTTTACATATATAATAATTTATCAGATACATGGAGCCAATACACAGGTACACTGACCTGTTCAGAAAATAAACAATTCATTGAATATACGACTGACGAGTTATTTTCAGCAAGAATAGAACTTATTAAAGATGTATTTGCATTTAGTAAATCATCTTTAAAATTGAAGGGGGAAGATATAGACTGTCATGAACTTCTTGTGGAAATAAAGTCAAGGGCTTATGATTACGCTGGCCAGCTCGCGAGTGGGGAATGTTATGTTGTAGATGAAACCATTAGCGTTGAATTTACAGCATGCCCGGGTAGCCCCGTCGCAACGGCACATATACGGGAAATTGGGGAAAAATGTAAACCTGTTATAACCTCTTCAGTAGATAAGGAATGTCTGACTAATGGTGAAACTACAACACTTACGATTAATGTTAGTATAGGGGGTCTGCCTTTGGATAGCCAGCAGGTCTACATAGAACTGCCTAACGGTCTTTCAACGGAAAGCACCTATTTGATCACTGATAATTCAGGAAATGCTAAATTTAATATTAAAAGTAATGTTGATAATCTTGATATAGATGAAATAATTTATAATGTCCATACTCAGTATTATCTTGAAATTATTGAAGCTTCAGCTGATGGGACAACCGAAACTAATAAGAAATATCAGAAGACCTCAGAAATTCCTGGTACTCAGAAGATAGGATGTAACCAGATAAAATATGTTGACCTATTTGGAGGAGGTAATAACCAATTAAAAGCTGGTGAAACCGATCAAATATCCTGTGAATGTCTTGATCAGGATGGGAATAAGATCGATTGTGGTGATGTTGTATATTCTATAGTCCCCGGATCTGAATTTCCGCAAGCTGGAGCTATCTCCGTTAGTTCAGATGGCTTAGTGACTGCAAATAATCCTGGCGTTGCCCGTATTCAGGCCGTAGCTTCTGGCATAGAATCAAGAAATAATATCCACTATTCAGTTGCCTATGAAGGTGATTTAGTTTTTAATGGAGTAGTAGACCATAACATTTATAAGAATTGTGGTTGTGCGGATGATTATTATATTTCTCCTGATCATGAATGGAAATGGTATGTTGTAACTTATTCAGTGGATCTCCATTTTTATTTTTGGTTAAGCTCTCAATTAGATGATACCCCCTGGGGAGATTTAGAAGGAACAAATACTTACATTTATGATATTGATGCAGACAGTTACTGTAAGGATACAACAATAGTTGAAACAGTGAATGGTCATGATGGTAATCAAATGTATATTAATGGCCCGTTTACAAATGCAACAACACAACAAGTAATTTCAGGGAATGAGTTTTATTTAAATTATGGCTACTGGGACTATCTTGGATGGGGATCGGAGCAGATAATTGAGCTCTCCTGTGAAATGAACATTGCCAGCGGAGAAATCAATGTTCACGTAGATTACTATTGGCCTGAAGGCTGTGTGCGCAGAGTACATCCGGATGATTTTGTATTAAAATGAAACTAGAGACAAATTGGGAGTTTATTTAACTTTATAATTTGAATTTATGAAAAGACAGAAATTTAAATATTTAGTATTTAGTCCAGATTGGAAAATTGTATTGTCATTAAGATCTGCAGGTTTATTTGCTCAGTCTTTCCGAAGAGTATTTATAATAGCAGTATTAGTTTCTTGTTTACCGCTAACTTTAATAAATGCACAATATCTGCACATTGACAACACGGATAAAAGTACACACCCTGAGAATAAAAGTTTAAGCTTTGAAACGTATGGTTTTACAAAGTTATTTGATTTCTACGGTCCGGAAAGTGGCAACTGGCCCATGGAACTAATTATATCTGAGGGTTGGCTTTACGGTCATAATTATTCCGGAGGGGAGTATGATTACGGATTGATATATAAAATAAAGACTGACGGCTCCGGATTAATGAAAATTGTATTTGATGGAACAAAAGCCAATGGACTGGTGCTTTCAGGTTCTGTGCTCTATGGTGCAACACGTTATGCAGGCACATATGATGGAGGTGTATTGTACAGTATTAATACTGACGGCTCAGGATTTACAATTCTGTATAATTTTCAAAAAGAGTTTGACTATCCGGTTTATAACCTCATCCTTTCAGGGAGTATTATTTACGGACATGTATTTGATAGCTTGGAAGGTTCTGGTTTCATATTCAAGATCAATATTGACGGTACGGGATTTACTAAATTAGCTAATATCAGCGAGTTTCCTTATGCTGATTTACTGTTATATGACAATTATCTGTATGGGACTACCGTGGGAGCATTAAATGCAGGGGAAATATTTAGGTTAAAGACTGATGGAACCGAATTTCTTACTTTACATACTTTTGACAATCCGGAAGATGGGGACGGAGTCTATAATACTATGACTATTGTTGACAATTCGCTATACGGTACGACTGGAATAGGGGGTATAAACGATATTGGAACATTATTTAAAATAGACACAGATGGAACGAATTTTAAAAAGTTGTATGATTTTTCTTCAGACGAAGGATCTTATATAAGGAGTAAGTTAGTACTATCCGGGGCATATCTTTATGGTACAGCATCTGAAGGTGGTAATTCAGATTTGGGTACGATATTCAGATTTAATAGCGATGGCTCCGGTTTTGAAAAGCTTTATGACTTTCAAAATGAAATTGATGGGAAAGGGCCGGAAAAATTTGTTATGTCGGGAGATACTATTTTTGGCTATACATGGGATGGTGGAATAAATAATGATGGAATACTCTACAGATATACCTTGGAAAAAAGTACAGACACATTAACGAAGCATCCGGAAGTAATTAAGTTGGCCATTAAAAGACCAGAGCAGATTACCCTTACCACTAAAGAAGATTTGGTAGTAGAAAACGATCAATCCATAGACCTTGATACAACATTTTCGGCCACAGGAAATATTGAATACACCTACTCCTGGAAAGTAAAGACAAATAATGAATATAATATAGTTGACAAAACCGCTAAGATTAACAGTGACAGTACGTTTTATATCTTCCTTACGACAATTCAGGGATGTTCCTATTTTGACAGTGTAATGGTGGTTGCAAAGAATTCAACTGATATACACGATATAGATATTACTAATCAAATTAGTATATATCCCAATCCAAATACCGGTGATTTTCAAATAAAAATATTGGGTGAGAAAGCAGAATATTCTTTTGAAATAGTTGATATTGCTGGTAAAAAAATAGCTAATGGAAGAATTATTTGTACATCAGGAGAATGTACCTTTAATGTCAATCTGAGTGATGCTAAACCTGGGTTTTATACTTTGGTAATTAATATGGATCAAGTATTTTATGGTCAGAAGAAATTTGTCATTTCATATTAAGATATTCTGCCTGATTAAACACCCTTAGAATTTCCTAAATAATCAGGATTCCTTACAAGAATTGTACAAATATTCATCGATCTGTTATCTTCAGACCTCATTGCAGACTGAATCTCAATTCTTGTGCGAGCTAAATTGAAATATGAAAGAGGTTCGAACTCCCGATCCTCAACTTGAGAATTTGGTATTCTACTTACAGGCTACAAGCTCTTGTTTTGAAAAATAAGTAGTTATTTAATGGAGTACTTAAAAATGAGAAATTCACTTCTGATGAACCTTGGATCCACCAGAAAGATTTGCATTGATCTGTGGATCGCCTGTCACATAAATCTCGCCTCCACCATTTGCTGTTACATTCAGGTTCCCGGATACATTTACTTTGGCATCGGAACCACCTGTTAATTGAAGGTCCGCATCCTTCACCTTAAATTCAGCGGCGTATAAGTCACCACCACTTTTTACAACAGCTTCCAGTTTACCTGAACCTCCGGACAAATAAGCATCTCCACCTCCGCCTATAGAAAGGTTTAGTTCAGTTGAAACCAGCTCCAATCCCATGTCACCTCCTCCTGATACCTGAACTCTGGCAGTATTTACACTGGTGCCAGCCTCAATTTCAGAATCCCCGCCACCACTTATTGAAACATTTAACTCCTGGCAGCCAATGTTCATCTCAAGATCACCACCGCCTGAGATATTTATTTTTACATCAGAGGCTTTTTCACCTCCTGATATTTCCGCATCACCACCGCCGGATATAGTAGCCTGAAAGGAGCCTAAATTTGCTTTCAACTCAAGGTCTCCTCCTCCTGATATTTCAGTAGAGAAATTCTTTATGTTGCCTTTCAACTCTATATCTCCCCCGCCGCTAACACCGCAGTATGCCTTTTGTGCCTCCAGGCCAAATTCAAGGTCGCCACCACCGCTAATTACAATTTTAATGGCCTCCGTTTTAATGACAGACTCGCTTTCCACATCACCACCTCCAGAAACCTTAATAGATTTAATATCTTTCACTGTAACAAAAGCATCCAATGCGTTACTATTCCAGATATTTTTGTTCTTTTGGATATAGACATACAAAATGTCATCTTTTACCTCAGTAATGATGTATTGCTGCAGATTCTCATCTGCTTGTATTTCTACGCTGCTTGAGTTTCCCTGCTTGATAGCCAGGTCTATACCACTCTTGACCACAATACCTGAAAATTCAGATACATTTCGTTGCTTCAGGACCACGTTCCCATTGCCCCTGATCTGGGCAAATAAACTTGAAGATAAAAGGACCAGAGCGATAGTCCATAGGGAGATTTTTAAGATTGATTTCATAGCATATAAATTAAAGGTTTAATAAAGGATATAGTAAAGACGATGAATCTTGCAGGATGCTGCATAATCTGGGATATATTTGCAAGGTAAATTCTTAATTACTTTGTTCGGCAATGGCCTTCTCTACCTTCTGGATATGTTGATATCCTTCCAGATTAAAATATGGTCTTAATTCCCATGCATCTTTTAGTACATTCAATGCTTCCTGATAACGGCCTTGTTTGTATAAACCCCAGCCTTTGGTATCTATATAATACCAATTGTCAGGCCTAAGTTCCAATGCCTTTTGAATAAGAGTCATTCCTTCGTCAATATTGATGTCATTATCAATCAGGAACCAGGCAAACTCACTCATTCTGGATGGATTTTCTGGGTCTAATATGAGTCCTTGACGAAAATTATTCTCGGCTTTTTCAATTAATCCGGCTTCTGCATAAATACTACCAATCCCTGAAAATATTCTTGCTTCAGCCCAGTGTCTATTATTATTAATTGATTTATATTGCTCTATAAATTCATCTGCCTTCTCAATATCTCCCTGTGAAAGAGCGCATGTAGCTTGATGCTGAATAATTCTTGTATAATTTGGAAAAATATTTAATCCCAATTCAAAAGTTTCTTTTTCTTTTTTATGCTCATTGATTTCATGATATGAATTTCCCAGGCATGCGTAAATCCATGGATTTCGATAATTGCTCCCCCATTTTCTATATATTTCGAGGGCTTTTTCAAAACTGACTATCGCCTCTTCGAAATTATCAAGTTTTTGATAATAGACTAATCCAAGTAAGTACCAATAGGTAGGACTAAGCTCATCAATTTCCAGAAATTGCTTGAGATATTTGATTTCTTCATCTGGCATGGCAAAATAATAGGCATGGAGATGCTCTAACATTAGCTTTTCTTTTAATGGCAATTCATCCCTTTTATCGTAGACCACATTACACCAGTATTTTGCCAGTTTATCATTTCCGCTAACCATAAAAGTATATGAGAGAGTTCCATATGCCATTACAAAGTTTGAGTCTGTTTCAATAGCCTTTGATAGCCATTCAATAGCGGTTTGAAAATTTAATTCCATAAATGCATCCCAGCCATAAAAAAAGTATCTGTAAGCTTCAGATGAGTTTGTATATAAGGATTCGCTAAAGATTGGATTATCATATTGTTCTACTAATTTCTTGATTTCGAGGTAATTTTTTATCAATCCAGACAGGGAGTCAGCCAAAGCAAAAATATCATCTTCCGTTTTGCCTTCTACCTGGTAAGTTTTATATATTTCTTCCGATTCTGTATTCATTAACTGAACATTTATCCGAACCTTATCTCCGGCTTTCAAGATTTTTCCCAGTATAAATGTTCTTGTCTCGAGATTTGATGCCAGTTGACTCGCTAAAGAAGGTGTTATGGATGCATAATTCATATGTTTTTCTCCCTCAAGTAAGGAATACATGGTTTGATATTGTCGTACCGCTAACTCTTCTGAATTGGATAACTCAGAGATAACGAGATTTTGAAATCCACCTTGCCAGACATTGTACAAAGTGTCTCCAGACAGGTTCTCAAAGGGCATAACCGCTATAGAAATTTTACCATCGGGATCCCGAATCCCTTCAAATTTGTCTTTATTGAATATTTTTGGATAAACCAGGAATCCTACAAGCACAATAAGAGTAAAAATAATCACATCACTTAGCTTTATTTTTCTTTTCGCAGGAATTGAAGTTGCTTCTAGCTTTTTAGCTTTTTCAATGGATTCAGTCTTTTTTACTCCCTCGGGAGTTAAGTCAAATATCCATGAAAGAATAAGAGATAATGGGAATCCAATAATCAATAAAACTATAATGAAAGTAACCGTCCAATCAGGCAATCCAAGTCGTGGTAATATAATATCACCAGCTTCAATGATTATAAAAGCAGTGGCAGCATACATCGCCATTACCCTGAAGACCTTACGACGCTTCAGTTCCTGCCAGAACTGGGAGAGCTTATTGGGATCTGAGCCCATAATGATTTATATAAACCTTCAAGTTACAAAATTTGATCGGGAAAGTGAAATTTGCCAAAATATTTGAGGAATAATGAGTCATAGCACAATTTCTTAGGCATACAAGCTTGTATCTTATTCTACTGCATATTTTGTAGCCAACTCTTTGTACCTGGGAAGAGTTTTTAAAGGAGCAAAATGGATGTCCATTTCAAGCCATGGAATAGATATCCAGGATGGAATTGAGAGAAGGTATTCAATTTTATCGAGGGCAAGATCAAAATCACCAAGCAGGGTGTAAATAGTGGCTAGATCTATCACATAAGATATGCCATAGACAGCATCTGCAGATATTGGTAGAAGTTGAATCGCTTTTTCCCCTTCTTCAATGGCCCTTGCTTTTTCGCCTAAACCAGCATAAGCAACTCCAAGAGAGCTATGGTATCTTGGATCTTCGGGATTCTCCCTAACTTTATTTTCCAGTAGTTTTATTGCAGCTCTGAAATTTTTGTTTGCCAGCATATGATCTCCAGCATAGGTATAAATAAATGCGGAAAGTAAGGATTTTGGCCTGGTATATAATTTGTGACTAATCCAATTGTTTGAAGTATCAGATAAAATTTGCAGTGCAGCCTGCAAGTTTCTCTCACCCGTCTCCTGATAGTAACATGACCAGAGATAAAACTCATGGTTGGAGGGAACTGATTTGATGGCCTCACGTGAATGATCGCTTACACCTTGCCAGCTCCAATAAGCATATGTTTTGAACAAATAGGACCAGGTTCCATTAGGGGCCAATGAAATTGATTGATTGCAAGCATCGATAGCCTCTTTATATTGCCGGGTTAGCCAAAAACCCAAAGCTATATCTGTAAAATTCGATGCTTCCCTTGGGCTAAGTTTGATGGCTTTTTGGAGAGAACTTAAATAATCATCCCACTGGCCCATCGGTTCAAATATGGCAGCCTTTGCCTGCAAAATTTCAACGTTATTCGGTAGGCCCCTTTCAGCTATCTCTAAATGTTTAAGTGCTTGTTTATGATTTCTATATGCCCATAAGTAGTAATATCCTAGAGCAAGATGTACTTCTGGTAGGTCTGACCCAAGTTCCAGTGCTTTGGCAGCAGCCTGATCAGCTTTCTCCAGGCGTGACTCAGACAGGTCATACCTTAGATTGTAGAACCGGGCATGAGCTCTGGCCAATTCAGCATAAGCCAGGGCAAAAGAGGTGTCGATCTGAACAGCCTGCTGAAAATTTTGAACTGCCTGGTTCCAGGTTTCCAGTGAAAAATGTTCCCGCCCAATGAAATATCGACCACGGAGGTAAGCCTGGTAGGCCTCAAGATTATCTGTGGGTTGAATTTTCAAAGCACTTTGTTCACCTTCCAATAGATTAATGTTCAATTGTTCTACAACTTTTTGGGCTATTTCTGTCTGAATTTTGAATACATCATTTAGTTCGCGGTCATAATTATCTGCCCAGATATGAGTATCATCCGACACCCGTATAAGCTCAGGTGTAATACGTACCCTGTCAATTCCTTCTGGGTTTGTAGCCCAGCGTACGGTTCCTTCAAGAATATAATTGACACCAAGCTCCTTTCCAATCTGCTTAATTGTTTTATCTGTTTTGGCATAATATCTGGCACTTTTCCGTGATACTACTCCAAGAGCTTTTATACCTGCAAGAAGGCAAGTAATTTCATCAGTCATACCATCCGTAAAGTATGCATGTTCAGAGGGCCCAAGATTTTCGAATGGCAGCACTGCAATGGATTTATCAAATTTTTCTAGCTCCTTGGATTGATTATTGCTTCTTACGATATTCAGTATAAGCAGGGCAATAATTAGCAGAATACTAAAATAGCTGGTGACTTTCCAAATTTTGGTTTCCTGAGACTGAACTGATTTTCCATTCTTTTGTTTCTGTCTTTCAGTTTCTATGGATTCTGTTACTTTAAGACCCTCAGGAGTAAGGTCATACACCCATGATAGAATGACCATAACTATAAAACCAAGACCAAGAATATACAGGACTATATCTACCCACCAATCAGGTAAATTTAATCGGGGAAAGATGATATCAGCAGCTTCCAGGATTGCAAAGGCTGATGCTGCATAGACTATGATAACTCGAATAACTTTGCGGCGTTTTAGTTCATACCAGAATTTGGTAAATATATTTTCTTTGTCAGGCATTGTATTTAGTTGTAACTATACAATATACGACAAAAGTCGCTGAATTTCAAATCTCTGAAATATCTGGAATTCCAAAAGACATTTTTTACATTTCAATACGGGAAATGCCATTTGAGAATGTTGCTATAGGTGGTCGATCCGTTAAGGAAATGGGGAAGGAGATTTTTAAGAAATAAAAGTTTAGAAACCGCCATTACTTATCGCTAATAAAATCAGGAAAAAGAGGAATTTACCTTTTTCTCGAAATATCTATGTTTTAGAGCAATGAGAATGGCTTCATGAATTATTTTCTTAAGGGGCCCGGATCTTGAAAGTATTCCTATGACTTTATTCTGAATCCGGTTATACTTAAGCACATACTCCAAATCTTCTGATTTGTGGTTTTGATCTAAAATAGTCCGGGCAACAGCTTCTCCTGAAACCAGGGCCTGGAAAATTCCTTCACCTGTAAAACCCGAGGCCAAACCGGCAGCATCACCAGCCAGGAAGATATTACCAAATCTCATTCCCCGGTAGTCAAAATTAATTGGAAATGATTGGTAAGTGGCATTTGAGATATCAAATTCCTTTTTTTCCAACCAGGCATGAAAGTTTTCTTTTAACTTTCGTTGTGGAAGTATTTTTGGATCGCAAATACAACCCACCGAAATACTTTTTCTGTGGGGAAAAATCCAACCATACCAGGAATGAAAATAATCTACATCCATAAAAATTTCCAGTCTGGGTTCTTCTGCGATTACAGGTATGGAGTATTGAATGCCAATCAATACTTTTTCGACAGGAATATTCAAGTGTCTGCGAACTAAAGAATTTGATCCATCGGTTCCCACCAGGTAGTTATATCCATATTCATTGCCGGATTTTGTAATGACTTTATTGGATTCGATTGTAATGACTTTATCTCCCGAAACAATTTTGGTGTTCTCACCCTGTATTCTTTCTTTTTGCCATTTTCCGAATTCTTTACGGTTTATCATAAATACAACGGGTTCATGGGCTGTACCATATTTGCTTCTTTTTGGAGAATGCAAGGCTGTATGCACAATTTTGTGCTCAAATATTTCATCCGGGACTTTGATAATCTCGAGATCTTTCCGTGTGATTCCACCGGCACAGACTTTATCACCAAACTCCAGGTTTTTTTCCAGAAGGAGTATCTTCTTGCCAGACTCCCCCAGTATTTCAGCGCATCTTAAACCAGCAGGACCACCACCTACTATGATCACATCATACTTTTCCATGCAGAATTGCAATTAAATTAGCCTCTATGAAACAGGATTATTTGAATATTTTACAATAATATTCATTTTTAATATGATTCGCAAAGTTTGATAAGAGTGTTGGAATTTGTATATTTGATTTATGGGAATCAGGAAATCACATAATTTATTATTCGTTTTTCTCATTTCTATCCTTATAATTGGGGTACCCTTTACCGGTTTATCACAATGCGTACCCGATACTATAAACTGCAAGGATATTGGTGATCCTGGAGAGATATGCCCGGATTCATTGCCTGCGGGCATGGAAGGTGTCTTTTACGATGAAGTAATTACAATAATTACTCCCAACTCAGCTTCAATTGAAGGACTTTCTCTAGAAATAGTCAAGCTTCGATTAGATACCATCATAAATTTACCAGATGGGATTGTGTTTTCTTCTGAGCATAGGGAGTTTTTCCCCGATTCTGCTTATTGTGTTTCCTTATCCGGAACGCCAACAACTCCAGGAACCTATTATCTGGGGATTACTGTCACTCCCACTATTAAGCTAGGCCAATTGGTAGTGGAGTGGGATGCTATGACTGATGATACTTCCGTATATATTGTGGTTGAGCCACCTTCAGCAGCAGGCTTAATTAAAGACAATGGTTTCAGTCTTATTGCCAGCTATCCCAATCCATTCCAGGTGAGTACCCGGGTGGGCTACAACTTGAATACACCAGATGAAATTGAACTGGTTGTTTTCAATATGGTTGGGCGCAGAATTTATCATGAGAAAATGCTGGGTTCTACTGGAAAGAATTATTTTAAGTTTTCAGGAGAAGACCTACCTTCAGGTATGTATCTATATACTGTTGTAAGAGGCAAAAAAATTCTCAATGGTAAGCTCGTAAAATCCAGATAGCAATACGAATTAAATTTTCAATAAAAACTGAAGGGTTATACTCCTTTGAGGCAAAATATCTCCTGGTCGGCCCATATATTCAGTATTAAACAAGTTCTTGATTATAAAAGAAAGTCGAGCTGCTTCTGAAATATTCCACCATATTCTGTAATCAAATATAATCGATCCAGTTTGATGTTCCTCTCTGTAGTCTGGGTAACCCGGTAAAATTAGGTTACCAATAACCGGATCAGTAAATATAGAGTCCACCCTTTCCATAAAGCTGTTATAGACTAATGTAGTGCCTGTACCCCAGTGCTGCCAGGCGAAGTTAACATCCCCCTTCAGAGAATGACGGAAGCGGTATTTCAATATATTGTTAACCGAATCACTTTTGGGAACAGTAAGATCAACAGGATCCAGGAAAGTATACCCAGCCTGGAAATTAATCTTCATCTTTCCAACATTTCTAGTTCCATTGACAATAGCTTCAAGTCCGGTAATTCGAGCCTTTCCCACATTCAAAGCCTTAAATCCAATGTGTTCAAGGCCGGGTATTTGTACAGAGTCGGGAGGATAGGCACCAAAGGTATATTCAATCATATTTACATACTCGTTCCGAAAAAATGCAAAATCTACAAAGCCAGTCCAATTGCCCAATTTGTATCCCTGCATTACTCCAATTTCAGCACTCCATCCGGTTTCTGATTCAAGCTCCTGGTTCGGGAAGATATTTAGGGCTCCTACCTGGGTAGAAGCATATTTCTCAGCTATCGAAGGGAAGCGAAAGCCCTGGCCCGCAGAAAGTCGAATGAAAGTATGTGGTAAGGCCTGGTAATTAAGGCCAGCCCTAAATACAGGCTTAGGAACTTCACTTTCTTTATTTAAGCTATAGGCTTCCCATCTGAAGCCCACACTGTATTTTAGTTTTGAGAAAATGGATCCGTTTAGTTGTGTAAACAGAGCCGTTTCGGTTCGGGTATGGTCACCAAATAAGTTTGCTCTCACATTTGAATAATTAAAATAGGCACCTATTGTCCAATTAAAGTGTTCAGAGAACTTCTTTTGAAACTTATATTCTGCTAAGATGAGGTCGAACTGATTGCTTTTGTCAGGATTATCGGGTATATCATTGGTATTTTTAAAATACCTGGTTTTCAGGCTATGTTTAGCTCCCTTTTGATTAAAATAACTAATGTAAGGATCGATATACATCCGGAAACCATTTAAATAGGATGTTCCTGCAATATTTTGCCGATAGGCACCTGAGTCTGCATTTTGCCATAAGAAAAAATCATCCTTTTTGAGAAACATGCTTGTGATATTTACTCCATAGGAAAGTCCACTCACAGATTTTGACCGGTGATTTAATTTTAGGTTAATTCTTCCACGATTTTCATATTCATTTTCCCGATAGCCTTTGTCCTTGTATATGTTTGCTCCAACAGTCAGGTCAAGGTTTTTTATTTTCCGGGCATGTGAGAAAGAGGCACCTGCAAACCAGCGAGGTGAATCCCACCAGATCAATTCTTTTCTTTTCGGATTGAGGTAGAATCCTCCAAATCCCTGAAAAACAGTCTCGGGATCTGCTTTCGGGGTTTTTGTTCGTAAGTTTATTATTCCGTTCATGGCTGATGAACCATAAAGAACCGATGAAGCTCCCTTAATAATTTCAACTTGTGAGAGTGTTTCCAGTGGTAGCAGGTCCCATTTAATATCTTCTGCATCCGCTGACATTAGAGGTAAGCCATCTACCAGTGCCAGTACACGACTTCCGGCACCATAACTGTAACCACCACCTCCTCTAATACTGGGTTGGCCATCCAAAATATTTATGCCCGACATTTTATTCAAAATCTGATCCAGGGCAATTGTATTATCCTCAATAACACGATTGGGTTTCAGAACAGACATAGATACATTAACATGTGATAATTTCTGCTCTTCTTTTTCAGCACTTACAACAATTTCCTGCAATACCTCTAAGGATTGTGCCAGCTTAATACTAAGTCTGATAGTATCATTATCATTCAGTCGTACTTGCTTGCTAATGGTTTGGTATCCAATATATTGAAAGTTTACATTATGGTTCCCCGAGGGCAAATTAATTTTGAAATTCCCAGCTTCATCTGTCATAACCCCGGTATGCTCGTCTGTAAAAACATGGGCTCCGGGCAGTCCTTCACCCGTTTTAGAATCACTCACCTTACCCACAACCACACCTTCATTTTGTGAATACAAAAGCGTGCAATTCAAAACTATTAATGATAGTATTGTTATTAAATATCTCATCAGGGTAATTGAGCTATGTATCAAATGTACGAAAAGCAGAATAAATCTACTTAAAATCATTAAGGTCAAAATATTCTTTCCTTAATCACGCCTTTTAGTTTTAGCTTAAGTTTTGCATAAAGATCAGAAAACACTTTAATTTACTTTATCTTTTTTGACCTTACTAATTATTGATATATTTGAGCCACCTAATTTTGAATCTTCTTACATTAATAAGCTAATAATATTCTAATCAAAACGATATGGACTATACATATTGGAAGGTTGAACCTGTCAAAAATCTGTTGATTCTAAGAATAGATCGTCCAGATTGTCTAAATGCATTGAATTCATCCTCATTACTGGAACTGTATGGAATTTTGATGGAGTTGGAAATGGATACCAGGGTCAAAGGTTTGATTATTACTGGAGCGGGGGAAAAGGCTTTTATATCTGGGGGAGATATTGATGAGATAGCAAATTTGAATCCTGATTCAGCAAGTGATTTAACTACCAAAGCGAATGAATTTATGAAGTATATAGAGGCTTATCCAAAGCCTATTATTGCTGCTATAAATGGTCTTGCATTTGGGGGAGGTTGTGAGTTGGCTATGGTATGTCATTTACGTATTGCTTCTAACCATGCTAAGTTTGCCTTACCTGAAGCCAAACTGGGTATTGTTACTGGAATGGGAGGAATTCAAAGGATGATTCAGCTGGTGGGGAAAGGAAAAACATATGAAATGGCATTCACAGGAGAACCCATTGATGCAAAGGAAGCAGAAAAAATAGGACTGGTGAATAAAGTTGTTGATCCGGATCAGCTGTTGCCAACGAGTATCGAACTTCTATCAAGAATTTCTAATAGTTCAGGGGTTTCTTTACGTGCTATTATCAATGCAGTGAATGGATATTTTTACAGTGGGGATGGATTGCAGATTGAGATGGATGAGTTTATCAATTGTTTTGCTGAGGAAGACTTTAAAGAAGGAGTCAGAGCTTTTAAAGAAAAACGGAAACCCAAATTTTCATAGTATTTTATGGATAGATTGTCTTACTATATATTCAGGGTATTTCTAATCATTTTAAAAGTGACACCCTTTTTCCTATTATACGCCATCTCAGGTATAATGTACTTCTTTATGTATTATGTGTTAAGATATAGAAGAACAGTAGTTTATGATAATCTTAGAAATTCCTTTCCCGATAAAACAGAAGACGAAATAAACTGGATTTCAAAGCAGTTTTACAAACATCTGAGTGAGATTTTTGTAGAGAGTGTGAAAGGCTTTTCCATGAGTGAAAAAAGCTTTGAAAAAAGGTATAAAATATCAGGGTCTGAAATTGCAGAGAAATATCTTGATGAAGGAAGAACTGTAATTGCCCTTGCCGGTCATTATGGAAACTGGGAATGGGGCATTGAAACTGTAGCCAGGGTATTTAAGCATAAGGTAATAGCCCTTTATCAACCGCTAACAAACACTATTATTGATAAATACCTGACTGAGAAAAGAAAAAAGGGAGGGATGTACCTGGTTCCGGTATTTGAAACCCGAAATTCATTTGAGGAAGCAAAAGAAGATCCGGCATTGATAATTATGGCCGCTGATCAGAATCCTCCAAGCCTTAACAAAGCAACCTGGGTAAATTTTATGAACAGAGAAACCGCTTGTATGTATGGGCCGGAGTTCTATTCGAAAAAATATAATACGCCCCTGGTTTACTTTGATGTACAGAGAGTAAAAAGAGGATATTACACTCTCCATATAAGAGAATTCCTTGAAAACCCGACTGAATCAGAACCTGGAGTTATTACTCAATTGTACATGAACACCCTTGAGCAGATAATACGAAAGAAACCTGCAAACTGGCTCTGGTCGCATAAAAGGTGGAAGCACAAGCGAAAAAAAGAAAATGAGCAATAAGCAATTATTGAGTAATTACCTGAAAGTTGAATTTCCGGTTATCATGGCACCTATGTTTCTGGTGTCGAGTGTGAAAATGGTAATTGAAGCCATGAAATGTGGAATTGCAGGGGTCATTCCAAGTTTGAATTACAGAACTGACGATGCACTTGGGGATGCCCTAGATGACTTGAATACTTTCAGTAAAAGCAAAAGCAACAAAGGAACGTACGGGATTAATCTGATTGTACAGTCATCTAATTTACGCTTGGAAAAGGATCTTGAAGTATGTGTTCAAAAAAAGGTTCCATTCTATATTACTTCTTTAGGTAGTCCGGAAATCGTTATAGAAAGGGCGAAAGAATATGGAGCTATTGTATTCAGCGATGTTACAAATTTGAAACATGCAAAGCGTGTCTACGATTTAGGCGTTGATGGCTTTATTGCAGTAGGTGATGATGCGGGTGGCCATTCAGGGACCGAGTCAAATAATACCTTAGTGCCTTCATTACTGAAAAACTTTCCTGATAAACCAGTAATAGCAGCAGGAGGTATTGCAAATGCTAAGGGGATTGCTTCCATGCTTTCATTGGGTGCAGTAGGTGTGTCTATAGGAACCTTATTTATTGCCAGCGATGAGGCTCCAGTAAGTAATGAATATAAAGAGGCTATTATTAGTTCAGGAAGGGAAGATATTGTTATGACCTTACGCTTATCAGGAGCTCCAGTTTCGATTATTAATACTCCCTTTTATAAAGGACTTAAAAAGGCTGATGAAGAGCGAAAGAATACTAAAGGAATCGATTCAACTACCGAGAGTAAAATGGAAACCATGAATAAGGGGATAAGAATGTTAGAAAAATCCATTAAACCAGGAAATTATAATAATTTATGGGTGGCTGGAAAATCAGTTGAAATGATTAATTTGATTAAACCGGTTGCAAAAATAATCGAAACGCTGAAGGATGAATTTCAGAATGTCTGAAATTTTAAATGTGAAGATCCTTAAGTCATAGATTGGATAATTCCACAAACTAATTTCTAGTTACTTTTATTGATTATAGAAAAAATCCATCTTTTCTGACTACTAATACTCCTTCATCACTATCGGTAGTATTTATTACTTTGGGAATATAAAGTGAACGGACGATTCTTTCAGCCACTGAATTAGCATTATCTATCTTTTCCTGGTTAACTGAGGTCATGACTGAATCAATTTGCTTCGGATTGAGTTTATCTGTCATTCCTCCATTGAACAGACCAATCATGTAATAAATGCTTCGGATTCCTGCGCTTCTGGCTTCCCCTGCAAAGCTAGCCGCAAATCCATGGAGGCCCTTTTTGGAAGCCACATAAGCCGAGGAGCCATTAAATTGAGCAATTTCAGCTACAGAACCGGTATAAAGCAAGGTTCCTTGATCAGAAATAAGATCTTTTAAGCCTTTTGAGATAGCAATGGGGGCAAATTGATTGATTTGCAATACTTCCGACAATTCCTCATGACTCACCTCACTGGCTCGGCTAAGACTCCCGGTGACAGCTGCCGTATGAACCAGATAGTCTAATTTTTTATACTTATTTTTCACGGTAGAACTGAAGTCCTTTACTTCTGACTCATCGCTCAGGTCGGCTTTTAAAAATGCAAATGGGATATTACGTGATTCCAGTTCTTTTCCCAACTCCTGAGCTTTTTTATCATTAGAATTATAGTGTAACACTAATTCACATCCTCGATCAGCCAGGGCTTTTGCTACTTCGCTTCCTAGAGCACCAGTTGCCCCGGTAATAAGTGCAGTTTTTCCTTTAAGTCGAGTGCGCATTACAACTGCAAAATGATTCTTATTTTCAGTTTGCTCTGGTACTGAATAAGTAAAAGCACCATACTCACCACCAACTCCAGCAGCTGGACTTAATATTTTCATGCCCTGCTTTAATTCACCTGACTCTTTAAGGAGTGAAAAACCAAGTGGAATTCCAAGGCCAGATACATTCCCATGTTTTTTCTGTACTTCACGGTAAAGCTTGTTATGTGGAAACTCCAGCTCATCGCAGGCTGATAGTAAAATGGCATCACCGGTTTGATGCGGTACGAGAATATCGATGTCTGCTGCTTTCCATCCTGATGCTTCCAAAGCATCTCTCGATGCTTTTACAATATCGACAATAGCCCTTTCCCTGACCACTCCACTATTCATATAGAGGTTCCAATCACCATCTACTCCAACATAATCCACCATTTTTAAATCCTGGTAATTTACTATGGAAATAACTCCTTCTTTCTTTGTTCCCTGTTTCCTGGAAAGTATAACAGCAGTGGCTGCATCGCCGAAAGTAACAAAGGGAATAAAATCAGTAAGTCGGGTAAGGAAGCTCGACATGGTTTCTGTATGGGCAACTACTACATGTTGAACTTCGGGATTGCAAATAAGAAAATCAACTCCCCGCTGCAGATTTACAGCAAATCCGGTACAACCAGATGCCAGTGTATAGGTGGGCGTAAAGTTGGTATATTCAGTAAAAAAGGCCTTTATTGTGGCTGCAATACCTGGAGCCTGTTCATGGGGCGAAACAGTACTTACAATCCATGCCCCGATTTCATTTGGATGCACATCCGCGTCTAACAGTGCCCTCTCAATGGCTTTCACACCAAGATCAAGAGCACTCTGGGTGGATATCTGATTTTTATTGGGGGGAAAAGGGGACACATGACTGCGGGTATGAAATCCCATTTTATGACCGGCAAAATATTCAAAGGGACTAACGCCCGGATTCTTTTTAATAAATTCCTGGTAATTTTTCCCATTTCTCACACGTTCAGTATTGAACCCTTTTAAATATCCTTTTTCCAGGGCATGTTCAATATCCTTATTATCAACTGTATACTTCCCTACAGCATGACCCGTTCCGCTGAAAATATAATTTTCCATCATATATAAATACTTAAAATTTTAATTCATTTTAGCCATTTTAGGCACTTTAGCGCATTCCAGGCACTTTTCATTATACTTACTTCTCTTTTCCCCATTTATACCCATCTCTTCTTACCAGCAGCATACCTTCTGCCGTATCGTAGGTATTTATGATTTTTGGTCGTACAAGGGAATTCACTACTTTTTCGGCTGTTTCTGCAGGAGAATCCAGGTCTTTCTGTCCAATTGTAGCCATTACTTTTCTTATTTGATCTTTAGTGAGGAGTCCTGCCATACCTCCATCCATCACACCAATCATATAATAAATGCTTCGAACGCCCCTGCTATGGGCTTCCCCGGCAAAACTAGCTGCAAATCCATGCAAACCCTGTTTTGAAGAAACATAGGAGGATGAACCAGAGAACTGTGCATCTTCGGCAACTGAACCTACATATAATATTGCCTTATTCACTTTATCGGCCAGGGCTTTTGTGATCATAACCGGTGCCAGTTGGTTTACCTGGGCCACTTTTTTCACTTCTGCTTCAGTTACATCACTTGCCTTGTTCAGGCTCCCTGATATGGCAGCAGTATGTACCATGTAATCAAGATGATCGTATTTTTTATCAATGTAATCTATCATTTTGAGAACATCATCCGATTGCGAAAAATCAGACTTGATCAGTTCATACCTGGTATTCATTTTATCTAGCTCTTTGGCAAGAGCTTTTGCTTTGTGATCATTTGAGTTGTATTGAAGTATTAGGTGAGCACCTTTATCTGCCAGGTTTTTAGCTACTTCGTAACCCAAACCTCCGGTAGTTCCGGTAACCAGAACCAGGTTTTCAGTAAATGGATTGATTCTTGATGTTTTTGGCTTTGAATTCTTTGGTACAATGTAGGTAAATGCTCCAAACTCACCTCCCAAGCCTGCTGTAGCCGTATGAATTTTCATTCCGGGATGTAAACGTGATGCTTGTTTTAATTCTGATAAAGAGGCAGGAATAGATGCTCCGGAGATATTGCCTTTTTGCAATTGAACATCAAGATATACTTTTTGAATGGGGATATCAAGCTCTTTTGCTGCCCCGTGCACGATAGCATTACCTGTTTGGTGTGGAATAAATAAATCGATGTCATCTACAGACCACCCAGATTCATCAAGAACTTGCTTTGTTGAGGTAGTAATATCAAATATAGCCGTGTTTTTTACATTACCGGGATTCATGTATAGATTGCCATCTTTGTTTGCTCCAAGGTTTCCAAGCATTCTCAAATCTTCTTTATTTACTATGGAAATAACCCCTTCCTTTTCTGATCCCTCCGCCAGGCTGAGTACCACAGCTGCTGCCCCGTCACCGAAGGTGGTATAGGGTACGAAACTGGTTGTTTCTGTTAAAAGGCTCGATAGAATATCTGAATGGGCAATTACCACATGCTTAGTCCCGGGATTGCATTTAAAGTATTCCATGGCACGCTGAAGATTGATGTTAAATCCAACACATGCTGACGTCATAGTTGAGGTGAGGGTTTGATTGTCCCAATTGGCAAAATATCCTTTAATAATGGATGATATACCGGGAGCCTGAAGGGGAGGGGTGCCCGAACTAATAAACCAGCCATCAATATTTTCAGGATGGATTTCAGCATCTTTAAGTGCCCGATCAATGGCCTCAACCGCTAAATCAATCGCATTTTTTGAATCCAGGATCTTTTTTCTTGTGGATGGAAATGGAGCCACATGATTTCTGGTTCCGAAGCCCATTACTTCTCCAGCAAAATATTTAAAAGGGGAAGTAGCAGGGTGCTTCTGCCGGAACTTCTGGTAATACTCATTTTCTGCAATTCTTTCCTCATCAAAACCATCCAACCTACCATCTCTTACTGCCTTTTCGAGAATTTCATTGGTTATAGCATGCTCACCATATGCATGACCAATTCCGGAAAATATAAAGTTTTTGTGCATTGTTATTTTATTTTCACTTTGCAATTTTAGCCATTCCAGGTATAATTATCCCGAGAATATTGAACAAAGATATCCTAAATTGGGTACATTCTTACTTCACAGCTAACATGAGACAAAGCCTGAGAGTATTTTTTAAAGAAATAATCTTATTGGGAATAATCCCAAAATCAGTATGAAAACCGTTAGAAAGTGGTAAATTTAAGCGTATAATTTTTGCTCAATTAATACATAAAAATGAAAAATATACCGGTTATAACTGTATGTGAAAAATCTCTGGCAAAAGCTTATGAAAATTCACTTATAAAGCTAAATGATGAGGGAATTGGATTCAAAACCCAATATGACAAACCTGGGGATCCTTTGAGTCTGGACTGTACTATGAACATTACCATTCTGGAGCCAGAGAGCGACCCCATGATACATAAAGCATTTCCGGGAGGAATTGAAGACCTGAAGGAGTATGTGATGGAATTGAAGGGTTTTAAGGACCATTGGGTAAAAAATATGAATGACCCGGATGATACCCGTTGGGAATATACTTATCATGGGCGGTTGATAAACTATGGTTCCTGGAAAGAATGGAAGGATGCTGAGAATAAAAAGGATAGCTTTGAGGCAGGTTTTAGTATAAATCAAATTGAAAGTGTAATTCAAAAGTTAATTGATCAACCATTTACACGTCAGGCACAAATGATAACCTGGATGCCGAATATTGATCTCAATGTTTATGACCCACCCTGTCTTCAGTCACTATGGTACCGAATATTGGAGGATGATGAAGGGGTACAATGGCTGAATTCAAATATCCGGTTTAGAAGTAATGATGCCTGGGGAGCTAACTTTATGAATATGTTTGGTTTTATTCAGTTTAACAAGGAAATCATTGCTGATGAAATAGCAAAACGAACAGGGAAGGTGGTAAAATTAGGCAGGTTGAACTGGCATGCAGACTCATTCCACATATATGGTAAGGATATTGAAAAAGCCAGAACCATGTTATTTGACCGACTGGAAACACTCAGTTTTGAAGAGAGAATCTTTAATTTCCACGATGATTTTATCAGGGAAATGTATGATGATGCTGAAGCTATGGTGAAAATGAAAATTGCAGAATACGATCGAACTCATGAATAAAGTTTTTTACCTATTCACAAGATCAGACTTTAATACAAAATTTACAACTAGGAATTAATTCTATTTTCTGCCTGTAAGTTCTTTGGGGATTCTCCCATTTCGAATACTTTCAGAACGAAGTTTGCGGCCAACAATACGTTCAACCATCTTGCCAATCTCCAGTACCTTATCAATATCAATACCGGTATCAATTCCCATTTCATCCATCATTACCAGCATGTCTTCCGTTGAATTTAAACCAACATTTAGAGGATCGTTGTAATAGTATGCACCTGTGCCTGAAACAGGAACCCCATCAACGAAATTGGCTGGTTGTCCTCCAATACCTCCCATCGTTGATTCGTAGTTGGTCATTCCGGCCTGTAGAGCAGCCAGCACATTGGCCAGTCCCCAACCCCTTGTGGTATGCAAATGTACAATATGTTTATCCGGACTGCCAAAAGCATCGAGAAGCATAGAATAATATTTATAAACACGATCTGGTGAGGCAGAACCATCATGGTCAGCATGTTCAACATCCGTAGCACCAATATCGAACCATTTTTTCGTAAACTCAATGGCTTTCTCCAACTCTGTAGGCCCTTCAATAGGACAGCCCCATATGGTACTGACAGTTCCATTTACATTCAATCCTGCATCCCTCGCCCTGGGAATCCATTTTTCACACATTTTCCAGTATTCCTTAATACTTAAGCCTGAATTTGTCCGGTGGTGCGATTCTGAAGTAGATATCATTACCAATATTCTGTCAGGGCCATACCCATCTTTCCGAGCCTGTATGGCCCGTTCGATAGCCCTCTCTCGTATGGTAATAGCCGTCAAACTAACCCCATTTATAAGATCTTTCACATTTTTACTCTGCCTGATCCTTTTTAATAGATCGTCGGCATCTTTAAACTGTGGCATGCCTTTGGGGTTTCCAAAGTTTGTGAGCTCAATATGTTTGAAGCCAGCCAGGATTAGCTGCTCAGCAAGCCATAATTTTGCATCAGTTGGAATAAATTTCTCTTCATGTTGAAATCCATCCCTAACAGTAATGTCTCCAATGGTAACTTTTTTCGGATAATTCACTTAAGTTATTTTAATTATACATCTATTAATCAGTTATATATAAAATCTGCATCTCAATTATTTATTCCATTAGCAATGAATTGACTGAACTATGGAAACCATTTTCATGGGCATTGCATTTGACGTTATTTATGGAAAAAACCGAATGATAAAATCCATACGCCTAATTTATAAAAAATTTTACTTAAATTTAGTAAGAATTAATTTGGATACACCTTTGTCATTATAAATCAAATATTTTGTTCCGATTAAAATCGAATATCAAAACAGATACGAAAGAGTTTAAGGATAACAAAAAGAAGTTTCTTAAAGTTTTAGGAGAGTACCAGGAAGTCTTAAAAGAAACGCTTCATGGGGCTTCAGAAAAATCAGTTGAGCGACATAAAAAAAGAGGTAAATTGCTTGCCCGGGAAAGAATTGACCTGTTGGTCGATCCCAATACACCATTTCTTGAACTATCTTCACTCGCAGCATATGGTGAGTACAATAACCAATTTCCGTCGGCAGGCATAGTTACCGGGGTAGGGCTTATCCATGGAAAGGAGGCAATTATTATTGCCAATGATGCTACTGTTAAGGGAGGCACCTACATAAAGGAAACCATAAAGAAACATTTAAGAGCACAGCAAATTGCGATTGAAAATCATTTGCCATGTGTATACATGGTTGATTCAGGCGGAATTTTCCTGCCTGAACAATCGAAAGTTTTTGCAGACAGGGATAATTTTGGAAGATTTTTCTACAACCAGGCTCGATTATCTGCCCTAGGTATTCCACAAATCTCAATTGTAATGGGTTCATGTACTGCTGGTGGTGCATATGTTCCGGCCATGAGTGACGAAACCATAATCGTTAAAAATCAGGGCACCATATTTATTGGTGGTCCTCCGCTGGTTAAAGCAGCCACCGGAGAGATTGTAAGCCCTGAAGAATTGGGCGGAGCAAAGGTACATACATCCATTTCAGGTGTGGCAGATTATTTGGCTCAGAACGATCGGCATGCATTGCAAATTTGTAGGAATATATTTGAAAACCTGGGATTCAAAAAGAAACAAAGTCTTCAATTATCTTCTGTGGAGGATCCGTATTATGATCCCTATGAATTGTATGGTATAGCTCCTGTGGACCTGAAAAAACCAGTGGATGCAAGGGAAATAATAGCCCGTATTGTCGATGGGAGTTACTTCCATGAGTTCAAAGCAAAGTATGCACCCACAATGGTTACAGGTTTCGCTAATATAATGGGATATCCTGTTGGAATTCTTGCCAATAATGGGGTATTGTTTTCTGAGACATCATTAAAAGGAACGCATTTCATTGAGTTGTGCGCAAGTAGAAATATTCCACTTCTTTTCCTACAGAATATAACGGGTTTTATTGTTGGTAAGCAATACGAGCATGGAGGTATTGCAAAAGATGGAGCCAAATTTGTTCATGCTGTGGCCAATGCAGAGGTGCCTAAATTTACTGTAGTTTTTGGAGGGTCTTTTGGGGCCGGAAACTATGCTATGGCTGGAAGAGCTTATGACCCGAGGCTTTTATTAATGTGGCCAAATGCAAGGATTTCCGTTATGGGAGGAGAGCAGGCCTCTGATGTTTTAATTCAGGTGAAGATGGAGCAATTGGCTGCAAAAAACCAGCGTATGCAAGCAGCTGAAAAGAAGAAGTTAAAAGAGGAAATATTGAAAAAATATGAGGAAGAAGGCTCTATATATTACAGTACCTCGCGGCTTTGGGATGATGGGATTGTGGACCCGGTCGATACACGTAAGGTTGTGGCTATGGGTATTGCCATGTCATTAAATAATCCTTATCCCAATACCAAATACGGGATATTCAGGATGTAAGCTTAACCGTTTTTGCTTTGGGGTAGAGAAAGTTTTTTACCACCCATTAAATTTTTAATGCCATTGTTAATAAATTGAAATTAAATAAATGAACTTTAAGACCATTGAACTTGAGGTAAAAGACGATCTTGCCCTTGTCTGGCTGAACAGACCAGAAATTCATAATGCCTTTAATGAGGTAATGATCTCTGAATTGATCACCTGTTTTGAGTCTATCAATAAACTGGATGGAGTTCGAATTGTTATCCTTCGGGGTCGCGGTAAATCGTTTTGTGCCGGAGCCGATTTGAACTGGATGCGAAATGTGGCAGACTATTCCTATGAAGAGAACTACCAGGAAAGCTTATATCTATCGAAGTGTTTCTATACCATTTACACCTGCAAGAAACCTACTATAGCAATGGTTTACGGAGCAGCAATAGGTGGAGCAAATGGCCTGCTCGCTTCATGTGATTTCGCATTTGCTGATAACGACACAATATTCAGCCTTAGTGAGGTAAAAATTGGTGTGGTGCCCGCCTGCATTTCTCCTTATGTTGTTAAAAGAGTAGGAGAGTTTGGTGCACGTGAATTAATGCTTACCGGACAAAGAATAAATGGCAAGGAAGCAGAACATTTTAAGCTGGTAAACAAATCATTACCTGCAAATGAACTAGAGGATCACATTCATTCTATTGTCCAGCTTTTAAGGACCAGCGGTCCAAAAGCAGTGACCCATTGTAAATCTTTGCTTTATAATATTACCAATGAGGAATCATTACACCAGGCCCTGGAATCTACTGCCCGGATAATTGCAGAAATTAGAGCTTCCGATGAAGGACAGGAAGGAATGGCAGCTTTTTTGGAAAAAAGAAAACCAGGATGGGTGAAATAAATTGAGCTGATTTTTTGCCGATATAATTTCCTTAAAAATTAAGATAGGATTTTTTGATATGAAATTGTTTAAAAAAATACTCATTGCCAATAGGGGAGAAATAGCTGTTCGTGTTATTCGGGCTGCCAGGTCTCTTGGAATACAGACGGTTGCAATCTGCACCCCGGCAGATGAATCTGCACTGCATATTCGAATGGCGGATGAGTCGTTTATTCTTGATGGAAATGATTTAAATGATACCTATCTAAACATTAAAAAGATCATTCAGCTGGCAAAATTGTCAGAATGTGAAGCGATCCATCCGGGTTATGGTTTTTTAGCTGAAAACCCAAAATTTGTGCAGGCATGCGAAAAGGAAGAAATTGTATTCATTGGGCCATCTTCCAGGGCAATCCGATTAATGGGAAACAAGATAGAATCCCGAGCTTTTGTAACAAAACTGGGAATACCTGTAACTAAAGGTGTCACCGGTGATATTAATACCTTAAAGAAAAGTGTCCAAAGTCTTAGATTCCCTGTATTGGTGAAAGCTGCCGGAGGGGGTGGCGGAAAGGGAATGCGAATTGTTAAAAAAATAAGTGAACTAGATCAATGGCTGGAAAGTACTTCAAGGGAAGCAAAATCCTATTTTGGGGATGGAACAGTCTATATTGAAGAGTATATTAAAAACCCAAGACACATTGAGATACAAGTATTAGGAGATAAACATGGGAATGTGATACATCTTTTTGAGCGAGAATGTTCCATTCAAAGGCGATATCAGAAAATAATTGAAGAATCTCCTTCTGTAACTCTCACTAATAAATTAAGAAATGAAATGGGAAAGGCAGCTGTTCAAATAGCAGAAGAAATAGGCTATAGCAATGCCGGCACCATTGAGTTCCTGGTGGATTCTAATCTGAATTATTACTTTCTTGAAATGAATACCAGGATTCAGGTAGAACATCCTGTGACTGAGTTGGTTACAGGAGTTGATCTTGTGAAGGAACAAATTAAGATTGCTGCAGGGAAAGAAATTGATATTAAGCAAGAAGAAATAAAACAAAAAGGTCACGCCATAGAATGTAGGATATATGCTGAAGACCCTGAAAATAGCTTTTTGCCCTCTCCAGGCGAAATTATTCTATATTCTGAGCCTTCAGGATTGGGTATTAGGGTTGATTCAGGCATAGATGGTCCAACCTCTGTTGAGAGTAGCTATGATCCACTTATATCCAAACTTATCTGCTATGGAAGTACTCGTGAACAAGCCAGGAATATGATGGTAGAAGCACTCAATCAATATGCAATTCATGGAATTAAATCAAACATTGTTTTTCTGAAGAGTGTATTGAATAACTCAGCGTATATTCAAAATCAGATATCTACTGCCTATTGCGATCAGTATACGGATGAGTTGATAGAAAAGGTCGAAAAAGAAAGGGGAGAATTACCTGAATACCAGCCTGCCATTGCGGCCTTTCTATTTTCAAATGGAAGGAAAAATATAGCCTCTGAATCGTTGCAGAGTATCTGGCAGAAAATTGGGTATTGGAGAAATGTAATGGAACCAAAAATTTGCACTAACGGACAAGTTCAGAATGTTATTGTCGATCAAATTCAGAACCATCATGCCCAATTTTATATTAATGATAAGTTAATGTTTTTCAGTATTAAAGAACTAAGTAACGAATCCATTACTTTAGGTCATGAGGGGTCTGATTACTGTTTTTATGTTTCTATGGTGAACCCAACCAGGTTCAATATAAGTTATAAGGGGTTCATATATGTTGTTACCAGAGAAGATATCTTATCGAATGATGAGGAATCAGAGACTGTGTCCGGGCAGGATCCGGACCAGGGAATTATTTCTTCTCCAATGCCCGGCAAAGTAATTAAGGTGCATGTTGCTGAAAAGAAGCTGGTTCAAAAGGGGAATACCCTTATTGTGGTCGAGGCAATGAAAATGGAAAACCACCTACAGGCACCTTTTGATGGAAAAATTGATAAAATTAATGTGAAAGAGGGGGACTCAATTGATGCGGATGAAACATTAATTGTTCTCAAAAAATAAATGTTAAATATGGATTTAGAACTTTCTGATGAACAAAAAATGATCAGGGATACTGTTCGCGATTTTGCGGAACGCGAAATAAAACCTGTAGCCAAAGAATTAGATGAAAAAGGAGAATTTTCCTGCGATCTAACAAAAAAAATGGGAGAACTGGGTTTGTTTGGAATGTGTTTGCCCGAAAAATATGGTGGACAGGGAATGGATACCTTGTCATACATAATTGCTGTTGAAGAGCTTGCTCGAGTTGATAGTTCGCAGGCAGCTACCCTGGCCGCGCAGAATTCACTAGGTATTGGACCCATCTATTACTACGGAAACGAGGAACAAAAGCTAAATTACCTTCCCCGTTTATGCACTGGAGACTTTCTCTGGGGTTTTGGACTAACTGAAGCCAATGCAGGTTCCGATTCCCGCGGGACCAAGACTACAGCAATTAGAAAAGGAGATTCCTGGATTTTAAATGGTTCAAAAATCTTTATAACAAACTCAGCAAGTAATATTTCAATTGGGTCAACCGTCCAGGTAGTTTCAGGTGAAAAGGAAGGAAAAAAGGAATTTACATGCATATTGGTTGAAAAAGAGACTCCGGGATTTAAGCAGGTTCCGATGCATGGTAAAATGATGTGGCGTGCATCTGATACTGGTGAATTGTATTTCGACGATTGCACAGTGCCGTATAAGAATTTGCTGGGTGAGGTAGGAGTCGGTTCACGCATTATGTTGAAAACGCTGGATAATGGGCGATTGTCGATAGCCGCAATGGGGCTGGGTCTTGCCCAGGGTGCTTTTGAAATGGCCATGCAATATGCACATGAAAGAAAACAATTTGGCAAGCCAATTGTCAAATTTCAGGCCAATGCATTTAAACTGGCTGATATGGCAGTAAGCATTGAATTAGCAAGGAATCTGTTGTATAAAGCATGCTGGTTAAAAGATAATGAGAAACCTTTTGGGAAAGAAGCAGCAATGTCAAAACTCTACTGTTCTGAAATAGCGAAAAGTGTGACTGATGAGGCGGTCCAGATACATGGAGGATATGGATTAATGAAAGACTATGACATTGAACGATTTTATCGCGACCAGCGTATACTTCAGATTGGAGAGGGCACGTCAGAGATTCAAAGATTGGTCATTTCCCGGCATATAGGCTGTTAATAGATAATAGAAATGAGTTCAGAGATAAAAAATTCCCCTAAAATACTTTGGGAACCTTCCCATTCCATGGCTGAGAATTCAAATCTTTCTGCCTATATGCAATGGTTAAAAAAGCATGAAGATTTGAAATTTGGAAATTATCAGGAATTATGGAGCTGGTCTGTGAACCATATTGCTGATTTCTGGGAATCCATATGGAAATTCTTCAAAGTAATCTCTAAAACCCCCATTACTGAGGTTGTGTCAAAGGACCCTATGCCCTATACACAATGGTTTGGTGGTACCAGTTTAAATTATGCTGAACATATTTTCAGAAATGAAACAGATAATTATCCTGCTATTATTTATGCTTCAGAAGGGGAGGTGATTAAGGAAATCAGTTGGCAGGAATTGAAATGGAAAGTGGCAGCTTTTCGAAGCTTTCTTTTACGGTCAGGGGTAAAAGCCGGGGATCGGGTAGTGGCATATCTTCCAACCATTCCTGAAGCTACCATTGCCTTCCTGGCAACCAATTCTATTGGGGCGGTCTGGTCAAGTACTTCCCCTGATTTTGGAACAAGTTCGGTAATTGACCGGTTTTCCCAAATAGCTCCAAAGGTTTTGATCGCTGTAAATGGGTATAAATATGGAGGAAAATCATTCAATAGGATGAAGGAGGTTGAAGAAATAGCAGAAAATCTTGATGAACTGGAAAAGGTGGTAATCATCCCATATATTGAATCAAAGGAGGATATTTTACTGGATAAGGCAATATCCTGGGAGGAGACAATTAGTAGCAAAACGGAAGAGCTTCATTTTAAACAAGTTCCATTTCAGCATCCTATTTGGGTTTTATATTCTTCAGGTACCACCGGAATCCCCAAAGCAATTACACATAGCAATGGCGGTGTATTGCTTGAGCACCTAAAATACCTGGCTTTTCATAATGATGTTAAACCCGGTGAAAGATGTTTCTGGTATACCACTACCGGTTGGATGATGTGGAACTATATTCAGGCTTCTATGTTGTGTGGCGGAATACTTGTACTATACGATGGAAGCCCCGGTTACCCCGATTTAAATGTCCTATGGCAATTTGCTCAGGATGCTCAAATTAATCATTTTGGTACAAGTGCAGCCTTTATTGCTGCCAATATGAAGGAGAAGATATACCCTGGTAAGGAGTTTGATCTTTCTTCCCTTCGATCATTAAATTCTACAGGCTCTCCTTTAGCACCTGAAGGTTTTGACTGGGTATATAAAGAGGTAAAAAATGATCTCTGGCTTGCCTCCATCAGTGGAGGGTCAGATGTTTGTAGCGCATTTGTAGGAGGGAATCCACTTTTGCCTGTTTACTCAGGTGAGATCCAATGCCGTGCCCTTGGCTGTAAATTGGAGGCTTACAATGAAAATGGGAAGCCTGTTTTGGATGAGGTAGGTGAAATGGTAATTTTGGAGCCCATGCCCTCAATGCCTGTATTTTTCTGGAATGACAATAATTATAAACGATATAATGAAAGCTATTTTGAAATGTATCCAGGTGTATGGAGGCATGGTGATTGGATCAGGGTCACACCCAGAAATGGTATTGTCATTTATGGTCGTTCTGACTCTACGCTGAACAGGGGAGGGGTGCGTATTGGTACCAGCGAAATATACAGAGCGCTTGATAAAATTCCTGAAATTTCTGACAGTCTGATAATCTTTGTGGAAAAAGGGAATGAACAATCATATATGCCACTTTTTGTAGTATTCAAAGAAGGCTTTAATTTAGATGATGAATTGAAAAAGAAGATTAAGTTAACCTTAAGAGATGAATATACCGCTCGCCATGTTCCAGACGATATCTTTGAGATTGATGCTGTTCCATATACGATAAGTGGGAAAAAAATGGAAACCCCAATAAAACGAATATTGACGGGTGATGATCCTCTAAAAGTTGTAAACTATGATGCAGTAAAAAATCCGGAATCAATCGACTTTTTTATCCGGTTTAAAACCAGCTTTGAAACTTAACTTGCTATCCTTGCTAAAGGAATTATCTCTTCTGCCTCCGTTTTCCTGCAGGGCAGGTACAAATTTTGGGGATAAAGAAAAATAATCTTTGTTAAGAGTAGAAACTGTTCCCATAATGTAAAATTTCCCTATACGGCCACCCAAATTTAAATTTGTATTCCATGCATTGAATCCATCTCTACTAAGCCTGATTCCGGTAGCTCCATCAAATTCAAATGGTTTATCCGGGGCCCTTGTCACCAGGTTAATTACACCACCCATTGTATTTGGTCCGTAAAGAACAGAGGCGTTTCCGTTTTTAACAGTAATCCCTGCAATATCAAAACTTGTGAATCTTGAAAGATCAACATAGCCGTCATAGATGGTATAAACTGGCACTCCATCCAGATAAACCGGTACCTGACGTAAATCAAACCCTCTGACAGTGACCATGGCTTCATTTTTTGATCCTATGGCCATATAATTCAAACCAGATAAAGTTTGCAGGGCTCCAGCTACATCCTGCTGATTATAATTATTGATTGTATGAGTGGAAATGTAATCTGCAGAACTTTCTTTTTTAATGGGCTTGATGGTTACTTCACCTAAGTCATAGCTCATCTTAATATCTGTACTATCAGTATTATTTACTTGAGAATATGAACTTCCTGCAAATCCAAAAAGGTTTATGATGACGAATATGTAAAGTCTAGAATGCACCAGATTAATTTTAAAATCGGGCAAATGTATAAAAATTAGGAAATCAATAGAAGATATTATTAAGATCAATTATATAAAAAACCACTTTCTCCGGTTAGGAAAACAGACAGGCCAATGTCTAATTTCTTCGTACAGAGAAAGTGGTATTATATATGTTAACGGTAATTATCTACAACAAATATACCTGCACTACACTAAATTTCAAAAATATTAGGCTGGTAAATGATTTATTGTACTTCATTGATTGATTTTACTGGTTTTGAATTTAGAATCTCCCCCTAAAATGGGGGAGATAATTTATTTCACGATAAGCTGGATTTAGTTTCCAACATTCAATGTGTCAGCCTTTTGCTCTAAAGAATCAATGCTGTATTTATCAGACTTTACAAAGTAGTCTTGTTCTGCCAGACCTTCTTCTGTCATTGTCCAGGTTTTATTAACCATATCAAAGTCCCAGGTACCGGTTATATTGGGAATATTATAGATTATTTCAGTCATATTCTCATCTAAATATATCGATGTTCCTTCAGGGACTTTTAATTTTAGTCTTACATACGGATCTCTCCAGCGTTGTCCTTCTGCAAGTTTAAAGTAAGGGTCGAGGTGAAGCAAAGAATCCCTTTGATTCCAATAGTACTCGAGCTCCCGGGCGTGATTCCATGCTATTTTTGATGTTCGCCCGCGGGATCTTTTCTGGATCTCGAGTTCCACCTCCCCCGATTCACTAGTTTCAATAGTAAACCGTGGTTTTCCATAAATTGAACCTGAATTTCTGTCTCTGTAAACCCCATCATTGTCTATCTCAAAATATATAAAATCTCCATCCTCTTCATTTATAGACATATTTGAAGTTTTCAGATAAAGTGTATTTGAATGCAAACTGTCAAGAGTAACTGTGTTAGTTATTTTAGCACTATCTGAGTAGTTAACCCCTTCAAATGCAGCCATTGAAGCCAATCCTATCACAGCTATGAACCATACTATAAATGCTGTTAGTCCAACAATTCCGTCTTTTGCCTTAAATCGGAAGATAAGTTTAATACCTCCGTAAATCAGTGCGAACAATGGTATTACAACTGCCAGAATCAGGGCGATAAGTACAAACGGAACACTGCGGGGATCTGTGAATATGGGTAATATGTCGGGTAGATGAAAGCTCGGAATGTCAAGTACATCAGGGAAGAAAAGTGTATTACTGAAAGCCAATACCCCTAAAAAGCTGAGTAAGGCTGAAAATCCGGTTATAATTAATACTACTCCAATAATTATAAGTATGATTTTAAGAAATATTAAGATCACATTACCAATTCCTCTGAAAACCTCATTTACAGCACTGGTTGACCGGGTGTAGGTATCAGAATCTTTAAGTTTACTCAGGTTCCCTTTTACGTTTTCATACTCTACTTTAATTGACTTTTCAATGTTTTTAACGGTAACATTCTCGCCTCTCATTTCAAGTTTCTGGCGTGGTGTTTCTGCTTTTGGAAGTACGATCCAGAGCACAATATAGATCAGACCTGTACCGTAAGCTAACAGCAAGATCAGGAATAGAATTCTGAACCAGATTGGATCTACATTAAAATAGGCTCCCAGTCCACCACAAACACCTCCCAGAACTGCATTGTCCGGGTCGCGATACAACCTTTTTGCTTTGTTTGAGTAGGTAGTCTGCCTTGTATAAGTTACCTCTTCATCCTCCTCAATAATATCTTTTGCCTGACCGAGAATGTTAATCATTTCCTCTACATCTTCCACCTCAATTACCTCTTTATGTCCTGAAGTTATTTGTTCAAATATCTCCCCAATTCGAGCCTCAATATCTTCCATCACTTCTTTCCCGCCATCCATTCCTTTAAAATGATCCGTTAAAGAGTCTAGATATGCACTGAGAATTACGTAGGCGTCCTCATCAATGTGGAAAACGACACCTCCAATTTTTATTTTAATTGTTTTTTTCATTTTTCTAGAGTTAGGATTGAAAAATTGTTAATTTTTCCGGATGAGTTCAATGGCCTTTACCAATTCTACCCAGGAAATATCGAGCTGAAGTAAGAATTCTTTGCCCTTGTCAGTGAGTTCATAATATTTCCGGGGTGGACCCTGTGTGGACTCCTCCCAGCGGTAGCTTAGCAGGCCAGCGTTTTTCTGACGAGTAAGAATTGGGTACAGGGTACCCTCAACCACAATCACTTTGGCCTCTTTCAGTTGCCTGATAATATCTGAGGCATAAACTGATTCTTTTTCAAGGATGGACAATATGCAGTATTCCAGTATTCCCTTCCTCATTTGGGCTTGTGTATTTTCGACGTTCATTTTTATCTCTTTTTAGGTTATACTATTAATTCTGTATTCCTTTACAGGTTCATACGATCTTTAACATTTTGAAATTCTTCTTTCACAGTTTTCCCAATGTTAGAGATGTTTACTGGCTCCCCTTTCATCTCAAGTTTTTGAGTAGCGGTTCTGGCTTCAGGGATTACAATCCATAGGATTAAGTAGATGATTGGTCCCACAAATCCAAATATGAAAATCAGGAATATTACCCTGAATATCCATGGTTCAATCTGCCAGTATGCGCCCATTCCTGAACACACTCCGGCGATAATCCGGTTATCAGGGTCACGATAGATCCTGCGATATCCTGATGGTCCGAACTTCTCTTTCTTTTTGCCATAACCAGAGCTGCCATTCTCCTGGTCGCCAAATTCATCAGGACTGCCAAGTATAATTTTAATATCAATGACATCCTTCATGTCAATTACTTGTTTGCCGCCCTTTATGCGTTCTTGGAACAATTCGGCAATCCGGCTTTCAATGTCAGCCATGATTTCACGAGCTTCTTCTTCGTTGGCAAAATGTGCTTCGATTTGGTGTAGATAGGATTTTAACTGATGATATGCATCGTCATCTATATTAAAAACTATTCCACCTAAGTTAATGCTGTAAGTTTGTTTCATGTGTAGTAAATTTAATAACTAGTACTATCCATTGCTTTCTAATATCCATTACAAAGATATGAAATAAATATAATACTATGCAATACCTAGTACTAAAAATTTATAACTATTTTTAGAAAAAATTCTTAAAATGCAGTAAATCAGGTAAATAAAATTGCAAAAAAATTCATTTATTTTTTGTTATTTTATAAATTCCTTTAAAAATGACAAAGATGAAGACTACAGGAACAATTTATAAAATGGAAACATCCATACAATTTGACGAAATAGCCATAGTAAATAGAGTACAATATCAATTACCCCTAAGTCAGCAAAAAGTATATATGAATGATCTTATTGGGAGTGAACTATCACTAAATTACGAAGGGGAGATTCATTGTATTCATTGTGGTAGAAAAACCAAGACTTCCTTTTCGCAAGGTTATTGCTACCCATGTTTTATTTCTTTACCTCAAACAGATGCCTGTATCCTCCGTCCTGAGTTATGCGAAGCACATCATGGAGTTTCACGTGATATGGAATGGTCTGAACAAAATTGTCTTCAGGATCATTTCGTATACCTGGCTAATTCAAGTGGTTTGAAAGTAGGGGTTACGCGCCACTCGCAGATTCCCACCCGATGGATTGACCAGGGAGCCTGGCAAGCCATTAAATTGGCTAGGACACCAAACCGACATATTGCAGGCACAATTGAAGTTGAGTTGAAAAAGCATATGATGGACAAAACGAATTGGAGAAATATGTTAATGGATAAGATTGATAGGAGTTTGGATCTGAGGATGCTTAAGGAGAGTACAGCAGAAATACTCCCAGAGGCTATGCAGGATTATGTAAGCCTTGACGATGAAGTTCTTGAATTCCAATACCCGGTTCTGTTTTACCCTGAAAAAGTAAAAAGTATAAATCTTGATAAAACTGCGCAATTTTCAGGGAGATTGACTGGAATAAAGGGGCAATACCTAATTTTTGAGGATGGATACGTAATTAATATGCGTAAATATGGTGGATATTCATTGAGCCTGTCAGTGAATTGATTTTGTTTGAAGGCATTTACACAGAGAAATTGGAAAAAGAAAACGGTGATAATATTGAAAAAAAGAAATTAGGGATTAGCCTAATTTTTCCTGTGGCTTTCCTGCTTGCTATTTGGCTGGTATGGTTTGTAGAAATAACTCTTGACCTTGATTTTTCTACTTATGGGATATTCCCTCGGAAGCTATCAGGCTTAAAAGGCATTGTCTTTTCTCCCTTAATACATGCCGATATAAAACATCTTTTTAACAATTCAATTCCCCTTCTGGTGTTGACTGCAGCCATATTCTATTTTTATAGTAGCTTAGCTTTTCGAATTTTTTTCCTTACCTGGCTTATGGGTGGCATCTGGGTATGGTTTGGAGGACGAGAAGCATATCATATAGGCGCCAGTGGTCTAATATATGGTTTTGCTGCTTTCTTATTCGTCAGTGGTGTTATTAGAAACTATATCCCCTTGTTGGCAATCTCTATGCTTGTGGTGTTTTTATATGGCAGTCTTATCTGGGGGATATTCCCAATAAAACCCCAAATATCCTATGAATCCCATATGTTGGGTGCCATTGCAGGTGTTGTATTGGCATTTCACTATCGTAAATTTGGCCCACAACGACCAAAATACAATTGGGAGGAAGAAGAGGAGCTTGAGGATAATGAAGAATCAACAAGCCCTAATGAATCCTAAAATATAATTACCAATTGCCATTGTTTCGATTCTGTTTGAATAGTAATAACATCCTTCACTCCCTCCTCTGCACCAGGAACTGTTAATGATATTTCAGAATTTTGTGTTATTGTTTTAGTAAATGAATTCGAATATCCATCGTTCCCGGCTACTGAAATAGTTACAGCTGAGCCATTCGGGTCAGGGCACTTAATAATTGCACTGGCCACATAACTTTGATTTGGGGCTGGGTTTGAAGGAAATGCCTGGAATGCTTCAATAGCAAGTTCACCCGGTAATTCTATAGTCCAGCTGGATGGTTGGTTGGGATAAAATTCTACTGGATCTAACTTTATTGGAGGATTTCCAGGTGTTGAAACTGTAAACGTTAAAAGATGTTTCGTAGGAGGTGGCTCAACGTATAATAAAAAGGCCATTTTACAAATATTGGTAAGATTATTTTTCTCGTGTAATTTACAGAGTTTAGGAATTAGGTCAAATGCTTTTTTACCAACATCCAGGATGGTTTGTGGGTCTTTTACACCTGGAAAAAACTCATGAATCTTTGCTTTATACTGGTTATATAGTTTTTCCGGACTGAGGGTTGCCAGATAAATCCTTCCGGCAAAACTACAGGCATAGTCTGCATATTCACCTAGCTTGTTGCATTTTTCTTCATATTGTATTGGTTCCTCTGCAACTTCAGGTACATTAAAATAGTACCAGTTGTTAGATTCAATTTGGCCTGTATAATTATTTTGTCCGATAGGAGGCTCAGAAGTTACCCTTACAGTTGCATTTTTTACTGGTTCACCGCATTTCAAGATTGATATTGCATGCCCGGTAGATGTGATTTCTGAACCGGAGTTTTTATGATTAATTGATTGGATTGGAGATACTGAAAACCCTGTAGCCAAGCCTTCACGTGAATTGGAAAGCTTTTGTTTTTGAGACCCAAATATGAAGTTTGAGTTATCAAGTGAGTCAGCATCGATAGGTATGCTGATCTGAACTTCTCCATTGGCAGAAACTGTATTGATTCGAAAAGTAGTTTCCCCGGTCCAATCAAAATTGAAGCTGACACCATTGGGTGCAAATATATTTTCTGGTAGGTCATCTTTATAGGTTAAAATATAAGGTTCTGTGTCACCAGGGTAAAGGGCAGTTAGAGAAGTTGTAGAAACAGGGTATCCTTCAGCATCCTTAATGCCAGAGTAGGTTAGAACAGTTCCATCTGGTTCTGTAACAACCATTATGGTTGGGTCAGTTGGATTTGTGTAGACCTCAACTGTTTCATTAAAATCGTCTCCATTGTCTTGAAGACATCCAGCAATAAATAGTAGAGGAATTAACATTGAAAATAGGGCAAATGTTTTTTTCATGACAGAAAGTTTAACAAATGAGAATTTAGCTTAAAATTAGATGTATAGTCAGTTGTTGATTGACAGCAGGTAAGGTAATAAAAACAAAATAAAAAAACAAGGACTATTCTCAGGCAATTTTTTAATTCAAAAATTGCAAAATAAATTGTAATAAATATATATAATGTTGTATAAATACAATAATATGCTTATATTTACAATATGAATTCCAGGAAAATATATAACCGGATTGCAGTTCTTCGCCATGAGAGAAGGCTTTCCAGAAAGGAATTGGCCGATAGGGTAGGTGTAAATTATCAAACTATTGGCTATCTTGAAAGAGAGGAATACAATCCCAGTCTGGACCTGGCTTTCAGATTGAGTGAGGTGTTTGATTTGCCTGTGACCTTGATTTTCTCAACCAAACCCTTAGAGCCATTAAGCCAGGAATTACTAAATCAAAATTCAAAAACAGGAGGTCATCATGCAAGAAAGAAAAACTAAGTATCCTTGGAGATTGTCTTTAATTATAAACTTCACAAGCGTTGCATTGCTAATAGTAGTTTTTGAAATACTCAAGAATACTGGTCAGAATAACTGGCTGGTCTTGCTGGAAATTGCATTGCTGGCTATAGTCATAGCAAGCTTTATTTATACTTTTGCAAATACGGGACTTTTTAAGTTTACTCACACCAAATATAGTGCTCTGGATGAAAGAGAAGTTCAGCTTATTAACAGAGCCTTACGCTACTCATATAGCATATTTACAATTCTTGTTCTAGTAATAATTTATGTGTACGCAATTATTGAGAACGGGCCGATTGATGTTGTGATTGCAGCTGGTTTACTGTACTTTGCTCATATTTTGCCTGCTGGGATCCTGGGCTGGACCCAAAAAAGGATTTAATATCATGGAAATAACTGAAACACTTTATGTAAAAACCCGTGAAGAATGGCGCACCTGGTTGCAGGTAAACTATAGTTCAAAGCAGGAAATATGGTTGATTTATTACAAAAAGCATACTGGCAAAGCTCGTATACCTTACGGTGATGCAGTAGAAGAAGCACTCTGTTATGGCTGGATTGACAGTATAGTAAAGCGAGTAGATGATGAAATTTATGTTCAGAAATTTTCTCCCAGGAAACCTAAAAGTGTATGGTCAGTGTTGAATAAGGACAGAGTGGAGAAAATGATTAAAGCTGGTTCAATGACACCAGCTGGATTGGTAAAAGTGGAAGAAGCAAAGAAAAACGGGAATTGGGAGGAAGCTTATTCAAGGAAGGGAGATGTAGAAATTCCACAGGATCTAACTAACGCTCTTGAAGCTGATAGGAACGCAAATATGAATTTTGTCAATTTCGCCAATTCCTATAAAAAGATGTATGTTAACTGGGTAAACGCTGCTAAAAAGGAGGAAACACGTCAACGAAGGATTTTGAAGGTTATTGAAAGGGCCTCTAGAAATCTGAAGCCTGGAATGATGTAATTGCAAGTTGAAATTATAAATTCCTGAATTCAGATTTATCCCCTCAGTAAAATATAATATATCCTGTGAATAGAATGTTCCGGAATAGGTCTTTATGATCCTCGAACTACAAAAGAATTTTTTAGACGCATTTAGGTATTGTTAAATATCATAAAGCATTTAATGAAATGTAAGTTCTTTTGTGTTCGATCTCTCTTTTTGTTAAATTTACTTTTTACTTATATATCTCTGTCTATATGAAAGTTCTATTATTACTTGCTGGAGGGGCTATTGGAACCCTTGCCAGGTATTCCTTATCGGGTTTGGCTCACAAAATATATGATGGCGTTTTTCCATTGGGTACTCTAGTGGTAAACCTGGCGGGTTCATTATTAATTGGTTTATTGTGGGGATTGCTTGATACAGGGAGCTTATCGACCCATACCAGAGCATTTGTTTTTATTGGGATTTTCGGTGGGTTTACTACTTTTTCAACATATACTTTAGAATCCTTGAATTTATTTAAGGATGGTGATATCAAATTAGCTGTGATCAATATACTTGCTAATAATATTTTGGGCCTTTTGTTGGTATTTATTGGATTTGTCTCGGCAAGAGGATTATTAAATGTGTTCCGATAAAATTTAATGCAAATGAAACTACCAGAGGAAGGTCTTTTACTTCGGGTTTTTATTGGTGAAGATGATAGTTACAAAGGAAACTCCCTTTGCTCGGCAATTGTATTGAAAGCCAGGGAATTGAATCTGGCAGGTGCCACCGTGCTAAAGGGGGCAATGGGTTATGGAGCCAACAGCCGCATACATACTGCAAATGTTCTTCGACTATCAGAAGATTTGCCACAGGTTATTGAAATTGTGGATACTGAAGAGAAAATTAACGAGCTGCTACCTTTCCTTGATGAGGTGGTTGGTGAGGGATTAATTACAATGGAAAAAATCAAAATCATTAAATACTCTCATTCTAGAAAATAGTATTTTCTTATTGAAATCAAATCAATGAAAGGCTGAAAATGGAAAGAAGAAACTTTATTAAAACTACAGCGACTATGGCTCCATTATTAAGTTATTTTCCTGCATCATTAGGGAATATTTACAGGGAAAAAACTCCAGATAGACTTGAAAAAAGATCACTTGGAAAAACAGGTGAGAAGTTGTCTATTATTGGGTTTGGAGGGATTGTGGTGATGGATGCCACACCAACAGAGGCAGCAAACCGTGTAGCAGAGGCGATTGATTATGGAGTGAATTACTTTGATGTAGCTCCATCCTATGGCGACGCAGAAATTAAACTTGGCCCGGCATTAGAATCATATCGGTCAAAAGTTTTCCTGGCTTGTAAAACAACCGAACGCTCAAAAGGAGAATCACAAAAAGAGTTGGATCAGTCTTTAAAACGATTAAGAACCAATTATTTTGATTTATACCAGTTACATTCAGTTACAACCCTAGAGGAGGTAGATATCATTTTTGGGAAGAATGGCGCCATGGAAACATTTTTGAAAGCCAAAAAGGAAGGAAAAATTAAGCATATTGGTTTTTCTGCCCATTCTGTTGAAGCTGCCATGGCTCTTATGGATCGCTTTGATTTTGATACCATTCTTTTTCCAACCAACTATGCAACCTGGTATGCCGGTAACTTCGGCCCACAAGTATTGGCCAAAGCCCAGGAAAAAGAAATGGGAATTCTTGCATTAAAAGCCATGGCAAGGCGGCCCTGGCCTGAAGGGGCAGAAAGAAAGTACCCCAAAGCTTGGTATGAGCCTTTGGATGAACCCGATGAAGCGGAAATGGGTCTTAGATTTACCCTTTCACATCCGGTAACTGCAGCAATACCTCCCGGTGATGAAAGCTTATTTAAAATGGCTCTCGGTTTGGCAGCCCGTTTTAAGCCTTTAAGTTCTTCTGAGGTAAAAGAAATTAAGGATAAAGGATTGAAAGAAACTCCATTATTTAAATATCCACAAACTTAAAGTTTGAATAGTATTTAATCCAGCATTTTATAGCTCACAAAGGCTACTTCCCTACTGTTCGGTGACCATGAAGGCACATTTATAGTTCCCTGGCCTCCAAAAAACACTCCGGTAAGATCCCGTATTTCCTTGGTTTCCAAATCCATTAACCTGAGTTTTACATCTTTTCCAAAAGGATGTCCCTGTTTCTGATCCTCAATGTAGCTTATATACACTATATATTTTCCATCAGGGGAGGGGTGTGGAAACCAGTTGGAAAAAGAATCATCAGTCAGTTGCACCTGGTTTTTACCATTTGCATCCATCCGCCAAATATGCATGTGCCCCGATTGATACGAATTATAGTAAATATATTTGCCGTCTGGAGAATAATCAGGGCCATCATCAAGCCCTTTGGTGGTTGTTATGCGAGTTTCTTCACCACCCGTAACAGGAATGGTGTAAATGTCATACTCCCCATTTCTGGCCCCTACAAAAGCCAGTGTTTTTCCATCTGGCGACCAGCCGTGCCAGTAAGAAGGAGCTTTTTCTGTTATTTTTTTCGGGGGACCTCCATTTATGGGTAAAGTATAAATCGTGGAACCCTGATTTTGCCCATCCTGATTGTGATGGCTAATTACCAGTTGCTTTCCATCCGGGGAAATTCCGTGGTCATTGTTACAGGCTCTAGCAAAATCAGTGTTAATTTCTTCTAATACTTTTTTCTTTCTGTCCAGCTTATAAAGAATTCCCTTGCTGTTAATAATGAAATATTTCCCATCATTTGACCAATTAGGTGCTTCGAAGTGCCTTTTTTCTTTATAGATTACTTCCCGCTTTCCTGATTTGATTTTAACTACTTCAAGACTGCTCTCCATTTTTTGTGGTTCCTGAGCCATTAAAAATGAAGGTAAAATACATAACAATAAAAATAGTGATTTCATTTTCTCAATATTATGGTCTTAAACAGGTGTAGAGTCATATACAAGTACTCGATCCCAAAGGTCCTGTGAATCTTCAATAAATTTTTTATGCAATGCATGATCCTGGTAAATATCATGTTCTTTTTTGCTCTTAAACCCAAGATTTATGCAATAGTTATAGCTATTGTCTATGACTGGCCTATCTGTATCAGCTGGCCTTCCTATGTATTTTGTTTTTATTACATCAACATTTTCGATAAATACCTTTAAATTGTGAAGAAACTTTTGATCGTTTTCTGCGGTCAAAGGCTGTTTTAGCCAGAAATATACTACATGTTTAAAATCGCCAGATGAGGGTTTCCTAATACTGGCTTTTAGTAAGGGAACTGAAGCCAGGCTGAACAGTCCTAAAGTAGAGACTGTTTTTTTTAAAAATGAACGTCTTTTTGTTGTTTGCATAGAATTGGAATAAAATTGGAAATAGGTTTAAATATATTGAAAATCATTTAGAATACTTTGCTAATTTTCACATTTACGAAAAAGCATTAACTTTATTGGGGTCTGGAATTAATCCAAAGCATATAAAATAATTGATCTAAAATCAGTAAAAATTTATTAAAATGAAAAGAAGAAAATTTATTACTCAGGCTGCTGCTGGGGCAGCTGCATTTACAATTATTCCCAGAAGTGTATTAGGAGGGAAAGGCTATATTGCTGCAAACGACCGTGTAAACCTTGGTTATATAGGAGTTGGAAAGCAGAGTTATACCCTGCTTGAGAATATTGGAAAATGTAATGAAACGGTTGTGGTTGCGGCAAGTGATGTGTATGGTGGGAAACTGGACCTTTTTATAAAGGCTGCTAATGAAAATAACAAATCGAAAGTCAGTACAAAGATTAAGGGATTTAAATATTATCGAGAACTGCTGGAGCAATCTGATATTGATGCAGTTGTAATTGCCTCTCCTGATCACTGGCATGCCCAAATCGCGGTTGATGCGGCAAAGGCAGGAAAAGATATTTATTGTGAAAAACCAATGGCTCTTACCATAGCAGAAGGAAGGGCAATGGTCAATGCGACAAGAAAATATGAGCGTGTTTTTCAGACTGGCAATATGCAGCGCTCATGGCATGATTTCCGACAGGCAAGTGAACTGGTATATAACGGCTATATAGGAGAGATTAAGGAAATTAATGTAAGTGTGGGTGAGCCTGTCAGGCAGTGTGATCTCCCAACGGAAGAGGTACCCGATACACTTGATTGGAATGAATGGGTAGGACCATCTTTATATAGAGGTTACAATACAGTCTTAGCACCACCCATTGGTGACAGCCAATGGGCCTGGTGGAGAGGTTACAGGAACTTTGGAGGTGGTTTAATTACCGACTGGGGAGCACATATGTTTGATATTGCCCAGTGGGCCCTCGGAATGGACGAATCTGGTCCTGTTGAGTTTATCCCTCCTGATGTACCTGCAAAAAAAGGCTTATCCATGAAGTATGCTAATGGTGTCGTAGTTAACCACAAAGCCTGGGGTGAAAATAATGCGGTTCAGTTTATTGGTACTGAAGGTAAGGTTGAGGTGAGTCGTAGTTTCCTAAGAACTACACCAGGTAATTTGGCTGATATGCAGATTAAAGAGACAGATAAGCGATTGTATTTCAGTGACAACCATTATCAGGATTGGGTGGATGCCATGAAAGCACGTACCAAACCTGTTTCAGATGTGGAAACGGGTCATAGAACATCCTCGGTGTGTAATGCTATAAATATCGCTTACGAGTTACAGCGTCCGTTGAAATGGGATCCTAGTAAAGAAATATTTGATGATGCCTATGCCAATATGATGATCTCACGACCTTATCGTGGGAAGTGGAATTTTAATAACTTTTAACATAGATCAATATCTAGTAACTGAAAAGCCGGCAATTGCCGGCTTTTCTATGTCATTAAAATATCTTATCCTAAAAAAGGAGATTTATATTGCATTTATCATTTTCCGGGCACTTTCCCATCTGCCCTCATCTAATTTTGCACCAATTAGTTCAATTACCTTTCCTGAAAGTATAGCACCAATTTGCCCGCAAACATCGAGAGGGTAGTTTTTAATCAGACCATAAAGAAAACCGGAAGCATAAATGTCACCTGCTCCGGTTGTGTCAACACTTTTCACATCAATAATACCAACCTTATGGATGGAGTCACCTTGCTTTACCAGAGATCCGTTTTCCCCAGTTTTTACAATGGCTATATCGCATTTTTCAGCCAGGATTTCGAGGGATTCAATAGGGTTTTTCCCGGTAATTGCCTTTGCCTCTTCTTCATTTGCAAAAACAATATCTACATGATTTTCGATAATTTCATTTAGGAAATCCCTGTTTTCCTCAACAATATTATAGCTGGCAAGATCAATGGATACCTTTAAACCAAATTCGTGAGCCAGATGTAGAGCTTTTTCAATCAATTCATGATTGGGAACTAAATAACCCTCAAAATGCAAAAAGGAATAGCCTTTGAAATACTCGGGTTTGAGCATTTCTGCGTTTAATTCAAGGGCTGCACCCAGATATGTTCCAAAAGTTCTTTCAGAATCTTTTGAGATAAGCGTGCTGGCTCTTCCTGTTTCAGTTTCTCTAAGATTAAGATAAGGAGTAATATTTTTCTTTTCAATATCAGATTGGAAGAAATTTCCAAAATCATCTTTGCCAATAGCACCAATATAGCCAGCAGGGATCCCAAGTATAGCCAAGCCATGGATAGTATTGGCAGCAGACCCCCCAGAATTCATACTTCTTTCAAGATTTTCGGTTCTTTTATATACTTCTTCTGCTTTATCTCTGTCGATAAGTTGCATACTGCCCTTAGGTAATGCAAACTCCTCAAGGAGGTTATCATTCTCAAGGCGAATTAAAATATCAACCAGTGCATTCCCTAATCCCAGTACTTTCTGCATAAAATATTGAATAAAAAAATAAAATTCCCGCAAATATATTGTTTAATTAACGAAAACAGTTTATTTTTGCCACGCGAATTTTAAAATATCTTCCTCATTAGCTCAGTCCCGATTTGATTTATCAAATCGAGGATCCTCGAAAAGCTAAGAAATCAAAGATTTCAGTTTTTCGGGATTGGTTAAAGTTCCAATGTTAAGGGACAAAAGAATGAGTAAAGGAGATAGCATTATATTCCTCATTAGCTCAGTTGGTTAGAGCATCTGACTGTTAATCAGAGGGTCCTTGGTTCGAGTCCAAGATGAGGAGCAAAAAGCGGAGTATACTCCGCTTTTTTTCATTCATTCATGTATTACCTATATATTCTATATTCCAAATCTTCCGACAGATATTATATTGGTCATACTAATGATCCAAAACGGAGACTGGAAGAACATAATACCAGTCCATTCAGAACCTATACCAGTAAACATCGACCCTGGATTTTAGAGGCAGCTTTTCCCATATCCAAGAATAGGGGAGAAACTATGCGGGTAGAGCGATACTTGAAGAAGCTTAAAAGTAGGAGAGTAATTGAACAACTAATTAAAGATCAGGATAGTGCTAAAAATATAAGTCAGTCTCTTATGGAAATGTCAAATCAGGCTCTCAAAAATAAATAGAAAATACCATTTTTCCACATTGGTTAGAGTCCCGACCTTCCGGGATTAATCAGAGGGTCCTTGATTTCCTGCTCTCGATCACAAAGTGTATCGGGGGAGTCCAAGATGAGGAGCAAAAAGTGGAGGTTACTCCGTTTTTTTTGTATTTTCAAGTGCACCTATCTATCGGGTTTACTCTTCTATTGGCATTACAGTTGATCTAAACACCAATGATATTGGGATAGTCTGATAGCGGTTTAAAACACTTCGAGCTGTGCCACCAACTCCGGTTGTTTGATAATCGAAATTGAAAGTAATGCCATCCGATTTCATTAATTGATATGGATATTTTGCTTTCGATAGGTTTTCTGTAGAATAATTGTAACAATTGAAGTTAAATTGATTCGATGCAGAGAATTTTAGGCCAATTCCTTCATCATCAACTAACTTTACCCATCGGTTTTCTGTTCGTAATCCGAAATCCTCTGGCAATAAATATGGTTCAAACATTTCCTCCACATTGGAACTATAAACACCCAGTTTATATCCTGTTTTTCTATCAGGGTAATTTTCTTGTGGCCCTCGTCCAAACCATTCAACATTCTTTAAGCTCCGATCAAATATCCATTCTGTTCCAATACGCGGCAACCAAATTGGCAATATGCCATTTGGGATTATAATGTGCTGGATTTCCATTTGCCCGTTCTGTGAAATGGTATAAGTATATTCATTTTCAAAACCTGCATTTGAGGTATTTCCAAATAATACAATTTGCTTAACATGGATAGTCACTTTCTCCGTCTCATTTTGAAATTTCATCTCTTCAAGTATGTATTCCGGCCTGTCGAGTCCTAGAGCGTACCATCCTGTGGAGATCATATTTCCAAAGCCCTCAGTTTTCGGGAATACATTTACAGAGTAAGTGCCCCAGGCATCCGTCTCATTCGCCAGTGGTGCCCTCCAAAAATTCAATTTGGGACCCTGCTTAATGAGTTCTTTATTATGAAATTTAATGGATTGTAATTTTCCATTTTTATTGCTGAAACTATAGGAGAAGTTTTTTCCGGAGATTATTAAGGAGTCTTTGTTTTCATCGACTATCAATGGATCAAAAGAAATCCTGGTTTTTTCAACTTTGTCAGGAACTTCCCATGACATTTCAAGTTGATCCCATGCTATTTCAAAGCCTTCAGGAGCCCAATTTGTATTTTCTTTGAGATGAAAGCCAATAGTTACCATATAAATTGCACCAGGGCTTATGTTAGGCCTTTTAACAGGAAGTTTGATCGTTTTCTTCGCTTGTGGTTCAACATCAATATCGAATTTTCCGGAACCAATTGAGATGCCATTCTTTATAAGATCCCATTGGGCATTTATAGAGTTTGTATTCGTAAAGAATTGATGGTTTGTTACCTCAATTTCCATTTGTTTAGGGTCGCTCCAATTTACGGAAATAGGTTGAGCGGATTTTTTAATTTGCCACATTTCAGGCTGTGGGGTGCGATCGGGCCAAATGCTACCATATGTACGTGCTCCAATTCCATAACTGTAAAATTCTCCATCCATTTCTTCATTTTCAAAATCAAGCCAAATTGCAGAATTACTTATTATTTCAGGGGTGGCTGTCGCCAAATCGGCAACAGGCCATGCTTTTTGGAATATGCCCACCTGGTCAATGATCGCGTCGCAGAGGTATACGGAGGTCTCTTGTCCATGCTCTTCTGAATTCCTTCCTATGTTTACAGGGAATGGGAAATTTTTTAAATTTCCTGAAACTGCTCTTTCAGATGACTTTTGCCCATCGATATAAACAATCATAGATTTTCCATTATATATACCTGCCACATGGTGCCAATTTTGCTCCCAGTTTTCAGGTAAAACAGCTCGAATAACTTCTTTTCTTGTAGTATAAATATAAAAGTCAATTGAATCAGCACCTATTTGTTGTAATCCAAACTGGTAGTTTCCTTTAGTAAGTAATGTTCCTCCTTTTCGAATCAGGCTGCGCGGGAATACCCATAACGAAAGTGTTAACTCATCACTTTCAATCTCCAAGTTTTTATCCTGATAGATTTCAATCCACTGGTCGTGACCATTCAGATCAATTCCTTTGCCTATATGGCCATCCACCAATTTGGCTCGTCCCATAATATGGGCCGGTACATTGTTAATAGAAGAATCTATTAATTTACGAACAGGTTCCAGCAGTCCTGGGCTTACATAATCCCAGATAGCTCCTCCCATAATCCTGGGGTAGTCATTAATTACTGCCCAGTACTCATCAAGGCCACCACCACCATTCCCGGCTACAGAAAGATATTCATCCATAAATGAAGGCCTTGGATCAACACTTTCTGAAATCATTCCAACCTGTAATTTTAGCTCAAAGGGAGTTGGATATCGGGGACCAATTATATCTTCGCAAGGATGAGAAAAGGCATTGCCTCCATACATCCAATAGCGTGAAGGATCATATTTTCGACCTTCCTCAATTACAGCACATATATTTTCCCCTTCTCCGCTTTCATTCCCAGCGCTCCAAACCAAGATACTTGGATGATTTCTGTCGCGCAGCACCATTTTTCGTGCTCGTTCACGATACATGGCTTCCCATGCCGGATCCTCTGAAATATACTCTGTTGCATGAGCCTCATCACCAGTCTCATCAATTATATAAATTCCGTATTCGTCAGCCAGGTCGAGGTATTTTGAGCTGGGAGGATAATGTGATGTTCGAACACAATTAATATTGAATTGCTTTAGAAGTTTGAAGTCTTTATGCATTGTTTCTTCATCCATAGCATGTCCCAATATAGGATGTTGCATATGACTGTTAATAGCGTTTAGTTTTATTGCTTTTCCATTTAAATAGAAAACCTGATGTCGGATTTCAGTTTCTTTGAATCCAATTCTACCTGCAATAACCTGATTGGTTTTTCCATTTTGATCGATTAATTCCATAGTTAAATGGTAAAGGTTTGGATCCTCAGCAGACCATTTTAATGGGTTTTGTACTATTGTAGACAACTTGATTATCTGGGTATTTTCAGCATTTATATTTAATTTTTCTGACTCAAAGCTTATAAGCCTATTTTTTGAACTATCAAATAAAGTTGCTCGTACAATTTGATTTGTTTTTAGGTCTGTTGAATGATTATTTAAGGTAATTTGTAGGTCTAGATTTGCATTTTCATAATTTGCATCCAGCTTGGTGGTAGCATACCAATCGAAAAGTTGTAACTTGGGTGTAGCATACAACCATACATCATCGAATATCCCTGCCAGTCTCCAATAATCCTGACTTTCAAGATAAACCCCATCAGAATATTTTAATACATTTACGGCAATAGTGTTATTGCCTGGCTTTAAGTAGCTTGTGATGTTATATTCTGCAGGCTCATGGGCTCCTTCATTGTACCCAAGCTCTTTTCCATTAATCCAGACAAACGAGGCAGAGGCGGATTTTTCCATTCTTAAAAACACTTCTCTACCCTTCCAGGATTTTGGTACTGTAAACGCTTTACGGTAGCTGCCTGTAGGGTTGTATTCTTTGGGTACAAAAGGTGGGTTGGCTTGAAAAGGTTGAGATATATTTCGAAAAAGTGGATCTCCAAAACCTTGCATTTCCCAATTAGAGGGTACCACTATTGTTGCCCATTTCTTATCATTAAATTTTGGCAGATAGAAATCAGTAGGGGTCTTTTCAGGAATTTCTGCATAATGGAACTTCCATTCACCATTCAGTGATAAATAATTTCCGGAACTTAATTTCTGAAAATTCAGGGCCTCCTCAATTGTTTTGTAAGGAATACAGACTGAATGACCTTCTATTTGGTTCTCTTCAAATATTTCTGTGTTTTCAATATACTGATTTATTTCGCTTATATACTTTGATTCCTGGGCATTAAGATCCAACAAGAATAGCATATTCAATGATAGGAAGCATATTAATAGTAGACTGAGAAGGTGGAATCTTTTCATAGTAATGCCTAAATTGGGTATAAGTTTAAATAGCGGGTTAACTTACAAAAAGTACAATGTGAAAATTCCTGCAATTCCCACTGAAATAATTAAGATGATGGTATATAAAAACATCAGGATTATTTCTTTAATTATAATTTTCCAGTAAGGCTGTTGATAAAACTGTTTCATTCCGGCTGCGAAATAAATAGGAATGGTTAAAAGCAGGAGGAGAACATATCCATCATTTTCACCGATAATCAGGCTTAGGAGAATAATTACAGTGAGTATTAAAAGAACAAATGAATGCATGTTTATTGAGAATATCAGGTGTTCTATATAATATACTCGCCTTCGTATATAAAGCAATTTTAACAATAGAGCAAAAATTGGCATTAAAAGAAATAGTATGTATGAAATTGACTGATAGAAATTCTGAACAAAAACATCTTTATTTGATAGTGCATCCACAGCAGAACCTCTTAAACGCTTGTTTATTTTGGCTCTTCTGATAGTCTTTGCCGTGTTTATGGAATCATTTTTTGGAGCAAATATTGAATCGTTTTTCAGGAGTTCAATGGCCAAGGAGTCATTCGCAGAGATGACTTCATTTGCATCATCAGTAATATTTATCCAGTTTGTATCCTGTTCTTCTGCAACTTTTTTACTAGTTGTTTGTGCCAGGAAGAAGAATACCAGGCTTAACAAAAAGTATAACCGAAAGGGAGAGATGTATTTTCTTCGCCTTCCTAAAAGGTACTCCCTTGCCAGGAAACCAGGCTTAAATAAAAAAGGAACTATTGAATGGAAAATTCTGTGATCAAAATCAAAAACATCTAAAATCTCGGAAATTACTGTTTTAAGGGGTTTATTTATGTCAGCAAAACTCTGGCCGCATTTCGAACAAAAACTTTCTGATCCCTCATGACCACAGTTCTGACATTTTCTTGATTCATTCCCTGTTTTTTCTGGTATGATATCTTGCTGGTCCATGGTTAAAGAGGTTCAGTTCAACAAAAATAACATAATTAAGCAAACACTTTATTCATTAGGAGGCTTGACTTTGTCACCAAGGATTTCTATTATTTAGATTGGTTTAAATGATAGTAGAAATATCCAGGCTTTCAGAATCATGAATATCAAGCAAGGCATTGATCAACTTATAAGATTTGAACTTAAACAGTTCATTCACTTCAATATCTTCCTCGTAAATTGCACTTTCATAAATCAATCTTTCTCTGCACGTTCCTTTTAAAAGAGGCGATTTTGGGGTTTTCCACCTTTTTCCATCAAAAAAAACAATATTAGAAAATGAGGTATCTGTTATCAGGTGATTCTTAATAATAAGTATATCATCACAATTTTTCTTTTGGGCCAGGAGTTTTTCAATACAGGTTCTATCAGAGTACTTTAATGAATAATCAATGGCATCATCCAGTATAAGTTTTAATGATGAAATCTTTCGAGATTCATAAGGTTCAAAATCAAGTTTGTAATCGGTTTGGTTGTAATTAAACCGCAATCTAATAAATCCGGTTTTTTCTTCCTCAGGAATAGAAATAATATCAGCTAACTTGCATTTTATGTTCTTACCATAATATGAATTGTATGATTTTTCATAGCGCCACTGATGCCACTCAAGATTATATGCTTTACCGTCAAAAACTTTGATTGTCTCAAACAAAGGGTACATATACCTTATTTATTAGTTCGTTATACTCCTTGTTTTCTTTACTCATTGCTGTAATTCCACCTCCACTTCTAAATTGACATCCGTCTGTTGTTTTTTCCATATACCGGATCATTACTCCACTATCCAGATTATTTCCATCAAAAATTCCAAATACACCGGTATAGTAACCTCTTTTCACTCCCTCTGCCTCCTTAATGATTTCAAAAGTTTTTTGTTTCGGAGCTCCACTTATAGAACCTGCAGGAAGAAGTTTTAATAAAATGTTTCCGATATTACTCTTCCAATCTTTTGGGAGCTGCCCTTTTATCTCAGAATTCACCTGTAATAATGTATTTTTATGGGTTCTTATTGTTGTTATATATCTAAACTTCGAAACTTTCACATTTGTGGAGACTATGGAAAGGTCGTTTCGAATTAAATCTACTATGGTATTGTGTTCCCAGAGTTCTTTTTCATCTTCCAGGATTATTTTCCTGGCTTCTGGGATGCTTGCATCAATAGTTCCTTTCATGGGGTATGAATAAATTTCTCCACCTATTATTTTGATAAAACATTCCGGGGAGAAAACCACAAAATCTTTATGCAATAATTTATAGGGAGCCTCGGCATTTTTGAATATGTCTTCAAATGATAGGCTTAACTGTATTTTTGATGGAAAGGTCAGGTTGAGCAAATAGCTATTTCCATCAATAATATTCTGTTTAACAGTATTAAATGCAGTTGAATATTGCATTAAATTAACAGGATCAATTTGCATTTTGAAGCTTGATGTTCCTTCAGGAAAAGTATCTGACATATTTGAATTTCCATTTACAGAATAGAAAAATCCAAGCTCCTTTGCCTGACTCAACTCACATACAAAAGGTTTTTCCTGTTCGAAATCAACCACAAACAAAAACGGGATATTCAAATTAGAATAGTAGTTTGTTTTCTGTATAAATTCCTGATGACTCATATTAGGACCTTATAAAGTTTTTCAATATTTCTGCCCCATGCTCAGAAATAAATGATTCGGGATGAAATTGAATACCATGCAGGTCATATCTATTATGTGCAACAGACATAATAATTTGTGTATCAGATATCCCTGTAATTTCTAAATCCTGAGGAAACTCTGATGTATCTACAGCCCAGGAGTGGTAGAGGCCCACATTAAAATCTTCCGGAAGATTTCGATATAACTTTGAGTTTGTGTTTACATTTATCTCATGTGATTGTCCATGACAGACTATTGGAAGTTTCACGAGATTAGCTCCAAAATATGAGCAAATTGCCTGATGTCCCAGGCAAATTCCTAATATAGACTTGTTGGACTTAAACTCATCTATGATTTGATACAATAAGGGGAAATCGGAAGGTAGTCCAGGGCCAGGGGAAAGAATTATTTTATCGTACTCTGCAACCTGAGTTAATTCAATTTGATTTTGTCTCAGAACATCAACTTTTGCAAGTGTGTTTGCTCTTAGTGCTTCAAGAATATTGTATGTAAAAGAGTCATTATTATCAACTAACAGTATGTGTATCATATCATAGCGCTGATAATGAGCGATCTAAAACAGGCCATGAATTTCCGCATCAATTTTATCAATTACTTCACTCAGATGATCAGGATTGCTGGGAAAATCGTAATGGTCGGCTTCAACAATAAGTAGTTTGCCAAGATTATAGGTTTCCACCCAGGCCTCGTAACGCTCATTTAATCTTTTCAGGTAATCAAGCCGTATGCTATCTTCATATTTTCTTCCACGGCTTTGAATACGATTTACCAAAGTTGGTACAGAAGCACGTAGGTATAAAATTAAATCTGGCGGTTTGATCAATGAATTAATGAGACTAAAAAGCGTAAAATAGTTTTCGAAATCACGAGTTGACATTAAGCCCATTGAATGTAGGTTTGGGGCGAAAATATAAGCATCTTCATAAATAGTTCGATCCTGAATAACAGTTTTACCCGACTTTTGAATGTCAACCATTTGATTAAAACGGCTATTCAAAAAATATATTTGCAAATTGAAAGACCAACGCTGCATATCTTCGTAAAAATCATTTAGATAGGGGTTGTCATCTACATCTTCAAAATGAGCTTCCCACCTGTAATGCTTCGAAAGCATTCTTGTTAAAGTTGTTTTTCCCGATCCAATATTTCCGGCAATAGCAATGTGCATAATGATATTTTT
>RCNC010000328.1_pt1 | contig 67986 bp, 57 predicted proteins | sample 2041301 | NCBI WGS metagenome assembly RCNC01 (sample SAMN09708231, study PRJNA481090) | Marine sediment metagenome, whole genome shotgun sequencing project. | biome: marine sediment; feature: ocean; material: sediment; isolation source: Sewage treatment plant 13A marine sediment (STP13A) ...
GAATCGATATCGCCCTTAATCTCTTCAACGGTTCTCAACGAAAATTTTTCGTGCTTATACATCCCGCAAAACGTGCATTTATTCCAAGGACAATTGCGGGTGAAGCGCAATAGCAGAGAGGAACTCCCCCCCTCGCTCGGTGGTCGGTACATTCCCACTTCAAAAGCATATTTTTCAATTTTTTCAGGTAGCATTCTGCATATCCCCTTATGGATCCCCACGGGTAAACCCGTGGTTCCATTAAAATACCCGTCTTCGCCTTCGGCTTCCATATTCGCTCTTCGAGCTACGCCGAGACAAGACGCCGCGGTTATCCGCCTTATCCTTGGGGTGACATCGCGCCGTAGCAATTAACTTATTTTTTTTGCATTCATCCACGGGCATGCCCGTGGTTTTCTGCGAAGGCGGATAAATAATAGTCGGCCTTTAGTTATAAGAGGGAGCTACTGTTTGAAAAAAAGAGGGCCTGGAAAACCAGGCCCTCTTTTTTTTAGGAATTGAGGATCTTCTTTGCACTTTCATCATTAGCATCGCACATGTGGGCAATACCGGTTTCTTTAGCGGTTTCCCGGTTCCCGGAAAAGATTTCCCCCCGGGTAATGTTTTTGATATCAAATTTGCGGGCACCGGCCAACAGCTGTTGCAGACCGCCATAGAGCTTGTCCACCATGGTAACCATGGCAAGCGCGGCGTAGGGAATCTTGGTCATTTCATCTTTTCCGAGTTTTTTTTCAACGTCATGGTAGCATGAAAATATTTCCGTAGCCGCATTTCCCACACGCAGGACGGACTTGGGAAGCTCCGCCCAGTAACCGTTGAGAGTCCCTCTTTTCTCAGGGAAAAGGGCGCCTTCGATGTTTGCCCCTACAAATCCCGGTATCATAAGTGCCCGCCCCATGCAGATCAGCTTGGCGAAGGGCGCCCCCAGCGCAAGGCCTTTGAAAATACTGTCTTCCTGGGCAAACCCGCCGGCAAAGGACATGTCCACCACCCGGTAACCCTTGGCAGCCAGTATGTTGGCATATTCATAGGCCTTGGCGTGCAGGTTGATGGATGGAACGCCCCAGCTCTGCATCATGTTCCAGGGGCTCATACCCGTACCAGTTCCGGGGCCTTTTTTATTTTGCCTTTCCTCTCCGATGAAAGGTCGATCTCTGATTCCAGATCGACACCCACCACGTTTTCCCCGATAACCACAGGGATCCCAGCCAGCGCCGCGCCGACCGCAAAAGATTCCCAGTACTTTGCCGCCACAAAGGTGGACCCCAGGGCCCCGGTCATAAGCGGTATAATGTTCCTGTTGCTTTAAGCAACCTTCGGTTTTCACCCATATTGAGATGCTCTTCTGAAAACAAAAAAAGGCGCCCACCTGTGTAACCACAGGACCAGACGCCTTTGTCTATTTTATGATAGTTATTGCTTGGCATCCGCATAGTTGACATAGCCATTTCGCTTTTTCTTGGCCATGTACATGGCCTGATCCGCCTTATTAACCAGGCTGTCCATGTCCACGGCATCGGTGGGAAAAATACTGATGCCGACACTCGAGGAGATGTAATCAACCTCATTCCCTTTGAGGTTATACGGATCGGAGAGGCTTTTGACAATTTTTTCTGCTATGACTTCCGGGTGGATAGGATGCGGGTTGTCCACCAGAACAACAAACTCATCGCCACCGATTCGTGATGCAAAATCGGTTTTACGCAGGGTGCTCTGCAACCGGTCCCTGATCGCCAGCAAAAGCACATCACCGATCTCATGCCCCAGGGTGTCGTTGACTTTTTTAAATTTGTCGATATCGATATAGATCAAGGCAAGTTCGGCGCCATATCGCTTGGCGTGATAGAGAGCATCCTCTAACTGCTCATAGAATGCCTTTCTGTTTTTCAATCCTGTCAGTGCGTCATGATAGGCCAGGTAGATCAGATTCTCTTCATATTTTTTCTGTCGATCCACATCCCTGACAATACTACGCAACCCTGTTTTTATTCCCTGGCCGTCCTTGATGACCGTAGGCGTAAGACCCACAAATTTTTGTATTCCATCCTTGCGTCTAATCAAACAGGTCAATTCCGCTTGCGGCACGTCAGTTTCATAGATATCTGCAAAATGCTTAAATATCTTTTCAACATCTTTCTCCTCCAGCATCGTTGCGGTGTTCAAACCGGTCAATTCTTCTCTGGAATACCCTGCAATGTCTCGCATGCGATCGTTGAAAAAAGTGATATTCCCGTCAGGGTCTACCTCACAATACCCTTCATCGATGTTTTCGATAATTGAGCGGTAGCGGTTCTCGCTGTCACGTAATGCCTGTTCGGCTGAATTCCGATCCCGCAACATCTGGTTGGCGGACGTGGCCATGTTGACAAACTCTGAATAACTGAGGGTTTTTGTGTCCATCACCATAGCAGCCGAGGTCGATGTATTGAAAAACTCGACAAACTGATGGAAATTGCCCCGAATTTTGCGCATCATCACACGGTACACCAGGTACTGAAGCAGGAACATGGCCGAAAGAAGCAGTGACATGGTCGAAACCTGCTTCATGATCTTGTGTCTGAAATCCAGTTGTTTTTCCAAGATGACCCGTTTGATATCGCCAAACCAGAATTCTGCACCGACATACCACCCCAACTCCGGCACACTTTTGGCAAAAGACCGTATCAACTCCACTTTCCGCGTGCTGGGATTGAACCACGAGTAATCGACAAACCCTCCCCCGGGTTTCTTGACTGCTCTCAAAAAGAGCTGGTGCGAATTAATACCATCCAGATCTGTCAGGAGAGAAATGTCCTTACCGATGAGTTCGGGACGGCTGATACTCATGAGTTGGATACCGTCAAGGGTTCGCACGAACAGGAACCCGGGTAGCCGGCCCTTGTTATGAAACCGTATCCTGGATATCCAGCTCAGCATCTCCGATTCCTGTTCATCCCCGGGAGTTCCATGCTGTTTGCGTGTCCAACGAATATAGTCGATGGCCTTCTCCACCTCGTTCTTAAAAATCGCTTCCTGCTCCTGGATATAGTCTATTTTAATCGTTTCGCGTTCCAGACGGAAAAAATAATATTCACCGAAAAGAACAATACCGCCCAGGAGAACCAAAGGGAGGCTGATCATTACAAGCATGTTCACCATGATCACATCGACCAGACTTTTCTTTTTTTCCTTCATTGCATATAATTCCGATATTGTCTTTGTGACACTTATCAATAGGCTCATAGAGAGCAAACCGCCCATCATAAACCAAAGTTTTCTAAGGTGTTCATATACCAAATACGGTCATTCGACAACGTCATATTTTGCATGGCTTGCACGGACACAGAAAATAGCTTATAAGCCGATGAAACAACAATAATAAGCTGGAAGCTATGGAGGCATACCCGTGAAACGTGACTTTCTACACATCACTGACCTGACCACCGACGAGATTCATCATGTGCTGAATCTAACGACGGAAGTCAAAGCCAGAATACGGACGGATAAGGATTATCAACCTTTCAAAAGGCAGAGCATGGCGATGATTTTCGCAAAACCCTCTGCCAGAACACGCCTGTCATTTGAAACAGGATTTTATCGTTTGGGGGGTCATGCCATCTACCTGGGGCCATCGGACATCGACATAGGGAAGCGGGAAGCCGTCAAGGACATCGCCCGTGTTGTCAGCCGGTATAACCACATAATCATGGCACGGCTTTTCGCGCATACCCATATCACCGAGATGGCAGCATACGCTGACGTACCGGTAATCAACGGTCTGACCGACTACAACCACCCCTGCCAGGTCATGGCTGACATCTTCACCATACAAGAACATCGCGGAAACCTGAATGACTTGAAAATTGTCTATCTCGGTGATGGAAACAACGTGGTAAATTCCTGGCTGCGTCTGGCCATGAGGCTCCCCTTCCACTTTGTCTGTGCCTGTCCGGAACATTACGAGCCCGATGCTGAAACGGTCAGGGCAGCTAGAGCGGAAGGCATGTCTGAAATCGAAATTACCCATGATCCCAAAACGGCTGTAAAAGATGCCGACGTGGTGTACACGGATGTCTGGGCTTCCATGGGTCAGAAGCATGAAGCAAAAGAACGGGAGAAACATTTTCAGGGGTATCAGGTAAACGATGCCCTGATGGCGGCCACGGGAAAACAGACGCTCTTTCTACACTGCCTGCCGGCAGAAAGGGGCAGAGAGGTCACAGATTCGGTCATGGAATCGCCGGCGTCTGTGGTTTTTGACGAGGCTGAAAACAGGATGCATGTCCAGAATGCCATCCTGTTGACCATCACCGGGAAATAAGTTTCTTGATGCGCTCCAGCAGTGGTTTTTTTACACGTATTTTTAGATACAGGTCCCCCGGCACGCCGGGGCCCTTTCCGCTCTCGCCCATGCCCGCCAGTCGAATCTTCTGACCGTCCCGCACCCCACGGGGGATGGTGACCACAAGTTTTTTGGACCGTTTCTGATGATAATACGCATACGGACCGCCCGTTTGCGCAAGGGCGGTGTCGATATGGATCATCTCGTAAAGATCCTTTCCGCTATCCTGTGGGGTCAAACCGGATAATTTTTCAAATGCCCGTTGAGCCAGATAAACGAGGGGACGCTTAGCAAAAGGAAGACGTCCGGCTCCATGGAAAGGCTTTCCCATGGAACCGGAAAAAATAAACCCCCTCATGAAAATACCAGGTCGTTTGACTTCAAAAGATTGATAACCCTTTCCATAAAATTCCCTGAAAATATCATCATATCCTCGAAAACCAAAAGATTTTGCCATCTCTTCAAAAATTCTATGGATATCCGATCCACTGAAAATATCCTGTTCGGTATGGCTCTGGCGAAACTGATGACGGGCCGACGATCCAAACGTCTGGCGCAGACTGTCGTATTCACGACGTTTTTGTGTATTGGATAGAACCGCGTATGCCTCGTTGATCTGCTTCATCTTCTCGGAAACTTCAGGTGTTTCCGTATTGCGGTCTGGATGGTATTTGAACGCAAGGTCCCGGTATGCCTGCTTGATCGTCTTTGGTTCGGCATCGGTTGGAACGTCAAGAATTTTATAATAGTCTGCCATACGGTTAGCCATTTAGTCTGTTAGGCTATTAGGCTAACCGCTAAAAGCCTAACAGTCTAGCACCTACAGCCTATTCTTATCGTTTATAGTTCCCAGGCCTCCGGTAGGCCTGCCTGAAATCTTTTGGGCATCTTATAGTCCCCGGCAGCCACGGACTGCTGGATCAGACGTGTGGTCTCTTCCATGCCCAGTTCGTTCATCATGCCAAAGGGGCCTTTTGGCCATGCCAGCGCCGTACATACACCGAGCTCCAGATCAGCCACCGAAACCACATCATTTTCCACAAGATGGACCGCTATGGTAAAAACATTCCCCAGGAGACGGTCTTTAACAACATCTCTGGTTGGCTGATCCGTCACAACCGCACCATCCGTCAGGTTCCATGGGGCGTTACTTTCAAACTGTGTCTTGAGCTGATCCGGTACCTTTGGATAACCAAGGTCCGAACCATTCAAGTAATCAAACATGGACACACCCGCGTGGTAACATGTCCCCAGACCCGATCCGTTTTGCACCCACATGATGCCGTAGCGGACATTCAGTGCTTCCTGGGATATGCTTTCGAGGGTGGCAACGTTGTAGGTTTCATCCAGAAAGGAATCCAGCACCATATAGCTGGAAATGAATAGCGGGTTAATGGCAAAACCGGGAAAGTCCTTTACCGTAATAGCTGTTTTGCGGCATTTTTCAGCGAAAGCCATCAGGGATTGATAGGTGTCATCGCTGGTATTTTTCTGGCGAATCACTTCCACCAGGCGATTGATATTGGCTGGGAAGAAATAATGTAATCCTGCGGTTCGCTCCTGATGGGACGCTTTCGCCATGAGTGTTTCAATCAAAAAGGTCGAGGTATTGCTGACCAGGATCACATCCTCTTGACAGACAGAAGACAGATCCTCGAATATCTGTATTTTCAGGTCCATCTTCTCAATGGCCGCCTCTATGATGAGATCACAATCTGAAAGGGCTTCATAATGACTGGTGCCGCTGATCATTCCGGTTACGGCATCCATGTCCGCCTGGGACATTTTTCCCTTTGCCACCCGTTTTTCCAGTGATTTGACGACCCATTTGTCAAACATGGTCTGCACCAGTTCATCGTTGAGTTCCTTGAACACCACCCGGTATCCCGACATGGCCGCATTCATACCGATCGCCGCTCCCATAACACCAAACCCGATAATCCCGACTGTCTTAATCTCTTTCATTTCCTCTCCTTATTGGTCTTTGTCATATGCAATGGCCGTTGCAATAGCCGTTCCCGTGCGATTGATGGCCTCCAGGTCCCCGGGAATCATTTCCCAGGTGGTTAATTTAAGAGCCTCGCCATCACTGGCCCGTGGAATCAAGTGCAGATGGTAGTGCATAACGACCTGATTAACCCCTCTTCCATTCAACTGGACTGCCGCTACCGATACAGACCCCATTGCCCTGGTCATGGCATGTACAATTTTTTTTGAAACTGCGTGTACTGCATAAAGCTCTGCTACGGGTATCTCCCATAAATTCTCTGCATGCATTTTAGGGATGACAAGTGCATGCCCTTCTGAAACCGGATTGATATCCATGAATGCAAACACGTGTTCATCTTCGTATATCTTGATACTCGGAATGTCACCTTTAACAATTTTACAAAAGATACAGTCTTCCATGCCAAATCCCCCTTCGTGGTTTGGCGGCAGCATACCAAAGCCGGGTCCTTGGAATCAATAAAATTAAAATGATTAACCGATGATGATATAGTTTTCGATGTCATCCGGGTGAACATATTCCTCTGAAATAACCCGATCCCTGGCAGAAATGCCTGCCAGGTGCACGGTTTCGGTGTCCCCGGAAACAAGCGGATGCCACCAGAAAAGTTCTTTCCCGGCCGCCAGCAGCCGATAGGCACAGGTCTTGGGAAGCCAGCGAAACTTCACCACGTGATCAGGCGTCAGTTCCAGGCACTCCTTGACAAGGAACATCCGGTTTTCATAAGAACGGCACCGGCAATGCGTGGTGTCCAGCAGGTAACAAGACACGTTCGTGTAATCAATTCGACCTGTTTTCCTGTCTTCCAGTTTCTGCAGACAGCAAAGGCCACAGCCATCACACAGTGATTCCCACTCTTGACGGGTCAATTCCTGCAGGGTTTTTGTTTTCCAAAAAGGGGTCTGATTATTCGGCATAAAACATCAATGGAAGGGCGATCTGATAACCTTTTCCACCGCGACCGGACCTGCAATCTGCTTCTGTTCCAGCATGATTTTCTCTGTCTGCCGCCAGGCTTCCAGATCGATCGTTCCAATGCGGGTGTCCTTGAAAGGTTTTATGAGGCTTCGGGTAATCACCAGTTGCTTGCGCATGATATCGGGTGCTGTATCTTTATCAAATTGTCTCAGTGTTTTCAGAACCTGTTCTTCATTATCCGCTTCCAGGGCGTCTTCCCATCCCTTAAGCAGTGCTCTGATAAATTTCTCGACCACATCCGGACGTGCTTCCATCATGCGCCTCGAGGTCACGACAGAGTTGGCAACAAACTTGACGCCGTGGGCTGCCGGGTTGAAATAAGCCACCGATTCACCGAGATCGCCAAGCTTTTTTTCCAGAATCGGTGCCTGTGAATTTCGATACACGGGCCATATATCCACCCGCTTTTGATAAAAAGGCGTGTAATCATACCGGACGCTGAAGATACTGATATCTTTTTCCGTAACCCCGGCTTTCGCCATGAGTGTACGCATAATGGTTTCATCATTACCGCCAAAAGTAATACCGACCACCTTGCCCTTTAGGTCTTCAACACCTTTGACGTCAAGATTCTCCGTCCGGTATATCCATTGCAGCGGGTTGACCTGAAATAACTGGGCGATGACGACAACAGGCGAGCCTTTGGCCAAAGCCCGAATTACCTGATCGGCCGACGCCACACCAAACTCCGCGTAACCCAACTCCAGTTCACGGATGGCATCTCTTTCGGGGCCACCTTCTTTGACAGTTACATCCAGACCCTGGGCTTTAAAGTAGCCATGAACATCAGCATAGATATCACCGATCACGCTGGCATTGAAAAGCCATTTCAAGCGGTAGGTAACCGCCTCCCCTGCCTCAGCGGTTGTTACACCAGGCAGCGAAAACAGCAGTGAAAAACAAATGGCAATCCGGAAAAGAAATACCGTTATTTTTTTGATATGTCTGTTCATTTCCATCCTCCCAATAAAATCGATATACGATTTTATAAAACGCGACATTGCCGCTTAATAAAGGACTTCTCCCAATATTACTTCTGCTAAACTTTTAAATAGGATGACCCAAATTCAGTGGCTTGCCCATCCTTTTTTCACGAGGTGCCCGACAATCTCCAGTAAGCCCTGATAAACGGACAGAGTAATGCCGATCAAAAACAGAGCGGTGAGAATTTTTGCCAGATCGCTTTGATAGAGTGCAATGCGAATGCTATATCCTATTCCGGCATTTGCCGCAATAAATTCGGCAACAATTGTGCCTGCCATGGCAAGGGTCGCACTCCCGGATATGACGGTCGTTAATTTGTTCAGATTTTCAAACGCCCGTATCTTGACTTCCAGTTGCCAGCGCATTCTCCCGGTAACACGGTAAAAATGCTCGATATCATGGACCGGCTCAGACATGATGCTGAGTACAGACAGCAAAATGGGGAAATAACAGATCATGGCTGCAATCAGCAGCCTGGACAAAAACCCGTCACCGAACAGGATAAAAATGATCGGTGCGATGGCCACGATGGGATAGGCCTGGACATTGTAGGCCGCCACCTTGATAAAGGATCCAAACCAGGTTGTCTGCCGGCCCAGAACTCCCACAATGACAGCCATGAGAACTGATATGATCTGCCCGATGACAGCAACAGATATGGTATCCACCACATCCGATAAATACCTTAAAAAAACACTCCGAAACGTCCGGACCAGATCTTCGAGTCCCGGGATGACATAATCGGAAAGATCCAGGAAGTATTTCACGCTGAGCAGGATCACGAGCCCGAGCAGGTATACGATAAAAAACTGATAGATGCGTCTATGAAGCATGCATGATCTCCAGCATGGTCTGTTCCAACTGCTCCTTGGCCAGATCTTGCCCAAGTTTGTGATCCCGGCCCTTAACCGTTACGACCTGGGGCGATTTCTGGGAATTTCGAAAAACCAGGATATCCCTGCAGAATTTGGAAACCTCTATCACATTGTGAGAAATATATAAAAAATAGGCATCCGGAAACATGTCCTTGATCTTCAATATGATCTTCTCCCGTGTTCGTTCGTCCACATTGGCCAGGCTTTCATCCATTATGAGCAAGTGAAAATCCTGCAGCAGATAGCGTATCAGGTTCACCCGATTCTGCTGCCCAAGGGATAGTTGAGAGAATCTGAGTTTCATGGTCTGGGTCATGTCAAAAGAAGCGATCAGTTCATTTTTCCGGTCTCTGAGGGACGGCGGGGTTATCTTTTCGAGATGTTTCCCGACACTCGACCAATCAGGCAGCCTCTCCAGATTATAGGAGTAGAGAAGATTCTGCATGCCTTCCGATCTGACAACACCTGAATAGGCAGTGATATCGCCTACAATGATTCGCGCCAGGGATGTTTTACCAACGCCGGAAGGACCAAACAGCGCATGGAATCCCGGGGTTTTCATCTGGAAAGACAGATCATGGAACACGTCCATGGAACCGTTGCGATAGCGAAAGGTAATATTGTCGCATTCTAAAAACATAGGAACCGGTTTTCGGTGTTAGGTTTTAAGTTTTAGGTATCAGCTATGGGCTATAATAAACAACGCCCGCAGGGCAAATGTCAACAAATGACGCCTGAAAGGCAAATTACATGGAATAATTAATACCACACAGGGTTGAATGGCAATTCTTGACCAAAGACCACCCGAGTCGAATAACAACCTTAGGGTTCCCCTATGGTCAACCATGTCATATCACTCCCGGTCAACTGTGCCCCGCAGCGACTCAGAATATTGGATTCCCCATCCCGGACACTCACGATCAGTTCCGTCAGACCCGCCAGTTCGGATTCAAGATTCTGTGGGCTTTCCTTGCTTCGAAATCCCCTGTGCCTGAAAAACGCATCATAGGGTCTCATGGTCAGAGATCCGCGCAGGTATTTGACAACCCATTCCACATGTGCGTGGATATCGGAAAGACCCTGTGGTGTCTTTTGAACCTGCTCACACGTTCGAAGACTTATGGATATCTGGATCTGGTTTTGTTCCCAGTTATAAATGACCGCGATGGTAGGCCCCTGTTCGAACAGGGGCTTTTCGTTCTGAACAAACAGGGCTCGATGCCTGTAGAGATAATCCTCGATATTTTTTAATCCCCAATCCATCATGGACACAGGCTCTTTCATGAGAAATTGGATCGATGGTGTGGGTTCTGCCGCCGCCGGAGACATCGCCACCATCCATAAAAACACCAGGAGACAGCCCATACAAGGCCTTATCGCATATGTCATGAGGTACTCTTTCATCGAGAAACCTTTTGCATTAGAAGATCCCAGTCCTCATCCACCATTATCTGGATATGCCTGATCTCGTCTTCGTTCAAGTGTCGAAACCGTCCCTGGGCTTTCAGATACACGTCCACTGCCTCATTCCCCTGGAAATTAAGCGTATAGTCCACACCATTTTCTTAGCCGTTAGCCTAACCTAAAACCTAACACTTAAAACTAAAAACAGTCTGTTTCCCCTCGAACCCTTTTTAGCAGTTTAAACCGTCGGCCGTTAGACTATCGCCCCCTAACAGCCTAATAGTCTACAGCCTATAGTCCTGCTTTTATAACATCAATCGGTGCATCCGACCAGAAAATCGTTTCTTAAAAAATTCTTCCAATTTCCGGGAACAGCGGGCCAGTTTTTTTATGTCGACATTGGTTTCAATATGCAAGGTGTGTAGGAAGTTGGCCAGGTCTTCCGTGGCAACATTTCCGGCGGCGCCCGGCACAAACGGACAACCTCCCATGCCGGCCAGGGAGGCATCATAGCGCCGAATCCCGTATTCCAGGGCCACCTGGACGTTATCCAGTCCCAGTCCCCTTGTGTCGTGCAGGTGGAGTGCCAGATCCAGATCACCCACCAGCGGACGCATTTTTTCCATGAAGGCATGGATATTTTCAGGATCCGCCATACCCGTGGTATCCCCCAGGTTCAGAATCTCGATGTCATGCTTCATATAATTTTCCACGATACGCCGAATTCGTTCAAAGGGTATAGATTCTTCACCCGGGTACCCAAAGGCACACTGGATCCCTGCACGGACGGACAGGCCCAGCTCTTTGGAAAGACGTATCATCTGGTCGACCTGGATCGCAGATTCTTTCATGGTCATATTGACGTTCCTGCGGCTGTGTGTCTCGCTGGCCGACATGGAAACCTCGATGGATTTCAAGCCGGCAGCAGCGACACGTTCCACGCCTTTGACGTTCAGTGCCAGGCCGTTGAAGACAACCCCCGGCTGTTTCGGCAGCTGCGCCACCAGCGTATCTGCGTCCGCCATCTGTGGAACAATGCCGGGGTTTACAAATGCAGCCACCTGTATCTCCCGCAATCCAGCCGCCACGAGATCCGTGATGAGTTCGACTTTCAGTGGGGTAGGGAGTATCTTTTTTTCGAACTGCAACCCGTCCCTGGGCCCCACCTCCATAATCATGACCCTGTCAGGCATTGCTGAGTCCTTCGTTTGTCTTTCATCTTGATTTTGATCAACATAACCCATGCTTAAAATATCCGTTTCAACTTTTCGCCCCAAAAAATCAATATCCCCGATTAAAAGAAGCGGTAAACCCGTATCTAAAATAGCGACAAGGTCGCGTCTAATAAAATCGTGCAACGATTTTATAAACATATGGAACGACAATTAGCGGGTCAAGACAAATGTCAAATGTGATGAAAAATCGCTTGACGAAATGACGTCACCACCCAGCTCAAGCTAACCAAAAAGCGCGATAAACACAAAAAAAACAATGAACGCAACGAACTCAATAAACACAACAAACCCGCTGAACATCTGTCTCATCAGCTACAGAAGCAACCCGCACAGTGGAGGCCAGGGCGTCTATTTAAAGAACCTTTCAAGGGCTCTCAAGGATCTGGGGCATGGGGTGGAAATCCTTTCGGGGCCACCGGATCCTTTGATCGATCCGGACATTCCCCTGGTCAGGCTACCGTGCCTCGATCTGTACAACTCCGAGAATCCCTTTCGGGTTCCTTCTCTGAGGGAATTATCCAACCCCATCAACCTGCTGGAATGGGTTTCTGTTTCCACCATGGGGTTCCCGGAGATGTTCACCTTTGGTATCCGTGCACACCATTATTTGAGAAAGCATCTCCATCGATATGACATCGTCCATGACAATCAGAGTCTCTCTTACGGCATCTGGGCCATCAAACGGCGAATCCCGACGGTCGCCACCATCCATCATCCCATCACGGTGGACCGTGATTTTGCCATCCGGAGTGTCCGGGCATTCTGGAAAAAGCTGAAATACCTGCGCTGGCATTCTTTCCTGAGAATGCAGAGAATCGTTTCGAGAACATTTTCCCACATCATTACGGTGTCGGAATCGGCCAGAAACGACATTGGGCAGGATTTTAAAATCCCATTGAAGCGCTTTCGTGTAATACCCAATGGCATCAACACCGACCAGTTTTACCCGATGCCTGAGATCCAACGTGAAAAAAATCGCCTGATCGTCACCAACAGTGCTGACATCCCCTTGAAAGGACTCTATTACCTTCTCCAGGCGGTTGCCGATCTTTCCCGTAAATACAAGCTCAAGCTGGTGGTAATCGGGTCTCCAAAAAAAAACGGCGGCATCGAAAAAAAGATTCAAGAACTTGACATTGGCCATCTCATCAAGTTTACGGGCCGCATCGGGCACGCCGAATTCGTCCGGCAGTATGCCAAAGCATCCATCGCCGTTATTCCTTCTCTCTACGAAGGTTTCGGAATTCCGGCCGGTGAAGCCATGGCGTGCGGTGTCCCGGTGGTCAGTACCACAGGGGGCGCTCTGCCGGAGGTGGTAGGAAATGCCGGCGTCCTGGTACCGCCTGCTGATCCAGGCGCTTTGGGTCACGCCATACAGAACCTGTTCGACAACCCGGACCACGCTTTACAGCTGGGGAGAAAAGGTTTCGAGCGTATTCAGAACCAGTTTACCTGGAAAAAGGCTGCAGAAAAGACCGTGGCGTGCTACCGGGAGGCCATCCATGATCACTATCGATTTTAACAGGATCCCCATCGCACCGGGCTCCCGCATCCTGGATATCGGCTGCGGAAGCGGCCGGCATACCTGTGAAGCTTACCGTTGCAAAGATGCCTTTGTCATCGGGGCAGATCTCGCCATTCAGGACGTCATAGAAGCCGGAAGCCGTTTGCGGTTTCACGATCGCCTGGGAGAGCACGGTGGAGGCACCTGGCAATTGAATATCGCCGACATCCGTCATCTGCCCTATAAACGTCATGCATTCGACCTGGTTATCTGTTCGGAAGTGATGGAGCACATCCCCGAAGAAAAAAAGGCCGTCCTGGAACTGGCAAGAATCCTCAAACCGGGAAAACACCTGGCCCTCTCCGTTCCGCGCTACATACCGGAACGCATCTGCTGGATGTTGTCCCATGAATACCACAAGGTCAACCAGGGTCACATCCGGATTTATCACAAAAAAGGGATCATCGGTCTGCTGGAGGCAGCCGGTTTCACCCATTGGGGGTCCCATTTTGCGCACAGCCTTCACAGCCCCTACTGGTGGCTCAAATGCGGAGTAGGCCCCACCCGGGATCATCACCCCCTGGTCAAGATATACCACCGGTTCTTAACCTGGGATATTATGGAAAAGCCCCGCTTGACCCGTCTTCTGGATCAGCTCCTCAACCCGCTCATGGGGAAGAGTCTGGTGCTCTATTTCAGGAAAAATGTCTGATGCGGGACGGTTTATACCAAAAAAAACGATCCATACAATGAATAAGACAGAAAACTATCCTCCGCTAACACTCTCATGGACGGTCTGGGGTCTGGGTGCGATTCTCTACCTGATCGGATTTTACCAGCGAGTGGCCCCGGCAGTCATGACCTCGGAGCTTATGATGTCTTTCAACATCGGCGCCGCCGGTCTGGGCAATCTGTCAGGTATTTATTTTTACAGTTATGTGGCCATGCAGGTACCCACCGGTATCCTTGCCGATCGTTGGGGTCCCCGCCGCCTGCTCAGCGTGGGCGCACTGGTTGCCGGGGCAGGCACCCTGGTTTTTGCCATGGCTCCCGGTTTCATATGGGCGGGCATGGGACGTCTGCTGATTGGGGGGTCGGTGGCCGTCGCCTTTGTGGCTATGCTGAAGCTTGCCGCACATTGGTTTGCCCCTCGTCAATTTGCCTTGACTTCAGGCCTGGCGCTCTTTTGCGGGCTTATCGGAGCCGTTTTTGCCGGGGTCCCCCTCAGGCTCTTGGTCAGCGCAGCAGGATGGCGCCCTGTGATGATAGCGTCGGGGTTGATCACCCTGGCTGTTGCAGGCCTCATCTGGATGCTGGTACGGGACGATCCTGGAGAAAAAGGATATACCTCTTACGCCCATGTGGTTTCCGGGGCGACGCCGCACCATGGGATTATGACCGGCATAAAAGAGATTTTCAAACACCGCAATCCCTGGTTGTTGTGCTTAATTCCTGGCGGAATTGTGGGCAGTGTGCTGACTTTTTCCGGTCTCTGGGGCGTTCCGTTCCTGACAACCCACTATGGTTTGTCCCAGACTGGCGCCGCGGCTTTGTGTTCGACACTTCTGGTTGCCTGGGCTGTAGGTGGTCCTGTTTTCGGCGCCCTGTCCGATCGTATCGGAAAACGGAAACCCCTTTATGTTTTGGGTTGTATCATCGGTGTTCTGTCCTGGGTGGTGATCATTTTTGTCCCGGGGCTGTCGTTGAATATTCTCACGGTTTTGTTCTTGTGTGCCGGATTTTCCTCGGGCTGCATGATAATCGGCTTTGCCTTTGTCAAGGAATCCGTGCCACCTTTTCTTGCCGGCACCGCTACTGGCGTCTACAACATGGGGGTAATGCTTGGCCCCATGATTCTTCAGCCCGCCGTCGGGATCATACTGGATCTTCACAGGCAGGGTAGCGGGCTTGACGGTATCAAGAACTACAGTCTCGGTGCTTACCAACTGGGTTTCTCCCTAATGCTGGCCTGGCTGGTATTGGGGGCTGTTCTCATCCTGTTTACCGTTGAAACCCGGTGCGAACAGGTGGCGTAAAGGACACCAACTGCCAGTACAAAAGACCCCGAAACGTCATTTTTCACCCGGTGCCCCGTAACTCGACCGGAAAAATCGAAAAGCAGAGACTGCGAAAACAATTCGGCACGTCAACAGGCTGGTGATTTTCTGCGCAGAATACCGAGGGTATTGACCATGGGTTCTTCATGAAACCGGCCCGAGGAAAGTGCCACTCGATACATATCAAGGGGTGCCTGACCGCCTTCTTCCGGGTTGTGAAAAATATCGTGAAACACCAGGTAACCCCCCGGCAGGATGTGATGCACCCACGATTCGTAATCGAGACGGACGGTTTCTGCCGCGTGACCGCCGTCGATGAAGACCATGGCAAGTCCAGTGTCCCAGTGGCGGGCCGCCACATCAGACCGGCAGACCAGGGGCACCACCGCGTCTAAAAGATCGGCCTGTCGCAGGGTCTCTCTGAATGTTGTGAGGGTATCTACCTGGAAGGTTTGATAATTGAACAGATCCGGGTCAAAATATTCCTCGCCGGGCTGCTGCTCTTCCGAACCCGTATGGTGATCAATGGTGAACAGGATACTGTTGGTTTCCCTGCAGGCAGCGCCGATGCAGATGGTCGATTTGCCGCAGTAACCCCCGATTTCCAGGCAGGGCCCGTGTCTACTAGCATCCCTGGCAATGGCATGGAGCGCCTCCCCCTCGGCTCTATCCAAAAACCCCTTGACCTGCTCAAACAATTCCCACTGTGCCTCAATCAAGATCCTCGTATCCTCTCACCAGTACCTCGCGTGCCTTGGCTCCGTCCGAAGGTCCCACCAGTCCCTCCTGTTCCATGGTTTCGACGATCCGGGCTGCCCGGTTGTAGCCGATCCTGAGATGCCGCTGAACCATGGAAATGGATGCCTGTCGCGTCCGGGTGACAAGGGCAACCGCTTCATCGTACTTTTCATCGTATTCACGTTCGCCCTCTTCAGCGGCTTCCTCCACCGGGGCCTGAATTACATCTTCCAGGTACTCGGGGGGCCGTTGCGACTTCAGAAATTCTGTAATTTTGACAACTTCCGCTTCGGAAATGTAGGCGCCATGGATTCGTTGAAGTTTGGCTGCACCCGGTGGTAAAAACAGCATATCCCCGTTTCCAAGAAGGCTCTCGGCGCCATTGGTGTCGATGATGGTCCGCGAATCCGTCTTCGAGGAAACCTGGAACGTGAGCCGTGTGGGGAAATTGGCCTTGATGATGCCAGTCAGAACATCCACGGAAGGTCGCTGTGTGGCGATGACCAGATGAATGCCTGCAGCCCGTGCCATCTGTGCAAGACGCATCAGGGCGACTTCCACGTCCCGGGATGCCACCATCATGAGATCCGCCAACTCGTCGATGATGATGACGATGTAGGGAAGTTTTTCCGGTGTATTGCCATCCTTGTCCGGTCCCTGCTTGGCCACCTTCTGGTTGTATTGATCGATGTTCCGGGTCTGCTGTTCAGACAGTATTTCATAGCGGCGCTCCATTTCTTTCACCGCCCAGAACAGGGCGTTGGTGGCTTTCTTGGCACTGGTCACCACCGGCGTTATCAGGTGCGGGATACCGTCGTACATGGAGAGTTCGATACGCTTGGGGTCCACCATAATCAGTTTCAGATCATCGGGTGATGACTTGTAGAGAAAACCGCTGATCATGGTGTTCAGGGCAACGCTCTTACCGGCACCGGTGGCACCGGCAATCAACAGGTGGGGCATCTTGTTCATCTGGGTTACAACCGGATTCCCCACGATGTCTTTGCCCAGGCACAGTGTCAAGGGTGACTTGGATTTTTCGAACACACCGGAAACAACGATCTCCTTGAAACGCACCGTTTCCCGCTCAGCATTGGGAATCTCGATGCCAATGACGGCTTTCCCGGGTATCGGCGCAACGATGCGGATGCTTGTTGCCCGAAGGGTCAAGGCCAGATCGTCGGCCAGATTGACAATCTTGTTAATTTTGACACCCGATGCCGGTGCGTATTCGAAGGTCGTGATGACGGGGCCCGGTGTGACCGTTACCACGCTCCCCTTCACACCAAAATCTTCCAGCTTTTTGGTGAGCAGCTTGGACTGCATTCTGAGATTTTCATTGTCCGCCGAAACCGGAACGGTATCCGGATCCTCCAAAAAGTTAACGGAAGGCAATTGAAATCCCTTGTCTCCGCGCATGAATTCAAATACGTCCTGTTTGGGAACCGCCACCTTCTTGATAGGCCTGGGCTTGGGTGCCTTGATAGTGACCTCGGGTACCTTTTGTTTTTTCTTTTCCCTGACAACCTTTGTCCGTTTCCTGGCCTTTTCTCTGCGTTCTTTCCATTTGATCAGCAGGGTTCTCAGTTTGATCAGCAGGGTTTTCAGTCTGTCGAAAAGCCCTCCCCATTTCCGGTGAATAAACTGGGCAAACCGAATGAGTGAAAAACCGGTTGTCAGAATAAACCCGATCAGCCACACCAGGAACAGGATAATGATGCCGCCGGTGTGATTGGTGTACTTGACCAGAAATGATTTCAGGGGAATACCGATGACTCCGCCACTGGAAAAACGACCACCGAAAATCGCCACAGAGTCATTGTGTAGTGCCAGCAGGCTGCCGGTGGTAATGATGAGAAACAGTCCACCCAGGGTCTTATAGACGGCGGTTCTGTCCGGCTGCTTGCCAAAAAAATGGATACTCATGAGCAGCAACAGCACCGGCAGCCAGAACGAACCGATACCGAACAGACCGATGAGAATTCCTGCCGTATGGGCCCCGAATACCCCAAACAGGTTGTGGATGTTACCACCGGCCCGGGCATTGTTGATCGAGGGGTCATTCGGACTATAGCTCAAGAGACTGATCAGCGTAAAAATGACCAGAAAAAACAACACAATACCTATGATTTCTTTTCGCACTATAACTCCGTAAAAAAGGGCAATATGACGGGACGGCGCCCAATGGTATAAAAAAAGTACTGCCGCAATGCCCTTCGAACCTCGTGCCGGATCTTATCGATCCTGTTGATTACTTCCGGACCAATTTCTTCCACAATCTCCAAAACAACACATTGAGCATCACGCACGAGGTGCCCTTTCTCCATTTCAAAAACAAATCCGCGTGACACAATTTCCGGTCCATACAAGATAATACCCGTTTCCTCATCAAAAGCCATGTTCACCACTACCAGTCCTTCCTTGGAAAGGGTATGCCGTTCTTTGAGGACGCTTCGGCCCACGTCCCCGATCCCCTTGCCATCTACAAGCACTTTTCCCGTAGGAACATGCTCGTTGACAGAAACACCGTACTTCGCAAATTCGATGACATTACCATTCTGCGCCACCAGCACGCGCTTTTTGGGGATACCGACCTGTTGCGCCAGGCGGCTATGCAGGGTCAGGTGTCTGAATTCACCGTGAATAGGAATAAAGTACTTGGGTTTTACCAAGTTGATCATGAGCTTCAGCTCTTCCTGAAATGCGTGACCCGACACGTGAATCGCGGAGATCTTTTCATAAACAACATCCGCACCCCTGCGATAGAGATTGTTTATAATATTGGTAATGGCTTTTTCGTTGCCCGGGATGAACTTCGATGACAAAAGAATCGTATCTTCCGGTTTGATGGTGATTTGTTTATGCGTACCAGCGGCCATCCTGGCTAACGCCGACATGGGTTCGCCCTGGCTGCCGGTCATGATCATAACGATTTCGTCGTCCGGGAGGTCACCGATAGAACGGACCTCGATCTCCATGTCGGCCGGAATTTTCAGAAATCCCAATTCCCTTGCGATACGGGCACTCAACTCAATGCTCCTGCCATTGAAAACCACTTTTCGGCCCAGTTCAACCGCGATATCCACCACCTGCTGTATACGCGTAATATTCGATGCGAACAGAGCGACAATGATGCGCCCGGAACAATTGCCCGCCAGACGCGCAAGGGTCTCTCCTATCTGTTTTGTCGAAATCGTATAGCCTTCCTTTTCCACGTTGGTAGAATCTGAAAGCAATGCCAGAATACCCGTTTCGCCCCACTGCGCAAAGCGGCCCACATCCGTCCTCAGACCATCCGGAGAGGTGTGGTCGATCTTGAAATCACCGGTATGGACAATGGTCCCCACGGGTGTCTTGACAGCCAGCCCGACACCATCCACAACGCTGTGGCAAACCCTGATGAATTCAAGTTCAAAAGGACCGATCCTGAGGGAATCCCGGGGCGAAATCTCGTAGAGGTCGGTTGTCGAAAGAATATCATGCTCCTCCAGCTTGTTACGGACGATCCCGAGCGTAAAAGCCGTCGCATAGACAGGAACCTGGACCTCCTTGAGCAGGAACGGGAGTGCCCCAATGTGATCTTCGTGCGCATGGGTCAGAACGATGGCATGTACCTTGGCCTTGTTGATACGGATATAATCCATATCCGGGATCACATAATCGACACCCAGCATGTAGTCTTCCGGAAACATCAGTCCGCTATCGACGATGAAAATGACATCGTCATATTCGTAGACCATCATGTTCAGGCCGATTTCACCCAATCCCCCCAGAGGTATGATTTTCAATGACATGTGCTATCCACAGGCTTCTCTTCAAATGCGTTACAGATGGAGTTTCTCACAATATCCATGAGGTCGTCTTTTGTGTCACGGGTATAACCAGACGTGGGTATGGGTGCCAGGATATCCATTCGGACCGATCGCGTCCTGATAAGCAGTCTGCCTTTCGGCATGATGGACCCCGTATTATAAATAGCGACCGGTACAATGGGAACACCCGCATCAACGGACAACACGAAACCACCCTTTTTAAACGGCAGGATCTTTCCGTCCCAACTCCGGGTTCCTTCCGGAAAAATCAGCACCGATACACCATTCCGGATCTTGGTCGCAGCTGCATTCAGGCTTTGGAAAGCTGATTTACGGTTGGATCTGTCGATACTGATATAACCACAGCCACGCATGCCTCGGCCAAATATCGGTATTTTGAACAATTCGGCCTTTGCCAGCCACCTGAACTGGACGGGAAGACACCCCAGCAGGACTGGTATGTCAAAATTGCTCTGATGGTTGGGCATCAAAATACAAGAACCACCGATGTTCAGGTTTTCAAGTCCATTGACATGAACATGAATACCACTGATGAACAGGATGGATCGCGCCCATGCTCTGGCTACAAGATGAGGGGCATTCCCATCCCTGCTGAAAAAAGCGACAATGATAACGACAGTGGCCATAACAGCCGTTGCCAGAACGACATAGATAATGATAAAGACCGAATGCAAAAAGTGACGTATCATGTGATTAGGTAATGATCTCCAGTTTTTTTAATATCCCGTCGATTCTGCCGACAATCCAGTTACGCTGTCTTTCAGTAGCGTAGCCCATACAATCGCAGCGTACGCGTTGCTTGGTTCGTATCAGCAGTTCGCAGCATAACCGGCCGGGTTCAAGGTCCAGGGCAACATAGAACGGTTGACATGACTGGTGAGATGTCTGGAGCGATGTCAGCAAAGCCTCATCCACCGGAACCCAGTAAATTCCCCCCAGTTCTGATGTCCCGTACCTCTTATCGAGAAAAGCTTTAATTTGTTTATAATCTTCAGCTCTTATCTCATCGATGACATACTGTTTCATGATGTGGGAAAATACCATAGTTTAAACCGGATCGCAATATATATGTTTAGAACGGATCAGCAATAACAACCGGTGGGGGTCGGGTGGGAAAATACTGTTGTAGTTTTCATCATTTTATCATAGAATAAAAACAATGAGAAACAGAAGCAGAAAACGATTCCTGGATCACATGGCCCTAATCGGATTTGGTGTGGCTATTGTCTACTGGTTCATCGAGGCATCGGTATATGCCATGCTTCCCAATGATATCAGTTTTTTCCAGCGTCTTGTCGGCCCACACTTCAATGACCTTCTCACCCGATTCCTGGTACTGGCCTTCTTCGCTATTTTTGGCTCCCACGCACAGTTCACGATCAACCAGCGAAAAATCGCAGAAGCCGCCATGCGCCAAAGCGAAGAAAAGTACAGAACCATTATCGAAAGTATCGAGGACGGCTACTACGAATTCGATCGGGAAGGTATATTGACATTCTGCAACAGTTCCCTGGGCAAGGTCCTCGAACAATCACAGCAGGATATCATCGGTAAGAATATCCATACCATCCTGGCACAAGAAATCGGACAAAAGGTGATGCAGACCTTCAGGGAAATTTCACACAATGAGACTGCCCAGTCAAACGACCTGGACTGGTCCTATAAAAAAATGGACGGCTCCGAAGGTTATTTTGAAACCACCCTCTCCCTCATCAAGGATCCCCTGGGCAATATCACTGGATTCCGTGGCTTTCTACGAGATATCACCCGTCGAAAACTGGCCGAGGCCATGTACCAGGAAAAACTGGCCGCCGAGGCAGCCAGCAGGTCGAAGAGCGAGTTTCTGGCCAACATGAGCCATGAGATCCGGACACCCCTCAATTCCATTATCGGACTTATTGAGCTCTCCCTGGACACGGATCTGACAGTTGAACAGCGAGAGGATCTGAACGTAGTCCGATCCGCCGCTTATGCCCTCCTGGCACTTATCAACGATATTCTCGATTTTTCAAAAATCGAAGCCGGCAAACTCGAGCTCGAGGACATACCTTTCAACCTCAGGGAGTTTTTAGGAGAATCCCTCAAGATCGTTGCAACCAAAGCCCATGAAAAAAAGCTGGAACTGGCCTATCGGGTGAATCCTGACGTGCCGGAAATGATCATCGGAGACCCGTCGAGAGTCCGCCAGATCGTTCTCAACCTCATCGGCAATGCCGTCAAGTTTACAGATAAAGGCGAGATTATCCTGGTGGTCGATCCCGAAACCGGAGACCGGAATCCGTATCATCTGGTTTTTTCGGTGAGGGATACCGGCATCGGGATACCCGGAAAAAAACAGGAATCTATTTTTGGTGCTTTTGCCCAGGCAGATGGAAGCACTACGCGCAAATATGGTGGCACGGGTTTAGGGCTGGCAGTATCCAGGCAACTGGTGACACTGATGGGCGGTCATATCTGGATTGAAAGCCCCGTATCGACCGGGCAGATCACCTCCTCAGGGGATGCCGTGGGACCTGGAAGCGCTTTTCATTTCACCGCTCATTTCAAGCAACCCACGACAAACAGCGAATCTACAACGCATAAACCGGACATCGATATCAGCGGTATAACGGGACTCGTGGTCGATGACAACTTGAGCAACCTCGAAATTATCATGGAAATGATGGAGAGCTGGCATATATCCCCCACCGGCACCACAAGCCCTGAAAAAGCAAAGGTTATTCTCTCTGAAGCCCAGGCCGCCGGGGACCCCTTTGGGCTGGTACTGATCGACTCCGATATGCCGGAAGAAGATGGTTTTTCGCTGGCCGCCTGGATCGATGCCCAAAATGACCTGGATTGTAAAACAATCCTGATGAACACCTCGCTGCGAGACCGGCGGCAGATCGATTTCGAAACGTTGAACATCTCTTCATTCATCACCAAGCCTGTGCAGCCATCGGATCTGCTGGATGCCATCGTCGGGACCGTTGTTCAGACAAAAACCGATCGGGAAACAGGCGTACCGGCACCGAAGTCTACACAGGACCGGCAGATGCAAGCCCTCAAGATCCTCGTGGCCGAGGACACACCCTTTAACCAGAAGTTTATTACGCGTCTGCTCGGCAGATGGGGCCACACAGCTATAATTGTGGGGGATGGCCGAAAAGCCGTTACAGCCGTTTCCGAGGATTGCTACGACCTCATCCTCATGGATGTCCAAATGCCGGAAATGGATGGTTTTGAGGCAACCGCCAAAATACGTGAGATCGAGGGGAAAAAAGGAGAACACACACCTATCATCGCCATGACCGCGCATGCCATGAAGGGCGATCGTGAACGTTGCCTCGATGCGGGAATGGATGACTATGTTCCCAAGCCCATTTCTTCCGAAGCCCTCTTGAATGCCATCAGAATACTCGTACCGGAGCACCGCGGACCCAACAGGGAGGAATCATCCGTGCAAGAAAACGTTCAGCCTGAATTCGATAAAGATGCTCTTTTGAAAGCATTTGACAATGACTGGGATTTTCTAAATGAGGTCATTGACATGTTTATTGCGGATTATCCGGAAATGCTCAAAAATATTCATGCTGCCATCCAGGCTGAGGATGCCCCCGCACTCCAGCGTACGGCACATGCCCTAAAAGGCATGCTGGCCAACTTTCAGGTTGAAACAGCAACCCAAAAGGCATACAATCTTGAAAAGATGGGCGGTGAGGGAAACCTTGAACAAGCCGCAGATATTTATACTCAGCTTTCCACCGAACTTGACAGTCTCGAAAGAATGTTTTCAGATTTGTCCAGGGAGACGATGAATTGAAGATACTGATAGCTGAAGACGAGACGGTAACCCGGCGCAGGCTACAACATTTCCTCGAAAAGTGGGGCCACCAGGTCATCACCTCGGAAAACGGACTGGAGGCCCTGGAACATTTTCTTTCCAAAGAGATCGACATGGTCATCACAGACTGGATGATGCCGGAAATGGACGGGCTGGAACTGGTGGGCCACATCCGCAGCCGGGGAAGAGAAAAACCTTATGTCTACACGATCCTCCTGACGGCGAAGGGGGACAAGGAGGATGTGGTCAAAGGCTTGTCCGAAGTCGGCGTAGATGACTATGTCGTTAAACCCTTTGAGCCCGATGAACTGCGCGCCCGTCTTACTGTCGGGGAAAGAACCATCAGGCTGGAGAGAACACTCAGGGAGTATGGAACCGGACTAGAAAAAATCGTCCAGAAACAGACCCGCATGATCCGCCAGACCCAGGAAGAAACCATTATCCGGCTCCTGACGGCACTCGAATCGAGGGATGAGGAGACAGGAGGGCATGTCAGAAGAATCGGTCTTTACAGTGCCTATCTGTCTGAGGCCGCAGGGTGGGCCAAACAACAGGTGGACGATATCCGTCTGGCCGCACCCATGCATGACATTGGTAAAATCGGTGTTCCGGACGCCATCCTGCAAAAGAAAGGACCTCTTACCACAGAAGAGTTTGAGGTGATCAAGTCACACACGACCATTGGTGGTCAAATATTGGGGAATTCTGAATTTCCCATGCTGCAATTGGCTCACGACATAGCACTCTTTCATCATGAGAAATGGGAAGGAAAAGGTTACCCTGAAAACCGGTCAGCTAAAGAAATTCCCGAAGCAGCCCGAATCGTTGCCCTGGTAGATGTTTACGACGCCCTCAGCCAGGACAGGGTTTATCGCAAGGCTGACCCGGAAGACGAGGTTCTCAGAAAAATGGATGAAGCTAAGGGAAATCATTTCGACCCCTATTTTTATGACCTTTTTCTGAAGTCCCTGCCGATATTCCGGCAAATCGCCAGCGAAAACCCGTAGAGGCAGGCAGATGGATTACGGCCAACCTTAGAGCGAGGAAATTCGAATATTCTGCTTCGGATTTGAGTGGTATTGACATGCATGAAAAACGAACATATTTCATCGTCGACGACGATCGGATCTTTATCAAGTTCCTGACCAAATACCTGGCTTCGGAATTTTTGACCATCGCATCCAGGACAACCAGTTCCGGTGCTCTCCAGGAAATCAAACACCTCAAACCGGATTGCCTCATCCTGGACATCATGATGCCGGACATCGACGGATTTGAACTATGCAAACAGGTGAAGGCCGAACCCAGCCTGGTCAACACCAAAATTGTCGTGGTCTCCGGTAAAACCTATGAAATAGACCGAAAACGAGCGTTTGATATGGGCGCCGATGGTTATATCGTCAAACCGGTGGCGCCCGATAAAATCGTGGGACAGATCCAGCGCATTGTGGAAGATCGCGTCGAAATGACATTCTGGGGCGTCAGGGGCACCCTGCCTGTGCCAGGTAAAGAAACCATTCGATATGGTGGCAATACGAGCTGTGTAAGCCTCGAATTTCCCAAAGGCAGTCTCTTTATCTTCGATGCCGGAACAGGCATCAAATCCCTGTCGGATCACCTCGAAACCCAGAAACGATCACAGACCGAGGCCAAGATATTCATCTCCCATCCCCATTGGGATCACATCAATGCCCTGCCTTTTTTTACCCCCCTGTACAAGCAGGGCAACGAATTCGAGATCATGGGGCCGGCCCATGGGGACATTTCCATACGCGAGCTGATTTCCGGGCAGATGGACGGCGTCTATTTCCCCATCGAAATCAAGGAATTCGGAGCTACTGTATCTTTTCAAAACCTGAAAGAGGGTATTGTTTCCATCGACGGCATCAAGGTTCAGACAATTCTTCTCAATCACCCGGGACACTGCCTGGGGTATCGAATCGATTACAAGGACCGCTCCATCTGCTACATCACCGACAATGAACTTTTCCCCAAATCGAGCCGCTTTTACAACAACGATTACATCAAGAAATTGACGGCTTTCATCCGAAATACAGATGCATTGATCACGGATTGCACCTATAGCGAGGAAGAGTACGCCCAAAAAGTTCGCTGGGGGCATTCGTCCATCACAGAAGTGATCCACCTGGCACATCGTGCCAAGGTGGGCACCCTCTACATGTTCCACCATGACCTCGGACAAACAGATACCGCCATCGACACAAAGAATGATCAGGCCCAGGTCCTGCTGAAAGAGCTGAAATCATCGACCGTCTGTGTCACCCCCATGGAAAAACAGCAGTTTATGGTATAGAGGCAGTTTTAGGTTTTAGGTTTTAAGTGTTAGGCTTATTAGTTTGAAATAATATATATTTCAAACTAATGTTATTTACTTCGTGTCCTTTATGGTCATTACGCTTCGCTGTCATTCATTGTTGCTTTCAGCCGTTAGTAACAATGAATATCGCGCGCAGCGCAAATGTCGCACGAAGTGCAAATGACAGCCGAAGGCGTAATATCGCCCGCAGGGCATAATGACATTCGAAGAATAATTGACAGCCGCAGGCGTAATGACGCGCGTAGCGCTAATGTCGTCCGAAGGACAAATGACATTCGAAGAATTAATGACAGCCGCAGGTGAAGTAAACCGGCAACCGGTCCGGAGGGATCGTCTTTAGATAATGGAATAAATGATGTACGGCTTCCCCTGGCCTTTGGCAAGCCTTGGCCAGGGGAGTTTTAGAAGATGATGTGGATTATGTCTCTTCAACCGTTATTGCGTCTTCTTCGCATACTTCTACACAACTCTCACAGCCCAGACATTCTTCAGCATTCACAGGTTGTGATTTTTCATCGACCATTTCAAATACTTCAGTAGGACAGACATCGACACATTCTTCACAGCCCACACACTTTGCCTCTTCAACAGTAGGTACAAAAGCCATTTTTCATGCCTCCTTTAATAATGTTCAGTCATGGTGTCAGGCACCATTTTTTAATCAACGAAATTGGCATTATACCAATTCATTTTTCGAGTCAAGACTTGTTCTGACAATTCACGGAAATATCTTTATTGATATACCCGATCAGTGTATTCACCCCGACGGCAGCACCCCTGTCATCCGGAACCCCCCCCTCAACAAACCGGGTAAATAGAGATTGCGGGGCCATACCCGGCAGCAGGTATAGCCTCATGGTAACTTTATCCGTGATTTCAGAAGGATAGGTATCCAGCAATCCGGAATCTTTTAGGAGGGGCAGAGGCATGCGCAGCAGTTTTTCACAATAGCCAGTCAGGTCCTGCCGTTTATCTTTCCCCCTTGCCACATCCTTGGGGACAGCCGGAATCGTCGCCGCCAGGATCAACTCCTCGCTATCCGGTAGATACTCCTGAATCAAGTCCAGAATGGCAGCGGCGGTTGTCACCAGGAGTCCTTTCACATGACCATGGGAAAGCATGACACGAGACCACGCCTTCATACGATCCAGTATCATATACTGAAACGGCTCCTCGTTCCCCCATGGTTGACCGGGTATCGTAGCCCTGTCCATGAAAGGCTCCTCGCCTCTGAGTTCCCGGTACAATTTTTTTTCCATGGCTTCCTGTTGCTGCATCTGATGGGAGAGCCACTGATTATGGGCATCGAAGTCCTGAGCTATCTGAAGAAAAACACGTGCCCGAAGGACGGCATCCTCCTGCGATTCATCAGGAGAAACCGTCCGTCCTGCCTCCCTGATGTCTTGCCGTATCCGTGAAACCGACGATGGTCCGAAAAACGGCGTTTCGTCCTGGTAAGCCTTTAAAAAGGCAGCCGCGCCACCGCGATGGTTCCGGGCCCAATTTTCAGTTTCGGCCAAAATCTTATCAAAAATCCGGGAAACTTTCGAGCCAGGCATCTGTATATCCAGAAAACCCTGGTCAACCCATTGTCCCATGGGTTCCGGAATGTGTTTCATGGAGGATTGAAACACCGAGATGCCGCTGAAAAAATGGCGGTAGGCATCGATAACCGGTTCCGCCACATAGGTATATGGAAATAATAAGGGTTTCATCAGATCTTTTCCCTGTCCCTGACCCTAACACCTCTCAAAATGAGCTCTTCCCTTATTTGATCGGCAAGATCCCAATTTCGCTGTTGTCTGGCCTGGGCACGCTTTTCCAGCAGACGCCGGATGTCGGCGTCCGGGGCTTGCGTTTCAAATTCAAACAGATTGAGAACCGTGTCGATCTTTTTGAAGACATCAATGATCTTGGTGGCGTCCGACCGGTTGAGAGCCTTTTCGGATATCAGCCGGTTGATCTTCTTGATCATACTAAAAATGGTTGCCAGAGCGGCGGAAATATTGAGATCATCATCCATGGCATCCATAAAACCGTGCCGGATATCGTACAACATCTGATCCAGGTCCGGGTAGTGAGGCCCGTTGTCTAATTCATGAAGCCTGGAAATACAGGAATCCATTCTTTGGAGTGAATTTCTGGCATTGACAAGTTTGGTCCGGGCAAACTGGACGGGTCTGCGGTAATGGCTTGAAATCAGCCAGTATCGAATTTCCCTGCCACTGAATCCCATGTCCATGAGATGTTGAATCGTCAAGCCCTCTCCCTTTTCATCCATTTTCTTTCCATCCACGAGTACCCGGTCACAGTGGATCCAGAAACGTGCCAGGGGTTTTCCGGTCAGGGCCCCGGCAATGGCAATTTCATTTTCGTGGTGAGGAAATGTCAGTTCACGGCTGGCGGTATGAATGTCATAGCTTTCGCCCAGGTACTTCATGGACATGGTCGCACATTGGAGGTGCCAGGAAGGCCTCACGTTTCCCCAGTCGGTCTTGACATAAATCCCCCTTTTGAGTTCGGACAATTTGGATCGTTTCAGGAGCGTAAAATCCCGGGGATTGTCCTTTTCGTATTCATCCAGGTCCACCGTGGCCCCAAGCCTGATCTTGTCGATATCGACCCCTGACAAACGACCGTATTCCTTGAATCGTGAGATATCGAAATAGATTGAACGCAGTTTTTCATAGGCAACGCCTTTTCTGACCAGTTTCTCGGAAAGGGACACCATATCGCCGGTGTGGTCGCTGGCCCTGGGGTATTTTTCGGCCGGTTTGATACCCAGCAACTTCAAGTCGTTTTTAAATTCATGGATATGCCGGCGTGTAAAATCGGCTAACGCCATTCCGGCCTTTTCCGACCCGTCGATGGTCTTGTCATCAAGATCGGTGATATTCATAATATGTGTCACATCATAACCGCGATAGTCCAGATACCGTCTGAGCAGATCTGAAAAAACAAACCGGCGGCACTCTGCAAGATGGATCCTGGCATGCGCTGTCAATCCGCAGGAATACATGGTAACCTTGCCCGGCACCAGTGGTTCGAACAGTTCTTTTTTACGGCTCATGGTATTGAACAGCTTCAACTCCACCTTGTCTCTGATGGTGAAAAGCGGTGTGCTCAGGTAACGTTCACCTCCGTCCGGCAGTATGACCACCAGTGTCCCTTCAGTCATGTTGCCGGCTTCCTCCAGGGCAACGGCCATGGCGGCACCACTACTCATACCGACAAAGAGGCCTTCTTCCAGTGCAAGGCGTCTTGCCGTCTCGAAAGCCACTTCGTCTTCGATATTGATCTTTTTGTCCAGACGATTCTTATCGAATATCTCAGGCCGATAGGCCTCTTTCATATTTTTCAGGCCTTGAATTTTATGACCGAGATAAGGTTCGACACCGATGATCTCGATATTCGGGTCATACGATTTCATCCTGCGGGAGACACCCATGGCCGTACCACTGGTTCCCAGTGTCATGATCACCTTGTTGAGGTGCCCGCCGGTCTGCTTCCATATTTCAGGCGCGGTGCCGTCAAAGTGGGCTTGCCAGTTGGCATCGTTGTTGAACTGGTCCGTCATAAAATAACGCTGGGGGTTTTCCCGCACCAGAAGATACGCTTCTTCGATGGCACCATCGGTTCCCAAATGCCCGGGTGTCAGCAAAATCTCCGAACCCCTGGCCTTGAGAATCTTCCGTCGCTCCCCGCTGACGGATTCCGACATAGCCAGGAGAAGCCGGTACCCCTTGACCGAACAAACAAGAGCGAGACCGATACCCGTATTCCCACTGGTGGCCTCGATGACGGTCTTTTCCCGGGTGAGCTCTCCGGACGCTTCCCCATTTTCGATCATCCGCAGAGCGGTTCGGTCTTTGATGGACCCACCGGGATTGAAATATTCCAGTTTGGCCAGGATCTTGACCCGGGGATTGGGATTCAGGGACCTGATTTCCACCAGAGGCGTGTTGCCAATGCAATCTAAAATCGATTTGTCCATTATGTCTCTATTGGGTTGCTGATAGCGCTGTCCAACACGGCCATGATATCCTTTGCCACACTTTCCTGCGGTCCAGAAGCATCGATGATCCTGAAACGCTGGGGTTCGAGTTGTGCCAATGCAAGATAGCCTTCACGAACCCGCCGGTGGAAATCCAGGGCTTCCTCCTCGAAGCGGGTTTCCGTACCTGTTCTCTGTCCGTTTTCAATCTGTCGCCAAGCACGCCCCAGTCCTGTTTCCGGGGGAAGATCCAGTAAAAAGGTCATATCGGGTTTATAGTCGGCAAAGACAAGCCCGTGGAGTTGCCTTATCAGATCGATGTCCAACCCTCTGGCATACCCCTGATAGGCAATGGTCGCATCGTAATACCGGTCGCAGAGAATGACTTTTCCTGAAGATAAACCCGGTTTAACGATTTCGTCCAGGTGCTGCGCCCTGTCGGCCATGTAGAGAAGAAGTTCCGACAGGGAATTCAAGCCCTTGTTTTTTGAATGCAGAAGTATTGACCGAATCTGTCTGCCGATACCCGATCCGCCGGGTTCCCTGGTCACGACGACGTCATGGCCCTTTTGACGGAGATGGTCATGGACTCCCTGAATCTGAGTTGTCTTACCCGAGCCCTCGATGCCTTCAAATGAAATAAACATTATAATGTTGGTTTTCCTCGGTAAAAATGCCGTCCCAGTAGCCGGTGAAACGATGTCCATGTCTCTCCGGGGTCTTCTTTTCCCATAAACTCCCTAACGGCCTGTACCCGGGAGTCCATTTCGTCGATGCAGTTCAGCATTACCGCCTCAATGGTTTTGGGTGGCTCCGGTGACCCAAGCTCCTTACTGCCATGGTGACTGACCACCATATGCTTCAGCAACAAGGCCGGTTCCCCAGGGAAAGAGGCGATGGTTCCCATTTTTTCCTCGATCATCTGGAGACCAATAACAATATGGTTCACCATCCTACCCTCATCCGAGTAATCGATGCCGATATCGTAGTCAAACTCCCGGGTTTTACCGATGTCGTGAAGAATCGCGCCCGACACAAGGAGGTCCCGGTCGATACCGTTGTAATGTTCAGCGATTTTGTCGGCCAGAACCGCCATGGAAAGGGTGTGTTCCAGGAGTCCCCCGATGTAGGCATGGTGCATTTTCTTGGCTGCAGGCGCTCTTTTGAATTGTGACGTGAAAGATTCGTCCTCCCAAAAAGCATTAAACAGCGCTTTTAAATACCAGGCATCAAGGGATTCCGACAGCGCCACAATCCGTTCAAACATTTGATCGACATCGCGCTCTGTTGACAACATGAAATCGGAGGGGTCTGTTTCATCCGAGGAAACCACCGTCATCTCCTTGACCACGACCTGAAGATTGTTCCGGTATTCACCCACGTGTCCCTTGACCTCCACCACCGCTCCTGTCTCCGCTTGAGAAGAAATCTTCCCAACGTTGTCCCAGACCACCCCTTTGATGCTCCCGGTCCTGTCGGACAGGACCAGGTTGAGATAATTATTGCCATCTTTTTTCTGGGCCATGGTCTTTTCAGCCAGGACATAACAATCTGCCAGGACATCGCCGGCGTGTATTTGGTTGACGAATTGTTTTTTCATCGGATGCGAATATCCCATGTTTTAAGTATTTGCATTGATTGATAATCAGTCATATCACACTTAATGGGGGTGATGGATATACAATTGTCCGCAATGGCCGCCACATCAGAGCCAGAATCCCCGCCCGACCTCTGTGCCGCGATTCCATGCCAGTAATAGGGTCGATCTCGCGGATCGAAACGTTTCTCTATCTGTTCGCAAAGCGGGGAGAGGTTTTGATTGCAGATACGGACCCCCCGGACACGTTCCATGGGAAGATCGGGAATATTGACATTCAAAAGCGTGCCCGCAGGCAGACCCTGTACCATCACTCTTTTCGCCAGGTTCCCGGTAAACTCAGCTGCCTGGTCATAATACCCCGGTGTTTTCCCCATGATGGAAACAGCCATGGCCGGTATACCGTAAAGAGCAGCTTCCCGGGCTGCTGCAAACGTTCCTGAATAGTTGATGTGGATACCGGCGTTGGCGCCTGGATTAATTCCCGAAATCATCAAATCCGGCCGTTCCTTAAGAAGTTCGATCATGGCCAGTTTGATACAATCCGCCGGTGTTCCGCTTACCGCATATGCCCGATCACCATTGTCCAGGGATATTTTGCGCGACCTGATGGGCATTTCGAGGGTAATGGCGTGACTGATGGCACTGCACTCCTGGTCGGGGGCCACCACGACCACAGAGCAGGTTTCTGAAAATCGCCGGTGAAGCGCCCTGAGGCCCTCGGCATAGATCCCGTCATCATTCGACAATAAAACTTTCATCCGCCCTTATTTGTCCGGGAAGTGATCCAAAGTCCAGCGTCATCGCCCTGGGATATTCTAAGGCAGCGTCCCCCGAGAATGAACTTTCATACACCAATTCTATTGATTTGAAAAGGACCTCGCATGGATCTTATTCTTGATTTTTTCAATACGTTGGCTTTATATTGATTAATTTTGACAGATGCAACAGGTTTGTTTCCCTGAAAAGAACCCTCATGCGAAAGCTCATGTACCATCTCAAACATCGAACGGATCAACAGGGCCGGCGCTACTCATCTGCGCGCATGCCTCCTATCCTCGGGGCTTTGAGCCGCGGCGCTTGTGCTCTCTGGCTTTTATTGCTGTCTTGTGGAATCGGCTGGAGCCAAGACCTTGATAGTGTTCTGGGAGACACACGGCTTCCCTGGCATATCACCGCCGATGAGCTCAGTTTCGATGAAACCCGCCAGGTGTACATAGCCACCGGGAATGTAGTCATATCAAAAATGGACAAACAGATTACCGCCGATAACATCCATTTCGACCACAAAAAAATGGAGGCGCTGGCAACAGGCCATGTTGTCATGTCCGTAGGCCAGGACCTGATAACAGCAGACAGCCTTCAAATCGATCTCGAGACAGAAAAAGGAACCGTCCATAATGGTTCTGTTTTCCTACACGAGGAAAACTTCCACATAAGTGGCAATCAGATCGTCAAAACGGGCAAGGATTCCTATCGTGTCGATAAAGCCCGCCTAACGACATGCAATGGAGAAAAACCGGCCTGGAAAATAACCGGAAGAAACCTGAATGTTACCATTGAAGGCTATGGGTATGCCAGTCACGCCGTATTCTGGGTCAAGGGTATCCCGGTATTCTACACGCCCTTCATCGCGTTTCCGGTAAAATCGAAACGACAGACAGGTCTGTTGCCGCCCCAATTCGGAACATCCTCCCAAAAAGGCCTTGAATACCACCAGCCTCTTTTCTGGGCCATCAATGACAACATGGATGCAACCTTTTACGAGCACTACATGGATAAGCGTGGCAATAAACTGGGTGCTGAATTTCGTTATGTCACCAGTCCCCTTACCAAAGGCACCCTGATGTTGGATTATCTTGAGGATAAAAAGGAGGATGACGGCAAGAGTGGCAATCATGACTGGGGATATGACGATGACCTGGAAAACACAAACGTGCCTGATGGGGATGTCCTGCGTCCCAACCAGAGTCGCTACTGGTTCCGTATGAAACATGACCAGGCGCTGCCAGGGTATTTTTCGGCCAAGGTCGACCTCGACATTGTCAGCGACCAGGATTACCTCAAGGAATTCATGAGCGGCTACACAGGTTATGACGATACAGAAGATTACTATAATGGTAAATTCAACAGGGACATCGATGACTACAACGACCCCATTCGACTCAACCGCTTGAACATAAACCGTAACTGGTCGGCTTTCAACCTCGATGCCGAATTCAGATGGTACGACAACGTCATCAGCAGGCAGCAGGAAAACCGGGACACCACTGTGCAGCGACTGCCGTTTGTCCAGCTCAACGCACCCAAGCAACAGTTGGGGTCGTCTCTATTCTACGGAACCATGGCAAATGAATACACTTATTTTTACCGGGAAAATACCGATACCGACAATCGTGTCACCCAGGACCATCGAGTTGATGTCCATCCCAGGGTCTACCTGCCCTTGAGTTGGAAAAATTATTTTACCCTGGAACCGTCCATGGGGCTTCGAGGAACCTATTGGCAGGTCATCGATCATGAGAATCCGCTTGATGATATGGATAGCAATGAAACTTTCCACCGGGAAATGACCGACTACCGGATCGACTTGTCCACACAAGCATATAACATCCTGCACACAGACAACAATCGGATTGATCGGTATAGGCACACCATCATTCCCAGGGTTGTCTATACCTACATTCCGGAAAAAAGCCAGTCGTCCTATCCCGACTTTGATGCCAAGGACAGAATCCGGCAAGAGAACCAATTGACCTATTCGTTGACGAACCTGTTCACCTACCGGTCCAGGCTCAAAAAAGTAAAATCGACAGAGAAAGAGACCCCCGATCCGGGATTTCATTATCATCAATTCCTGCGTCTTTATCTCGAACAGAGTTACAATCTCAACGAGACCGATGAAGATGACGCTTCGGGGTGGGAAAAGAAAGAAACCAAGAATTCTTTTTCACCGTTGTTTGGACGCGTGGAACTGACGCCGGGAAAATATATCGAGTTAGAGACAGATGCCGAATGGTGGAAACATGAGAAGTTGATATCATTTAATTTTTCGACTACCCTGCGGGACCGTCGAGGCGATCAACTGTCCGTTGAGCACCGATACAGAAAGGAACTCCACGATATCGACCAGGAGGGTCTGGAATCAACCCATGCCAAACTGCTGATTAGCATAAGCGATTCATTATCGGCCACCGCCGAGTATGAAAGAGATCTGTACAAAAGCAATAATATCCTCACGAGTATCGGGGCCCTCTACAAGGCACAATGCTGGTCTTTCCAACTGACAGTCGCCCGGGAGGAGGGAGAGGAAAAATTTGACTTCATGATCGGTTTCCGCGGTCTGGGGGAAATTGAAAGTGATATTTAGAGGGTGAAAGGATCCAAGGGTGATACAAGGGTTGGAGGGTAAAGCAAGACTATTGGCTGTAGACTGTTAGCGGCCTATCGTCTAACAGTCTACGGTCTAAACTGCTAAGAAGGGTTCGAGGGTGGCTAAGAGCAAAGAGCGGTTAGCACCTAACAGCCTACAGCCTAAACCCCTAATAGACTGATATGATTGAAATGATTAAAGATTACATTGCGTTAATAATATGATATAGGAAATCAGAAGGATATCAGAATGAATCACGACATATTAAAGCAAGAATGGTACGTTATCCACACCCGCAGCCGGTTCGAAAACGTGGTCTCTGACGGGCTGTTCAAAAAATCGTTCGAGGTGTTCCTGCCCAAGGTGCAGGTTCCCAGCAAACGTCGGGACAGAAAACAGATGATCAGGATCCCTGTATTTCCAGGATACCTTTTTGTCAAAACGGATTTGAGCATCCACGAGCATCTGAGCATTGTCAAAACAATCGGACTCGTCCGCCTTGTGGGCACCAAGGACGGACCGGTATCGGTTCCGGATGACACCATTGCCTCGCTTAAAATCATGGTCAACAGCGATAATCCCATCAACACGGGACAACGCCTATCCAGGGGGGATAAAGTCATGGTGGTCAAAGGTCCTTTCACCGGTGTCATCGGAACCTTCTCAAACTATCGGGGAAAAGGCCGGGTTACCATCAATGTGGATGCCCTCGGCCAGACAGCCGGCGTGGATGTCCACGAGGACGACATCGAGCCGCTGTCTAAAATAATGGCATAACTACTTGACTTTTTATCAATTCATCATTAAAACTTTCTACAAGATATCGTAATGATATGGAAATGTGGGAAGGAGGGTATATGAACAAATTAGAACTGATCTCCGCTTTGAAGAAAGAGGCAAATATATCCAAATCTGAAGCCGCCAAAGTTGTTCAGATGTTTTTTGATCACATGGCGGAAGCCTTGGCTCGTGGAGAGCGGGTAGAAATTCGGGGCCTGTGTAGCTTCTATGTTAAAAACTACACAAGCTATATGGGCAGAAACCCGAAAACCGGCGAAAAGGTGTTAATCAACCCCAAGAAGCTCCCTTTTTTCAAATCCGGCAAAGAGCTAAAAGAGCGGGTAGATTATTAAATTTGTGCCGGGATTTGAATCCATAGTCGATCAGGAAAAACCTGTCAGACTTCTGTCGCGTATTATCCGGAAAGGGAAAATCCCCCACGCGCTGCTTTTTACAGGTATTGAAGGCCTTGGGAAGAAAGAAGCCGCAAACGTATTTGCCATGGCCTGCAACTGCCTGGCAACCGAATTTTCGAATCAACCGGTTTCAGGCAAAGGCATTGATCATAAAATGGAAGATGGTCCGGCATCTCCATGTGGCAGGTGTAAATCGTGCAAGAAAATCATCTCCGGAAACCACCCTGATGTTATTTCAATAGAACCGGACAGGGCTCATATCCGGATAGGGCAAATTCGCGACCTCTGCCAGATGCTCGCCATGAAACCCTATGAAGCGAGACACCGGGTCGTGATCATATCCGATGCACACGCCTTGAATCCGGAAGCCGGTAATTCCCTGCTCAAAGTACTCGAAGAACCGCCGGACAGAACCGTCCTGGTCCTTACCGCTCACCATTTGCATGATCTTCTTCCCACGATCGCTTCGCGGTGCCAGCACATTCGATTCAACCCGATTTCACATGAGGTCCTAACGGACTTTCTCGTGGCCAAAGAAGGAATATCTGCCCGGGAAGCAGACCTGCTGGCAACATTGGCAAAAGGCAGCCTCACGCGGGCGCTCTCACTTGTGGCAACCGGATGGTTCGAGCAGAGAGCTTGGATATTGCGAGTGATGGAAAAGGGGACGTCCAGTCAATCAACCCTGGATCGTGTAACAACCCTGCTGGCTTTCTCTGAAAAACTGGCTCAAAAAAAAGACCGGGTTGAAAGTACGCTGGAGATTCTCAGGATATGGTTCAGGGATTTAATGATCTATCAACTGTCACCCGACATGGTCGTCAACAAGGATTTATCCCACACCTTGAAACGGATTTCGGAAGAGACCGCCATGGATGATCTTCTCTCGGCATATGACGCCGTTCAATCTGCACAGGAAAAGATCAACGGCAATGCAAACCCAAGATTGACACTCGATGTCATGATGATGAAACTCACGGAGTTCGATCATGAAAAAAGTTGTAGGCATCCGATTTAAATCGGCTGGAAAAATATATCATTTTGACTGTGGTGCCTTTGTCTTGAACGAAGGCGATGAGGTGATTGTAGAAACGGAAAAGGGTCTCGGTTTCGGTTTTGTTGCAATACCGCCGGTGCTGCAAGATTCGCCGGGGACCGGCCGGCCGCTGAAAAAAATCTATCGAATTGCCAATGAAAAAGATCACCGGCAGAGAAACACCAATATAGGCCTGGAAAAACGCGCATATACCTTTTGCATGAACTGTATTAGAGAAGACAAACTCAAGATGAACCTCTTCTCCGTTGAAAGCACCTTCGATGCAAGCCGTCTCACATTTTTTTTTACGGCGGATGGTCGCGTAGATTTTCGCAAACTGGTGAAACACCTCGTCAAGGAGTTCCGAACCAGAATCGAGATGCGCCAGGTTGGTATCCGAAACCAGGCAAAGATGTGCGGTGGTATCGGGCGCTGTGGCCGTGAAATATGCTGTTCCGCATTCATCGAAAAATTTGAACCTGTTTCCATCAAAATGGCCAAGCAGCAGGGCCTGTCGTTGAATCCGACCAAAATTTCCGGCCAATGCGGTCGATTGATGTGTTGTCTGACCTATGAAAACAAGACATATCAACAACTAAAATCCAGTTTTCCCAAGGTAGGCAAGACCATCCGTACCAGGGATAAAATAGGTAAGGTGATCCGGCACAATGTCATCGGCAGGCGCATTGCCATCCGTCTGGGCGATGGATCCGAGATGGAAATAGGCGTGGATGATATCGATAATTAGTACAAGCCCTAAATTCGAATACCAAAATACGAAACAAATCTAAATAAGGCTGAATAAACAAGCAGGAGCATATATGACCACCCCTTTCTACATCACAACACCTATCTATTACGTCAACGCAAGGCCACATCTGGGGCATGCTTATACCACGATCATCGCCGATGTTGCCACCCGGTTAACTTTTTTTCTGACGGGAACCGATGAACATGGAGACAAGATCTTCCAGGCCGCCGAAAAGGAAGGTCTCAACCCGAAGCAATATGTCGACAAGATCAGTGACTTATTCAGGAATCTTTGGCCGGAACTCAATATTGGCAACAACCACTTCATCCGTACCACGGATCCTTCCCACATGGCCATTGTGCAGCAGGTGCTCAGCAGAATACACGCTTCCGGAGACATCTATTTTTCGGAATATAAAGGCCTCTACTGTTTTGGCTGCGAACGCTTCTACACGGAACGTGAACTTATCGACGGTAAGTGCCCGGACCACGAGGTGGAGCCGAAAATTATCAAGGAATCGAATTATTTTTTCAAAATGAGCCGTTATCAGAACTGGCTGATCGAACATATCCAACATAATCCCGATTTTATCCGCCCGGAACGCTACCGAAACGAGGTGCTGGCTTTTCTAAAGGAACCCTTGGAAGATCTCTGTATATCCAGACCAAAATCCAGAATTTCCTGGGGCATCACCCTCCCCTTTGACAAGGATTATGTCACCTATGTCTGGTTTGATGCCCTGCTCAATTATATATCCGGTCTCGGGTACCCGGACGGCAAACTGTTCAAGACTTTCTGGCCCGTCGCCCAGCACATTGTCGCCAAGGACATCCTCAAACCCCACGGGATCTACTGGCCCATTATGCTGAAAGCAGCCGGGATCCCCATTTACAAACACCTGAATGTCCATGGTTATTGGAATATCGACCAGAGCAAGATGTCCAAGAGCCTTGGTAATGTAGTGGAGCCCCTGCAGTTAAAAAATGTCTACGGCCTGGATGCATTCAGATTTTTCCTCATGCGGGATATGGTCTTCGGTCTCGATTCAAACTTCAACGAAGAAGCCCTTGTGCAGCGCATCAATTCAGACCTTGCAAACGATCTGGGAAACCTTGTCAGCCGCGTGCTCTCCATGACACGAAAATATTTCAAGAGTACCATCCCTGAACCCGATACCGGTCTGGTCGACACCGGCTGGATGGAACTGAAATCTACTGCCATGGCTGCCGTCACTGATTTTGACAAACAGATGCAGGTCTTTGCTTTCCATAAAGGTATCCTGGCCATATGGGAACTCATCAGCCAGATGAACAAGACTATCGATACCGCCGCCCCCTGGAACCTGGTCAAGGGTGGCAACCAACAGGCTGAGTTGAAGACGGTTATCTACAACCTTCTGGAGGGGCTCAGAATTGTTTCCGGATTGATATACCCCATCATGCCGGATACTGCTCAGAAAATTCAACGGCAGCTAGGCCTGGATCCTGAATCAAGGTTTTACTTGATAGAAAAACTCAAATGCTGGGGTATAACCCCTCCGGGGCTAGTGTTGCCCGCATTTGACCCCCTGTTTCCACGCATAGAAACAACGTCGAAACCTGCAGCCTCGCCCGGGAAAGCCGAAGCACCGTCACCACGATCTGACATCAAACCTCTGATTACATTTGACGACTTCAGCAAGCTTGATCTTCGTGTTGCCACCATCGTCCATGCCGAAGCCGTCCCCAAGTCAAAAAAACTTCTCAAAATTGAAATCGATATGGGTGAACGTCGGACGATTGTTTCCGGCATCTCAGAAAGTTATCGCCCAGAGGACCTTACCGGATTGCAGGTGGTGGTGGTGGCCAATTTGAAACCTGCCAAGCTCATGGGTATCATCTCCCAGGGTATGCTGCTTGCGGCTGATACCGATCCAGGAGACAGCCTGATAACCCTGGACCGAAATGCCGTTCCCGGATCGTCTGTTAACTGATATGGAAACACTAAAAAACCGCTACCAGAACCCGTCCCTAACCGGCCGGCATTCTCACCAAAACTTGTTTCAGAGAACCCGTACCCGCAATCTGTTCCGTAAAGGAATACGCTTGGGTATTATGACGGCGGTCATCGTTTTTGGAATCTATAGCCTGATTCAGTGTTTCAACTGGATAACCGATAGTGACAACACTCCTTCAGAATCAGCAGCCACTGCCTTGCCCAACGAAGATCTCCGGCAACACGACAAAAATACGGCCAGAAAGCTTTTACAAGAAATACCTCTTTTCAATCTCAAGGATGCCTCCATTCAGGTAACACACCGGGACACGACCCTGCATCTCGACACCGGCATTGACCCCTCTCTACAGGACTATATGCTGGGAAAACTGGATCGCAAGAATTCACGCCACATTGCGATAGTGGCTCTGAACCCCGTTGACGGTGAAATCTTCATGATGGCCGGTTATAACCGAATCGACCCTGATAGCAATACCTGTCTTGACAACACCTACCCTGCTGCAAGTATCTTTAAAATTATCACGGCCGCCGCCGCCATCGAACAAGGGAATCTCGATTCAAACTCGAAACTCAGGTTCAACGGAAGTGCGCACACACTTTACAAAACCCAACTCAAAGACCGTAAAAACCGCTATACCAACCACACGACCCTCCAGGGAGCTTTTGCCAAGTCCATCAACCCTGTTTTTGGCAAGCTCGGCGCCTTGAGCCTCGAAAAAGACCAACTATCGGCATGTGCGGAGGCCTTCGGCTTCAATTCGGAAATCGATTTCGAACTGCCTCTTCCGGCGAGTCGTTTCAACATCACCGACGCCCCTTATCACCGGGCCGAAATCGCCAGTGGATTCAACAGACAGACCACTCTTTCGGCTATTCATGCCGCATTGCTGCCTGCCATCATTCTCAACCAGGGTAAATGGGTGGAGCCGACGATCGTCCACCGGATCACCGATGGATCCGGTCAACTTCTTTATGAAAACCGGCCGGGCCCTTTGAAACAAGTCATAACACCCCGGGCGTCCCGTGTGATCTACGACCTCATGGAAGCCACCGTCCGATACGGCACGGCGAAGAAAGCCTTCAAGGGTTTTCAAAAAGACCCCGTCCTCTCCAAGTGCAACCTGGGTGGAAAAACCGGCTCTATCTATAACAAAAAGCATGATTTGCGATACGACTGGTTCGTGGGCTTCGCCGACCTGAAGAACGGCAACAAGAAAATGGCCATTGCCGTTGTCGTGGCCCACGAAGAATTTATCGGCACCCGTGCAGCGGCATATGCCCGCATGGCTATCAAGAAATACTACACAGACTTTTTTAAAACAGGTTGAGTCCGTATCATGGCATGGAAATTATTCCTGGAAAGAAGTTGCAGATTTTTTGGTTGCAGGTATAGTAGATACTCGGGTCCATATGGCCCGGCACTGATTCAACTCTATAAGGGATAATATCAAGCACATTCATCGTGTGATAACTTTTAAATCCGAATATCGAAATACAAAACAAATCCAAATATCAAATGCTCAACGGAATAATTTTTTTTGGAAATACTCTCAAAGGATGACAAGCATGAAACATGATGTTCGCGCCCGAACGAAAAGTAGACACAACAAATGGCAGAATGCCTTGGACGACATGTTACATCGACAGGTTTATTTTGGCCGTGGCCTCAGCAGGGTCCCCCGGGGCTCCCTTGTGTTCTTTCCTTATCTCCCTAACAGGCTGTCCTGTGGATTAACGGGAATTATTTCCGTTAAGTCAAAACAGAAAGCAGATGACCGAATCGATATATCCGGCCTGGAAGATCAGGTTCGATCACTTGGGCAGAAAACCATCCAACGGTGTTCCCGTGAAGAACTCACCGTGAAAGACCACTATCTTGGCGGAAAGGTATTTCTGAGGTCCCTCTACGATCAGGTTCAGCAGTTCAAGCGGCCGGATGCATTCCTGCATGTCTTTACTCACAGGGACGTCCTGGAAGGCCTCCTTGAACTTGCCGAAAAAATCCATGCGGTCATCGAGGCAGAATCCCTTGTATTGTCACGACAGACGGGTCATCTTTCACCGGGTGAAGTCCAAACGATCACGGATTCCCTCGAAAATCTGAAAGATATTCACTGGTCTCTCAAAACCGAAATTGCCGAAAATATCCATAAGGTAGAGGGTCTCGCCTCCTACCATGCCGGCATGGCCTCACCCTTTTTTATCAAGGTATTTCGGGAAATCAATGTGGTCCTCAATAGTATAGACCGGCTGGAGGTTCGTGGAAGAGATTCGGCTGGCATCTCGGTCATGCTCCTGTTTGATGCGAAAGACTGGCAGGACTTTCGCAAGATAATCGATGACGATGGTCTGCTGGATGCCTTTTCCAACAGGTCCTCACACAACATCCTGTCCAACGCTAGCATACAAATAGATCCAGACCAGAAATCAACCCGGGGTGATCACGTCACCATTGCTTTCACATACAAGGTTGCAGCTGAAATAGGTGGTCTTGGTGACAATGTTTCCTATCTGCGCCACCAGATCAAAACAGACCCCATCTTTCAACGGGCAGCAACGTTTACGCCCATCAACTACACCATATCATCCCATACACGCTGGGCTTCCGTGGGCGCTATTACCGAATCAAACTGTCATCCCATGGACAATATAACGGCAAAAAATAACTACGCTGCCAAGGGAATTATCCATGCCTGCCTCAATGGTGACATCGACAATTACCTGGAAATAAAGGAAAATCTTCTAAAATCGGGTGCCGTTATCCAGGAAGACATCTCGACCGATACCAAGGTCATTCCCCTGCAAATCCAGAAGTATCTCCACGAAGGTGCCCCGGTAGCCGAGGCGTTTCGCCAGGCCCTGAATGACTTCGATGGCTCCCATGCCATTTCCATGCACACCAACCTGGCCCCGGGCAAACTGTTTCTGGGTCAGCGCGGCAGCGGACAGGCTGTTTTTGTCGGTCTTTCAGAAGACCGCTATATAGCGGCATCGGAAGTCTACGGATTTGTCGAAGAAACGTCCGATTACCTGAAAATGGATGGCGAAAAAATAGTCCGGGGCAAGCACGGGGATGTACAGGGACAGATTTTCATCCTGGACCAGAATTCATCCGGAGGCGTTGACGGTATCGATGCCATGGCCTACGATGGCTCACCCATCAAACTCGGGGAAGCCGATGTCAAACGAACCGCCATCACACCCAGAGATATCGACCGGCAGGATTTCCCTCATTATTTTTTGAAAGAAATTTCAGAATCTCCCGTTTCCGTTGAAAAAACGCTCCAGAATCGCTGGAAGGTAACCGGGGACGGGCAGTTTACCACCGTGCTGGATAACACTGTGTTGAACCCATCAATCATCGAAGCCCTGAGCCAAGACCGGATACGAAGAATCCATTTTGTGGGCCAGGGAACGGCAGGTGTTGCTTCACAAGTCTGTGCCGACATCCTGAGATACTATCTGAATGATCCGAAGATATTTATCGAAGCCCTGAAAGCATCGGAACTGAGCGGCTTTAAGATGAGTGAACATGACAGCCCGGACAGTATGTCGGACACACTGGTTATCGCCATCAGTCAGTCAGGGACAACCACCGATACCAACCGCACTGTTGATATGGTCCGGGGGCGCGGCGCCAGGACTCTGGCCATCGTCAACCGCCGGGATTCCGATATCACCTTTAAAGTCGAGGGTGTCATGTACACCAGCAGCGGCCGCGATATCGAGATGTCGGTAGCCTCTACAAAGGCTTTTTACTCACAAATCGTGGCTGGCGCGATCCTGGGGCTCCACATGGCAGCCGCAACGGGCCGCCGGGATATCGCTTTCGTAACCGAAGAAATCAAGAAGCTGCTCGAACTGCCGTCCCACATGAAAAAAATCCTCGGGCAGGGGAAAGACATTGAGAACTCCGCTCGCAGACTTGCGGCCACAAAAACCTACTGGGCCGCTGTGGGGAGCGGGCCCAACCGGGCTTCTGCCGACGAAATCAGGATCAAGCTTAGTGAACTCTGCTACAAGACCATCTCCTCGGACTATGTCGAAGACAAAAAGCATATCGACCTCTCATCAGAACCCCTGATAATCGTGTGCGCGGCCGGCGCCAAAAGTACCGTCATCGGTGACATCATCAAAGACACCGCCATATTCAAGGCTCACAAGGCCACACCCATCGTCATCACCGATGAAGGGGAAACTAGATTCGACCCCTATGCGGAAGACGTATTCCACGTTCCGGTCAGCAGTGAACACCTGGCACCTATCTTAAGCACCCTTGTGGGTCATCTCTGGGGTTATTATGCCGCCCTGGCCATCAACGAGGGGTCCAGGTTCCTACACACGTTTCGTGAAGAGATCAAGGAAACCATCGATCAGAAGGCAGCCCAGGGAATGGATGTCTATGAGGTCGTCCTCGAAAAATCATTTCGGGAAACAATAGCGAAGTTTTATCAAGAATTTCGCGATAAAAAACAAAAACACCCCTTCCCCGTGTCTATAGTGATGGCCTCGGACCTGACGCTCTTGTTGAAATATCTTTCGGGTAAACTTCCCATGCCCGATTTCGAACTGGACTTTGGCGTCAAGGGTACGGCGTTAAACATGATCAACACGTTTTTCACGTTCATCAGTGAGTCCATCAACAGCATGTCCCGGCCCATCGATGCCATCAAGCACCAGGCAAAAACAGTAACCGTAGGAACCAGTCGCATCAGTGAAAAAATCAAAGGGCTCCTTTTCGACTCTCTGACCGAGCACGGCATTCTCGTCTCCCAGATCACTGCCAATAATATTCTCGTCCTGAAAAATCTTCAGGAGATCGTTGCAAGCATTGGCGGGTCCATCCTTTACCGTATCAACAAGCTGAACCTGTTGAACGAACTCACGGATGAAACCACCATTGAAGTGCTGGAGAAAAAAGGTGTGTTAAAACCGATCCCTTCCCGGGTTGAAACCGATACGGCTCTCAAGGGTACCAAGCGCATTATTGTTCAAAAAGGAAATGTTTACATCGGCAAAGGCCGCAAGGACAGTCGGAGCATTCTGATTATTCCTGTGATTTCAGCATCTTCTGATAGCCCAAACATCATTGAAAACCTCCTACTGCTAAATATCTCCTTTCATAATAATGTCCCCCTCCCCCTTATCATTAAGGCACTCGGTGGCAAGTATGAGCATATTAAAAACATTGTCATGGAAAACAGTGTTCCCTGGGAGGACAGTTATCTGCAACACCTGGAGATGGACGAGCTGTTTGGAAAATCCGCCGAAAAAAGTGGGGAAACGATTCTGGCCGGTCTGACAGACGCAAACTCTTCCAAATAAAATCGTAGCACGATTTTATGAATTTATATTCATATTCACTTGTTGATCATACTTTCAATCATATTAAGATTAAATTTATTCTATAAAACAAGTTATATTTTCCTAACCAATTGAATATATTTTGATTATATTTCTTTTTCTTTGACCGACACATCGCTGATTATCCCTTGACATGGCCCCTCGACCTCTGTTAAGTAAAATGAATTATCATTCATTTTTTTGAGAGGGTGATATACAGGGGTTCGGTAACACCAATCTGTTTGCATGCATTTGGACCCGATACCCACCATCGAAAGTCTGTATAGACCAACACAACCAGGAGGAGATCATGCAGAGAAAAATCAGAAAAGCCGCTGTTATCGGCTCAGGCGTCATGGGAGGGGGCATCGCTGCGCTGCTTGCGGGTGTCGGCATCAAAACGCTGTTGCTGGATATTGTTCCGCCCAACCTTAATGATGATGAAAAAGAGAACCGGGAAGCCCGCAATAAAATCACCAAAACAGGCCTCGACAACATTGCTGCAGCCAGACCGGCCCTTCTAATGCAGTCAAAAGATCTGGATCTTATCAGCATCGGCAATCTCGAAGACGATTTTGACCAGCTATCGACCTGCGACTGGATCGTCGAAGTTGTCGTCGAGAATTTAACCGTAAAACACCAGCTCTTCGAACGTATCGAAGGGATCCGGAAACCAGGATCCATTGTATCCTCCAACACATCCGGCATTCCGTTGAAATCCATGTCCCAGGGAAGATCCCAGGAATTTAAACAGCACTTTCTTGGAACCCATTTCTTCAACCCCGTACGCTATATGAAACTGCTGGAGATTATTCCGGGTGAAGAAACCCACAGGGATGTCCTTGATTTTATGGCTGACTTCGGCGAACGGATTCTCGGCAAAGGGATTGTATGGGCCAAAGACACACCCAATTTCGTTGGTAACCGGATCGGTATTCACGGTATGGTCAAAGCCATGAAATTGATGGTGGAAGAAGGACTGAGCATCACGGAAGTCGATGCCCTCTTCGGCCCGGTCATGGGTCGCCCCAAGACCGCTATGTTCAAAACCGCCGATCTGGTGGGGCTTGACATCCTCTGTCATGTGGCCGGGAACACCTATGAACTGGTAACGGACGATGAGGACAGAGACAGTTTTCAGATTCCCGAATTCGCAACCCGCATGCTCGAGAATAACCTGCTGGGCAAAAAAACCCAGAGCGGGTTTTACAAGACAGACCTGACGCCGGAATGGAAAAAAATCCGCAAGGTTATCGACCCTGCAACACTGGAGTATGCTGCCTATGAAGCCCCGGACTTTCCCTGTTTACAAGAAGCCCGCAAAGCCAAGACCCTTTCCGGTAAGATCAATGCGGTCATGTACGGTACCGATAAGGGAGCGCGCTTTGCCTGGAAGGCCGTAGCCGGCAACCTGATTTACTCCGCCAACAGGATCCCGGAAATATCAGACACCATCGTTGAAATAGACAACGCCATGAAATGGGGGTTCAATTTTGAAATGGGCCCATTCGAGACCTGGGATGCCATCGATCTTGTCAAATCCGTGGATAAAATGAAAAAGGACGGATATCTCATCCCTGAAAATATCAGCAATATGCTAGCGGCCGGTCATACTTATTTTTATAAAACAGAGAACGGCCAACGTCTTTTCTACGATTTTACCTCCGCCACATACAAACCCGTTCAAACGAGCGCCAATATCATCTCCCTGGCTGGCTTGAAAGCGAATGGTAAAGAGGTTCAATCCAATGATTTTGCCTCCCTCGTGGATTTGGGCGATGGTGTCTTCTGTCTTGAATTTCACTCCAAGATGAATTCACTGAATCATGATATCATCCAGGCGCTCCACGCAGCCATTGAGTATGTCGATACCCATGGCGTCGGGCTCGTGATCGGCAACCAGGCCGGTGGCATGCCGGGGGCGTTTTCCGCAGGGGCTGATCTGGCTGCCGTGCGACAGGCGGTGACGGAAAACCGCTTCGAGGAAATCGAACAGATGATCAAGGATCTCCAGTACGGTCTCATGAAGGCGCGCTATGCGCCCTTTCCGGTTGTTGCGGCACCCTACGGTATGGCCCTGGGTGGCGGATGCGAGGTCTGTCTGGCTTCGGACCGGGTTGTGGCCCATACCGACCTCTTTATGGGCCTCGTCGAATTCGGTGTCGGTCTTCTGCCGGCCGGCGGCGGATGCCTGGGATTGTGGCGAAACTATTTGGATTCGATCCCGGAAGCAGCCGCAGGGGATGTCGATCTGACACGATTCTTCATACCGGCTTTTATGGCCATTGGTATGGCCAAGGTATCCATGTCCGCTGCCGAGGCAAGGGCCAACGGTTTTTTGAATCCCATGGATCGAATCATCTTCAACCGTGACTACCTGGTGGGAGAAGCGAAAAAAGAGGTGTTGAGAATGCTGGACGCGGGGTATGCCCCCCCGGTCAAACGAAAGATAAAGGTCCTGGGTGAGGCTGCACAGGGCATGGCCAACACACAGATAGCTGACATGCAGCGGGCCAAATATATCAGTGAATACGATGCTTTCGTACTCAAGCGGATCGCTTATGTCATGAGCGGCGGCAGCGTCCGTGCCAACAGCACCATCGAGGAAGACGTCATCCTGACACTGGAAAGAGAGGCCTTCATCGATCTGCTGAAAGAAGAAAATACCCTGGCCAGGATTGATCATATGCTTAAAACAGGTAAACCTCTCAGAAATTAAAACCCTTATTAGAATAATATCAGCGGGAAAACCGCTGCACATAAAATCGCAAGATCGATTTTATTCAAGGAGGATAACAAAATGAAAGATTCCTATATCGTGACATCCGTGAGAACACCCGGGTGCAGACGGAACAAAGGCGCCTTCAAGGACACAAGACCCGACGACCTTCTCTCCTTTATATTGGATGCCGCTGTTGACAAGACCGAAAATCTCGAGAAAAAGGATGTCGACGACATCATGATCGGCTGCTCTTTTCCGGAAGCGGAACAAGGGCTCAATATCGGGCGCATAGCATCCCAGATGGCTGGTTTTCCCATCGAGGTGAGCGGTGCCACAGTAAACCGGTTCTGTTCATCCGGTCTGGAAGCCATCGCCCTGGCTGCGTTGAAAGTACAAGCAGGATGGGCGGATGTGACCATTGGCGGTGGCGTTGAATCCATGACCTATGTCCCCATGGGCGGATCCATACCCCGACCCCACCCGGAATTTTCTAAAAAACAGTCAGAACTCTACATATCCATGGGGTTGACAGCCGAGAATGTGGCCAAGCGATACAAGGTCACCAGGGAACAACAGGATGAGTTTGCCGCCGGCTCACAGCAGAAAGCCGCCGCCGCACGTGCAAACAAGTGGTTTACGGAAATCGTGCCGACACCGGCTACGCGCTTCGTCCAGGAGGAAAATGGTACGTTCCGCAAGGAAACGTTTATCCAGGATCATGATGACGGCATACGGGATTCCACCACGGCCGAAGGCCTCGCAAAACTGAGACCTGTTTTTTCCGCTGACGGCTCTGTAACGGCCGGCAACTCTTCGCAGATGACAGATGGAGCTGCAGCCACCATCCTGGTGAGCGAAGAAAAAGTCCAGGAACTGGGTCTGCAACCAGTAGCAAAATTCCTCTGTTATACCACTGCAGGCTGTCACCCGGATGAAATGGGTGTCGGTCCCCTGGTGGCCATTCCCAAACTACTCAAATTGGCCGGAATGGAAGTAAGCGACATAGGTCTTTTTGAAATCAATGAGGCTTTCGCCTCCCAGGCGATCTACTGCACACGGGAACTCGGCATCGATATGGACAAGGTAAATATACATGGAGGCGCCATCGCCCTGGGTCACCCACTGGGGTGTACCGGAGCCAAACTCTGTGCAACCCTCTTGACCAATATGCGGAAAAAAAGTGTTCGCTACGGTGTGGAATCCATGTGTATCGGCGGGGGTATGGGTGCTGCCGCGCTATTCGAGTTGTGCGAATAAAATTTCGTACCGAAATTTTATCATAGGCGGCGTTGCCGCTTTTAACAAAAAAGGTTGCCGATATCGGCAACCTTTTTTTGTTTAGACATTCATAATATCATTATATTTTCATAAAGCATCCGGCTTGGCTGTATGGGATACAACCTTGATGTACACCGGCTCTTCTTTGCCCCTAAATTCTAAGAGAACTTCCGGGGAAAGTTCTCTGCCATTTAAACGAACAGACCGGATATCAACCGCCAGGCTACTGACCCGCTCCATAAAAAATGCCTGAATGACCTCCCCCTTCAACCAGACACCCGCTTCCAGAAAAAAGGGCCCCAGTTCTTTCAGGATCAGGTTGAAAAGCTTCACCGTTACCCAGCCGGTTTTCCCGGCTTTCGCGTCACTGTCGTCGGGGTGGGAAATGCTGCCACGCATCCACCGGTACTTGCCCCCTTTCCTGAATGTCGCTCCCACAAGACCCGGCATGGCAGCCGAAAGTGCCAGAATGGAGCCGTTTTTAACAACCGCCGTTGCAGGATCATCCACAGGCTTGCTGTTCAGAAAAAGGGTTTGGATTCGTTCATCAAAATAGGATTGATCCAGACCGAGCCGGTCACAGAGAAGTGTCTGCACAGATTCCCCGACCCGCATGTTGATCATGAAGCCCGCGTTGAGCAGGCCCACGAATTTGGGTGTATCACCGGCCATTACGGTCAAGACCAGGCCTGGGTCTGTTTTATCTCCAGCGACGTTTTTATGGTTGGTGTTCATTTGAAAAACCTTTTTTCAAGGATCCGATCCCGAATCTATGGAAAGATAGTAAAAGGGGAGACAAACCGCGTCTCCCCTTAAGTACTTTCATACATTCTCCGTCAACGGACATCAGAAGTTGAACACACCGTCCAGTTCTTCATCGCTTACACCGAAAGTCACATTGTGCGGTGCAAGCGGTTCCGTTTTGAAGAAGGCGGGCAGCCGGTCATCCTTGGATGTAAACCCGGCAGCAGCATTAAATCCCCGCTCGTTTGTCAGAATTGACTTACCCAGGGCGGCAAAGTCATCCCCTGTAAAATCCTGACCGCTAAAGCCGGCGATCAGGTCCATATAGTTTTGAAACGTATCTGCCTGATCAAGGATGGCAAATGCGATAAAGAGACACATACCCGTTGAATCCAATGCTGCCGTGGCGATCTGCAGATTTCGGGAAAGCTCCGCCTGGCCTTCAGGTTTGGTTCCATCCACATTTCCACCCACACCCAGGAGGTTTGCCGTGACGGAGTAACCCGCTGTGTGGTCTGCACCCATGGTGGTTGTGGCATAGGTAACACCAATTCCCTGGACGGCTCTGGGGTCATAAGCGGGCATGGCTTGCCGCTTGACCACCGGGACTCTCTCTACGCCAAAAACCTGGCCTGTCACCGAGGCCCCGTTGCCCAGAATCCTCCCCAGAGGCGTTCCCTGGCCGACTTCCTTGAGAAGACTGATGGCAGCCTCGGCATCGCCGAATTTGGCAACTCCGCCTTCCATGGCGACCCCGATGGTAGCCCCCATCTCGATGGTGTCCAGTCCGAAATCGTCATCCATGCGATCCAACTCGGCAATGACATCCAGGTCATCGATACCGCAATTGCCGCCATGGGCCCAGACGGTTTCATACTCGGGTTGTTTGGTCAGGAAATTTCCATTTTTGCCGTAAAAGGTGCCTGAGCAACGAATGACACACCCCCGGTGACATCCGTGCGTGGAGGATCCTTCACCACCCCTGCTGTCTTCCATTTCTGCCAGTGCCTCACCACTGATCTTGGATGCACCTGCAAACTGGCCTGAGGAAAAATTGTTGGCGGGATATCCGCCGGCTTCGTTGACGACGTTGGTCAGGACGTTGGTGCCATACGCCGGCAGCCCTTCCCCTGTAACCGGGTGTTTTCTCAGACCGGCCACGAATTCCTTGTTGGCCGCTTTAAATTTCTCGGGATCTGCGGGTTCACGTCTTGCCGTGCCTTCGTCATCCACGATGATCACCTTGACCCCCTTGGACCCCATGACCGCACCGACACCGCCACGACCGGCATGCCGGGTAGGACGCTGTTCCATATCCGTAAAAGCGATGGATGCAGCCGACATTTTCATCTCCCCGGCAGGCCCGATACTGATGCAGGCCACCTTGTCGCCGTATGCATCCTTCATCTTTTCAACCAGATCGTAGTTGCCAATCATTTTCAAACTGTTGTCAGCTGCTATTGTTGCGCCATCTTTATTGATGACCATTTTATATAGCGTGTCGTCTGCAGGTCGCCCCTCCAGAATAATGGCAGCATACCCAAGCCTTGCCAGCATCTGCGACGGCTGGCCTCCCGAGTTGGCTTCCTTGATGCCGCCGGTCAGCGGACTTTTGCACCCCACGGAAATACGACCGGACATGGCTGCGGCAGATCCGCTGAGCAGACCGGGTGCGATGACGAGTTTGTTATCAACTCCCAGGGGATGGCACAATGGTGGAATTTCCTTTGCCACAACTGCCGATGTCATGGCCCGACCGCCTAACCCGGCGTAGTTGCCCAGTGCTTCGACCATGACCTGGGGCCCGCCTTCCTCTCCCATTTTTACCCTTAAGATTTTGTCCATCGCTTGCCTCCTTTTTGGTTCTTTTCGTATGTTAGCCGATTAGCAGGCTTTGGTAAAAAAAACGAAATTTGCTTATTGAAGATCCAATCTTTTTTCCGTTTACTGTTGAAATAAGAGAATCAGATCAATACTTCAGACAGGGGCACGTATCGTCTGTAATTATGAGTATTACTTGGTAATGTCAAGGAAAACCAGGAATAACCCCAATGTTGCAAAAGCCGGAGGGCTTCAGAGCCAAGGCGTCGAGGGTGAAGCTGTAGTCATTTACTGCGAACCCTTGACAACATTGGGGATAACATTGCTGTGGGATGCTTTAAGGGCTCACACCATGCCCTGTATATTGGATATACGATCAGCTAAAAGTTTGAGATCGCTCTGAGCCACCTTCACAAAGGTTTTCAGATCAATGGTCCGTTCGGCATCAAAGGGTGTAACGATGGCCACAAAGTTATAATCGAACGGGATTTCGTTTACCACCATCTCGTGGGATCTCAATAATTTCGAAATTCTCTCCAGGGCGATTTTGGCATTGTCACCTGTGGTCATGGGTTGAATCACCACCACCATTTTAGAACCCAACATCCCCACGAGATCGGTTTCCCTGACAATATCCGTCAGCGCACCGACAAAAACTGCAATAATGTCTTCCGGTGCAACACTGCCCGGCGTCGCAGCTTCTTTTGGGACTGCCTTTGCCACAGTAAAGGAGAGCAACGAAAAGGGGGTGTCGTAGCGATTAGCTCTCATAATCTCTTTTTCCAGCACAAAGAGAGTACTGCCCTGGTTTAGACTGCCGGGTGGCGTAAATTTCGATTTCTTTTTCTCTTTTGGGACCGGTTTGGTCATAATGCCGTCGTAGATCTCCTGAAACATGCTCTCCTGAACACCCCGTTCCGCCAGCGTCTCCTTGACCTGCAGAACGATCGCCTTTAGTTCGTCGTCATCCTTTGCGTGGGTTTTGAGCAGCTTCAACATGTCCGCCTTTGTCGGCAGTCGACCATCTTCCGAGCGCATCTGATTGAAAACCATGCTGGACTTGAGATGACGGATGCTCTCCTCCATCCGCTCGGTCAAACGCTCCTCCATTTTTTTCAGAACTTCGACGTCGATATCCTTATTTTTAAGTTTGTCCACAAGTCCTGTGCGAATTTGTGAAAAAATGCTGTTGACCTTTCCTCCGGCAACATCATCGGTCTCTTTCATGGCTTCCAAGGTAAGCTCGGTGCCGGCCCGTTCGACATAGTCCACCAGGAGATCGGACAGAATACGATCATCCTGGCCACTCTTACGTATCTCGGCGGCAAGATAGATGAGCTCTGCAGTCCCCTGAGGATTCTTGACGATCTCCTGAATCAGGTCATCCCCCTCCAAGCCTATGGCTTCGGCGCTTTGTTCGAGAACACGCGTCAGTTCGTCGCTTTGAAGTTCATTTTTCAATTCCTGAACAAATTGAAGGTAGTCCAACATGGGCATCCCGGCATCCAGAAGCGCCCGCTTGAGTTTTGGTATGATCCGCTGCAGTTCCGCCGTATCCGTGGTTATCCGCAGGACAATCTGTGCCAGGCGCTTGATGGACACCGCCCCCTGGTTGTACTCCTCGGTAATCAGTCGGATCAGGACACCGTCCGCGACCTCGTCCACCTCACGGTCGATAATCTGCCGATCGAGATAGACCACGCCCTGAGCTTTCTGCTCCTCGATGCCCTGAATCAGTTGGTGTTTCAGTTTGAAAATATCTTCTGCCAGCTCGATAACGTTGACATCGGTCTTGCTTGCAATAACCATGTCGACATCTTCCTGAAAGCGGTTCAAGCTTTGCACCAAGGCAGTTCCCGGCTGGACACTCCCGTCTTCAACTTTCCTGACCGCTGCCAGGTCTTCTTCGATGAGCATCTGGGAAAACGCTTCCGGACCCTGCATCAGGTTTTGAACCGAAATATTATTTCGGGCCTCTTCCGAAAGAATATCGGCGGCCATAATAGCCAAAAAGTCTTCCGTGGTTGAAACTTCCGACCCTTCCCCTGAAACCTGGTTGCTTTTAACCACCTCCTCGTCATTTTTAATTTTCTGGTAGACAAAATAGTTAATCAAAATTTTTTCTAAACCCTTTTCCTGCACAGCCTTTTTCATGGCATCCGCATTGGGATATCGGTTGAGATCCGTCAGGATTTCCAGGAACTGGGTCATATCCGCCAGGGTTATGCCGGCTTCGAAAGCCAGCGACTGAATATCGGTTTTCTTGAAATGGGCTGTCAGCCGGTTGGTATTGATACGGGAATCAAGGGCCTCGTCTTCAACAAACAGCTGATCCTGGTGAAGCGACAGTGCAATGGTGGGCAAAGCTTTAAAGCCATCCTGAAACGATTCGTATACCCGTTCCAAGGATCCGACAACCGACTTATGGTAAACATTGTACATGGCAATCTGGTTAAACACCAAATTGAAATTTCTGCCAATAGTGTCCGAGAGATTTTTTTGGAGACCTGCTTTATCCATCATTCAATCCCTTCACGATCTTGTTAATGAATAGTGTTGTTCTTCATGGTAAAAAGGTTTTTACCCTTTTCCTGCGGTACCCCCCATGGCGGGCTGATTAACCTTTCAGGTGGTTCTTACGGTACCACTTCAGGGCACGGATAAGTTCTGAACATGTGGAAAAACGATTCTTTGGATCATATGCCATGGCCTTTCCGATAATCCGGTCCAGGCTTTCATGCAGATGGGTATTAAGTTGTGACGGCATTTTCAGAAAGATACCCTTGGGATCTTTCTGTTTGTGAGCCAGAAGCGCCATCATCGAGGGATAGCTCACAAAAGGCAGTTTCTCAACGACCATTTGAAATAACATCACCCCCACGGCATAGATATCCGCCCGCCCGTCCACGTCTGCCGTGTCAATCTGTTCGGGCGCCATATAAAGTGGGGTGCCCAGGATGAGATCCTTTCCCAGTTCATCACCCCTGACAAACCTGGCTGTTCCAAAATCTGAAATCAGTGGTCGCCGCGTGTGCGCCTCGATCAGGATGTTGGGTGGCTTGATGTCGCGGTGGACAATCCCCTGGTCGTGTGCATAATCGAGCGCTTCCAGGACGTGGATAACCACATTGAATGTCGACACCAGCGGCAAAACTCTCCTGGACGGAATCACATTTTTTTTGGCTTTGGTGATGTAAGCCAGCAGGTCTTTTCCCTGAACCAGCTGCATGCTCATAAATAGAAACCCGTCAGTTTCCCCCACTTCGTAGATCGGGACAATATTCGGGTGAGATAGTATGGCCGCGGCTTCGGCTTCCTGTTGAAACCTTTCGGCGGCGGATTGCGTCATGAGTGCCCTGGGTAAAATTTTCACGGCAATCTTACGTTTCAGGGTTCGCTGGTACCCCTCAAACACAACGGCCATGCTCCCACGGCCAAGCTCTTTCAAAACCGTGGAAGTTCCGATGTCCATTCCGTAATACGCCTTCGCATCAAGTGATTTTATAGACACCATGTTGGTTAAACAGATATGACGGTTTTAGGAATTGCCCACGGCAGCCAGACGAGGCTTTTGTGCGCTGACGTTGCGTGACATTTCCAGGTTCAATGAAAAGATCAGTTATCCCTGTGTTTCTGAAATGCATTCGATAAACTGCAGCTTAAGTAATATTGTTTAACACAGAACTGTAAACTATTTCAATGACTTTTCATTGAAGAGCCTGCCACAGTCTTGAAAAGGGTGTGATGGTGAGATTGCAGAAAAAGACAGAAAGAGTATTTATATTGGTCGGAGAATCACCTGAGAGTTGCACAATTGGACGCTATCTGGAATCCTGAGAGTCGTCACTGTCACGACGTTCACCACCGGTTCTCCTTTCCGGTATATGGAATGCGTAGGAAAACTGGCGTCGATCGCCTCCGGTGCGGCGTTCACTATCATTGATAAGAGAATTTTGTATCATGGACTAATGCAATACTGAATATTATCGTTACTTGTCAAGTCCAAAAAATAGAATTCCGCGGTTTTTGAGAAATACGGGATGATAACAATCGCTGTCGAAAGACCCCATTTTCAAAGCTGTCTATTGACATCTTTTCATATGGGTACCATTTTATGGTCGCTATCACAAATATGTTCCGTTTGGCTTTTGACTAACGCTTCGGCGGGTGACGGCAAACAGCCGGCCACCTGGTTGAAACGCGTAAGCAATCGAAAATAAGACCCACAGAGGAGACCACCATGAACGACAATGCAGCCGTCCAAAAGGGCGTTCCTTTCAACCTGGAAAACCATGTCGATTACGCCATGGGATCTGTGGTCAGCAAGACACTCATCAAGAAAGACACCGGCACCATAACCTTGTTTGCCTTCGATGCCGGACAGGGGCTCAGTGAGCACAAGGCACCCTTTGACGCTGTGGTCACCATCCTGGATGGACAGGCGGAAATCAACATCGGCGGGAAACCCTCCACCGTAAAAGCCGGGGAAATGCTGATCATGCCGGCCAATATCACCCATGCCCTGCAAGCTCATAAGCGATTCAAGATGCTCCTGGTCATGATTCGCGGCAAATGATATAAATCAAAATGAAGGGTTCGAGAGGTCCAGGGTTCCATGGCAGTTCTGCACATCTTTCTTCATTTTGCCATCCCCGGGGCGGTTGCCGGGCTGGCATTCAGGGACAAATGGCTGACCAGCTGGCTCGTCATGATGTCTGCCATGATCATCGACCTCGATCACCTGCTGGCCAACCCCATTTTCGATCCCAACCGGTGCAGTATCGGTTTTCACCCGCTCCATTCAACCGTGGCCATCATCCTTTACCCCTTGCTGCTGCTGATACCAAAAATGCGCCTCCTGGGTATCGGTTTACTGATCCATATCGGTCTCGATGCCCTGGATTGCCTGCGGATGGGGGTTATATAACCAATAAAATCGTAGCACGATTTTATAGAACGCGACTGTGTCGCTCAGATGCGAAAGGCAAAAACCCCTATCCCTGCAACATGCGAAGCACTGCCAAACGGCAGATTCTACAGGGTATTACGGAATTTTTACTGAAATCTTTCAGACTTCAGCACCGCACTTTCGCAATAATATGGATCCTAACCTATTATTTTGATTTCTCCCACGAGGTACAGCATGGAACTCACCTGGCTTGGCACTGCCGGATTCAAAATTGAAAGCAGCGCACAAACGCTGCTGATCGATCCCTATTTTACCCGCAACCAGGGCGCCTTTCCAAAACAACCGCTGAAACCACCCGACATCCATACCGCAGATCTGATTTTCATTACCCATGGGCATTTTGATCATATTTTCGATGTGCCGGCAATCGCTTCCAAGACAAATGCGACGGTCTATTGTGGCCGGGGTGTGGACCAGACACTAATTCAAAACGGTTTGAACGCAAGCCGGATCCGCCGTGTAAAAAAGGATGGCGAAACATTTCACTTCGACGGTCTGAAAGCGCAGGCTTTTTTCAGCCGCCACATCCACTTCGACCGGTGGCTGATGGTCAGGGCCCTCTGCCGGATGCATATCAACCTGCCCCGCTATCTGCCTTTGCTACGCAACTACCCTGAAGGTCAAGTGCTCAGCTGGCGCATCAGCCTTGAGGGAAAAACCCTTCATCACTTTGGCAGCGGTGGTTCCTCAGCACCTGAGCTTAAAAAACTCGGCCAACAGCCAATTGACATTTTGCTGGTCCCCATGCAGGGGCACACACATATCACCCGGATCGCCCACAATTATGTTGCATCTCTCACCCCGAAAATGGTCATTCCCCATCACCAGGACAACTTTTTCCCACCGATTTCCACTCTGGTAAACACGCTGCCCCTTGTGAACCAGGTCAAAAAATCCCATCCGGATATCCCTGTCCGGACTCTGGAGATTAACGAGACCATTGAAATCTGAAGTATTTCGATGTCTTCAGTTGTCACGTTTTTGGGGTTGATTCTCTCGGCATGTCCCTATAAACTTATGCGTCGAATTGCCGGGACACCCGGCTGTCGATTATCCTAGGTGCTGTTTCGTATCTGCGCTGGAAAGGAACTGTCTTGAACCCCGAAGAAAAAAAGATCATGGGCCTTGCAACCACCTCGCATGGTCTCGTACATTTGTATGAAGGTGTCCTGCCCCCGCTCCTACCACTGGTCATGGCGGAGTTTGGTGCGGATTATTTTACCATGGGGATAATCGTTACAATATTCTCTTATGCCTTTGGACTCGGATCCCTGCCGGCCGGCATCCTGGCCGACAAGATAGGACCTCGACGTCTTATCAGCCTCTACCTCTTCGGTGCCGGCACGGCCGGCATACTTGTGCTGCCGGCCGGCTCCCTGGGATTTTATGCCATCGTCATGGGGATTATGGGTGCTTTTTGCAGCACGTATCATCCAGCGGTCAACACATTGATCTCCATCGGCATCAAGGAAAAGGGAACCGCCTTTGGTATTAACGGTATCGCCGGCAGCATCGGGGTGGCTGTGGTACCGGTTTTGTCGGCCTGGATCGGCATGAGTCTGGGATGGCGGGCACCACATGTTGTTTTCGGTCTGATCGGCCTCGGCCTGGCCTTCTTTTCCCTGACCCTGCCCAGGCATCCGACCATTCAAAAGAAAAGTAACCCACAGGCAGACTCCCGGACCGACCCCGAAAAGAAAACTTCCGTCCTCTCTCTCTGTTTATTCTTCTTGTCGGCCACAGCCCTGGGGCTGTCCTACAAGGGAATCATGACTTTCCTTCCCACCTACATGGGACAAAATATCCAGTTGGGCTTCCTGAAAATGGACGTGGTGGCAATGGGAGGGACCTTTGCAACCCTTGCCCTGATATCTGGGGCTGTTGGACAATACGTGTCTGGACGCCTTACCGACAAATTCCCGGTAGAAAAAATATATTTCGGCACAGTGTGCATGGGCACCCTTTTTGTCTTTGTTATGTCTTTTTCCAGGGGATTACTCCTGCTGTTGGCGTCAGTCGGTTATGCTTTCTTTTCATTCGCGGCTCAGCCTGCTCAAAACTTCATCGTTTCAAAATACATGCCTCAGCATCGGCAGGGTCTTGGCTATGGCACGCTTTTTATTCTCTCTTTCGGGGTCGGATCAACTGCCGCCGCGGTTTCCGGATACCTCGCCGATCTGTATGGCCTGCAGATCGTATTCTATGCCATGGGATTCTGTTTTCTGGCCGCCGCGGGGCTCGCACTGGGATTGATGTTGCAGAACGGAAAAAGCCTTAAGCATGAAGCCGTAAGCTATTAACGGTTAGAAGCTTAACGCTTATAGCTTACGCCTAATACCTACCTGACCTGCTCAGCGGATGACAGTCGGCGGTTCTGCCAATTCAAGACTTTGAAATTCGAATGTCCCTGTCTTGCGATCCCTGAAATAATGCACCAGGGTTTTTTGAATAACGGGAAAAGCGATATCGTCCCAGGGAATGTCATCCTCATGTACCAGTTTTACCTCGGAACTCTCATGGGTCGGGCCGAATTCGGGAACCAGGATCCGGGCCCGAAACATGAGATACAACTGATTCACAAATACCAGGTCAAAAAGTCGATAGGGTGCGATGATTTTCACACATAGCTGTGCCTCTTCGTGGGTTTCCCGCATAGCACCTTCCCGGACGGATTCATTGTTTTCCAGGAAACCGGCCGGCAGGGTCCATTTTCCCCTGCAAGGTTCGATATTGCGCCGGCAGAGAAGGATGTGGCTTTCATATTCAGGAATACACCCCACCACCATTTTGGGGTTCTGATAATGAATATTTCCACAGGCAGTGCAAACATGTCTGGCCCGTTCGTCCCTAGGCGGTATCCGGGTCTCCACTTTAGACCCACATTGCGTGCAGTAATGGATGTTCATTTTAGTTCTCATTTTTCATCGAAAAAAAACCTGTTATCCCTGCCAACATATCTTACTTTTACTCCGGCGGTTAAATACGTCACGGTTGTTTGACGTTATTTGCCAAGCAGATTAGAAACGCTATTCCGACAAAATCATTAGTTACTTTCCCGCAAATTAGAATCGTCCCAAGGTTAACCGCTTGACCTAACATACCATGTTTGTCATTCAAGACCTATCGCGATTGTTAAAAACCGTCAACCCGTTATAAGAAGGAATTCCATGCAACATTTCAAGACCGTGTCTTTTTGGATAGCGCTAAAGCTTCACTTCGTGCCCCGCTTTCGCGGGAATAACAATTGTAACAAAATTAATTGCCGGAAAAATTAGCACACCATTGGTGGAAGAATCAAAAATTTGCCTTCCCACACCTGTTATGCTAATTGGGCATCAAGAATCTGTTGCCAAAGGAATGCCAATCCTAAATAGGAGGTGCTTATCATGGAGAAGGAAATGCGCGTCATGACAGAGAACCCTCTCAACGCTGAAACACCGGTTGAACGCCTGCGCACCTGGATTACGGGCAACGATGTGTTTTTCAAACGCAACCAGGGCCAGATCCCGGGTGAAAAAATCGACCTGAGTGCCTGGAAACTGGTGGTGGATGGACGCGTTGACAATGAATTGAACCTGACCTTCGACCACATCCTGGCCAGGCAAAAGATCGAGCTGGCCAACACCCTGGAATGCTCCGGAAACAGCCGCTCCCTGCTCGAAAAAAAGGCTTCCGGCAATCCTTGGACCATCGGCGGTGTCGGTAATGCTTTATGGGGAGGGGTCTGGCTGAAGGGGATTCTCGATGAAGCCGGTCTCCAAGAGGATGCCCGGCATGTCTGTTTTGAAGGATTCGATATTCCCAAGGGCAAAGCACAGATAAAGTTCATTCGAAGCATCCCCATCGACAAAGCCATGGACTCGACCCTGCTGGCATATGAAATGAACGGAGAACTCTTGCCCTTGGAACATGGCTTTCCCCTGCGTGCACTGGCTCTGGGATGGACCGGGGCAAACTGTGTCAAATGGCTGCAGAGAATCACGCTTCTCCCGGCACCTGTCGAAGGGTTTTTCATGGACAGGGTCTACCGGCTTTTTCAGAAAGGAGAGGACCCCAAATCCGGAGAAGTCATCACCCAAATATCCCTCAAATCCATTATTACCCAGCCACTGCAGGAAGCAAGACTCACGACGGGTATCATCCCCATAAGAGGCGCCGCCTACGCCGGCGAAACCGGTATCGAGCGTGTGGAGGTATCTCTGGACAGGGGCAGCACCTGGAACCCAACGGAACTGATCGGTCTGGACTTACCTTATGCCTGGAGACACTGGGAATACCTGTGGGAAGTCAAAGAAAAAGGCCCCTATACCATTTTAACCCGGGCAACCGACATCCATGGCAATCAGCAGCCGGATACGGCATCCTGGAATGTATTCGGTTATTGCAACAATGCGATCCAGGATCATGCCGTGACCGTCCAGGCAGCTTAGCCGTCTTGCTCGCTGTATACGAGATCCAACAGTCGACTGAAGTTAGGCTGCGTTTCTTTAAATCGATTGAAGCGTGCCCTGCCGCCCCGACAAATCTGGATCTTCGACAAGCTGCAGGAAATCTCCCCGGTACGGATTTCAGCGATTCGATTCGCTCCCTACTGCCGGTTCAATGAAAATATGTCGATATCGAATCCGGGCTGTTTGTCCATAAGCACATCCGCCAGAATCTCTCCCAAGACCGGGGCAAATTTGAAGCCGTGTCCTGCCAGGGCAGCCAGGGCCACACGGTCATGCTGCGGCAGCATCCCCAGCATAAATTCTCCGTCAGGCGTCGATGTGTAGAGACAGGAGCCGGTATCCATATCCGCATGGGCCAGACACGGGATATAGGATCTGAGAAGCAGACGCATTTCCTTTTTTTCCAACGCGGAAACCGCCTCATAAGGGCTGTCTGGATCCCAGTCGTCGAGGTTGTTGTGGGGTGCGGCCTTGACGCGCCCGCTGATCCCTGTGACAGGTAATGCATAAAATTCCAGGCAACGGCTAGTGTTTGTGCTCCCAGGCATGGGGACCTGCCAGAAGTTGACCGGAAATTCTCCCAGACTGAAATCCTGCCGGCTGGGCGGCGCAATCCAGTACACGGGAACCCGTTTGGGTGCCAGGGGTATCCCGATCCTGTCGAGCAGGTATATGTTGCGGGCACCCGCAGCCAGAAGCATGCGACCTGCTTCATATGTCCCCTGTGACGTCACCACGCGTACGCAGCCGTTTTTCTCCGTCCAATGAGCGACCCCCTCGTTGCATTTCAGAACGGCGCCGAATTTGTGGGCTTGTGTAAGGATCGCCGTTATGGCCGCCTCCGGGTACAGAATACCGGCTTCGATCTCAAGACCGGCTGCCAGTGTGTCGGGCGGCGACAGATTCGGCCAACGTCTGCGTACCTCAGCGGTCGTTAACAGCTCGTGAGGTATGTCATAAGCGCGGGCACTGGCCAGAAACCCGGCCAGCGCGGGTCCATCCACCGGCCCTATGGTCAGATTCGGCGTTCTTAAGAGAAGACGGGTCCCTGTGTCCCGCTCCAGCTTCCGCCAGAGATCCCATGCGCGCTGTGCCATGGGGACATAAGCGCTGCCTTCCAGATAAGCGCGGCGAATGCTGCGGGACTCCCCGTGATGGCTGCCCAGCTGATGGGGCGGAGAAGCGACATCCAACCCAAGGACCGGGACACCCCTTGCGGCCAGTGCCATGCAGGTCGCTGATCCGGCTGTACCCAGACCCACTACAATGACGTCATATGGCTGCATATCTGTTAAAGCGGCTGGCTGAGGGGTCGAAGGATAATTTCATTCACATCCACATCGGCGGGCTGCTCCAAAACATATTTGACCGCGTTGGCAATGCTTTCTGCGCTCAGTGGTGTCATCCCGGATGCTTTGAATGTGGCAATGATATCGGGATCGGTAATCGTGTGACTCAACTCCGTGGACACGGCGCCGGGTGATATCAGAGAAACACGGATGTCCGCTTTGCCCCTGAGGTCGGTGCGCAAGCCTTCGGTGATGGCTCTCACCGCAAATTTTGTGCCACAGTATACCGAGGCACCTGGGAATATGATGTGACCGGCCACTGAAGATACATTGATGATGTGGCCTTCACCGCGTTTCAACATGTGCGGCAGAACCGCGGCGATGCCGTAAAGAACACCCTTGATGTTTACATCCACCATCTGCTCCCACTCCCCCACATGCAGTTTGTCTATCATGGAAAGGGGCATAATACCGGCATTGTTAAAAATGGCATCGATCCTTCCGAATTCTGAAAGGGTCTGCTCGGCCACTTCCGCCACTTCCTCTGCCCGGGTGATGTCAGCCTGGCGGTATACGGCCTTGCCGCCTGCCGATGCGATCGCCTCCTGCAGCTGCGTCAACCGGTCTTTACGCCTGGCTGTCAGCATTACCTGGGCACCGTTTTCAGCCAGTTTTCTGGCGGTGGCCTCGCCGATTCCAGAGCTGGCTCCTGTAATTATCACGACCTTTTGATTGAGATTTGACATAGGGTCTCTCCTAAATTCGTCTGATAAATCGTTGAAAAGCAATGATGTCGCTAAACAGTAATATAATCTCGAATTGACAGAAAACAAGCACTGACAGTCGGGTGGGTGATTCGCTTCTCTCGAGGATATTTGTGTTCAATGACCGTAGATAGTCGCACCAACAACAGCTCAACCCGCTGGCTTGGCTTATTGCTTCTATCATATTTTTATGATACCGATTCGGTGCGCTAATTAAGGAGCAAAAATGTCGGGTTTTCATGAAATACTGTTGGTTGCCGCTATTCTTTTGGGTATTTTATTCATACCACGCATGATGCCAGGGAAAAACGTACAGACGTCGAGACGGCTAGCAATAGTAATTTCGCTCAATATGCGGGTGGCCATTGTCGCTTCTGCGCTTTACCCGGCCGTCACAGCTGCATTTTTGCATCCCTGGCGAAAAGATCTGATCCTTTTTCTATACGCCGGTGTGGGGCCGGTGTTGGTGGGTTGGCTGTTGTACTGGGTATTTACCGGCCGTAAGAAATAGACCTCAAGCATCCCCGGACTTTTCTTGGCCTTTTAGCAGTTTAGACTGTAGGCTGTTAGGTGCCCTTTGCCCTGCGGGCGAAATTTAGCCTTCGGCTGTCATTTGTCATAGCGGACGACATTAACGCTTCGCGCGTCATTTTTTGTTGCTTTTAGCGGTAAGCTATAAACTGCTTATGGCTTAATGCTTTCTGCTTATAGCTTTCAGCGACCCTCCGACCCTGATCTCAGTTTATTGCGTTCCTTGGGTTTGTTGTGTTTAGTGTTTTGTATTTGGCGTTTGGTGTGTCGCTTATGGCTTTTAGCGAAAAGCACCTAATAGTCTACAGCCTAATTTCCTACAGCCTGTAGTGTATCCCCTCCAACCCTCTCTTTACTCCCCCACCAACTCTGACAACACCCGTTTTCCTTCGGCACTCAGTCCCAGTGTTTCTAATTCCCGTGATAGCTGATCGCGGGTGCCATTTCCGCCGGCATATCCATTTAAACGCGCCACGGCAGTAGATGCCACAAAATCCCGTTGTTTTGGATAAATGTGCGAAAACTCGCTCTTGAGTTTGGTATGTTGTTTCAGAATATATTTCTGGTGATAATTCTCGGCCATGGTAAAAGATCGAAGCGGTAGCACCTCCGACCTAATGGTACCGTCAGTTTTCTGTTCTACCAGGGTTTTGGAATCCATGGCCAGCAGGCGCTGCTCCTCGTCATGGTAAAAAATCGCGTTCATGTATTGCCTCGACCCATTTTTGCTTGTCGGTTGGTGACTCCCCCAGAAGATCTCCAGCAATTGAACATAAGTGATTCGCCCGGGGTCATAGTCTACCTGTACGGTTTCCGTGTGATCACCCATGTTTCGGTAATCAGGTCTCTCCATCTCGCCGCCGGCATATCCCACCCGTGTGCGGATAACACCCTCAATAATCCCGAACCGGGATTCGATACCCCAGAATCACCCTAGCCCGAAAGATGCGGTTTCAAATATAGGTGGCGCTGCCGTATCTATAGGCGGCTGGCCTTTTTCATGAACATTGCTCATGGAAGTCTCCGTTGTCGTTGATCCCTGGCTGTTTGCAGGTTCTATGGTTTGCGAACAGGCCCATAAAAACACCATTGAACCCAGTATGAGGTTTAACCATCCAATACGTATACCTTCTCTATTTCTCATGGCACGCATCCTTTCTATTAAAGAACCTCGCAGCAAGCTACGGACTTAGTTAACGCTGTTTTGCTTCAAAGCCCATAACCGCACTCAGCCCCATGGATTATGATCCATTTCTAATACCCCAAACAACCATAAGCATGATTTAGGATGTTTGTATAAAGCTTTGATAAAGATTACAGGAATACGGGAGTATTTGAAGCGCTGAAACGAGAGCGCAACACATGATTTGGGCCAAAAGACATTATTTGAGATAGCTTTCAGGCTGAGGCGTAAAGTTTCTCCAGCACCTTGGCCGGATGATCCGCCGCCTTGGCAACCTTTGCCCAGTGTTTACAGATCTTGCCGTCAGGACCGATCCACACGGTAGAGCGGATCACCCCCATAACCACCTTTCCGTACATCTTTTTTTCACCGAAAGCCCCGTATTTTTCCATCACCTTCTTATCCGGGTCACACAACAGGGCAAAGGGTATGTCATGGTCTGCGATAAACGTTTGGTGAGATGTTTCTGCATCCGGCGAAACACCCAGGATTACCGTATTCAGTTTTTTAAATTGACCATACAGGTCACGAAAGCCGGTGGCTTCCTTGATTCACCCGGAAGTGTTGTCTTTGGGGTAAAAATACAGGATCACATGCTTGCCTTTAAAGTCCCTCAGGGAAACCCTGTGGCCGTCTGCATCCGGCAGTGTAAAAGCCGGTGCTGCTTTACCTTCTTGAATTGCCATTGAATCCTCCTGGCTTTAATAAAATCGTAGCACGATTTTATAGAACGCGACGGCGTCGCTCCGATGCGAAAGGCTTATATTCCTATCCCTGCAGCATGCGAAGCACTGCCGAACGTCAGAACCTACAGGGTATTACGGAATTTTCCCTAAAATCTTTCAGATTTCAGCACCGCACTTTCGCAATAATTTGGATCTTAATCTATAATTTGAACCGAAACAGCGAGCGCATTCCCCGTATCTTGCTGCGGGGTTAGCGAGCGCTGTTTCGGTTCATTATACCATATCAAAAAAAACGGGGCTCCTGTCGAACGGAAGCCCCGAATTATGGGTGATTTTATCTAAGTGGCAGTTACTGCAAAAAGTGGCCGCCGTCCATCCATTTGCATTGGCGCTCACCGGCTAAAATTTGTACATGGCCATCACGGCGCCAAAAAGCTGGCCTTCATCCCCTTCTTCCACGACAGGGCTGTCATCACTAGCATCGCCGACCAATTGGGTATAGCTGACGATACCCCTGGCGCTCCAGGTTTCGTTAAATATCCAGTTCAAGCCCAGGTTAATACCGACATCTTTGATACCTGCGTCCGCATTGTAGCGGTCCAGACCGCTGCGCTTCTCATCGCTGTTACTGACACCAAAATAGGTTTGCATATAGTCCTCGTCAGCATAGGTAGCTGAGGCCCCGATGGAAAGGGACACGCGTTTATCTATGACCCAGTTGTAGACGCCTTTCAGCTTGTAATACCACCCATCATGGGCATCGCCCATATCAGACAAAAGTTCCATGGAAACAAACCATTTATTGTACACAAGGCCCCCAAAGATACCCAACTCGCTGGCAGCGTCCACTTTTCTCATTTTATCTACGGCGTCGTTTTTCACATCGTTACGAGACCCACGATAATTGGCCACCGGCCCCAGTTGCCACATGCTGTCGGGAACCAGATCGGCCCTGAGATTCAACCCTAATAATTTCATAGACATCCCGTTGTCGAATTTAATATCGGCAGCTGGGACTGGAACCACTTTGTAGTCTTCTGAGCCTTCATAGTCAGGGGCGATTCCTATACCGCCACCTGCAGATATATCTGCAGCCTGTACTGCAGGTGCTATCAAGCATATGACTGCCACCAGCATTAAAAGTTTTTTTCCTGCCTTCATCTGTACTTCTCCTTTTATTGGTTTATTAATGTTTTCTGTTGGTAGTATCCGGTGTGAGTGCCTGTGAAATGAACATATTTCGAACAAAGTAATGTTAAAAGCTACAGAGTCAAATCGATTTTCAGCCGTTTTTTATTTTGGCGACCAGAACACAGGTCGATACAGGAATATAGATGTGTACTTTTTCAAGTTATATTTACATTTCATAAATATTGTTTTTTTGCAAATTGTTTGAACCACGGGCCAGGCTGTCGGTTAATTTTGTTTTTCCCACTCTTGATATTTCCGCCACTCTCGCCATTGTTTAAATTCCTCGTATTCCGATGTTCCTGTGGCCGACTTCTTCCAAAGCAACCATTGCCGGTAATCTTTAAATTCTTCATAGTCGGATGAAGCTGCGGTTTGTTCCATGTCGGTCGATGGGGTCGCTAACGATTGGGAAGAGGATGTAGATGGCAAACTCTCCTGATTTGAATCGTACAATACCGCTCCATCTTCACCCGTTGTGAATACCCCTGGCCCTTTGGGAATTTCATCAGATTGGGGAGGATCAAAAGGCTTTCCGGCACAACTCAAAAAAAACATGATCATTATAAGCACCGGTAAAACCATGCGGATAAGCATATTACCTACTTTCATAAGAAGCCACCATGAAATGATTATAAAAGCCATCTAAAATTGGGATTCTGGCTCAAAGTCAAGGCGGGATCAAGTTTCAACCCACAGTAATACTATAGTATTTTGAGGACTTCAAACGAGAACGCAACGCAGGATTTGGGCCAAAAGACATTTTTGAGATAGCTTTTAGAATTTAACACGTGTACCTGCCATGACCTGACGAACATCCTCTATATTTGACGTATCATCGCGGTCAAGTGTGAACGTACGATACGTACTGTAGAATTCAACCCCATTCCAAGGTTTGATCACATAAGCCAACCCGTAGTTTTTCGATTTGTCCTTATCTTGAGCCAGGTCTTCCGTCATACCATATTCAACGGCAA
>RCNC010000022.1_pt1 | contig 67880 bp, 64 predicted proteins | sample 2041301 | NCBI WGS metagenome assembly RCNC01 (sample SAMN09708231, study PRJNA481090) | Marine sediment metagenome, whole genome shotgun sequencing project. | biome: marine sediment; feature: ocean; material: sediment; isolation source: Sewage treatment plant 13A marine sediment (STP13A) ...
CGGCGACCGGAATGAGTATGACCATAATACGGCACGGCCACTGTCGCGACAGCTTAAATGGGCGGCCTGGAATTTGTTTATCCAGACCTGACTGATTGTCGAGAATTACAAGCTATCTATTTGTTTTTATTAATTATATTTCGTAACACAATTTAGATTCCAAACTGTATACCAGCAGCCTGCGGTCGCCTTGTGCGTCAGCAACGCCGTCCAACTTTACATAGCAACAACCGACCCGGCCGGCCGGCTCTGATCGGGGGTGAAACAAAGCCATCTGCCGGGTCGGTTTTTTGCGCGGTTTAGCTCACCGTCTGGTTGATCATTCGACAGCCAATTCGCCTTTAGGATGGTGCCGCCGCCCGGACCCCATTCTGCCGACGCGGTCGGCCATTTTCTGTTGTTGCTCGGCGGTCAGGACCGCATGAATTTCGCCACGGACTCTGCCATGCAAGAGCGTCCTCTCTGTCGCCAGTTCACCGCTTTGTAACGACAGATTTTGCAAGGTCGCATTGTAGTTCGCGTCATTCATATCAAGTGCGCGCAACGCATCATGATTCGTACGGCTGCGCTCTCGTAACGAGTCGGCTTCAGGCTTTACTGCCTGCAAAATATTACTGATGGTCTGCGACTGCGTTTCGTCCAGATCAAGGTGACGACTCATCATTTCCATCATGTGCGCCGGATCACCGGAAAAATCCCCGCGCATGCCCTCTTGGCCACGATGCCTGTCGTAATCGCCACCCGACCCTCGGTGTTGTTTTGCGGCGGCACCAATCGCCGTCAGCATCGCCACCACTGTCAATGTAATCAATATTTTTCTGCTCATGTTTTTACCTCTTGTTGCCTTCATTTTCCCACTTGCGAAGTTGCAGCAGTTGTCATGCCAAAGAATACTGCTTCAGTTGTAGGCGAACGTCAGCATAAGCACAGGCACTGCCAAGAATTGTCAAGGAAGTCCCGCCGGCCGTTGCACGGCTCAACGCTTTGGCGGACGATGTAATGCGACACAATGAGACAGACCCCGTATACGATGATTGAGCACTCACAAATCACCAACATCCTGTTGATCGACGATGATCAGGAGCTTGGTGCCATGCTGAAAGATTTTCTCGCAGTGGATCACCTGACATTGTCCACCAGCAATACCGGCGAGAAAGGGCTGCAGGCGTTTGCAGCGAGCAAATTTGACCTGCTTATTCTCGACATCATGCTGCCGGGCATCAGTGGCCTCGATGTACTGAAGAAGATCAGGCAAAAAAGTGCTGTTCCTGTGATCATGCTTACGGCACGCGGTGAAGATATTGATCGCATCATCGGGCTGGAATTCGGCGCTGACGACTACCTGGCCAAGCCATTCAACCCAAGAGAGCTGGTCGCCAGGATTAAGGCAATTTTGCGCCGGGCCAAACATGCCAACAGCAATATTCAGAAATTGACGCTTGGTGGCATCGACCTTAACGTTCGAACACGCGTTGCAACAGTCGACGGCAATGTTTTGACACTGACCGGCACTGAATTCGAAATCCTGCAGTTCCTGCTCGAAGTGCCGGGTGAAGTAGTCAGTAAAGAACGACTCAGCGAACGAGCGCTTGGTCGGCGGCTTCTGCCCTATGACCGCAGCATAGACACTCACATCAGCAATTTGCGCGGCAAACTGGAACAGGCTGGCAACAGGAACGACACGATTCAGAATCAACGTGGCGTTGGCTACTTGCTGGTCCCTGGCGATTAGCGAACAAGGCAACACTGATCATGAAAAGTTTTTTTGTACGATTCTTTTTGTCTTTCTGGTTAATCATCGGCATAACGATCGGTGCCGCCGCGATCGGCGGTTTCTGGTATGCGGAGCGCATGCGCGATGCGATCGATAATTTCGAGCTTGGCGATTCCATGCTCGATGCAAGTGCCGCACTCGAGGCAGGTGGACATGAAGGGCTGGCCAGCTGGCTTAAGGATATTCCGCAATCGAACGCAATCGCTATTTTTGTCCTTGACGAGCGCGGCCAGGATATTCTTGAAAGACGTATTCCATCTGGAATATCAAGAATGTTTCGCCGGCATCGGCAACATGAACACAATTTTCGACTCGATCGCGACGAACCGATCAATCTGCGCCGCGCCCGTCCGTTGCCACAACTGGTTGCCGCAAACGGCGATACCTACACTTTTTTTGTGCTGCCCTCGCGGATCCCGGAAGCGATTCTGGGCAGCGCCGACGCGCGCGTATTACTACTGATCTTCGCGTTGTTGGCCAGCGGCCTGGTGTCCTACGCACTAGCGAGCGCGATATCCAGGCCGGTACGGAAACTTCGCAACGCCACAGTTGCGCTCGCGGATGGTGATCTCAACGTGCGCGTGGCGGACTCTATTGGCAAGCGTCGCGATGAAGTCGGCATGCTCGGTCGCGAATTTAATTCAATGGCGGAGAAACTGCAGCGTGCCGCCCAGCAGCAGACTGAGCTCTCGCGTAACATTTCGCATGAGCTTCGTTCGCCACTTGCACGTATGCGTGTAGCCGTCGAACTCGCGAAAAGACAAGCCGGGGAGCTACCCGAATTCGACAGGCTGGATATTGAAGCGGAACGACTGGACAGCCTGATCGGCCAGATTTTGAGCTACACGAAACTTGATGCCATCCCGCATCAGGACCCTGCGCCAGTCAATCTTGACGACCTTATTGGCGAGGTTGTTGAAAACGTAAACTATGAATGCAAGGCTGAGGGAATCGCAGGCGTCTCTGTGGATTTACACATTATTGCAACACCGGAAATTTGCGGCCACGCCGATCCGCTGGTCAGCGCAATCGAAAACATATTGCGCAATGCGGTCCGGCATAGTCCGCCGAACAGTGACGTAACCATCAGCCTGGACCAACAAGACGGTGAGGCAACCATTGCAATCGTGGATCACGGCCCGGGCGTAGACCAGGACGACCTGCCGAAATTGTTCGAACCCTTTTTCCGAACGAGAAAATCTGCAGAGTCAGAGCGTGATCACGGTACCGGGCTCGGCCTGGCAATCGCCGAGCGCGCCGTGCGCATGAATGGTGGCCGCATAGATGCCCGGAATAATGCAGGTGGTGGGCTGATCGTACGAATTTCCCTGCCAATCCAGTCCGATCCTATTTCATAAAAAAGGGACCTGACGGCATTGCTGTCCACTAATCTATAAGCTGTGGTGATACTCAGGATTCGCGGCTAAAGCCGCTCCCACGAGATTTTCGCAGCGCTGTGGGAGTGTCTGTCTCAATGGATGTACCTATGTTCCAGAGCCTGGGAATGTACAGCAGCGAAATCGCCGCGAATACTCCATTCCGGCAACGCCAAAAAAACAATCGCGTTTTTCGAATGGCCACGCTCAGCATGTTTCGAATGACTTTTTCGCGAGACAATCAGGACTTACTGACTACCCGATAGGGCTTTCTATAAAGTATCACCGACAGATCGTCCGGTTTGCTGGGCTGATGCATGGTTTCAATGGTCATTCTTCTTTTCGCCAGACCCGTAATCGAGTCAATAGCTTTCGACAACGGCCCTTTGCGAATTAATTCGGTGATCTCATGTATATGAATGTTGTCAGTAAGACCGTCGCTCGCAAGCAGAACAGTATCGCGCGGGCTAAGTTTGATTTCTGCACCCAAATCAATACGCATGTCGATAGTGCCTATAAAATTTGAAACGAGGTGGCGCTCCTCGTGATGCAGGGCAGCACGCTGATCGAGAAAACCCGCCTCAACAGCAAATCCTGTCGGTGAGTGCGCCATCGTTTGCGATTTGATCAGTCCGCGCTGACCCACCACCAGCGCTTCCGAGTCTCCGATCTGGTAGGTGCGAAGAATCAGCGCTTCTATGGTAACGACGGTCATTGTTGTTGCCGAACCGTTTGCCAGTGCGAGGACCGCCTGATTGGCCGCATCGATACCGTTCAGGATTGCCGTTCGTAAGAGTAGCGTTTCCGTCAATGCGCTATACAGCGATTCCCGCAACGCCTGAATGGCCGTTTGTGATGCTCGTCGACCGGCAGGCAGACCACCTGCTCCATCGGCGACAACGAGTACCACCGCATTGGGACCATAAGGAATCGCTGCAAGGCCATCCTCATTTTCGGTCTCCTTGTCCGGCGCAGGACAGGTAAAGGCAATCATTGAACCACCGCCGACGTTCACATCGAGCTGCTGCGGCGCTATTGCACCGTCAAGCAGTATGATGTCGTCGACTAAGCCGTCCATATTATTCGTTTCGTCTGCCAATCCTCTATCTGCGCCGTACCGGTTCTCTGCACCAGGCACAGAAATTCCAATACTCCTTGACGATGCCCCAGTCACACGCTTTGCACTTATGCCTGCTGCCAGCAATTTTCGAGGGCCGCTTAACTTTGCTGCGACACCATGGGCAGTAGCGCATGAATGGCATCAACGGTTGCTTGCAACGCGAATTCGAACATTTGCTTACATAGCGTTTGTCCGAATATCGCCGCGTAGTTTCCGCCTCGAAGCCCGGCCCGTAGCACCACGCGCAATAATTCCAGTCAATTTTTACGCCGCGCTCGCAGCGCGGGCAATGCGCCGGCATTCGTGTCGTGGCCCCACGCGCCGGATTGTCGAAGCCGCACCATGGGCAAGCCTTCATGCTCTCGGCAACCGGCCCCTCGCAACGGCGGCACTGGTGCCTGGTATCCAGTACGCTGCGAAACTGGCGCTGAAATTCACGCCATTGCAACTGTCGCCAGGAAGAACCCGGTTTCGCCGTTTTCTTGCTGCCATTGCGTATTGATGCGCGTCGTTGACGACGCGCGCGACTTTGCAATTTCTCGAATGCGGCATACATTTCGATCGCGTTCTTGTATCGGTCAGCAGGATCAAGCTGAATTGCCTTACGCAACATCTCGGCCACTTCAGGGCGAATGCGTTCCTGCAGTTTGTCGTGGCCAATCATCGGCCACTTGAACGGCCACTCCGGTAACTTCCCGGAAAACAAGCGATACAACACCAGGCCAACAGAGAACACATCCGACTGAAATTTTGGTCGACCCATTGCTTGCTCCGGAGCGATGTAATCGATCGTTCCGGATCCTGACGCTTTGAGCGTTCGCAAACTGATCTTGGCAAAACCGAAATCCGCAAGTTTCAGCCGATTGCCGGGAAACAAGATGTAGTTTTCAGGCTTGATGTCACAATGGATAATCTTTTTTTCGTGTGCATAAGCAAGCCCCGCAAGCGCCTGATCGGCGAGATCCAGCGCATGCGTTGTCGAAATGCGCCGCGCTATTCGATCCGCGAGTGACTCCGTCCCCAACTCCATGGCGATAACGAAATTCCCATCGATAAAGCTCGCATCCTGGACCGTGAGAATATTCGGATGTTGCAGCCGGGTCGCGACCTGCACCTCGTGCAAAAAATCCTCGTGGCTTGCACCATGTGCAATCTTTGGAATTTTCAATGCAACGCGAGTTTTATGAATCGTGTCCGCTGCTTTGTATACATCCGCAAGCGGGCCTGACGCTATCCGTCCAAGAATGCGATATTTACCAAGCTTTTGCCGTACCCGTAACAAGGGAAATTTGTCCTGAAGAAGTTAGGTCAGACGACCTCGAAAAGGCCTGCGGCACCCATGCCACCACCTATACACATAGTGCAAACAACATACTTCGCATTGCGTCTTTTGCCTTCGATCAATGCGTGGCCAACCATTCGGGCACCTGACATGCCATACGGATGCCCAATAGATATTGCGCCGCCGTTGACGTTCAGCAGCTCATCAGGAATGCCCAGCTTGTCACGGCAATATAAAACCTGCACGGCGAATGCTTCATTGAGCTCCCAGAGCCCGATGTCATCCATAGTCAGGCCTGCCCGCTCCAGCAGTTTTGGCACGGCATAGACCGGACCGATGCCCATCTCGTCTGGTTCTGTCCCGGCAACTGCAATACCGCGATAGATACCCAGTGGCTCCAGGCCGCGCTTTTCGGCGAGCTTGCTATTCATAACAACCGCTGCCGATGCGCCATCCGACAACTGGCTCGCGTTGCCCGCAGTGACATGTCCGTTTTCAAGAACAACCTTCAGTTTACTGAGACCCTCTATGTTCGTATCAGGTCGGTTGCCTTCATCTTTATCCAGGGTCACTTCATGGAAGGATATCTCTTTTGTCTCCTTGTCCATGACACCCATATTCGTCGTTATTGGCACGATCTCGTCAGCAAAAGCGCCGGCTGCCTGGGCAGCTGCAGTACGTTGCTGGCTTTGCAGGCCATACTCGTCCATTTGCTCACGTGTAATACCGTATCTTTTTGCGACAACCTCAGCCGTCTCGAGCATGCTCATATAAATGTCCGGCGCCGCTGCCAGAGTGTTTGGGTCCGACGCACGATAACTATTGTAGTGCTCGTTCTGCACCAGGCTGACTGACTCGACACCACCACCAATGACCACCTGCATGTTGTCTTCCAACACCTGTTTCGCGGCAATAGAAATTGCCATCATGCCGGACGAGCACTGGCGATCAACGCTCATGCCAGCCACAGTAACCGGCAATCCGGCTGCAAGCAGCGACTGACGGGCGATATTTTGCCCGCTCGATCCCTGCTGCATGGCGCAGCCGATAACGACATCGTCAACTTCGTCTGCTGCAACACCCGCTTTCTCAACGGCGTGTCGAATAGCGTGTGCCGCCAGGGTTGGTGCTTCAGTATTATTAAATGCACCGCGATACGCCTTGCCAATCGGGCTGCGCGCCGTTGAAACGATTACTGCTTCTTTCACTTTTGACCCCTAAGACAAATCAATGCCAAGTTCTTTTGCTGCTTTAGTCATAAATTTAACGGTTTGCTCGCCGCCCGTCTGCAGTTCCACCTGCCCTTCAGTAGCAGAGATTTGCTCCCACGCCGCAGCGACATGCTCGGCATCGCGAACATCTTCTGCCAGGAAAACACCCGGTGTTTCCTGCACCACAACTTTGGCGAATACCCCGGCGCCCGCAGCAATAATCTGCCGCGTCGGAGCATCTTCACTCGCCATAAAAATGACGGCTGGCGTAACTGCTTCGGGCTGCAACAACGACAATATATTTTCCGGCATCAAATCCTCGGTCATACGTGTTGCAGCGACGGGCGCCAGTGAATTGATCTTAATGCCGTACTTCTGTCCTTCCAGCGCGAGTGAGTTCATCAAACCAACCACACCCATTTTCGCAGCGCCGTAATTCGTTTGACCAAAATTGCCGTAAATACCGCTCGATGATGAAGTCATGACAATGCGGCCGTATTGCTGTTCCCGCATTTGATCCCACACCGCTTTTGAGCAATTCACTGAACCAGTGAGATGAACATCCACGACCATTTGAAAATCTGTCAGGTCCATTTTCGCGAACGTTTTGTCACGAAGAATCCCTGCGTTGTTGACCAGGACGTCAATGCGCCCCCATTGGTCCATTGCCTGCGATACCATCGCCTCAACCTGCGAGAAGTCTGCGACATTGGCGCCATTCGCGATCGCATCGCCGCCTTCTTCCTTTATCTGGGCAACGACTTCTTCCGCCGCTGCGCTGCCACCACCGGATCCATCGCGCGCACCACCCAGGTCGTTGACCACAACGCGTGCTCCGCGGCGTGCAAATTCGAGTGCATGGGATTTACCGAGACCGTTGCCGGAACCGGTAACGATCACAACCTGATCGTCAAATCGAATACTCAATTGCTTTTCCTTTTGTTCTGAAGATTACTGGAGAATAAACAGGCCGAGAATTTCGGCAACCAATGCCGGTTTGTCCTGCCCCTTTATTTCAATGGTTATACGAGACTTGGTCAACAACTGACCCGGTGCCTTGTCAGATACTTCAATTAACGTCGATTGTGCACGGATTTCACTATTCACCTTAACCGGTTGCAGGTAGCGGACTTTGTCCGAGCCGTAGTTGATAGCCATAACAGCATTATCGGGACCGACCGCGCATTCGCCCAGAAAATGGGATATCAGCGACATCGTCAGGTAGCCGTGTGCAATTGTTGAGCCAAACGGCGTCTGTGCCGCTTTATCCTCGTCGACGTGAATGAACTGATGGTCCATTGTCGCGTCTGCAAAAGCGTTAATTCGCTCCTGGTCTATGGTCACCCAAGCTGAGGGCTCCATCGGTTTGTCGATGTAATCGCGTAATTTTTCACTTGGCACTTTGAGCATTAAATTAGATCCAGCAAGTTGGCCCGAACCTGCAAGTGTACCGGGTTGGCAGCCCGATGCGGAATAGCCGGCAGGAACAAAATAGACAGTGCAATAATTTCAGGCGGAATTTGTGCGTACTCGCTGCACAGCATCCTGCCAGCCGGCATACAGGCTGGCACAATGCGCAGCATCCATTTTCGGCTCAAAAACAGATTCGCGGGACCAGAGCGCCGCGATCTCAGCAACCGAGCCGAAGACACCACTTTGCAAACCCGCCAGGTAAGCGGCGCCAAGAACCGTGGATTCGACGTTTTCTGGTCTCTCAACAGGAATATTCAGCATGTCCGCCAGGAACTGCAAGAACCAGTCATTGGCCACCATGCCGCCATCGACACGGATGATACCGGGTTCGATGCCATCATCCGCCATGGCATTGATCAGGTCTTTGGTCTGATACGCAACCGACTGCAAGGTCGCGGTAACAATTTCATCGCCGCCGCTATCCTGTGACAGGCCCAGGATTGCGCCGCGCGCATTTGGATCCCAGTAGGGTGCGCCAAGACCTGCAAAAGCCGGCACAACATGTACATGCTCGACCACCCCTGTTGCCGCTGCAATCCCCTCACACTCAGGCGCGGATTTGATGACCTTCAGCTGATCCCGCAGCCACTGGATGGCCGATCCGGCAACAAAAATGCTGCCCTCCAGACCGTAGGTCACCTCACCACCCAGGCGATAGGCAACGGTAGTCAGCAGGTTATTCTGTGAGCGCAGTGCATTTGCGCCAGTATTTGCGATGACAAAACAACCAGTGCCATAAGTTGACTTGGTCGTTCCAGTGGCGAATCCAGCCTGACCTATCAACGCAGCCTGTTGGTCACCAGCGATGCCACAGACAGGAATCGCCGCGCCGATAACAGATTCGTCCGTTACACCATAGTCGGCGGCGCAATCTTTCACCTCAGGCAACAGGGATTCAGGAATATCAAATAACCGCAGCAGGTCTTTATCCCATTCCTGCGTATGGATATTGAACAACAGGGTGCGCGACGCATTACTGGCGTCGGTCGCATGTACGCGCCCGCCAGTAAGTCGCCATAACAGGAAACAATCGATCGTACCAAAGGCGAGTTTCCCTTGTTCTGCAAGCTGGCGTGCGCCCGGGGAATGCTCAAGTATCCAGGCGACTTTCGTTGCCGAAAAATAGGGATCAAGGCGCAATCCGGTCTTATCGATGACCGACTTTTCTGCACCCTGCTCTTTCAGGTTCTGACAATAATCTGCTGTACGCCGGTCCTGCCAGACGATTGCGTGATGTACGCACTCACCCGTCTCACGATTCCAGATCAGTGTGGTTTCACGCTGATTGGTTATCCCAAGTCCTGCAACCTGCTGCGCGCCACTTTCAGCAAGCGCCTTTTTCGTTACGTCGAGCACCGACTGCCAAATCGCTTCAGGGTCATGCTCGACCCAGCCTGGTTGGGGATATTCCTGTGGAAATTCCTGTTGTGCGCTGGCTATAACTTTTGCATGTTGATCGAAGATGACAGTACGGCTACTGCTCGTACCCTGATCGATCGCCATTAAGTATTGTTTTTTTTCGCCCATCGATTATCGCTGCTCGTACATGCTGTATTGCGGCTTTCTGATGCTCATTTGTTTGCCAACTTCATCCGGCATCGTGAACTCTGACTGTCGGTTCGTGATTTGTGCGAGATTAGCCAGAATCCACTCCGGCCAGACGCTCACTTTGCGCGTTCCGAGGTCGATATGCAGATTCATCCACTCAGCAGTAGCAGCCAGAACCTGGGTCTCAGCATGATAAAGCCGTTGAAAATGATGAATGCGTTTTTCGTCGTAAGCGAGGATCTGCGACGTCACGGTATACGGGTCATTCTCCAATAGTTCGGTCTGGTAAGTGATATGACAATCGACGGCAAATGTAGATCCGTTCGTTTCCCTGATGTACTCATCGGTGATGCCAAACTCGGCCCAAAGATCATCGCCTGCCAGGTCGAAAATCAAGACGTACCAGGCAACGTTCATATGACCGTTAGCGTCGATCCACTCGGGCTTTACCGCCCCTTTTGCAATGACTGTGCCTGTCATGTTCGCCACGCTCATTCTGTTGCCAGTTCCGGCCGGTCACGAAAATAATCCAGCGCCTGCGGATTTGCCAGTGCGTCAGTGTTTTTGACAATTTCTCCATGCACCACAGACCGAACTGCAAGCTCGACAATTTTGCCGCTTTTCGTGCGCGGAATTTCCGCTACTGATAGTATTTTCGCCGGTACGTGGCGCGGCGTCGTATTGTCGCGAATCATTTTTCGAATCCTGGCTTGAATCTCATCGTCCAGTCTCACGCCCGGACGCATGACGACGAACAGCACAACCCGCACATCGTCCTCCCAATTCTGACCAATCGCGATACTCTCCAGCACCTCTGCAAGCTTTTCGACCTGGCGATAAATTTCAGCAGTTCCAATACGCACACCACCCGGATTTAGTACAGCATCCGATCGACCGTGAATCACCATGCCACCGCTCGATCTTATCTCTGCAAAGTCGCCGTGCGCCCAAATGCCAGGAAATTTCTCGAAGTAGGCAGCGTGATATTTCCGGTCGCCCTCGTCCTGCCAAAAACAGACGGGCATAGACGGAAATGCTTTCGTACACACGAGTTCGCCATTTTGCTCGATAACTGACTCGCCCTCGTCAGTGAAAATTTCGACCGCCATGCCCAGTGCCAGGCATTGCAGTTCGCCGCGGCGTACTGGAAAAAGCGGATTACCCCCGGCAAAACAACTGATTATGTCGGTGCCGCCGGAAATTGACGCCAACTGGATATCGGCAGATATAGCATCATAAATGTAGTCGAAACTCTCGGGGGCGAGCGGCGAGCCGGTAGTGAGCACCGTTTTTAGCGGACCAAGATCGAATTCGTCAATCGGCCGGATGCCCGCTTTTTGCAGTGACGATATATATTTCGCGCCGGAACCGAAAACCGTTAGTTTTTCTTCCTCCGCCATTTTCCACAAAACGCGACCATCGTCATAGAACGGGGAGCCGTCGAACAGGACTATTGTCGCACCCACTGCGAGTCCGCTCGCCAGCCAGTTCCACATCATCCAGCCACAGGTTGTAAAGAAGAACAGGCGGTCTTCCGGGCCGATATCGCAATGGAGCATGTCCTCCTTCAGGTGTTGCAACAATGTGCCACCAACGCCATGCACAATACACTTGGGCACACCGGTCGTGCCGGACGAATACATGATGTACAGCGGATGATCGAACTCCATTGGCACACAGTCTAATTCGGCACCTTTCTCAACAAAGTCCTCCCACATCGCTGCGTTTTTAATATCGGTCAGTGAAACGTCATCGCCTGTAAAGGGTACGACGACGATTTTTTCGATACTTGCTATTTTGTCGAGGACACCACGAACAGCCGGCAAAGAATCGAACTGCTTGCCGTTATAGAAATAACCATCGGCGCAGATCAGGATTTTCGGCTCGATCTGGCCGAAGCGATCGACAACACCGTTAATACCGAAGTCGGGCGAGCACGACGACCAGATGGCGCCAATACTGGTTGCGCCAAGCATCGCTATGATCGCCTCAGGACAGTTGGGCAGGAACGCTGCAACCCGATCGCCCTTCACAACTCCGGCGGACCTGAAACCCGCTGCGGCGGCAGCGACCTGATCTCTCAGTTCATCAAAACTGATTTCACTTCGGTTGCCGTTCTCGCCACGAAATATAATCGCCGCACGGCTGCCACTGTAGCGTAACAAGTGCGCTGGAAAACTCAGCTCGGCACCGCTAAACCACTTCGCGGTTGTCATGTCACCGGACTGCTCGAAGGTGCTTGCAGCGGGTTTCGAAAAATCGACGTCACAAAACCGGCATTGTGCTTCCCAATAGTCGGCCAGGTTGCTTATTGACCATTGATACAAATCTTCGTAGGAGTCGAAGCCCTGCTCCGTCATGAAACGAAACATGCCACTATTTTCCAGCCTGTCAGAGCCTGGGGACCAGATTACGGGATTTTCTGTCATTTATTGATCTCTTGTTATTCGCGTAATTATCTCAGGACCGATGACTTGTGTCTGCATAATTAGTAGGCTGGCAGTCAGTCGGTATTACCGAGGATGGCTATGAGTACGTTGTTGGTTGGCATCGTCCTGTTCTTTTCCATACACACTATTCCCATGTTGCCTGATGTCAAAGCGGCGTTGCTGGCGCGCCTGGGAGAGAACCGCTTCAAAGGCATTTTCTCATTATTCGCAATGGCGGGATTGGTAGCGATTGTTTTTGGTATGGGCAGCGCACCGTTTCAACCGGTATGGGCACCGCCTCCCTGGTCGCACAATGTGACGAACCTGGCCATGCCGGTCGCTTTCTGCCTGCTGGTTGCTGCCTATATCCCCAGCAATTTTCGGCGCCTCATACGCAATCCGATGTTGTCAGGCGTTCTGCTGTGGTCGCTCGCACACCTGCTGAGTAACGGCGACCTGGCATCGGTTTTACTATTCGGCAGCTTTGGCATTTTTTCGGTTGTGGACATTATTTCCGTTAACAAAAGATCGGCGCCAGTAGTGCCTGACAAAAAGCCTGCCTATTTCGATGTCCTGGTGATCGTCACGGGGCTTGTCGCGTTCTGGCTGGTGCGTTACTACCACGCTTCCATATTCGGTGTGGCGGTGCCCTACTGATGTCCACACAAATGCAGGCAATCACGATCAGCGAACCGGGTGGCCCCGAGGTTCTCGTTGCGACGACGGTCCCAATCCCTGCGCCAGGCAATTCCGAAGTATTGATCAAGGTAAAAGCAGCTGGCGTTAACCGCCCGGACGTTCTGCAGCGACTGGGCCTGTATGCTGTTCCTGCTGATGCCAGTCCACTTCCCGGGCTGGAGATCGCCGGTGAGGTCGCCGCAAATGGTGACGCTGCCAGCCGCTGGAAAATTGGCGATAACGTAATGGCACTGACCCACGGCGGTGGGTACGCAGAATATTGTTGCGTGCACGAATCGCATTGTTTGCCAGCACCCGCATCACTGTCGATGATTGAAGCCGCTGCTATCCCGGAGACGTTTTTTACGGTCTGGTACAACGTCTTTATGCGCGCGCGCCTGAAAGCTGGTGAGACGATTTTGCTGCATGGCGGCTCAAGCGGCATAGGCACGACAGCAATTCAGTTAGCGAAGGCAAATGGCGCCGCCGTAATCACAACCGCAGGCAGTGATGAGAAATGTGCATTTTGCAGGGATCTGGGCGCTGACCATGCGATTAACTACAAAGACAGCGACTGGGAATCGATCGTCGGCGAGTTGACAGGCGGCAAAGGCGTAGATGTCGTGCTCGATATGGTGGCAGGCCCGTACATGCAGAAAAACATCAATGTCCTCGGTCGCGACGGTCGTTATGTCATCATTGCGTTTTTACAGGGATCCTCTGCAGAGTTGAACATGCGCGCAGTACTCGGTAAACGCCTCACGATAACCGGGTCGACACTCCGGCCGCAATCCACCGTGGAAAAAGCTGCGATTGCTAAAGATCTGGAAGAAAAAGTATTGCCCTTACTTGAATCAGGCAAGGTCAAACCCATCATTCACGCCTCATTCCCCCTTGCCGAAGCCGGACGCGCGCACGCGCTAATGGAAAGCAGCCAGCATATGGGGAAAATTGTGCTTGAAATCTGAAGTCCGGAGACAGCCGTTGGAAAATACATTTATCTGGATAATCACCGCCGTCGTTCTTCTCGTGGCCGGTGTCTGGTGGAAACTACGTGGCATTTCGCGTGGCAGACCAGCACCCGCAGCCCTGCTAACGGGTCAGCCGCTGCCGGAGTTCACCGCCGTTGACGAAAAGGGGAATCCCGTATCGTCATCAAATCTCATTGGAACACCGGCTGTGTTGTTGTTCGTGCGTGGAACCTGGTGCCCCTTTTGCAGCCGGCAGGTAGAAGGCCTGACTAAATACTACAAAGAGATAACTGCCTCAGGTGCCAGGCTCATTTTGCTGACGCCACAACCACTTGAAACGACCCGCCGCGTTGCCGATTTTTTCGAGGTCGAATTCGAATTCTGGCTGGACGAATCCTTGCACGTTACCAAGCAACTGGGCCTGTTACTGCCGGCTGGCGTACCGGATGACTACCGCAAGGAATACGGTGAGGATACGGTCTGGCCAGCGTCACTGGTGATCGATGCAGAAGGCATCATCCGCTACAGCGGAATATCAAAGTTTATTGTCGATCGGCCGAATCCCGAAAAATTACTCCGCGTCGTGAAAAACTTGTAGAGTCACCGGAGCCTGTTATCGGAGACCCGCTAGTGAATTTCCGCACAAACGTATTCCTGATTGTTCTGCTGTCGTTTTCTGCAGCCTGGGGACAGTCGGGCGCGGCTGACGATACGCGACCCAATATTCTGCTCATCGTTGCCGATGATCTCGGCTACGCTGATCTGGGCGCTTACGGCAGCGACATTAGTACGCCCAATATCGATGCGCTTGCTGAGCAAGGTATGTTGCTAACGCAGTTTCACACTGCCCCAAGTTGCGGACCAACCCGCGCGATGCTTCTCAGCGGCAACAACAACCACGTTGCAGGCACGGCAAGACAAAATACAACCGGGGTGGCTGGCTGGCCGGTCCGGGGCTACGAAAACTATCTCTCCGATCGTATTGTGCCATTCCCAAAATTGCTGCAGGAAGCCGGCTATCACACCTATACCGTCGGCAAGTGGCACCTGGGGGTGGCGGCAGAGCACAGTCCCCGCGCGGCCGGGTTCAGCCGGGCGTTCAATATGCTCAAAGGGGCGGGTACGCACTTTGACGCCAAAGGCTTCATGGTTGGCGGCTCCAGGTATCGCCTCGACGATGACCTGGTGGAGTATCCCGTCGGTCGTTATTCCACTGATCTCTACACCGACCGACTGATCGAATTTATCGATTCGAACAAAAATGACGGCAAGCCGTTTTTCGCCTATGCCGCGTATACGTCACCGCACTGGCCACTGCAGGTACCGGATGAGTACCTGGATATTTATGCGGGTTTTTATGATGACGGCTACGATGCATTGCGCACGCAACGATTCGAATCACTACAGGAAGCGGGCATCGTTCCTTTGTCATCGGCACTGCCGCCGCGCAATGACGCGGTAACGCACTGGGAAGAATTGACTCGCGATCAAAAGCGCATCGAATCACGCAAGATGGAATTGTACGCCGCGATGGTCGACAACCTGGATGATCAAGTCGGACGGCTCATTGACTACCTCAAAAAGAATGATCTGTATGACAACACACTGATCGTATTCATGTCAGATAACGGTCCAGATGGCGGCGACTTTTACCGCGAAGGACCGTTCGCAGAATACTTGCAGGCCAATTTCGACAATGCTTACGAAAAGATGGGCACGTCGGAATCATTTATTTCATACGATGCACCATGGGCGGAGGCAGGCTCGGCGCCATTTCAACGCTTCAAAACTTATTCCCGCGAAGGCGGCATTGTCGCACCCATGATCATAGCGGGCAGCGGCGTTGCAGCACGCGGCTTGATCGACTCGACCTACCTCACGGTGATGGACCTCGCGCCAACGTTCCTGGAGATCGCGGGCGCGAAATATCCGGATGATGAATCGGTGCAACCAATGCTTGGCGAAAGCATAAATCGATTCCTGGCGGGCGACTCAGACACAGTCCATGACGACGACTATGTGTCAACGCTCTATCACGCCGGTCACGCGTATATGCGGCAAGGAAACTGGAAAATTGCTAATCTCGAACCACCGTTCGATGAGTCCGGGTTTGAGCTTTTTAATCTCAGGGATGATCCTGGGGAGACCAGTAATCTTGCAAATGTTGAGCCGGAGAAGCTCGCCGAGATGATTACCCTGTGGCGGGTGGAACGAAAGAAACTGGGAATAATTCTGCCGCAGGATTTGTGATATCGCCCGCTGGGCGTCGTGGATTTCGCCCGCTGGGCGGGCTCCTACAATTCTAATCAGCAATGTAGGAGCCCGCCCAGCGGGCGATTCCCGGTTACGCTTTCGCATCCGCGATAACTTTTCTCGCCTGTTCGTCAGCTACTATATTTGTCGGTTTTCCTGAATCCCGCGCCGCAGCAAAAATTTCGGCAAGACGTGGGCCAATTGCAACGACTTGCTGCATGACTTCATCTTCATCCATGTCGTCATAGTATTCGCTGGCAACATTGATGATGCCGCCGCCGTTGATCACGTAGTCCGGCGCAAAAAGAATTCCTGCATCAGTGAGGCGTTGCCCATCAGCCTGCGTCTCGAGCTGGTTGTTTGCACCACCGGCAACAATCTTTGTGCGCAATTCAGGGATTGAGCGCTCATTGAGAATCGCGCCAAGCGCACATGGCGCAACAACGTCTACCTCTTGCGTCAGGATTTCATCCAGCGCCACACCAACAGCACCGAATTCGTCGGCCACGCGTTTGACACGTGAGTCATCGATATCCGCGACTCGTATTTTGGCGCCCGCTTCCGACAGGTATTTGCAAAGGTAATAGCCAACATGCCCGGCACCCTGCACCGCTACTGTGAGGCCATCAACAGAGTCATTGCCGAGTTGGAACTTAACCGCCGCCTCGATTCCCTTGAAAATACCGTAGGAAGTCTTAGGCGAAGGATCGCCGCCTGCATGACCTTCTTTTTTGGACAAGCCGGATACATATTTCGTTTTGCGCGAGACAATCTCCATTATCTTTACGCTCATACCGACGTCTTCCGCGGTGACGTAACTGCCACTCAACTGGTCGACATATTCACCAAATTTCTCGTACAGCGCATCTGAACCATTGAAATCCGGCGTCTTGATGATAACGGCCTTGCCGCCACCAAATTTCAGTCCAGCCATTGCATTCTTGTAACTCATGCCCTGGGACAGGCGTAACACATCATGCAGCGCCTCCTCGTCGGACTCATAAGCCCAGAGTCGCGTGCCGCCGGCCGCGGGACCAAGAACTGTCGAATGAATGGCGATAATCGCCTTGAGCCCGGTTGCCGCATCGCAGCAAAATATTACGCGTTCATGGTTATCAAACGCGGAATCGTCAAAAGCAGCCATGAAATCCCTTTAGTCCGGAGGTGGATGAACAAAATTGTTCGCTGAGTTGACCGGCCTGACAGCCGGTCGGTCACTGGCGCGCGGATTCTAGCACTGACAAAGCGTCAGTTCATATGGATTTACACCTATATTTGTGATTCCAGGGAGGACGCCAAAATTTGGCCCGCGATCTCAATATCGATGCATTGTTGGCGTTTAAGGTTGCCGCAAGAACCAGCAATCGCCCGCTGGGCGGGCTCCTACATTTCTAGTTAGCAACTGTAGGAGCCCGCCCAGCGGGCGATTGCGACAATCATATGCTTAAGCTTCTGTTTGACAGCAAAGCAGTGCGGTTGATCAATACGGGACGCCTACCGCTTTGCACAGGAATTGCATATACGGGGTCGCAGCCTTGAATGCCGTTTCTACCTTTTGCTGAAACTTTGGCTGCAGGGCATCTTCCAGCGTCAGATTTTTGACCGCGATGAAGTCCTTGCGCTTGATGTCTTCGATCAAAGGATGATCCTTGTCGAAGCCGCGTGGTGGACGGGTCAGCTTCTCGCCACCGAGCTTAAATTGCCGCTTGAATTTCGGCTCAGCACAGACGCGCAGCCATTCGGCCTGTTTGTGCGTAATTCTTTCCCGTATCCCCAACAATGCTTCCGGTGCGGGTCGCCACATCCCTGCTCCCAGGAACACTGAATCCGGATCAATGTGCACATAGAATCCAGGCGCGTGAACATCTCTCGCCTGCTCGTGGCGAAACTGAATGCCAATGTTGGTCTTGTAGGGTGTTTTGTTCTTGGAAAATCGTGTATCGCGATAGACACGCATCAATGAGCCACCCATACGTTTTGGAATGGCGGTGAAATGCGGTGCAATTTTCAAGAGCGGATCATGCATTGACTGTATGAAATTCAGTGCAACATCGAGGACCAGTTCTTCGTAACGCGGTTTGTTTTCGTTAAACCAGTCCCTGTTATTGTTCGCCTTGAGCTCGTGCAAAAACGCGATCGTCTCGGCGTTAAATGATGCGTAGCGCGTTGCCGCCATTTCAGTCTTCCTGCATCGGGTTCGCGTACATATCAGATTCATCCTCGCCATCGCGTGGCGCGAGGCAGGTAAAATCTTTCTCAATCAGGATTTTCAAAGGTTCACCACCATGCAGAATCTGTTCGGCCGAAATTGAAACCTGCTCGGTTGTCGACCATTGCAGGATTTCGCTCTCCGGAATACGAACCGTCAGTGCATTGTTTGAAATATGGGCTTCAGGATTGACTGTCGCCGGTGAGCTCTCGAGTATGTAGTCGAAGGTATTGCCACCGGCAAACCTGACCCTGCCCCTGACAAGAGCGTCGGCCCGTACTGTTTCGACCTCGGTCCGGGTGAGGCGCAGTCGAATCGAATTATCGCGAATACGAAGTTTCAAGATGGATACATTATTGTTATTACAAGCACCATTTAAGCACGATTTTGTGGCACTGACAGCGCTACTGCGAATTCAACGAATGCAGCAATACCTGCACGCTTTCAGTTTCAGGGTATTGTTCCGCCAAGCTCACAGCCGCTGCTTTCGCCTCGTCAATGCGTCCCTGGTCGCGCAGTATGGAGACCAATGCCCAGCGGATATCGAAATCGGCCGGAAAACGGTTTGCAGCATCCTGCATGACGTCAGCGGAGCGCTCAAGCCTGCCTAAAGAATTCAGCGCCACTGCATATACGTAGGCGAAACGCGCGTTGCCCGGATCCAGTGTGGTCGCCAATTCCAGCTCCAGCAACGCGTTGTCCTGCTCATTCCCGCGCACCAGCAGCAAACCCAACGAGTGATGAAGCGCCGCCGCATCCGCATCGGTAGCCAGCCCGTCGCGCAACACCTGTTCGGCATCCTGCTCTCTTTCCATGAGCCGGTAGAGATCGGCAAGATTTACACGCGGGCCGACGGCGCGTGGATCGATTCTTATCGCGGTTCGTAAAGCTGCCTCCGCTTGTGCTGGTCTGCCGGACTCGGCATAAATAGTGCTCAGGTTGCCGTGTGCTTCCGGCCGCTCCGCAACTGCATGCAATGCGTCAATCCTTTCGTCCTGCGCCTGCCGAAACGCCCTTTCGTATTGCACATGCAAAACCGAGCGTGCAGGAGACACCACTCTCGCGGCCTCTATGCGCACCGAACGAACCGGATCTACAAGCAACGGTCCCGCCCATTGAGCGCGTAACTGAAGATCCACAGCAGACAAAGTACGCAATGCGCCAATGCGAATAAACGGGTCCGGGCTCAGCAACGAATCCTGGATAGCCTTGGCGATTTGCGATGAGTACGGCGCCCGCAGCAACGTCAATGCCGTGGCCCGGGCAATTCCCGGATAGCTCGTGTTTTCGATTGCAGCGAGCAACAACTGATTGGCTCCTGCCAGGGCCGCCTGGCCAGCATGTAGCGCCAGGCCGTAGTGTTCTTTCTGCGAGTCGCCATACCACTCGCTAACCTGGCCCTGAGCCCATTGCGCATCCTTGTCGCTGTGGCACTGATTGCACGCATTGGGCGATCCTGTCGCCAGCGTCAGATCGGGTCGTGGAATACGGAAACTGTGGTCCCTGCGAGCGTCATTGCCCATATAAATGCGCGTTGGCATATGGCAATCAACGCAGGCTACCTCGTCTGCCTGGTGCCGGTGATGTTCCGTGCTCGCAAAGCGCGTCGGCAAATGACAGGTAGTACAAATATCGCTCGCTTCATTGCCACTGCGCAATTCAGCGCTATGCGGATCGTGACAATCTCCACAAGTCACACCGGCCTGGTACATGCGACTTTGAATGAATGAACCGTAGACATAAACCTCGTCACGAATCTGGCCATCCGGGAAGTAAAGGTTTTCGTCGAGCAATGCCACTGTGTGCGTATCCAGCAATGTCTTGCCAAACTCGTACTCCGAGCTTGCAACAGATCGCCGTGAGTGACACCGCCCACAAGCCTCTGGCTGGACTGGCGCACGCATCCGCAGTTCACTGCGTTCGGCAATACCCGTGTCATTATTCATTTGCCAAACGGCACGCCCCGCATCGTCGAGGTCGGTCACCAGACCCGCAAGGCCCGAAAACTCGCCGTCATTCGCCTGTTGCACGTGTCGCGAACCGGGGCCATGACAGGCCTCGCAAGCTACGTTTATTTCCGACCAGGTTGTGTCAAACGAATCACTATCGACGCTGTAATTCTTTTGCAGATTTGTAGAATGACATTCGGCGCACATGTAGTTCCAGTTCTGCTCGCGGCCGGTCCAGTGCAGCACATCCGTGTGCCCAATAAACTCGTCCGCATACAGGTGAAACCAGCGCTGGCCGCCTTCTTCTGCGCCGCGTGTATCCCATGCAATGGGTAAGGGCTGTAAGCGCCCACCGGGAAATTCGATCAGATATTGTTGTAAAGGTGTTACACCGAATACGAACTTGACCGGAAACTCCTCGAGTTCGCCATTGGCATTGTCCGTGCGTACGAAATACGTGCTATTTCGCTGTAGAAAGGTGCTGGTTACACCGAAATTTTCAAACTCAATGTCGGAAAAATCGCCGAGCACCGTTGCGGGCGTCGCATGCTGCATGGCCAGCTCGTGGTGCGAACCGCGCCAGGCGCGATCCTGCTCCTCATGACAGCTGCTACAGGACTCCGCACCGACATAAGTCAACGGGACAGGACCGTCCGCGTTTGCAACCTCTTTCTCCGGGCCGCACGAAGCAATCACCATGCAAATGGCGATAGAAAAGGCGTAGCGGGGGAATCCACGCATGAATCTAAAGATCATGCGCGATTGCTGTTGCACCCCTACCAATGCAACATCTGACACAAACATAGTGAAACTCACCGACAGCTTATTTTTTATAACTATTACAGTTTCTTTTCAGAAACTGATGCTGTCGTTCCGGGCTGGCTAGGAAAGCATCAATCTTTACCGCCAGCCCGTACGGGGTTTCCCTACTCGGCGGTAACGTTTTCCGCCTGCGGGCCTTTCTGGCCCTGTGTCACTTCCATGGACACTTTCTGTCCTTCTTTGAGACTTTTGAATCCTTCCATCGTAATAGCGCTGTGGTGAACGAATACGTCCTGACCACCTTCTCGCTCGATGAATCCAAATCCCTTATCGTCGTTGAACCACTTAACGGTTCCTGTAACTCTTTCGCCTGACATATCAACCTCTTAAAAAAAAACTCGCCAGCTAAAGCTGGCAATTACTCCGCCCCCTCAAAATCGAGGCAAACGCCATAATACTCGCAAATGTCGCATGAGGCCCGAATTTTTTGCTACCTGAAGCGGGATTTCGTAGATGGAATTAGTAAAAGACCCTTAATTTCGACTAAAAATAGTGTCTGAAAGCAGCAACCGACATTTTTTTCCGCCCCGGACATTTTGTGAAAACTAATGGTCCACCCGCAAAAAGTCCGCAAAATTCGTTGTCACAAATTCAGACTGATTCTATTTTGCGTTTTAAATCAGCGTTTGTTTACGTAGTGTTTGCCGAGCTTGTGCACGGAATTGCAACCAAGCAGCGCCATGCTGCGCTCGAATTCCGATTTCAAAAGATGCAGCGCGTGTTCCACGCCCTTTTGCCCGCCTGCCGCAAGGCCGAACAAATAACCGCGACCGATGCTGCAGGCGTTGGCGCCAAGCGCGAGTGCCTTGATGACATGAGTGCCACGTCGTACGCCACCATCACAAATGATTTCCAGCTTGTCGCGCAACGCGTCTGCGATCGGTGCGATGCAATCGACCGGTGCCGGAGCCGTCTCAAGCTGGCGACCACCATGGTTTGAGAGCATGACTGCGGTCGCGCCGGAGTCGACTGCTTTTCTTGCATCATCGACCGTTTGGATGCCCTTGATGACCAGCGGGCCATCCCAAAGACTGGCCAGCCATTCGACATCCTTCCAGCTAATAGACCGGTCGAATTGGCTGTTGATGTACTCCATCACACCCTTGCTTATTTCACTGGCCGCACTCGGGCTGCTGGTGACATTGACCATATCGAAGCCTGGATTGAGGATCGCTCTGATTGTCCAGGGAAAATGCCAGGCGTAGCTCAGCATGCTGCGAAAATTTAGTTTAGGCGGTATGCCGAAACCGGTGACGAGATCTCTTTCACGATTACCGGCAATCGGTGTATCGACCGTCAGGCAAAGTGCGTTGAATTTCTGTTCCTTGCAACGCTTTACGAAATCTTCTGTCAGCCCACGGTCCTTGAACATATAAACCTGGTACATCTTTGGTCCGTCGGTCATTGCGGCAACGTCCTCGATGGTCGTAGTACCGAGCGTCGAGAGGCTATATATGGTGCCGAAGTTCTTAGCAGCCTGAACCACTGCACGCTCTGCTTCATGATGAAACAATCTTGATGCGCCGGTTGGTGCAATGATGACGGGCCAGTCGATTTTTTGCCCCAGCACAGTCGTTCCAAGTTCGATATTGCTGATATCGGAAAGTTGAGTTGGCAATAATTCGTAGTCATTGAAGGCGTCGGTATTACGCGCCAGCGTCAACTCGTCGTCAGCGCCACCATCCATGTAGTTAAAAACCGGCGATGGCAGGTTGCGCTTTGCCATTTTGCGCAGATCGGAAATGTTATTGCAGTTGGATATCTTCATATGAATAGCCTATCACGACGCCCTACTGATCTTTATTATCACGATCAGTAGCCAACCTATGTATTCGCGGCTGAAGCCGCTCCCACAGGGTTCTGCCAGACCCCGACACTTCAGCCAGAACGACTACTTGCTGTGGGAGCGGCTTCAGCCACGAATATTTGATTCAGCAACGAGACGTTTTAGCTGCCGTCGTTTCCACAGCCGGTAGGTTTCCAGCGAGAGCAGGATCAGGAGATGAACTAGCGCGGGAACAAAATCAAAGGCGACGAAAATCCAGTGTGTAAAACTCAGCAAAGCCGCCAGGTATACCCAACGGTGCAATTTTTTCCATGCGCGCCTAAGACGCCGGACAGACGCATCATTGCTGGTAATCGCAAGTATGAGAAAAATAAAGAACGCCAGCCAGCCGCTCCACATATTAAAACTCAAAGCCTCCTGCCAGATCAGCGTGAGGCTGGCTTTCTTCTGCAGGTAGACCATCGTGTGCAACAGTGCGTAGAAGAATGATGCGACACCGAGATAACGACGGCGATGCAACAACCAGGTCGGCCAGTAGGCATTGGCAAACATGAGGCGCAATGGCGTAACCGCCAGCGTGAGAATCAGGAGGCGAGCCGCGAGTTCTCCCGATACATGTATTACTTCACCGTAAAACAGCTCATCCGCACGATATGCATAAAGCAGCCAGATGAACGGCAATGCCAGCAGGATCCACAGGAAAAAGCGTGAGTTCAGTGTCGTCTTTATCAGCCTGATCATTGCCTGCAACCGGAACCTTTATCGCCGTTGAATATCGTGGTGCAACTGTAAAGTAAAGCAAAGTTGTTTGTCATCTTCGGCTCTGATAGTTAGCCGCCTGTTGAAAAACTTCGGTTTTTCGGCAGGCCGCGTCCGGTACATGGATGTACCGTCATTTTCAATGGCTGCATGCCATTGAAAATGGGAGTCATTTGAAAACCACGTTTGTCGAATGACGATGTTGAAAAAGCCATGGATGGCTTTTTCAACAGTCTGTTAGTATTCGCGGTCTCCACGAAGACTGATGACGAAGGAAAAAGTATGAGAGACATTAAGCCCCGGCTTCTTACGATTGTTATTGCAATATTCGCTTTAGTATCAGTGGCACGGGCCGCGGATGTTGTCTTGGATGCGAACACAGCGGCAGCGGAAGAAATGTCGGCACTGCCGCACATGGACGATGTTCTGGCTGGTGTCGTGGTCAGCAACCGGCCTTTCGTCAACATTGGTGAGTTGAACCATTTGCTTAGCTCCGACCTTGACGACGATCAGCTTGAGGAGTTGTATGGCCTGCTCTTTGTATCGATTAGCTTAAACGACGCCAAGCGCTCCGATATTCTTCTGATTCCCGGTGTCGGCACTCGCATGGCACACGAATTTGAAGAATACAGACCGTATACCACTATGGAACAGTTCCGGCGTGAAATGGGCAAATATGTCGATGAGCAGGAAGTCGCCCGACTCGAGCAGTACGTCACGCTCGACTGATTTCGCGGGACGGCCGAAAAATCTTGCTGGCCGGGATAATTTTCAGAAATTCTGTTGACGCTGCACGCCGGCGCACATTACGGTGCGCACTGCACGAATTACTGGTGAATTATGCAAGCTGACTATCATTTGTTTCCGGGAACGTCACCGGACAACGAACATTCGCAGCGAATTACCGCGGGCTGGCTGATACTGGGTCTCGTGTCCCTGATTTTTGCAGGAATTTTCTCCCTGCTGCTGGTTCTCGCCAGAACGCCGATCGTGCAGAGCTGGATCCCGTTCATCGATTTTTTTCACGTTGCCCTGGTCGTTCATGTGACGCTGTCAGTGCTCATATGGTTACTGTCGATTTCGGCCGCCATGTGGAGCCTCAGCTCTAACGGTGATAAACGCCTGTGGGACAAGGTATCATTCCTGTTGGCATTGCTCGGCACAGTAATCATTATAATTGCGCCCTTTGTCGGTGCTGGCGATCCACTGATGAGCAATTACGTGCCGGTACTGCAGCACCCGTTGTTTTTTGCAGGTCTCGGTCTTTTTGCGTTCGGCATCGCCAGCCACCTGGTGCGTTCATTGCTCACTTATCGGCGCATCGGTGCGGCGCTAACCGGTCTTGATGCCCTGCAGGCAGGTATTACATTTTCTGCCGTAGTGACCGGCGTTGCCATCGTTTGCGTCGTTGCGTCCTACGCCGGGATACCAACGCAAATGGACGGCCAGATCTATTTCGAGTTCCTCTTCTGGGGCGGCGGCCACGTCATTCAGTTCAGTTATACGCTGCTCATGATGGTGTGCTGGGTTGTTCTCGCTTACGCGAGCGGCTGCAGATTCGAACTAACGCCAAGACTGACACTGGTCTTTCTTGTCTTCCTGGCCCTGCCGATTCTTGTTGTCCCCTTTTTGTACCTTGCCCACGATGTCACCTCACCCGGTTTTCGCATCGCCTTCACCGAGTTGATGAAGTATGGCGGCCTGTCCTGTCTCCCCCTGGGCCTGGCAGTCGTCGCAAGTTTATTCAACGCCGACAAGGTCACAGGTGAGGCCAGGTATTTGCGCTCGGCGCTGATCAGCTCAGCAATTCTTTTTGCCGCCGGCGGCGTACTCGGCTTTATGATTTCCGGACTGGACATCGTAATTCCCGCTCACTACCACGGCGCAACTGTCGGTGTGACGATCGCCTTTATGGGCCTTACCTATTACTTGCTGCCGCGCCTGGGCTACGCTGCCCTGCCAGCGAGATTGGCGTTCTGGCAACCCTTGTTATATGGCGCCGGGCAGTTGATGCACATATTTGGTCTCGCCTGGACCGGTGGCTACGGCGTGCAAAGAAAGACCGCGGGTCTGGCGCAAGGCGTCGACCGCCTGGGCGAAATGGCGGGTATGGGCCTGATGGGGCTTGGTGGACTGATTTCCGTAATCGGCGGACTGTTGTTTCTGATCGTAGCCTGGAAATCGCTGCGCGGCGGGCGGCGGCAAGTCTGATGGAGATCGTTGTATTCACGCTTAACGCGATTTTCGTTTATCTATTCTCCGATTGGATTATCCGCAAGATTGAAGAAAAGCGCGGCGCCGCGTTAAGGCATCGCCAGCTTATTTTCTTTGCTGTGTTCCTGGTGCTGGTGATGCTGACATTTCAAATTATGAAAAGCATATTCACAACAGGCTTAGCATGAACGGCGCGCCTGATTCCCTGCATCATCGCCGCAGCATTTTTGACGGCTGGCGATCTATCGCGGTAACTTCGCACCCGCACATACCTAAGCCCCGGAACATAGGTACACCCGTTGAAATAGCGCGAATAGCCCGAATGATCTGATCAACTCCGCTAATGATGCGGCATATCCAGTTTGCCATGCAGCCGCGCATCAAAAGTCGAGAAATGCCCTGCAAACCAGTCGGACAGATTTTCCTGCAGTTGCTGCAGGCCTTTTTCAGGCGCATCGAAATACTTATCCATCAGATCACGTATCTGATCCAGCAACTCTTCATGGTCATCTTTGTGCGCTTCGAATTCATCGTAGTTGGCACGACGCATAACCCTCTCTTCAAGCGCAAAGTGCGCTGAGATGGTGGCGTGAACCTCACCGAGAAAGTGTTCAATCGATTCAGGATTCTTCTTGTCTTTGATTTCTGCGTAAACCGTGTTGATCAGATCAATCATTTCCTGGTGTTCGAAATCAACCGATTCAATGCCGACGGAGTATTCTGGTTTCCAGTTAAGAAGTGTCATCTTCAGTCCTACTCGATTACAAATGTGTCGTGCAGATCATCAAATCTGATAACAATGTTGTGGCCTGGCTTAATCGTCAAATTTTTTGCTAGCTCGTAGTCGAAGCTATTTTTCGCGCCCGAATCATTCATGCCTATGAAGATAACGTAATCTCCGGCATCTACTTTTGTGCGTTGATAAATATTGGACTTGCCATCGCTCCACAAACCACTGGGCAGTAACGTCTGTGCAAAAATGAGCCGGTCATCGGCACGCAACTCGACATACGCCGGGTGCCGTTCGCGTGGACATTCATTTGGCTTACGCATGTTCGGCGCCAGTTCGTTGAGCTCTTCCTGCGTCCGTGTGCGACATTCACCGATGCGCTGGCCAGCGTGGGAAAACGTTACCGATACCAGCGCCTCTTGTGGACCCAGTATATGGTAGGTCGGCCAGATCGACAGAAGACCCACCAGTGCAGCGAATGCCACGTAGAAAAAAAACTGCCCGACATATTTCATCGGCTTGCCTCAGCTTCGCTCTCGGTCGGTGCTTCCGGCAGGGACTCACGTAACGCCGCCAATTGCCTGAGTACATTGCCCTGGTGCTGCGGGAAGTCCTGCCACGCTCTGGCAATCCGGGTATCGTCTACCCGTTTTCGAAGACGCGGATCGCGTTTTCGTTCAACTCGTTGATTCGACCACTCGGCACCGAAGCGATAGCGACAACGACCATCCGAGCAACCGGTCAGGAGGATCGCGTCAGCGAATTTACGACTCAACACATAGTCCAAAAACGGTGGTGGAATCTGGCCCATGCATTTTACGGTGACTACCGCTTCACCAGCCTTCCTCAGTGTTTCGGCCGTCGTGCTGCCGTCGCAGCTGAAAGTCAGGATTCGCTGGTCTCCGCTCAGCGGTTCCGCTGCCGTCTTGATTAGCTCACGAAGATTGGCAACGGGCAGCTCGGGTAAGTCGATACCAGGAATCAGCGTGCCTTTTGAACGAAACGGCGTTGCTGTTGGACACGAGCCGACGCAAATTCCACAACTCACACAAAGATCCGCATCAACGACAGCCTCATGCTCATAATTCAGGCCATCACTGCGCGACATCATCTCAATGGCGCCAAATGGACAATCATCCGCGCATCGCTGGCAACCATTGCAGTTATCGAGATCAACGTGGGCAGGTTTTGTTTCTTTGCCCGGCGGCAACCACGGGGCGACAGTAATCAGGCTGCTGATTCCGATCAGAAAAACCCATACGATGCCTGGTGACCAGATCTGCACCAGCGGATACACGTGAAAATAAAACCAGTCGAGCTCAATCGCTTGCGGCGCAAGTGCCAGGTTTGCTTCATCCTGGCTCACTGCCGGAAAAACCACTGACAAAAGCAACATGCTCAGCAAAGTCCCGGCCATCAGTCTTCTTGGTGGATTAATACTGGGACGAGACAGGCGAAACACGTGCAGCCAGATGCCGAACACGAGAAAAATCGGCAGGCCGATCAGATGCAGAAACGCCATTAGTGTAAAGAAGCGATTGCTGACTGCCGCGGCCGTCATGAAATTGCCGGCCATCGAATCAGTAAATATGGGCAGGCTGTCCAGCAGTTCAGCCGACGTAATGGCGACATACTGCGCCAGTTCATCCCAGACCAGCCAGTAACCACTGATACCCAGTACGAAAATCATCCACACCAGCGGAATACCTGTGACCCAGCTGAACCAGCGCTTCAGCCGATACGTGTCGAACGCGAATTCTTTCAGCAGGTGCAAGAGTATGGTCAAAATAGCCGCGTCTGACGCGTAACGGTGCAGACTGCGCATGATGCCGCCGAGATACCATTGTTCGCGGGTCAGGTATTCGACCGACGCGAATGCATCGGACACGCTGGTGCGAAAGAATATGAGCAGCCAGATACCACTGATCAGCACAATCCAGCAAAAGAATATCGTCAGCGCACCGAGATGGTTGAGTGGGTTATCAGCAGAACCGAATGCCCTGGCGAGTGGGCGCTGCACCGTACCGAACGCAGCCCTGATAGTCTTTTGAAAGAATTTCAGCAATGCTTGTTCCGCTCTAGGTGCGCCGTGACGGCCGCAGGCCGCGCCACAAAAAGATGGCAGCGGAAAGTACCACTATGAAACCAATCGCGATCTGGATGAACAGGGAGTTGTCGATTTCATAACGGCCACTGGCAGGATTATAAACCGTGCAGAACAGTCGATATCGGTCAAACAGGCTGGAGACAATATGGCCAGCCGACTCGGGACGATTGAATACCAGTTGCTTGAGTGGCTCGACCAGGGCCGGCATTGAGAAGGTGATGCCATAGACCTGGCGGTAGACGATGCTGTCACGACCAACGATCGTGACCTGGTTGATATGGTCGAAACCGCGTGGCGATGCAAAGAAAATAAATCCTAATTCGTCGCTAAGTGCCGCAATCGTTTCTTTCGAAGCACTTAAGAAGCGCCAGCCGGCGTCATCAACGCCCTGCTCCCTGGCGAACGCCCGCATTGCATCCGGTGTGTCGCGCGCCGTGTCGAAGCCGATAGTGATAATCTCAAAACTCTCTTCGCCCAATACTTCACGGGCTGCCCGGGTGGTTTCGGCGAGATGTTTGGTGGTCATCGGGCAAACGTGGTGGCAGGAGGTAAAAATCATGCTGATGACCAGCGGTTTGCCCGCATAGTCGTGCAAATTTACGCTACGGTTCAGGCGATCGACAAACTGATGGTTGCCAAGTGTTCGTCCGATGGCGGACTGGGATATATCCAGCGCACGATCCGCATCGTATTGATCGATCACATCTGTCTCTGCAGCAGCAGATGCCGCAGCAATCAAGACGGTAATTAGCAAGTATCGAAACATCGATTTCGTGACCTTCAGAAAAAAAAAGGGCGGGCAACTTCGCCCGCCCTTGCTGTTTTAATGCAGCGACGTTGAGCTAATCAGCTCATTGGCCAGACGGAAGCAAGATACTTCCAGTTGACTGCATAGTAGAGCACGAATACGACCAGGAAAAAAATCGCCAGCAGGAAGGTACCCGGCGCGGCGAAGCCCCATTTGCCGGCAGCTGCATGGCCACCTTCCGGCACCACGACTGGTGAAGCCTGTTGCAGAACACTGGTAGTAAAGCCGTAACTCGATTCAGATTCGACCCGTTTACCGAAAAACACGGAGAGTACGGTTACCAGGACGAATATTGCGCCACCCAGAACTGCGGTGACACCCGATATTCCCACGATGCCCATTAATGTATAGGCACTCGCTGGATAATCGAAGCCGATCACCGCGTCAGTAAACGCCATATCCCAGTGGCGACGTTGTACACCGAGTGTACCGGCTCCCATCATCGCCATCGTGAACACCATCATGCCGCCACCAAAGAGATACGGTTGAATTTTCGCCAACCCGGGCATCACTACCTGGCGGCGAAACAACACCGGTATCAGGAAATAGGTCAGCGCCATGAAGGCGAGCGTTGAACCGATCACGACCGTTGCGTGGAAATGTCCCGGTACGTAAATGGTGTTGTGAATGATGATATTGATCTGCTCGGTACCCATGACTACGCCGGATATTCCGCCGATAAAGCCAAAACCGATGAGCGAGATAAACATTCCGGAGAACACGGGGTTGCCCCACGGTGCCTTGCGCAACCATTCGAAGAGGCCCTTGGTATAACCTTTCGCACGTTGTGCGACCTCAATCGAGCCGGGCACTGTCAGACCGTGCACCATGCTGGCAAGAACCGCGAGATACATCGCATAACTCGTATTAAAGATCTTCCATTCCGAGCTTAGGCCCGGATCCACCAGCAAATGGTGCGCGCTGGCAAGTTGCAGGAAGGCGATATACAGGAAGAAAGCGGTGCGGCTGACTTTTTCCGACAGGGGCCTGGCGCCAAAGACAATCGCAGCAATGGCATACCAGACGGAAACATGGGCGGCAACATTAATCTGTTGCGATGAATGCCCAAGTGCCCACCAGATTAGTCGGTACATGGCAGCATCGATGTTGGTTATATATCCGAGTGACCAGAGGTAGGTTGGTATCAGAATGATTGCACCTGACGCAATCGTAAACACAGCGATAATGCACGCAGTCAGCGCACCGAAAGTGACAAGAGGAATCGACCCTTTATAAGTCTTCTCCTCTTTAGCAATGACGAGAGTGCCCAGGAAAACGAAACAACCAACAAGGGCACCGACGGCAAAAAGTATGAGTCCAAGATAGAAGTTGGGATTGGCGGGCATTGGCACGTACGAGGTCATCATGACTGATGCGTCGCCGTTGAATACCGCCATGTTGTTAACAATGATACCCAGCAACATTAATGCAAAGCCAAGCCATGCCATGCGCGGCGTTGCCAGCCGACAACGCAACAATGTTGATGAACAGAAATACAAGATCGCAATCTCGAAAGTGATCATCCAGAAAATCAGCATGTTGACACCGTGCAGCGTCAGCAGTTGATAGAAGCGATCGGCAGGCAGTAGATGCACGGCCGGCCAGCGAGTTAATGTCACCAACAGTGCGGTGATGCCACCAAAAAGAAGAATGACGATCGCCATGACGGCATTCGCCCGCATCAGGGTCTCGGCCGGCTTGTGAAATTGCAGTCCGGACTCGGGGCATGTTCTGAAAAGTTCGGCGCTCATTGCCCTCCCTCCGTAATGTAGATCTTGCCGGTCATGTTGTGATGTCCAAGGCCGCAGTATTCGTTACACATGATGGTCTGTTCAGTTCCCGTATCGGGCGTGACTGTCAGGACCATTTCATAGCCGGGGAGAATCTGTGTGTTGATGTTGACCGGCTGTAACGAGAATCCGTGTTGCCAGTCCATCGAGGAAATATGCAGGCGGTAGGTCTGTCCGCGCTCAAACTCAAGCAGCGGCCACCATTGCCATAAACGTCCCACCAGGTAAACGTCACTGCCGGGTGGTGGACGCACAACCGGCAAATTTGCCGCCGTTTCGGTGCGTACTGTGTATTGGTCGACCATCGCCTGAGCCTTTGCCAGATACGCCTGTGGCGTTGTGCGATAGGCTTCATTGGACAGGTTTTGTTTACCGTAGATGTGCCACAGCGGCATCATAAAAAACATGAAAAGGGACCAGACCAGCGCGATCGCTATCCAGGTTCCTTCAACTTTGTCGAGTGGCTGCTTCCACCAGACGATCTCGGAAGGCGGTTCAATGGCACTCACGGCGTCACCCCTTTAATATTGATATAGCCGGTTCTAATTCGTTCGATCACTGAGCAATCGGAATCGTTACAATTTCCATGATTCCCCAGATGATGTAGAACACCGTCGGCAATACCACGCCTATGAAGAGCAACAAAAATGGGTTATCAAGCATTCTCTGAAAGATCGGGATGCGGACGAAATCTTGCGATCCGCTGTCTTCTTCACTCATAGCCAGTTTCCTTAGGCAGACGATTGTTATTTTTTGAGGCCCCCCGGCGTCCGCAATCGGCACCACGCTGGCAGTACAATGAGCCCAAATTACAGGTTCCAACGGTAATCTGCTTAAGGGCGCTGTAACACTGGGGAAAGTACGTAGTCTGGTAGGCTCGTTGCGGATCACGAAACGGAAAAAAAAAGGTAAGCTGCACGACATGAAAAATCACTGGAAATACCTGCTGCCGGCTCTGCTGGCACTCTGCGGCTGCGGCAAAGAGAGTGGCCCGGGCCTGGAGGCTCATGACACGAAGTACATTGCGCTCGGGCCTGACGGCCAGAAATTGGAATCGGGACCTGGTGCCTGTGTTGCGGACAGCATCACCGGGCTGGTCTGGGAGTCCAAATCAGACACGGCGGGGCTGCATGACTGGCGCAACACCTATAGCTGGTTTAATCCGGACGAGGCGACCGGTGAACTCGATTATCGTGGTCTGCAAGACGGCGGCGTCTGTGAGGGCTCGGCATGTGATACCTGGGATTTCGTGCTGGCCGTAAACGGCGCGGGCCATTGTGGTTATTTCGACTGGCGCATGCCCTCGCGCGACGAACTAATGTCCATCAGTGACCTGCGCAAAGCGAAAAACCCGCCTACCGCCAACATGGACTTTTTCACCTACATGCAGCCCGCAGAATACTGGACCGGGTTCGACTACAGCACTCAATACCAGTCTGCATGGGCATGGAATTTCTTTTACGGTCATGATCGGGTCGACTGGAAGAAAAATCCGAAATTCGTTCGACTCGTGCGCGGCACGGCGGGCGAGCTGGAAGCTGTAAAAGAATAATAAGAAAACTCATCTATGCAGGCACTCGCAAAAACGTCGTTGCTCCTGGTCATTATTCTCGTTGTTTTGAGCGCCTATCTGCGACTGGAACATTCGGGCATTGGCTGTGAGCCATGGCCGGCTTGCTATGGCCACATCGGCGTGGCCGCCGAGAGTCCGACAGCAGCAAGCACCTATGAACGGCTGCTTGAGGAGGCGAGCCAGCCGCTGGCATGGGCCAGGCCGCTACATCGCCTGGTTGCCAGCGTTCTTGGCCTTGCCATTCTCGGGCTGTGCCTGCTCTCTTTGAATCGCAAGAAAGACCGGTTGCTGTCGCTTGGGCTGCTCGCACTAACCGTATTCCTTGCCTGGCTCGGTATTTATTCTGAAGGACTGAACAGCCCGGCGGTTGTGATGGGCAACCTCGCTGGTGGCTTCGTCATGCTCGGGTTGCTTGGCTGGATGGTGCTAAGAAAACCGCATAAGTCGCAAAGCAAGAGCACATCGTTACAAATGTGGGCAAGCGCCGCCCTTATTGCGCTCTGCCTGCAGATACTGCTGGGCGGCCTGACCAGCGCCAACTTTGCCGCCTCAGCTTGCCAGACTATCCCGGATTGTCACGGCAGCTGGCTTCCGGGTGCGGAAATCGCAGCTGCATTTGGTATCTCCAACGCCCACACCATCAGCGACACAGGAATGGTCCTGGGCGGTCCTGAACGCGCGGCAATCCACAAATTACATCGCATTGCAGCAGTGCTGACCACATTCATCGTGCTGCTCGCAGGCACAGCAGCGATCAGAACCGGTGCAGATCTCAGAATTGCTGGCATTGTAGTGATGCTGTTGGTCGCGACGGAATTCGGACTGGGCGTATCTGCAATCTTGACCAGCCTGCCAATTGGCATCGCAGTTGCCCATAACTGGATTGCGGCTTTGCTGTTGCTTGGGTTGCTGAAACTGCTGGCGGAAAGTCGTGCGGAGCCTGACATTCGCGGCTGAAGCCGCTCCCACAGCGTTTAGTAATCTATGGGAGCGGCTTCAGCCGCGAATGCTCAACACCGCGATAATATAAACCGGGGTCGAACCGAGGTTTTTTCGAAAAAACCTCGGTTCGACCCCGGTTTTGCCCTGTTACCATTGCACGTCACTGATCGACCCATAATTACCTACGGGAAAAAGTATGCAGGAAACCGTCATCAGTAATAATCGCAAAGTCGCAACCTGGCTATTAATTTGCTGTGTGCTGGTCTTTGTCATGGTCGTCCTTGGGGGCGTCACACGATTGACCGGCTCAGGTTTGTCCATGGTCGACTGGCGACCGGTAACCGGTATTTTGCCACCACTGACTGACGAAGCCTGGCAACAGAGTTTCGAGATGTACCAACTTTCGCCTGAGTTTCAGAAAGTTAATCCGCAGATGGATGTGCACGACTACAAGGGAATTTTCTGGCTGGAATATCTGCATCGCTTGCTTGGTCGCACGATCGGCATCGTTTTCCTGTTCCCATTCCTGGTATTTCTCCGTCGCGGCTATATCAAGGCCACGGAGTGGCCCAAGTATGCACTCATGTTCGGCCTGGGCGGCATGCAGGGTGTGCTGGGCTGGTACATGGTCAAGAGTGGCCTGGTCGACAATCCGCATGTTAGCCAATACCGGCTAACCGCACATTTAGTCGCCGCATTCCTTATTTACGCTTACATGTTCTGGGTTGCGCTTTCGCTGCTGTTCCCGAGAACCAGTGAGACTGCGCATCCGTGGTACCACAAGACGCTTGCGCTGACGGCATTGATAGCAGTTACAGTGATTTCCGGTGGTTTTGTCGCCGGTCTCAAAGCGGGCAAGATTTACAATACGTTTCCAATGATGGGCGACCACTGGGTCCCACCCGGCATGTTTGCTCTCGATCCGTGGTGGATTAACTTTTTCGACAACTTAGCGACGGTGCAGTTTGATCATCGCGTACTCGCGATTTCCACTTTCGTATTAATTGTGATCTTCTGGAGTCGCATCCGTAAGACAGAAATGCCTGAGCGAATTCGTAAAGGTGTTAACGCACTACTGCATACGGCCGTACTACAAGTATCTCTGGGCATCGCTACTTTGCTTTTCTTTGTGCCTACGTTCCTGGCGGTAACCCACCAGGGCGTCGCCATGTTGCTCTTTACCGTTGCGCTATATCTGTGCCACGGACTGCGTCGTATATAGGTCGCGATCAGGAGAAATCGCGGCAAGATGCCGCTCCTACGGCATTTTTTCAGGAGCGACAGCCGAAACTATTACACCTGGTTGTAGCGTTTAGACAATCATGAAAGCGAAGACGCCGCGATTTTTCAGCTCAATCGTATTTTGACATCAAAACATGCGGTAAATACCAATTCTCGATGACTGACTTATCGGACACGATGCACGCCTCATGAGTTTCGACAAACACATTTCGCCCGGCACGTCGGATCACAGTATCTGCTTCGATCAGGACCTTATTGAACGATACGGTGGCCGCGGGCCTCGCTACACGTCCTATCCAACTGCGTTGCAGTTCGCGGAATCTTTCACAGCAGTTGATTACGCCCGGCATGCAAAAAACAGCAACGAGGACAGTCGACCACTGTCACTTTATGTGCACATTCCATTCTGCAAATCACTTTGTTACTACTGCGCATGTAACAAGATCATTACACGCAATGCGGAACGAGTGGAAAGTTACCTGGGACACCTGCACCAGGAAATCAGCATGCAATCCGAGTTGTTCGATGGAGCCCGCCCGGTAAAACAATTACATTTTGGCGGTGGCACACCAACTTATCTTGATAGCGGCCAAATGTGTTCACTGTTCGCGCACTTGCGAAACGCGTTTGCGTTTGATGACAGCGAAGAACGGGAATTCTCTATTGAAGTCGATCCACGAACCGTTAACTCGGGATCGATGGCGTTGCTCGCAGAACTTGGCTTTAATCGCCTGAGCCTCGGTGTGCAGGATTTCGATTTGCAGGTACAAACTGCCGTCAATCGAATTCAGTCGGCAGACGATATTTTCGGCCTGATGGAAGACGCGCGGCAAAATCAATTCAAGTCAATTTCTTTTGACCTGATTTACGGCTTGCCGCACCAGAATGTAGAGACGTTTGATCGCACACTCGACCAGGTGCTGGAGATGCGCCCCGACCGGCTGGCGATTTACAACTACGCACACCTGCCCGCACGTTTCAAAGGGCAACGCATGATCAATGACAGCGACATTCCATTGGCGGCGACCAAGCTGGATATTTTTCACCATACGATCGAAAAACTGGGCGATTCGGATTACGTTTACATTGGCATGGACCATTTCGCCCTGCCCGACGACGACCTGGTTATTGCCCAGGAGAATGGCACACTGCAACGAAACTTCCAGGGCTACTCTACGCATGGTGAGTGCGACCTGATCGGCCTGGGCGTCAGCGCGATAGGCAGCATTGGCAACGCCTACAGCCAAAATTCCACATCGACAAAAGAGTACGAAGAACTATTGTCAGAAAATTCACTACCGGTGAAACGCGGCATCGAAATTGATCGCGACGACACGCTGCGCGGCGAAGTTATTCAGGAACTGATGTGCTATGACCGCTTGATTTTTAGTGATTTCGAAAAAGTGCATGGCATTGAGTTCAGTTCGTATTTTCTGCGCGAACTGGAAAGACTTGAACCACTCGCAACAGACGGGCTTGTGCAGATTGATGACCAACAGATTTCGATCACACCAAAAGGTCGCCTGCTTCTGCGCAGCATCGCAATGGTCTTCGACCGCTACCTGAATGCGGACGACAACACTGATCGATTTTCGAAAGCGATTTAGAAATACCATTCCACATTCTGGTCTACTGCGGCTCCATCTCGCTCTGCTCTGATATTTTCCCGGCAGTATACGTATACTGTCCCTCGTCGAAATATGCAGAACAATGATATGACCAACGTACCCTCAGATATTGATATCGCACAGGCCGCGAAAAAGAAACCGATCGCTGAAATTGCCGCAAAAATTAATATCCCGGCGGACAGCATCATTCCTTACGGTCATGACAAGGCAAAGATCACTTATGACTACCTTGAATCCATAAAAGACAATCCCGATGGCAAATTAATTCTGGTTACGGCGATATCGCCGACGCCGGCCGGTGAGGGAAAAACGACTACGACGGTAGGCCTTGGTGACGGCCTCAACAAGATCGGCAAGAAAGCTGTCATGTGCCTCCGTGAGCCGAGCCTGGGTCCATGCTTTGGCATGAAAGGTGGAGCGGCAGGTGGCGGTTACGCCCAGGTTGTACCGATGACCGATATTAACCTGCATTTCACTGGCGACTTTCACGCCATTGGCGCTGCGCACAATCTTCTGTCGGCGCTGATAGACAACCATATGCATTGGGAAAACCAGCTCAACATAGATCCACGTCGTGTCAGCTGGCGTCGCGTCGTTGATATGAACGATCGCGCGCTGCGTACAATTACTTCCGGTCTCGGCGGCTTTCACAATGGTGTTGTACGCGAAGCCGGATTCGATATTACGGTTGCCTCCGAGATCATGGCCGTATTTTGCCTGGCCAACGATCTCGAGGATTTACGCGAGCGCATCGGCAACATCACGATTGGCCATACCCGCGATAAGCAACCCGTACAAGCGAGAGCATTGCAGGCAGAAGGTGCATTAACTGCCCTGCTCCGCGACGCACTGCAGCCAAATCTGGTGCAAACGCTGGAGAACAATCCTGCATTGATGCACGGCGGACCTTTCGCCAACATTGCGCATGGCTGCAATTCAGTCATTGCGACCAAGACCGCTCTGAAACTCGCCGACTATGTGGTCACTGAAGCAGGTTTCGGTGCCGACCTTGGTGCGGAGAAGTTCTTCGACATCAAATGCCGCAAGGCGGGCCTGAAACCGGATGCTGTCGTGTTGGTTGCAACCACCAAGGCGCTAAAAATGCATGGTGGCGTGGCAAAGAGCGACCTGAAGGGCGAAAACGTAGACGCAGTGACAAAAGGTTGCGCCAACCTTGGACGACATATCCGTAATATTGGGCAATTCGGCGTTCCCGTTACAGTAGCCATCAATCATTACGTGACAGACACCGATGCAGAGCACCAGGCAATCAAAGATTATTGTGCGGAATTCAATGTAAGCTGCACCGTGTCATCGCATTGGGAGCACGGCGGTGAAGGTGCTGTGCCACTTGCTGAAACCGTCGTTGACCTGATCGACAGCCACAAATCCCAGTTCCGTCCCTTGTACAAAGATGAATTGCCGTTGTGGGAAAAGGTCCGGCGCATCGCGCGATCAATTTATGGCGCCGATGACATTCTTGCGGACAAAAAGATTCGCGACCAGTTTACCGACCTCGAAGAGCAAGGCTACGGTCATTACCCGATCTGCATGGCCAAGACGCAGTACAGTTTCTCGACTGACCCTAAATTGCTCGGGGCGCCGACCGGTTACGATGTCCCTATCCGTGAAATCAGACTCGCAACAGGCGCGGAATTTATTGTCGTGATTTGTGGCTCGATAATGACGATGCCGGGGCTACCGCGTAAACCTGCGTCCGAAAATATAAGTGTCGACGAAAACAGGCGAATAACCGGTCTGTTCTGACAAGAAGGACAACAACATGAACAACGTCGTGAAAGTTCTGGCCGCACTTACCTCCGTGATTCTCCTTGCCGGTGTCGCAAATGCTGCCGGCGAAGCTCAGCGCCGCTGGGAAAGAATGAATCAGATCCGTCAGGAAAAATTCGATCTCGTCCTGCCAGAAGTAATGCGCGAAAACGAAGTTGATATGTGGATTACAGTTAGCCGTGAAGGACATGATGATCCTTTAACCGAGGATTTCGGCAAGGGTTATGTTGGCTCATATGGCTACTACATATTTACCGATCGCGGCGACGAGAGAATAGAAAGAGCCGCACTCGGCATCGGTACAGCGCTCATTGAGGACAATGGCGCCTACGACATCATGACGGAGAGTTTTGATCTCAAAGAGTTTGTAGAAGAGCGCGACCCGCAGTCAATTGCATTAAACTTCGCTGAACATATCGGCGCCGCCGATGGGCTTAGCCATACTGATTATCAGAAACTGTCCAGCGACCTGGGAGAAAAGTACGCCGAGCGATTCGTCTCTGCTGAAAAACTCACCTCAGATTTTCGCTCACGACGTGTTGCATCCGAAATCGCTGCGTTCGCCTGGGCCGGCGAAATGTCACGCAACATCGCGGAACGTGCTTTTTCAAATGAAGTGATCACACCGGGCAAGACAACACTTGCCGATGTCGCCTGGTGGATGCGTGAACAACAATTCGAAAACAACCTTGGCACGTCATTTGGCATGCCATCGGTTTACATCACCGGACCTGACGGCTTCGTCGCGTTGTCGAATGACCACGTCATTCAACGTGGCGACTTCCTGGCAATCGACTGGGGCGTCGGTTATCTCAATTTTTACACTGACATGAAACGCCACGCCTATGTATTGAAGGAAGGGGAAACGCATCTTCCCGAGAGCATTCAGAAAGCTTTCGACAACGGTCGTGAAGTACGCAACATACTGAAAAATAACATAAAAGCGGGACGAACAGCAGGCGACACTTATGCCATCCTGAATCAGGAAATCAATGCTGCCGGCTTCAAAATAATGGAGACATTTAACTCACCGACCGATGATCCTGATATCGTCGACGTGATTATCGGTTGCCACTCCGTCGGCAATCTTGGCCACGGGACAGGACCGTCAATTGCCTGGTTTAATCCTGAGCGAATGACATACATGATTCAGCCGACCAATCTTTTTTCAATTGAGTTATTTGCCTATACGGCGATCCCCGAATGGGGTGGAAAAAAATTGCGCATTCCGCTCGAAGACGACGCAATCGTCACTGAGCGCGGAGTCGAGTGGTTATATCCGGTCAATCAACGGGTGCTTTTGATTCGTTAGCAAATTTTTTCATGCGGAGTTGATGAGTTGACAACAGTACTGAAACTCGAAGAGATCAAGCGCCTGATAGATGTCCCGCAGCTGATCCAGGAAATTGAAAACGGTTTCGTTCTCTACTCCGAAAATCGCGTGGTCGTACCACCGGTTGGGTTTTTACATTTTGACCAACCGCCTGGTGATGTGCATATTAAATATGGCTTCGTAACCGGCGACGACTTCTATGTTCTCAAGATGGCGTCGGGATTCTACAAAAACCCGGATCTCGGTTTACCGGTTAGTGACGGGCTACTCCTGGTTTTCAGCCAACAGACCGGGCAACTCAAACTCATACTCCTGGATGAGTGCTGGCTCACGGATATGCGAACCGCAGCAGCCGGGGCGGTCGCCGCCAAGCACCTGGCCGCAGAAACAGTTCATCACATCGGAATCGTCGGCACCGGTGTACAGGCAAGAATGCAGCTCGAAATGTTGCGGGATGTAGTTGACTGTCAAAGCTGTCTGATTTGGGGCAGAGATGCGAACAAAGTGCAAAACATGATTGTGGAGCTCCAGGCAAGTGAAGCTATCCAGACCTGGGGACTGGAATTGAAAGCGGCAACGGACATTGACGAACTGGTGGCGCAATGCAACCTGATCGTCACTACGACTTCTGCAAAAGAGCCTTTGATACGTGCCGATCGGGTTCAAAAGGGAACGCATATCACCGCGATGGGCTCGGATGATTACGGCAAACAGGAACTGGAGGCCGCGTTACTGGCGAGGGCTGACCTGGTGATTGCGGACAGCATTGCACAATGTGTCGATCATGGTGAGTGCTGTCATGCGGTGAAGGAAAATATGCTCGAAGAGAGCGCTATTCTTGAATTGGGCAACGTGATCAAGAGCCCCGATACCGGGCGCACCAGCGAAGACCAGATAACGGTGGCAGACCTGACAGGAGTCGCGATCCAGGACATTCAGATCGCCAAAATGGTCAATCGTGTCCTGAACCCTGGAGATCAACCGTGACAGTTGAAAGCCAGGCCAAAATCGATGTACCGCGGTTGGTACTTGAGGCCCACGAGAGATGCCAGGACTACCTGTCGCCCACACCGCTTGAGTACTCTCTCTATTTAAGTGAAATAATCGAAGGCGATGTCTGGCTCAAGCTGGATTCGATGCAGAGAACCTCCTCCTTCAAGTTTCGCGGCGCGATTAACAAGATCCTGACGCTAACGGAAGAAGAGCTGGACAAAGGGGTGGTCTCGGCGTCTACCGGAAATTTCGCCCTGGCGGTTGCCGAGGCTATGCGAATTCGTCAGCGCCGCGCCACAATCTACGTGGCAAACGATATCGAAGCGTCGCGCCTGGAATTGCTACGAGCGCACGGCCTGGACCTGGTCGTTTTTGGCGAGCTCGCCTGGGATGCGGAAAAGGAAGCCCGGCGGGTCGCGGAAGACGAAGACAAGATCTATGTGTCACCTTACAACGATCCCATTGTGGTCGGTGGCCAGGGAACCTGTGGCTACGAAATCTCCAGGCAATTGCCGGATGTGGACGCGGCCTTTTTCGCCTGCGGGGCGGGAGGATTGCTGACGGGATCATCAGGCTGGTTGAAATCCCATAACCCCGCCATACAGACCTTTGGCGTCTCGCCGGAGAACTCGCCGGTAATGTATGAATCCATGCGCGCCAACGAAATGGTTGAGATGGAAACCTACACGACGCTGGCGGACACCTGTGCCGGTGGTGTAGATCTGGACAGCATCACGCTGGAACTGTGTCAGCGATACGTGGATGAGATCGTGTTGCTCACTGAGAAAGAAATCGAAGCATCCATCCGCCTTCTGTTTGAACAACATCGCCTGGTGGTCGAAGGTTCAGGAGCCCTCGGCGTTGGTGGCCTCCTGAAACGAAAAGAGCAATTCAAAGGAAAGAAAGTAGTCGCAGTAGTCTGTGGACGAAACGTCGATCTGGAAGTATTCAGGCGAATCATCAGTTGACGCGCATCCCGGCGCTCTGCTGAATTTGTGTCAGGATTTGGTTTCTCTGGAATTCCGGGGGCAGTTTAGTTTTATCTCACATCTCGTAAATACAAGGTGGGTAGACGAAAAGCAGAGAGGATACCGATTCTTTCATGATCTGCTCGGTAGTTGGATCAACATTAAATGCCGAGAGTTCTGGAAGCGACTCAACGGATTGACCCGTAATGATTTGATAAAAGATCAATGCAGTGAGAAGCACGCCGGTCTGGGACGCGTGATTGCCATCAGACTGATGAAGCACCAGAGATAGATCCCTGAATAGGACCTCATCCCAGACAAGGCCGACCGGTGCCACACAAGTATTTTCACGCGCAGCGATTCCTTTATGGAGATCCCACAGTGTCTGCCCCTCCCAGGTATTGTCTTTTCTGGGGTGTTCCGGAAACATTACTGGTGTCGCACCCAGCTCTTTGCTCCCTCTGATCCAGTATTCGGCAGCAGTGGTTGGGTAGGTCATGGTCCCCGTGCTCGAATATTTCTGGGCCTGCAATACCACGTGGGTCCAGCTCTCGCTTTCAAGTTTCTGCTCACTGACACCGTCATTGACCCGGTCGGCAAGGAAACCACTGCCCGGTGACAGCTGCACATCGACTGACTTGCCTGGTTCACCCAGGATCAGGAGCTGCTTCAGGGTTGCCAGTAACCCGGCCGCATGACTATTTCCCATGAGAAGCACTTTGTAAGCACTTGCATTCGTGTTATCTGCCAGCGGCACTGACGTCGTATAAGTAATCATACCGGTTGCGCCGGTTGGACCGCTGGCTCCGCCTGAACCCGATTCGTCCGGAAGGCCGTCACTCCCTCCCCCGCAACCTATAAGGAAGATTGCACCTGCGAGCATAAATAGCTTCTTCATAACAACAAAACAAACCTTCGAAGAAATCGAAAACAGAAAATTCAGGCAGATGCTATCCGTTATGTAATAGATTGTTTAGAAGATCAAAATTCTCGAAATGAGCTTCAATCGGTCCATACCCGCGCAACATCCAACGGCTTAGTCCATGGATCAGATCAAATGGTTCCATCAGAACGAAATTGCCGACGTTTTCAGCGTCCGCGTCGGATCGTTGGTCATTTATCGTTCGTCTACGACCCGAACTGCTTTGCCTTCCGAGCGTGGCACCTCGCCCGGGTTGCGGACCTGGATCGTCGCGCTAACACCGACGTAGTCCTTGATGTCTTTTTTCAACAGGTTTGCGATGCCATCAGCATCCGATGGCGCGGCATCAACAGATAACTCGACTGCTACGCTGATCACGTCCAGTTGTCCCTGTCGTGAAATATGAATCTGATAATGTGGCGACAATCCTGGTTGCCTTAGTACGCGTTCTTCAATCTGTGTTGGGAAAACGTTGACACCACGAATGATCAACATGTCGTCGCTACGCCCGGTAATTTTTTCCATGCGGCGCATCGTTCGCGCCGTTCCGGGCAGGAGCCGGGTGAGATCGCGGGTGCGGTAGCGAATGATCGGCAATGCTTCCTTGGTTAATGACGTGAACATGAGTTCACCGATTTCACCATCAGGCACAGGTGCGCCAGTTTCCGGATCGACAATTTCCGGATAGAAATGGTCTTCCCAGATAGTTGGCCCATCCTTTGTTTCTATGCATTCATTGGCAACGCCCGGGCCAATCACCTCGGACAATCCGTAAATGTCGACGGCGTCCAGACCACAGCGCCGCTCAAGCTCTTTGCGCATCGGCTCGCCCCATGGTTCGGCGCCGAATATGCCGACCTGAAGTGACGATGCAGCAGGATCGAGACCCTGTCTCGCGAACTCATCGGCAATATTCAACATGTATGAGGGCGTACACATGATGATGTCGGGCTCGAAATCCTGGATGAGTTGCACTTGTTTGGGCGTTTGCCCACCGGACATCGGTATCACGGTCGCCCCCAGTTTCTCTGCGCCGTAGTGGGCGCCGAGTCCACCAGTGAAAAGCCCGTAACCATATGCAATGTGAATCTTGTCGCTGCGCTCGCCGCCACTTGCACGAATGGAACGCGCCACAACATCGGCCCACATGTCGATATCATTCTTCGTGTATCCGACCACAGTCGGTTTTCCGGTTGTTCCACTGGATGCATGCACACGAACAACGTCTTCCTGCGGCACCGCGAACAATCCGAACGGGTAGCTTCGTCGCAAATCTTCTTTTGTTGTGCACGGGAACAACGACAGATCTTCAAGCGTCTTCAGGTCCCCTGGCTCAATCCCCGCTTTTTCACATTTTTTGCGATACGGCGCTACATTCTTGTAGGTATGTTGCAGCGTCCATTGCAAACGATCGAACTGCAGGCTGCGAAGCTCATCGATACTCGCTGTCTCAATTGGATCCAGTTCATTCGGGTCAGGAACTCGACGTACCACGGTGCTCTCCTGTTCATATTTCGCTCTGTTTACTGACTACCAGAGTCTCTTGTCGCCGCCGGACAGCTCAGTGGTTGTTGGCTGCGATTTGCGGCGCCAGGTATGGGGATTCTGCAGCTATCTGGTTAAGAATAATCCTGCGTGTCGCCTCCGGATCACTTTCCGGACGGGTACGCAGGCGCGAGACTTCAGCTTCTGAAAACGGTGTGAAATCTCGCGGCAATTGTGCGGCACTGTAGGTGGTGAGAAGCCAGTTAAGCAATTCAGCAATCTCATCATCAGGTAATGATGCCGTAGAGACACCGGGAACGCGAACCAGGAATTCACGCCCTTCCCTCGAGTGCAGAAAATACCCGGCGAAATCTTTCATGCGTGGGACTCTCCCGGAAAAACCGACAGCCTCCGGTAAGTGGCATCCCTGGCAGTGAATCATGTAATTAACCTGAGCCCGATGATCGTCCGCAACAGTTAATGGAGACAACAACAACGCCCCCAGCAAAAGAACAGCCCGGATCACTGTGGCCACTGGTCACCGTGTTGCTCGAGCATTTTCTCACGAAGTTTTCCGGCAACAGCCGGACTTTCGACGCTTGCTTTTGATTGTGCGCTACTGACTTCCTCAGCCGAGAACGCCGGGACGGAACTGGCCGTGTCTTCGTCGTCCGCAAGTTCGAAAACTGCGTAATTCAGTGCAGATGCGATTTCTTCGGCGGTCATCGCTCCATTGTTGCCCGCCATCACGCCGAAATACTGCATACCGCCTACTTCGATCGTACCCATCAAACCGAACGACACTGTGGTAATCAGGTAGTCACGACCACCGTCCAGGCCTGCTATGGCCGCCAGCCGGTTCCTCAACGGTGGAAATGCGCCGGGAACGCCAGCCCCGTCAGGAAGATGGCATGCAGAACAGGTGGCGAACGCATCGGCACTGTAAGTTTTTGCACTCGCAGGAGATTGTCCATCCTGCGCTCTCGCAAATTGATGGATCGTCGAGATCGACAGCCAGGCGATCAGTAATATGAGGCTAAAGATTCTCATTCGTCGATCGCTGTACCAATCACGATGGCTGTTGAACAGTGGTAGGCATTGCTTTGCGTTCCAAGGCACCAGTTCAGGTCATTCGATGCCCGCGGGTTGTAAACCGGGCGGTCGCCCTCGTTACGCTGGCAGAGGCAATTACCACACGATGATTTTCCACAGCAGTCATTGTAGGAAATAATGTAGTTAACGCCGTCGACCGGGTTTTCACAGGTACCAATCCAGGTAATTGGTGACATCTCCGTTCCAGGTGGACACGAATTGATAGAACCGCCACAGCAGCTGCACAAGAAACCATCAATTGCACAGTAACGCCAGTAGTCGCAGCTGTTTCGATCGCCTTCCTCTTCAGGAAAAGCGTTTGCCGCCTCCTGTCCCCGGGCTATGGGCAACAAGGGAATCGCTGCTGCACCGCCCGCAACTGTAGCGGCAAGCTTGCCAATAAATCCGCGCCGGGACGTTCTTTGTGCAATACCGCGCGTCGACTTTTCGGTCACGCCATCCAGCCATCCATTAAGCCATTTCATTCGTCTGAATCCTCGCAACCGTTATTGGGCGCCGTGCAATAGTAGCGGCGTCTCCTGACCAAAATTGCCAATGGTTCGCAGGTGTTCGCCATCGCCTGCATCATAGACGTCTATTTCCATGTTGACGTTTGTGACGACGAGCAACGGTTCGTCGTCTCGCGTGACCTCGATTGAAATTGCCGGCAATTGCAATTCGATGCGATTGATTCGACGCCGGGCATCGGTATCAAAGACCCAGACCTCTATGCCCGGATCTTTGTGCGAACCATCGTAGCTATCTTTGTGCATCAAGACATACAAGTGACCCATGGAATCACTTGCCGTCACCTGCAATCCGCCGGGCAACCAGCCGTCATCTTTGTCGCCTGCCAATGACCAGGGCTCCCCGGTTACTGCCGTTGACCCACTAAGATCTATCGGTACGACATTGCCACTAAAAGTCGGAAAATATCCGACACCGTCAATCAGGGCCGCTTTTTCGATCAAGGGGTCTTCATTGGCATCAAAAACCTTTTCGCTACGACTTGCTGAAACCTGTTGTCCGTTTTCATCGAGTGAAACACTCAGGATTGTGCCGTCCGCGCACAGTGAAGCGAACGAGCGTCCGCCCATTGGATAGACCAGTGAGCATCCCGGGATAGGAATTTCTGCAAGAAATTCGCGAGCGACAAGATCCACCACGGAGACAGATGTCGCAGGTGTAAAGTTATAGACGAGTGCCAGCTTTTCGTTATCCAGAAGTTGCAGGTTAAAATCCAACGGCATCTCGCTAGCCCGTTTGGGCGGAATAACAACTTCGCCCCTCGGCGCGAGCGTCCTTTTGTCGTAAATTGTCAGCACGTCGGTCCGTTCTCCCCGAGTACCGCGAGCGTGGAATGTCTCTACGACGTACATCTCGGGCCTGGTTTTCGCCTGATAGAATTGAGCGATAAACGAAGCGTTGAACATTCCCTTGTAACGGTCGGCCGGATCATCCGAGTCAGCATCCAGGACTATGATTTTGCCGTCGTTCATATGAAAGAACGACGCGTCCTGGGCAATAATCCAGTGCGCCGGGTAGGTTTCCGGGAGTGTCTCGATGACGCCTATCTGTTCCGGCTGAATTTCACTGAACGCCGTTACGGAGTATAGGAAAAGAACAAGCAATAGTTTTTTCATGGCGTCACGCTACGTTATTGATGACTTGCGTCGCAGTATATGCCGAACATTTGCCCTGTCTATGGCGATTTCATATTCAGGCAGTAATCAGTTTATCCTCTCCCACTAGGCCGGACTATTGCCTTTATGCAGACCGAGCTCTTCACTCAACTTGTCCCGCATAACGAATTTCTTAATTTTTCCGGTGACAGTCATTGGAAACTCGTCAACAAGCCGAACGTAATGCGGAATCTTGTAATGTGCGATTTGTCCGTCACAGAATTCACGGACGCTGTCTTCTGTAATTTCCATACCAACTTTGGGCACTATCCAGACAGCAACCTGCTCACCAAATTTCTTGTCGGGCACACCAAAGACTGAGGCATCCTGCACACCAGGATGACGTAACAAATACTCCTCGATTTCGCGCGGATAGACGTTTTCACCGCCACGAATAATCATGTCTTTGACCCGACCGACGATATCGCAATAGCCATCGTCGTCCATAACCGCCAGGTCACCCGTGTGCATCCACCCCGCTCGATCAATTGATTCTGCGGTCAACTCATCGTCGCCCCAGTAACCGAGCATTACAGAGTAGCCACGCGTGCAAAGCTCCCCTTGCTGGCCCTTTTCAACGACCTTGCCCTCTTCATCGACCAATTTTACCTGAACATGCGGATGAACACGGCCAACCGTCGCCACACGCTTGTCCACGGGGTCTCCCACGCCGGTCTGAAAACTCACCGGACTGGTCTCCGTCATTCCATAAGCTATTGTCACGTCAGACATGTGCATGTCCTGCATTACGCTTTCCATGGTTGTGCGTGGACAGGTCGCGCCGGCCATGATGCCGGTACGTAATGAGCTTAAGTCATAGTTGGCGAACGCGGGGTGCGCCAATTCAGCGATGAACATTGTTGGCACACCATACAGAGCCGTACAACGCTCGGCCTGAACGACCGATAAAACATTCTCAGGCTCAAACGCCTCGTCCGGAAAAACCATCGTTGAGCCGTGCGTCAAACAACCCAGGACGCCCATGACCATGCCGAAACAGTGGTACAGCGGCACGGGAATACAAAGTCGGTCCTTCTCCGTGAACTGCATCGTCTCGGCGACAAAATAGCCGTTATTGAGAATATTGCAGTGAGTCAGTGTCGCGCCTTTGGGAAAGCCGGTCGTGCCACTGGTGAACTGAATATTGATGGGGTCATCTGGTTGGAGTTCTGCAGCAAGCTGCCCGAGCGCGCGAATGACATCTTCGTTTATCGGTTTTTCGAATTCGGAGAAACAAAACATGCCCGGCACATCGTCCTGCCCAAGGTGAATAATGTTCCGCAATGCAGGAATTTTCGCCGCTTGAAGCTCACCTGCTTTGCTTGCATTAATTTCAGGTGCCAACTCACCAAGCATGCCGAGATAGTCACTGCTCTTGAAACTATCGGCGACAACGAGCGTGTTGCAGGACACCTTGTTCAGAACGTATTCGAGCTCGGATAAGCGGTACGCCGGATTAATGGTAACGAGCACGGCACCGATTCTTGCGCACGCTAACTGGGTCAGCACCCACTCGGCATTGTTCGGCGACCAGATGCCGACCCGGTCACCTTTCACGATATCCAAAGCGTGTAAATTGCCGGCGACATTGTTGACGGCCTGCTCAAGTTGGGCGTAAGTTAATCGAATATTCTGCTGACAATCGACAAGGGCTTCGTTGTTTGGATGCGCGCGCGCAGTGTCTTCCAGAGCTTGCCCTATGGTCTTATACAAGAGCGGTTCAGAGGCTAAACCACAGACATAACTGCTTGAATTCATCAAAAATCCTTTGCTAAGCTCCGCCACCCACAACTTGCATGTATGCATTCGATCGGAAATTACCATGCATTGAGAACCACGTTTTTGTCAACATGAGCGGTCGAACGCGGCACAATTGGGTTCACTGAAAAGCGCAAGTACGGAACACGAAAAAGCTGACGACAGATCAGGATCACAATAAAGAGGCTCAGGTATGTCAATAAATATGACGGATTACGAACAAACTGTTCGGGACTTCTCTCATAACATCCCGACAAAATTCAATTTCGCCCGGGATGTGATCGATTCATGGGCCGAATCCCGGGCAGATGCTATTCAGTGGTTGGGATTGGGGACTGATCAGCCAACCGTCGTCAGCTATAAACAATTAGCCGATACGTCCAAGCGACTAGCAGCCGGACTGCAGAAAAACGGCGTAAAACCAGGCGATACCGTTATTGTGATGCTCGGTAGAAAACTGCAATGGTGGGAAACGGTAACTGCCTGCCTGCGCATGGGCGCGGTTATTTCCCCGGCGACGCCACAATTATCCAGCGGGGATCTGCAATACCGTATTCAGGAAGCGGGTGTGTCCTGCGTTATTACTGACGAGGCTAACAAGGCAAAAATTGATGCTGTTAGCGATTGCCCGGGACTGAAACTGAAAGTTCTCGTCGACGGTTCCGGCGCTGGGTGGCAGGTTTATTCGGACTTGCTGGAAAGCGATGCCGATGGAACAGAGACAATTGACACGGACGCCGATGCAGAGGCGTTTTGTTTTTTCACATCCGGAACCACCGGCAAGCCAAAGATGACCATTCACACACAGGCATCCAATGGCATAGCCCATACAACGACCGGGAAATACTGGCTGGATCAACAGCCCGGCGACCTGCACTGGAACATCAGCGACACAGGATGGGCGAAAGCGGCCTGGAGCAGCTATTTTGGTCCGTTTATTTGCGGCTCGTGCATATTTGTTGACGAAGCAGACTTCAATCCCGCACGCACTCTGCAGCTTCTGGCTCGCCTGCCAATTACAACCATGTGCGGGGCACCGACGATCTACCGCATGCTGGTGCAGGAAGATCTTTCCCAATACGATCTTTCATTGTTGCGGCATTGTGTCGCTGCCGGTGAACCGTTGAATCCGGAAGTCATAGAGAACTGGCGATCTGCGACCGGCGTTACGGTGCTCGATGGCTACGGACAAACAGAGACAGTTTTACTGTGCGGCAATTTCCAATGCATGGAGGCAAAGCTTGGCTCGATGGGCAAGCCGGCGCCCAGCATTAACCTGGCGATTATTGATGACCAGGGCAATGAAGTACCGCCCAACCAGGAAGGGGATATCGCACTCAGGGTGAAGCCGAACAGACCGCTGGGGTTGTTCAAGGAATATAGAAATGCTGCAGAGTTAACGTCGGCTACGTTTCGCGGGGACTGGTATATCACCGGCGATCGGGCCTTCATCGACGAGGATGGGTATTTCTGGTTTGTCGGTCGTGCTGACGACGTCATCTTGTCCGCCGGGTATCGCATTGGGCCTTTTGAGGTCGAGAGTGCGTTACTCGAGCATGCTGCTGTCATGGAATCGGCTGTCATATCAAGCCCCGACGAAACCCGCGGAGAAATTGTCATGGCGCTCATCGTATTGGCAGAGGGCTGCGAGGGAAACGATGCGTTAAAGCATGAGCTGCAGAATCACGTTAAGTCTGTGACCGCACCGTATAAATATCCTCGCCGGATCGAATTCGTCAGCGCGTTGCCAAAAACGGTGAGCGGCAAAATCAGGCGAAAAGAATTACGCGATAAGGAATGGGCAGCAGCGGGCTGACGCTGGATTCGCCCGCTGGGCGGGCTCCTACATTGCTAATTAGTACTGTAGGAGCCCGCCCAGCGGGCGATTGTCGGCATCCATCGCAGCGTTGCCGTTACAAATGATCTTCAATCCACAGAATGATGTCGGTCGTCACCTCATCCCGATTGGTCTCATTCAACATCTCATGCCTGCCGTCCGGGTAGATTTGCAGAGTCACATCCTCATGCCCGGTTTTCCGGTATGCATCAGCCAACAACGTCAGACCTTTTTCCCCACCGACAGGATCAAACTGCCCACCTAGTATCAGCAATGGCATTGCATGCGGTACAGAGGTGACTGCGCGCTTCGAAGTAATCTCAAGCAGGCCACCGGTCAGGTCGTGCCACAGCTGACTGGAAGACGGCGCGCCGCAAAGTGGATCATCGACGTATTTATCCACCTCATGCTCATCGCGGCTAAGCCAGTCAAATTCAGTACGGTTTGGTGCGAAGTGTTTGTTGAAATCGCCAAAACTCATCTGGTTAAGCATGTCGCTCCTGTGGCGCGGGCCATGGCGCCATGCGTCAAACGTTGCCAGTAGATTGCCGAGCCTGAGACGTAATCGCGGTGCATAGGTAGATGCAGACAAGATCAGTTGTGACACGTTTTGCGGGTGTCGCATGACGAAACTCTGGGCAATGTACGAACCCATGCTGTGACCCATCAGCACCAGGGGCAAATCGGGGTAATTTACGCGTGCGTCATTCTGCACCAGCAGTGCATCGGCGATGAGTTTGTTCCAGCCATCTTTATCTGCATAGTGTCCGAGAGAATCGGCGTCACAGTTTTCCCCGTGTCCCCGATGATTATGTGCCACGACGATGATTCCGTTAGCCGCACAAGACTGGGCGAATCGCTCATAGCGGGCGCTATGTTCGCCGAGGCCGTGAAAAATATGCAGAAGTGCCTTTGGCGAAGTTTTCGCTTCCGGATGCCAGGAATCCACAAGTATCTGCTGGCCATCCTCCGCGTCTACGGCGGTGCGGTGAGCGACGACCGAATATTTATCGCCGTTATTTTTGTCCATCATCCCAGGTCTTATACATTTCGAGGAAGGTGTAGGACGCAGACCACGTGATGAACGTCAGGCCTGTTACTGCCTCAACGCCGGTCATGAATCGTATTGGCCCAATTGGCACGATATCGCCAAAGCCCAACGTCGTGAAAACGGTGGCGGAGTAATAGATGCAATCAAGAAGTCCCATATGCGCAATGCCCAGGAATTCACCGAAGCCCGTGAAATTTTCCAGACCGAAATAACACAGGCCGAAAATCCAGATCTCCACACTGTGCAGGAGCAGCAGGCATATGATTAACAGGATGATACGGCGCCGGTGATGATGTTTTGGCATCGGTAATTTGTCACTGAGAAGTCGCAAGCCCTCGTAATGCAGGGTTACGCAGACGACGACGGCAAACACGGTCACCAAGACAGTAATCCAGTAGGGAAGGGGTAACACGATTCTTCAGTCCGCCACTCTATTGTTCGCCATTAGCTACAGTCTCATTCGGACAAACGCTCAACACCATTTTTCGCCTGGCTGATCCAGTCGCTTTGTGCCTTACGATAATGACGCGGTGCCAGTTCGGCCGTGGAGATAATCTCCTGGAACTCTGCAAGCGCTGCCGCGCAGTTACCCAGTTTTTCGAGGAACAGCCCGTACTGTAGTCTTGCTTCAGCACCGGCATAGTACGCCGTAACTGCCTTGTATTCATCCAGCGCTTTGTCCTCGTCGCCACACGCTGCAACACTGCGTGCATACAGGAGATGACCATCCTGTGATCTGAATTCAGGATTGCGCTCGATCAGGAGATCCAGTGTGTCACGCGCTTTTTCAAATTCATCGTTTGCGACAAGCGCCTTCGCCAGGCCAAGCAGTAAATCCGGATCGTCTTCGTAAAGCCCGGTCAGGGATTTTTCATAGTGTTCTATAGCTTCATCATACTGGCCGTTCTCCAGCAATTCGCCAGCGAGATGGCGCGCTGCGTCAACAGTACCGGATAGTTTATGCTCGAGCTGTCGCTGCCGGAGATCACCACCAGGATCAAGGGTTTTGCGGATACCGCGCATTGCACGCCGTCCCTGGCCGGAATTGGAAAGATCAGGTAACAGTTCGACGATGGCATAAGCCAGGGAGCCGATGCCGGGTGCGATCAGAATGATGAATATCCAGTACATCGGTCTGCCGGTACGGACCACATGCAGGATCAGTCCGATCTGCACAATGACGGAGAGGATCATTAATGGCATCAGGAATTCACTGCCGGGCGTGAGTTTGCAGCCTGTTCAGTGAGTAGCAACTGCAACGATCGAAAACCCATGTACAAGAGGAGTAACAACTTGCTCAATTCAAGTATTGAATAGGCCGCATGTGCAATCGATGTGCCTGGTTCAATACCAGCGATTATCTGCTCAGTACGGGCAGCCAGCTCCGGCAGCAGCCAGACGGACTGAGCCATCAGGATGAGCGTCAAAACCCCACAGAATGCCCAGAGCTCTTTTGCTTTTCCCGTCATGCGAACAACGATTAACAAAACAATAAGCGCAACGAATTCTGCTTTATTCAATGCCGCAAAGACCACACGACCGACATCGAGGGCAACTGGCCGGGTCAGGGTGGTTGCGGTAAATCTTACCGGTGTTGCCAACAACGACACGCCTGCGGTCATGCCAAACCAGATAAAACAAACCCAGGCCGGATTCCTGAGTATCGTCATTATGCGATTTCGCGTTGTACTTCTTGTGGACATGATTCCTCGCTTGTTTTCCTTGCCGGGCAACGGCAAGCTGTGGTTTCGGACCGTTCAAGCCAAACGATATGACCTCAGCGAAAGAATCTCAACTGGCATCCGCCGTTCTGATGATCAAACCGGTCCGTTTTCAAAGCAACCCGCTAACTGCCGCTTCGAATCGCTTCCAGGGAAAGAACGCATCATCGCCCGAACAACAGCAGCGTGACTCCCTGGCGGAGTTTGACGGATTGCGCCGCGTGCTGGAAGAGAATGGCGTCAAAGTTGTGCAATTCGACGACACGCTGGAACCACACAAGCCGGATTCGATATTTCCGAACAACTGGGTCAGCTTTCATGCGGATGGCACGGTAGTTCTGTACCCGATGGAGGCGCCCAACAGACGTACAGAGCGCAGACAGGATCTTATTGAACAACTGGTCACTGATTATCGATACCAGGTGCGTGAGGTCATTGACCTGTCGCACCATGAGCAGGACGGACATTTCCTGGAGGGGACCGGCAGCCTGGTGCTCGATCGTGTCAATCACATCGCTTATGCGTGTTTATCATCACGTACGCATTTGGATGCGCTGGGAGATTTCGCGCAGAGGCTGGACTATGAGGTGGTGGCGTTTGCTGCACTGGACACTGATGCGGCGCCAATTTACCACACCAATGTGCTGATGAACGTCGGCGAGAAACTGGCAGTTATTTGTGCCGATGTCATTGCGCGCGAGGATCAGAGAAAAGCGGTTTTGGAAAGCCTGAGCAGCACCGGGCATGACGTTATTCTGCTGCGCTTTGACCAGCTCGAGGCATTTGCTGGAAATATGCTTGAATTGCGTTCGTTGTCGGGGGAGCGGCTGATTGCAATGTCGGCACAAGCACGAAACTCGCTGGACGATGCTCAACTTTCGAAAATCGAGGCAAGTGCTACCGTTATCAGCGCCCCGATTGACAAGATTGAAAGTTCTGCCGGCGGCAGCGTTCGTTGTATGTTGGCAGAGATTCATTTGCCAACGGCGAGCACGTGAGTTTATTCACAATTTAAACTCTACACTCGAATTCCACCCCTATTCAGCTGCGCTTCGCTCGAAGCGCTAAAATCGATCTTCAGGGATCCGGCGAGCAAGAACTATTTCATGGACGGTTCAAGTCCAGGCCGGTTGCCATTGATGGATCTTGGAGATCCGCAGAGCAATTGATCAGGACTGCATCGCCAGCACATAGTGGCAGTGAAATGACGTCGACACCGGGGCCGGTATTTCCGGGCCCTTTTTTGTTACATTGTCATCACTGACAACCGGAATAATTCAGCCATAATAATAAAGAGAGCGCTTGTCTTAGCAATGTCCACGCCACACCAATACAGTATCGTAGCAAGTGATCCCGGGGCCCACCTGTTCTCGGTCACCGTAACCGTGGCGGAACCGGACCCGGCAGGCCAGGCGTTCGCAATTCCTGCCTGGATTCCCGGCAGCTACCTGATCCGTGATCTCGCACGACAGGTGGTCGCGATTCGCGCCGAAGCGGACGGCCGCGAGATCGGTCTCAGCAAAATTGACAAGAGTACCTGGCAGGCAGATCCCTGCGAATCGCCACTCACACTGAGTGCACAAATCTATGCCCATGATCTCAGCGTGCGCGGCGCACATGTGGATACGACGCACGCCTTCTTTGATGGCGCTTGTGTATTCCCCGCTGTCATTGGCCAGGAGGATCGGGCCTGCCAGCTGGCTATATTGCCGCCGCAGAAGTCGATTGGCAGCGACTGGAGAGTAGCCACTTCGATGCAACCGTTGAATGCGCAGCGATACGAGTTCGGTACTTACATCACTGCAGACTACGCGGAACTCATCGATCACCCGGTTGAGATGGGCGACATCCTGATCGGTGAATTTGAGGCTTGCAACATACCGCACGCGATTGCGGTCATCGGTCACACCCACTTTGATATGGCGCGTATTTGCCATGATCTCAAAACGCTGTGCGAAACCCAGATCGGCTTTCTTGGCAGGCCACAAAATCTCGACCGGTACCTGTTTCTTCTCAGAGTGGAAGAGGATGGCTATGGCGGCCTGGAACATCGCTGGTCCACCAGCCTGGCGTGCAGCCGAAAAGACCTGCCGCGGCGTGGAGAAACGAAAGTCAGTGACGACTACCGCAAGTTTCTCGGACTTTGCAGTCACGAATACTTTCACCTCTGGAACGTCAAACGCATAAAGCCTGAGAAATTTACTCCGTATGATCTGCGTGCTGAGACCTATACCGGGCTCCTGTGGGTTTTCGAGGGCATTACCTCTTATTACGATGATTTGTTGCTGCTGCGCTCCGGCCTGATATCGTCAAAGAGTTTCCTGGAACTGTTGGCAAAGACAATCACACGCGTAACCCGGAACCGCGGCCGCCATTTGCAGAATATCGAGGAGTCGAGCTTCGACGCCTGGAGCCGCTTCTACAAACAGGACGCGAATTCCAGCAATGCGATCGTCAGCTACTACACCAAAGGTTCGTTGATCGCTTTGGCACTCGATCTGACGATTCGAAAAGACACTGACGGTGCTCACTCACTGGATGATGTTATGCGAAAGTGCTGGTCTCTGTACGGAGAAACAGGCGAGGGCCTGCCGGAACGGGGACTGGAGTCACTTGCGCGGTCTGTGTCCGGGCTGGAGCTCGAGGACTTTTTCGATCGTTACGTAAGAGGCACGGCGGATCTGCCATTGCGGAGATTATTGGCGGCTGCGGGTATCAACCTGCACATGCGCGTGGCAAATAACAGCAAAGACACGGGTGGCAAACCGGCGTCAAACAGTTCAACGCCGCCACCGTGGCTGGGTGCATCCGTGAAAGTTCGGGCCGGAACAAGCCGTTTTGCGGTAGTGCAATCCGGCAGTCCGGCTGAGTCAGCCGGCATTGCCCCAGGCGATGAGGCCGTTGCTCTCGACGGACTCCGCCTGACCGCACGGAACCTGGACGCCCGCTTGCGCGACCATCACGCGGGTGACACCGTTATGATAAGCGCTTTCCGCGAAGAGTCATTGTTACGACTGCGGGTTAAGTTGACTGAGGCACCTGAAGATACCTGCTATCTCGAAATCGATTCCGATGCGGATAGCGCAGCAGAAAAACACCGTAAAACCTGGTTAGCTCACACCTAAATAGTGACGTAGCCCGAAGAAGCAACAGACCCACCGTAGGAGCGGCATCCTGCCGCGATCAAGGAAAGGTTTTCGCGCCAAATTTAGCCAATTACGCCAAAGCAACTACACAATGAACAGACCCACCGTGGGAGCGGCATCCTGCCGCGATCAAGGAAAGGTTTACGCGACAATTTAGCCAATTACGCCAAAGCAACTACACAACCAACAGACCCACCGTGGGAGCGGCATCTTGCCGCGATTAAGGAATGGTTATCGCGACAATTTCAACCCATCACCTCAAAGCAACCGCAGCGCGTTCTCAAGCAACTCAATCCGAAATTCCGTCTGCAACGGCTGAACCTCCCCATCCAGGTGCGAGGGCACCGGCTCATCGGCGATCAACTCAAATGATTTGATGGCTTTGCAGGTTACCTCCGCTTCGCTCATGTGCGTACCCTTCATGAGTTTAGGTAACAGGAACAGAATTCGGAGCCGGTCAAGCGGCGATACGAAAACCAGGTCCAGGTTTCCATCGTTAATTTTTGCCATCGGCGCGATGTGAAACATCCCGCCAACCCACGGGCCATTACTGACATTCGCCAGGGTAATCGGTCCTTCATACTCGCCACCGTCATAAGATATTTTGACGTTTGGAGTAATTACGCCATCCCACATTCCCTGGAAAACAGCGATGAGATAAACCAGGTCGCCAATCGGTAACCGCAGGTTACTTGCGATTCTATTAATCTTGGCGTCGAATCCGATACCTGCGCCGTTGGCGAAAAATCGCTCATTCATGCGCCCGGCATCCACGTAACGTACCGGTGCCTGGTCACATAAACGCTTGGCCAACAATGCGCCAGCATCTTCCCAGTTCAATGGAATTGAGCAGGCTTTCGCAAAGTCATTGCCGGTTCCGAGCGGGATCACGCCGAGTGCAGTGTCGCTCTCTGCGCGCAACAGTCCGTTAACAGCCTCATGTACAGATCCGTCGCCGCCGGCGACGATCACGCGACCTGCTCCTGTAGCAGACGCCCGGAAAACTTTTTCTTCGAGGTCGCCGGCAGTTGTGCTTTCAATCAACTCCACGGCAATACCAAATGTGCCTAACAGGTCGCGGATTGATGAAGCCTCGCGCCTGCCTCGTCCGCGGCCGGCGACCGGGTTGATGAAGAGTGGGACAGGCTCGCTGCTCATTCGCTGGTGCCCAACTGAGAAATCGTTCCTGATGCTACAATGGGGCCCTGCATAGTACAAAACACCTGGCTTTTCCTCATGCTTGAACTGGGAACAAAATTTCTCGTCGCATACTTCATTGGCTCAATCATGGGTTCATTGGTGGTGGGACGTTTGCGCGGTGGTATTGATATCCGCAAATCGGGCAGTGGCAATGCCGGAGGGACCAACGCATTGCGAACTCAGGGCTGGGTGTTCGCGTTGGCAGTTATGGTTGTTGACGTCGGTAAGGGCGTGATTGCCGCGGGCGTCGTTCCCGGCCTCGATCTGCCATTCGTTGCCACCGATCCCGAGTTGTCGCGGGTCTGGCTGGCATTTTGCTGTGCCGGGGCAGCGGTGATCGGGCACGTCTGGCCAATGTGGCATGAATTTCGTGGCGGCAAAGGTGCCGCAACTTTAGTTGGCACGCTTATTTTTCTGGCGCCAAACCTGATATTGCCGGTCCTGCTTGTCTGGGCCTGGGTCCTGGTCCTGTTTGGTTACGTAGGCTTCGCGACGATAACCGCAGCTGTTTCTGCGCCGATATATCTTGCACTGACACGATTACCGGAAGACCAGCCGTTGTTCGTTTATTGCGTCGTGATGGCCATTTATCTTGTTTTCAGTCACCGTTCCAATTTACAGCGCATGCGCGATGGAACAGAAAATAGAAACACCCGATTGATGATATTTCGCAGGAAGCCCTAAAAAATTCATGGACTTGCTCGACGATGACAAAATTCGTGAGGCGATTTCAGATCCGCACAGCTCGCTCCTCGACAGCATGGAAATTTTTTCCGAGATCGGATCGACCAGCACTTATCTGTTAGAGCAACCGTGTCCGTCTCCTGGCAGATTTCGCGTCGCATTGGCGGAGCATCAGAGCGCTGGTCGAGGGCAATTTGAGCGAACCTGGCACTCCACTCCGTCGTCAGGTATTTGTATGTCCGTATCGTATACGTTCGCAACCCGACCACGGGATTTCGCCAGCCTTACCCTCGCGATCGGTGCAAGCCTTGCAGACGTGCTTACGGATCTCGGTGTTCACGGAATCGGTTTGAAATGGCCTAATGATATTGTCGTTGCAGAAGGTAAGGTCGGTGGCATTCTCACTGAGGTTCAGTCAACAAACGCTGCCGGCGTAACGGTAGTCGTTGGCATTGGATTGAATGTCGAGCTGGATAACGCTGACAATATGCCCGATATCGGTCGCGCAACAGGCATTGCATCGTGCTGCGATCAACTGCCGGGCCGATCGACAATTTCGGCGATGGTGATAACAGGCCTGCTCAACGCAATAACGACATTTGAGGCTGAGGGTTTTGCGCCGTTCTTCGATACCTGGCGGCGATTCGACTGGCTCCGCGGTCAGCGAATAAGCGTAAAATTGTCGGATGAGCTGATTCCAGGCGTCGCACAGGGAATTGATGTTGACGGTGCGCTCATACTGGAAACCGAAGCCGGCAAGCGGCGCATCGTTTCCGGCAGCGTGCGTCTTGGTGGTTAAACAGGTGGCATCTCGTGAGTGAAGGTCGTGCATTATTGTTCGATGTTGGCAATTCCCGGTTGAAATGGGGAGTGTTGGAGCAGGGACGTATAGCGCGAACCGGTACCACGACCCATGCAACTCTGCAGGAATCCGGATTCAACGCACTAACGACGAGACTTCCTCGCAACGTTGACCAAATCCTGGTCAGTAATGTGGCGGGCGCCAGTTTTGCAACCCGCCTGGCTGGCGTTATCGGTATCCATTGCAATACGGACATTCATTTCGCACATGCGGAGAAAGCGGCTTACGGGGTTACCAACGGCTACAAACAGCCGAGGCGCCTGGGAGTTGATCGCTGGGTTGCGATGATAGGCGCCCGGGCCGAGTTGCGTGGTGCAATTTGTGTGGTGGACGTCGGCACGGCGGTCACGATTGATGCACTGGACAAAGATGGTCAACACCGCGGTGGACAGATACTGCCCGGTTTGCAGCTAATGACCGGTGCACTGGAGAAAGAAACCAGCGATATCGGCCCAACAGGCCGGGCAGGCAAAGACCCCGGTAAGGGAATGCAGCTGTTCGCCAAAAGCACCAGTGCGGCTTCTTACAATGGTTCATTGGGCGCCGTTTGTGGCGCGGTTGAGCGGGCAGTCAAAACCATGCGAGCGGAAGGTTTCAGACCGAAAATCGTCTTGACCGGAGGTGATGCCTCACGCATTCTAAAGCAGCTTGACGGCAACGTCCTTCATCGACCACACCTTGTTCTGCAAGGGCTGGCGTTCATATTGCAAAGTAAGTTATGAGAAACCTCCTATTACTGCTGCTACTTGCGAACATTCTCTACTACATGTGGGGAAGGTTCGTTGACGACCCCGATCAGTTGGGTGTCGTGGTCGTCAGCGAATCGGAGCTCGGTCCGCCGCTCGACGTATCCAGTATGGTTGTTGCTGAGGCGGCGACCAGCGTCGGCGCAGTGCTGGGGTCTGGAAAACCGTCCGATCTGGCTGCTCTTGTGGGGCGCTCCTGTGTAACCATTGGCCCGTTCAAGACCAATACGGATGCGGATGGCGCACTGGCTGATTATGAAAATGAAGGGATGCGTGCCAACGTACGTACGACACAGGGACAGGTATTCGTCGGTCACTGGGTGCAGATCAGGAATATTCCGGACCGCGATGCCGGCAACGCGATACTAAACAAATTGAAGGCTGGCGGACTCGGCGATGCCTACCTGGTGCCGACGGATGACGAGGGCCTGAAGATATCCCTCGGCCTGTTCGGCGAAATGAGCCGTGCCGAACGCGTTGAGCTACAGGCAAAATCACTCGACTTGCAGGCGGACATCACGCCGAGAACGCGCGATCAGACGGTCTTTTTCGTCGATATCGGTCTGCCCCCAGGCAAGGGAGCTGGCGCCATGATTGAAAAATATGGTGAGGAAAAGGTCATGTTGCGCGATAAGGCTACTTGCCCCAGATCCAACTAATCCGCTGAATTCGTGCCAAAAACCCTTGCCCGAAGTGCTGTAAAAGCCAATAATGCGCACCCCAATTGGTGGGCACAACGCTACTTTACAACGCCGGCGTAGCTCAGTTGGTAGAGCAACTGATTTGTAATCAGTAGGTCCGTGGTTCGATTCCTCGTGCCGGCACCAAACAGAAAAGAGCTCCTGACGGAGCTCTTTTTTTTGACACCATTTTGCAACGATTTCCGACGTCTTGTTGTGCGCTTTCAACGATCGTAAACGTCCTGCCACACGGATGGTTATTGTTAGTCTGCTATACTTTCTGGCAACAGGCGGGAGCCTATAACAAGAGCGAATAGTCGTGATGTTGTCTTTGAGCCACACCGGATAACTAAAGGTGTCGCTCAAAAATTTCTACTACCAGGCAGCGAGTTGTCTGCGACGCCATCACCCCTTCATGAATAATGGAGAACATTATGAATTCTGGAAACTTAGCTAATAATAGATCGTGGTTTGCCATGACGGTTGCTGCATTGCTGCTTGTTTCAAGTGGCATAACTCAGGCACAAACAGCCGAAGATGTGCTTGAAGAAATTACGGTGACGGGTTCATATATTAAGGGCTCGAGCACGACCGGCGCATTGCCAATAACTGTCGTCAGTCGAAATGACATTGAAGCGCTGGGGGCACCGACGACGACAGATATTGTCAACAACCTGACCATTAACACGGGCTCGGAAAACCAATCGAATGCGTTGGGCGGACAAAATCGCAATACCGGTACGGCAAACATCAATTTGCGTGGACTCGGCCTCGACAAGACGCTGATACTGTTTAATGGCAAGCGCCAGACGATTCACTCGACGTCGGCCGGTTCGGGCGCTTCTTTTGTTGACATCAACATTATGCCCAGCATCGCGCTCGAGCGAATGGAAATTTTGAAGGACGGCGCGGCAGCGACTTATGGCTCTGACGCCGTCGCGGGTGTAGTGAATTTCATTACCCGAACCGATTTTGAAGGCTTCGAGGTTTCCGGCAGTTACCGCGATCGAACAGATTCCCCGAGCCAGGCGAATTGGGACGTCAGCGGCATTTGGGGCTGGTCAGGTGAAAAATCCAACCTCGTGATCGCGGGCGCCTACAGCGAAGTTGAACAGTTGGTCGCAGACCAGGTGGACTGGACAGTGGGGCAACTTGAAGCGAATCGCGGCGTATCCACATTAGCGGCACCGGGCGCATTCATTCCGCTGGCTACTCCGACGACCGGTGTATTTACTGGAGCCCCGTTAGCCGGGTTGCCACTCATCGCTAACACGGCGGGCTCCCCCGCAGCCGATTGTGGCACCGACGGCATCATATTTAATGCACTTGGTGGTACCAGCCCATTGCCAGGAGCACCGCCTTTTGTTGGACGCTGTGGCTACGACTTCGTCAAGCATTTCAACCTCGCTGACGAGCAGAAAAAAATAAACCTGTGGTCGACGTTTAAAACGGAGCTCTCCGGCGATCACGAGTTTTATGCTGAAGCCGCATACTACGGCGTCGATGTCAGCGATATTGGCAATTCGCCGTCCTTCCCGGTGCTGAGATTTGTTGTGATGCCTCCTACTCATCCGGCCAACCCCCATGGCGTACCGGGAATCTACCTCGGTCGGCCGTACGGGCAGAACCAGCCAACACAGCCGTCATGGCGAGACTATGAAACCTACCGTTTTGTCGGTGGTTTCAACGGCTCATTTGGCGAAAACTGGGATTACGATACTTCGCTAAGCTACAGCAGCAACAACGTCAAAGAGTCGAGTCCAACGGTGTTACAACAACGATTTGCCGATTCGATAAATGGATTGGGTGGCCCGAATTGCGATACCGTCAATGGAACGCCAGGGGTCGGTGGCTGCCTGTGGTTCAATCCGTTCAGTACCCGATTCTCTGATCCGGCACTGGCCAATGACCCAAGTATTGAACCGTTTATGCGCAGCACCAATGATCTGGACCAGACTGCCGATTTGTTGGTATTCGATGCAGTTCTTACGCGCGATCTCTGGGACATGACTGCCGGAACCGTGCAAGCGGCATTCGGCTTCCAGTTCCGTGACGAAAGCCTGGAAATAAAGCGGAATCCGGAGGCTATCATTCCGGATAATTTCGTGTTCGTCGGTGGTGGCCAGGAAGTTGACGAGTCACAGGACGTATTCGCGTTGTTCGGTGAGCTTCGTATACCACTTACTGAGAGTCTCGAGGCGCAGGTCGCGGTGCGATATGAAGACTATGGCAGCGAGATCGGTGACACAGTCGATCCCAAACTTGCGCTGCTCTGGAGCGCGACCGACAATCTTGCGTTCCGGGCATCGGCCAGTACGACATTCCGCGCGCCGACATTGCATCAACGCTTTAACCGGGAAACCAACCTGATTCCGCTCGGGGATGTGCCGATTGGCGGCGGAGCACCAACCACCGGCTTCAAGGGCGCTGAAACCACCGGTAACCCGAATCTCGAACCAGAAACCGCCACGACGTTCAATATTGGCGTGGTCCTGTCGGATCTCGGCAATTTCAATATGACGCTTGATTACTGGAATATTGATTTCTCAGATGTCATCGCGGTTGAGAACTCTCAAACGAAAGTCACTATCGAAAATGTATTGTGCAATGGCAGGACGCCGGATTGCCGCGATCCCGATATCATTCGCAACGCGTTAGCTGGTGAAGATCCTAACGACAACCTGCAGCACAGCGGTGAGATCAGCAAAGTCATTGCGCGGTTCATTAACGCACCGACTGTCGAGACGAGCGGTGTGGATCTGAATGCAAGCCTGAGTTTCGATACAAACTCTATTGGCGGATTTGTTGTCGGCCTGGATTACAGTTACATGTTTGACTATGACCTTGGTGGAATTCAGGGGGTGGTCAACGGTGCTGTTACGACCGTATCTGTTGATGCCGTCGGTAGTCGCAACGACAGCAATATTGCAACCTCATTGCCGCAGTTTCGGGCTAATGCATATTTAGACTGGTTTGGTGAAAGGCAAAGTGCCAGATTGGTCGTACGTCACGTTGATGAATACGAGGATGACAAAACACCAGACAAGCGTTTCAATGCGGTTATCGACTCCTTTACAACGGTCGATCTTTATTACAACTTCAACTTCAGCAATGATCGCAGCACGATAGGCGTGAATGTTACAAATATCGCTGATGAAGATCCGCCATTCGCGGATCAGGACCTGAACTTCGACGCAAGAGTTCATAGTCCGTTTGGACGACAGTACCAACTGGTATTCCGCCACAATTTCGGCTCGTAAACGGCGCGAGGGTTCTCCCTCAGGATCTTCAAAAAAGAGAAGAGAGGGGCATATGCCCCTCTTTTTTGTACCTGTCTGTTTTGTTTGGGCAGTGCATGAGACGCCACTGCGCTATTTGTGGTGGAGGTTAGGCGCCGTTAAGCGTTCCGGCGCGATTCGACCGTTGCCTGGCGTCCTGACGCTTCTTGAAAATAAACGTGCCGTAGATGATGCTTATCAAGCCACAGGCGATATAAAGCGCCGCACTGTTTGAAGCAACTCCAACATACAGGGTTCCGGAAATGAACAGTACGCCGCCCACGGTATAGAGGTAAGGGAGGCTTTCATAAATTGGATCGGGTAACCACATTGCGACACTTGCTCCAGAAAATTCTTTCCAGTCGCTCAAGATGCTGTATTCGAAGCATCAATACAATGCTGATAGTCACAGCTGTGATTTGTTTGGACTTCGTTGGTCGACAAAGTGTGACCTGTGTCACCGTTCCCCGCAGTCAGCTTGCCGGGCAATGTTTGCGAAGAAAATCGCCCAGCAGTTGAAACTCCTCTGCACGTGCGCTGCCTTTTCGCCATACGAGCCCGATGGTGCGATAGCTGCGATTGTCAATCGGGTACATCTTCACGCGGGTATTTCTCAAAAGCGAAGAATCGCGAGCCATCTCTGGCAGGAAAGTGATACCCAGGTCGGCATCTACCATCTCAACCAGAGTTAGCAGGCTACTGGCCGCGAAGCGACTGACTTTTGCGCTGTTGCGGATTTTGCATGCGGCCAGCGCATGATCTCTGAGACAATGCCCATCTTCGAGGAGCAGAATACTTTCCTCATCAAGCCGGCTAAAGCGATAGTTATCCGGTGTCACACGCTTCGAATTATCCCGAACTGCCAGGCAAAAATGATCCTTGAATAAGGGCATGGATTCGGTGCTACGTAGATCGAAGGGTAATGCCAGCAACAGCGCGTCAAGATCACCGTCCAGCAGTTTGCGGTGAATTCTTTGTGTTTGATCTTCCGTCAGGTAAACCTCCAGTTTCGGGTAGCTTTTCCTGAGCTTTGGTAGCAACGGCGGCAGCAGGAAAGGTGCGATTGTCGGAATTACGCCAAGGCGCAATGGGCCGGTCAGTGGTTCTCGTCCCAAACCTGCCTTTTCCACCAGGCTTTCGACATCCCTGATGCAAAGCCGGGCCAGGGTCTCTATTTCCTGCCCTATAGCAGTAATCGTGACCTGGCGATTGGTTCGATCGACCAGCTGAATATTCAGGACGGATTCGAGGTCCTGAATAGCCGTGCTAAAAGCTGACTGGGACACAAAACAGGCAGCAGCGGCGCGGCCGAAATGCCGCTCTTCACAGAGCGCCGCAAAATATCTGAGTTGTTTTATGGTTGGATAAATCATCATAGGTAAAACCGATCAGATTATTATAAATAATCCATTTTATTTATCAAACACTAATACCTACAATAGCGACAAATCAGGCAAACGCGTCATTGACGCGAACATTACTAAATTCACAAATAACCGGAGTTGGCTATGTTTGAAAACAAAGAGGGGCAGCGTGTCCCGTCAGTAACATTTCGTACCCGTCAGGATCATGACTGGAAGAACGTAAGTAGCGATGACGTATTTGCTGGAAAAACCGTCGTCGTTTTCTCGCTACCGGGCGCTTTCACGCCAACCTGTTCCTCGTCGCATGTGCCGCGGTTTAACCAGCTGGCGCCGCAATTCAAAGCGAACGGCGTTGATGAGATTGTCTGTATTTCGGTGAATGACGCTTTCGTTATGAACGAGTGGAAGGATACTCAGCATGCCGACAATATAACCTTCCTGCCAGACGGTAACGGTTCGTTCACAGATGGCATGGGCCTCCTGGTTGATAAGGAAGACCTCGGTTTTGGCAAGCGCTCATGGCGTTATGCGATGCTGGTTCGGGATGGCGTCATTGACAAGATGTTTATCGAGCCACAGAACCCAGGCGATCCGTACGGCGTATCAGATGCCGATACGATGCTTGAATATGTGGCGCCCGAGCAGTCGAAACCGATCAATGCCACCGTATTTTCCCGCAGCGGTTGCCCGCATTGTGCACGCGCCAAGGCATTGTTAAGTGACGCCGGCATAGAATATGAGGCGTTGGAGCTGAATAAGGACTATACCGATCGAACCTTGCGGGCGGTTACCGCAGCGACCACCTTCCCCCAGGTGTTTATTGATGGCCAGCTGATTGGCAGTGCAGACGAACTGGAGCACTGGCTGAACACTCAGGAAAAAGCGGCAGCGTGATCTTTGCCATTGTACGGACCCCGAACGAGTATCGGGGTTCGTACTGGCCATTGTGGCGTTGGTGTCAATTCAATTGATGCAGGCAATATAAATCTCTATCCTCAGGCGGCTGATATTCAGGCCTTTAAATTGGGGAGCACCGCTATTGAGCATGCAGATTTCAGACAAAGCCTTGTTGAAAACGAAGGCCTACATCGATGGCAATTGGGTTGATGGAGACGATGGCAGCACTTTTTCGGTAACTAATCCTGCCACTGGTGAATCTATTGCGGAAGTCGCGTCCTGCGGCACCGCAGAGACCCGTCGTGCGATTGAGGCGGCCGGTGCCGCACTAATGAGCTGGCGCAGGCTAAGCGCTAAAGAGCGCGCAGCTATTCTGCGCAAGTGGTACAACCTGATGATGGATGCGCAGGATGACCTGGCGCAGATCCTTACCGCAGAACAGGGCAAACCCCTCGCTGAAGCACGCGGCGAGGTTGCCTACGGCGCCAGTTATATTGAATGGTTCGCTGAAGAGGGCAAGCGCATCTACGGCGACACTATTCCGGCGCCAGATGCCAGCAAGCGCGTCGTCGTCATCAAACAACCCGTTGGTGTTGTTGCCTGCATTACTCCGTGGAATTTCCCGAACGCTATGTTGACGCGAAAGATTGCGCCGGCGCTGGCTGCCGGCTGCACCGTCGTCTGCAAACCAGCGAACGCGACGCCATTATCTGCTTTTGCATTTGTCGAGCTTGCAGAACGTGCGGGCGTGCCCGCCGGTGTCATCAACGTCGTTGCCGGCAGAACTGCCGAAATTGGTGAGGAGCTGACCTCGAATCCAACCGTGCGCAAACTGACATTCACGGGTTCGACGCCGGTTGGCAAGAAATTGATGGCTGCCTGCAGTGCGACAGTCAAGAGAACTTCGATGGAGTTAGGTGGAAACGCACCGTTTATTGTATTCGACGATGCCGATCTCGATGCAGCAGTGCCTGGTGCTTTAATGTGCAAGTTTCGAAACGCCGGGCAGACTTGTGTGTGTGCGAACAGAATCCTGGTTCAGGAAGGCATCTACGATGAATTTGCTGAACGCCTGCAAGCTGCTACTGCAGACCTGAAACTCGGCGAGGGCACCACTGAAGGTGTAACGATGGGCCCGTTGATCAATGAAGGTGCTGCCAGTGATGTAATGGGGTTTATTGCTGATGCTCTGGACAAAGGCGCCAATGTCATAGCGGGTGGCAATCGTTCTGATCTTGGTAGCTGCTTTATCGAGCCCACCATATTGACCAACGTAACCGAAGATATGCGCGTGTTTCGCGAAGAAATCTTTGGCCCGGTTGCGCCGCTGTTTAAATTTAAGACTGAAGATGAGGCGATCGCGATGGCGAATGACACACCATTCGGACTTGCCTGCTATTTCTACTCACGTGATATCGGCCGTATCTGGCGTGTTGCCGAAGGTCTCGAGTACGGCATCGTTGGGATCAATGAGGGGATTATTTCCAATGAAATGGCACCCTTCGGTGGCGTCAAGGAATCCGGTCAGGGTCGGGAAGGCTCAAAGTATGGTCTCGATGACTACACGGAAATCAAATACATGTGCATGGGTGGCATCGACAAGTAACAGGGGCCCTGCAATTGTATAAACCACAAAACCGGGGTCGAACCGAGGTTTCTTGTAGTAGAAAACCGGGGTCGAACCGAGGTTTCTTGTAGTAGCGGTTCAAAACCTCG